>Ga0079224_100003254_pt1 | contig 20356 bp, 16 predicted proteins | sample Stecom2015_FD_80414 | JGI IMG/M metagenome (GOLD analysis project Ga0079224, IMG submission 80414) | Agricultural soil microbial communities from Utah to study Nitrogen management - Steer compost 2015 | ecosystem: Environmental > Terrestrial > Soil > Agricultural land | place: USA: Utah...
GACCGAGACCCAGATGCTGGAAGAGGAGCTGATCCATTCCGAACGCCTGGCCTCCATCGGCCGGCTGGCCGCCGGAGTGGCCCACGAGATCGGCAACCCGATCACCGGTATTGCCTGCCTGGCGCAGAACCTGCGCGAGGAAACCAGCGAACCGGAGCTGCAGGAGATGGCCGACCAGGTGCTGGACCAGACCCGCCGGGTGTCGCGCATCGTCCAGTCCATGGTCAACTTCGCCCACGTCGGCAGCCGCCATCAGGGCGCCGCGGACGAGGTCGACCTGGCCGCCTGCACCAACGAGGCCATCCACCTATTGTCGCTCAGCCGACAGGGTGCCGAAATCGAGTATGTTAACCTGTGTGATCCAGCCCACCGGGTCGCCGGCGACAGCCAGCGGCTGGTGCAGGTACTGATCAACCTGCTGGGCAACGCCCGGGATGCCAGCAGCGATGGCGATCAGGTGACCGTGCGCACCGTCCAGGACGAACACCAGATACTGCTGAGCGTAGAGGACCAGGGCAGCGGTATCGACCAGGCACTGAAGGACCGTCTGTTCGAACCCTTCTTCACCACCAAGGCGCCGGGCAAGGGAACCGGGCTGGGTCTGGCACTGGTGTACTCGATAGTCGAGGAGCATTATGGTCAGATAACCGTGGACAGTCCGATCGATGAAGCCGGGCAGCGCGGGACGCGGTTCACCATTACCCTTCCCCGCTACGGCGTCTTTAGTTCCGGTTCTTCCGCCTGAGGTACAGCGGTAGCAATCGCAAGAGGTATATATGTCGCACATTCTGGTTGTTGAAGACGAACCCATCATCCGCTCCGCACTACGACGGCTGCTGGAACGCCACCACTACCAGGTCAGCGAAGCGGGGGCGGTACACGAAGCGGTCGAGCAGCACGACCTGAATCAGTTCGACCTGATCATCAGTGACCTGCGGCTGCCCGGCGAACCCGGCACCGAACTGATCCGCCGGGCACCCGATACGCCGGTGCTGATCATGACCAGTTACGCCAGCCTGCGCTCGGCGGTTGATTCCATGAAACTGGGCGCCGTGGACTATATCGCCAAGCCGTTCGATCACGACGAAATGCTGCAGGCGGTGGCGCGCATCATCGAGACCAGCAAGCGACCGCGGGCCCCGGCGGCCGCCGAGCCGCGGGCGCAGCGCAGCGAGCCCGCTGATAAGGATATGGGCATCATCGGCGCCAGTCCGTCGATGCAGACGCTGTTCAAGCGTATCCGCAAGGTGGCACCGACCATGTCCACGGTGCTGATCCAGGGTGAATCAGGCACCGGCAAGGAGCTGGTGGCACGGGCACTGCACGAAAACTCCCCGCGCGCCCAGGCACCGATGATCTCGGTGAACTGCGCGGCCATTCCGGAGACCCTGATCGAGTCGGAACTGTTCGGCCATGAAAAAGGTGCGTTCACCGGTGCCGTCGCCGGGCGGACCGGCCTGGTGGAAGCGGCCAACGGCGGCACCCTGTTTCTCGACGAGATCGGTGAGCTGCCCCTGGAAGCCCAGGCGCGTTTGCTGCGGGTGCTGCAGGAAAGCGAAATCAGGCGCGTCGGCTCGGTGCAGTCGCAGAAAGTCGACGTGCGCCTCGTCGCCGCCACCCACCGCGACCTCAAGGCACTGGCTCATCAGGGCCTGTTCCGCGAAGACCTGTATTACCGCCTCAATGTGATCGAATTGCGGCTGCCGCCGCTGCGCGAGCGCGGCGAGGACGTGATGCTGATCGCCGAAGCGCTGTTGGCACGCATAGGTACCGGCATGAATACCCCCAACCTGCATTTCAGTCAGGAAGCAGCCGAGGCCATTCGCCGCTATCGCTGGCCGGGCAACGTCCGGGAACTGGAGAATGCAATCGAACGCGCGGCGATCCTGTGTGACGAGGACGAAATCTCAGCGGACCTGCTGGGTATCGAGCCGGACCTGGGCCAGGAACGGAGCTCCCACGCCACCAGCGCGCTGAACTCCATGCGCACCCCGGAAAAGACCGGCAGCGAGCCAGCGGAAAACCTCTCGCTGGAAGACTATTTTCAGCACTTCGTGCTGGAGCACCAGGAACACATGACCGAAACCGAACTGGCCAACAAGCTGGGCATCAGCCGCAAGTGCCTGTGGGAGCGGCGCCAGCGGCTGGGCATTCCGCGCAAGAAGACCGCCAGTTCCTGACCCCTTCTTTTCACCCTCCCGGCCAGGGACAATTGCCGATTCGTTACCTGTTACCCGCACAAAGTGTTACCGCTCCGCGGGGAGCGGTAACACTTAACCGAGGCATACGGTAACACTTCCCCACACCGGCTCCGCCGCCGCCCGAGCCCGAACAAACTAACCTGTTGATTTATAACGATTTATGCAAACTGGCACGGCAAGTGCTTTATTACATGCACAACAAGAATAAAAACCAGGCAGCACCCATAACAAGAACAAGATCGAACTCCACCCATAACAAGAACAAGACGTGCGAGTGCAGCAAACTGATTTTTTTGGAGAATGGGAAATCCAGCCGGCGAACGATGAGTTCGATTGGAACCGAGAAGAATAAAAGTTGCTCAAGCAACCCACCGGATCCGATGTCAACCTGACCACCGCTGCTTCCTGCGCGTCCAAAGCAATCCGCTTGCTTTTCGGCAACCCGGGATGGGTTTACGGGTTGGCACTGTCGCCCAGCCAAAAGAACAAGAAACAGCTCATAAAACAAGAATAAAAAAACCATTAGGGGGAGTGAAAACTCCCCTTGAGCTTTCCCCTCCCCCATCGATGTATTACACATCCCCCGGCATTCGAGTTAGAATGCGCAGCTTGTCATCACAGAACATCTTCTAAAACTCAGCCATGCACTTGCTGGCACTATGCCCCCGGCGACATGCATGTTAACGTCGGCCTTTTGCAGTCTCGGCGACCTGGCGACACAGGCGCAGCGGAGGCTGGACAAGCCGGTGGACTACCCACTCATATGATTCGCAAGCTACTGAAAAGAATTCCCTCACCCTTCGGACGTCCTGCCCACAGGCGAACTACGCCCGCCATCATTCCCGCCAGCCAGCACCCGGTCAAGCGCAGCCAGATCAGCCGCAACGCCGTGACGGTGGTCGAGCGCCTGCAGCACGCGGGCTACCAGGCCTTTGCCGTAGGCGGGTGCGTGCGGGACCTGCTGCTTGAGCTGGACCCCAAGGATTACGACGTGGCCACCAGTGCCACCCCGGAGCAGGTGCGCTCGACCTTCCGCAACAGCCGCCTGATCGGCCGTCGCTTCAAGCTGGCCCATGTTCACTTCGGCCGGGAAATCATCGAGGTGGCGACCTTCCGCGCCGCCCATGCGGAGGACGATGACGCCGCCCCGGGGCGTGAGCACTCGCTGCAGAGCGAATCGGGCCGGCTGCTGCGTGACAACGTGTACGGCAGCCTGGAAGACGATGCCCAGCGCCGCGACTTCACCATCAATGCGCTCTACTACGATGTATGCACCGGCAACATTCATGACTACGTGAACGGCGTCCAGGATATCCGCAATGGGCGAATCCGGCTGATCGGCCATCCGGTACAGCGCTACCAGGAAGACCCGGTGCGCATGCTGCGGGCCATTCGCTTTGCCGCCAAGCTGGACTTCGAGATCGAGCCCCACACGGCCGCACCGATCACCGAGCTGGCCGAGCTGCTGCATGACATACCTGCCGCGCGACTGTTCGATGAAGTGCTCAAGCTGCTGCTGGGCGGCCACGGCGAGCGGACCTTCGACCTGCTGCTGGAATACGATCTGTTCGCGCCGCTGTTTCCGGACACCGACGAGGCCATCGACGAGCAGCCGGACTACACCCTGAAGATGATTCGCCAGGCACTGCGCAATACCGACCAGCGCATCCGCGAAGGCCGTCCGGTAACCCCCGCCTTCCTGTTTGCCGCCCTGTTGTGGCCCGCGCTGCCCCAGCGCACCCGTGAACTCGAACAGCAGGGCATCCCGCTGATACCCGCACAGCAGCAGGCCGCCCACGAGCTGCTCGCCGAGCAGTGCCGGCACACAGCCATTCCCAAGCGCTTCAGCATTCCCCTGCGGGAAATCTGGGATATGCAGCCCCGGCTGGAGCGGCGCAACGGCCGCCGTGCCGACCAGATGCTCGAGCACCCGCGGTTCCGCGCTGCCTACGACTTCCTGCTGCTGCGCGAAGCGGCCGGCGAGCAGACCGACGGGCTGGGTGAGTGGTGGACCCGCTACCAGGATGCCAATGCAGAGACCCGCCGCCGCATGATCCAGCAACTGGGCAGTGGCTCCGGGCCGCGCAAACGCTCACGCACACCCCGCAAGCGCAAACCGTCCGGTGGGGCACAGCAGTGATGCAACGCTGTTTCGTGGCGTTGGGCAGCAACCAGGGCGATCCGATGGCCCAGGTCACCCGCGCCTTCGACGAACTGCAAGCGCTGCCGCAGTCCAGCCTCGCCGGTCGTTCCTCGCTGTATCGCAGCGCTCCGCTCGGGCCCCAGGACCAGCCGGCCTTCATCAACGCGGTGGCGATGCTGGATACCCAGCTGGAACCGGAAGCACTCTTGGATGCGCTGCAGGCTATCGAGCAGCGGGCCGGCCGGGTGCGCAATGCCGAACGCTGGGGCCCACGGGTCCTTGATCTCGACCTGTTGCTGTACGCCGACCGCAGAGTCGATACGCCACGCCTGCAGGTCCCGCATTATCATATGCACGCCCGTTCCTTTGTGCTGTATCCGCTGGCAGAATTGGCCGCGGATCTGATCCTGCCCGACGGCACGCCCTTGCAGCAGCTGCTGCTCGGCTGTCCTCCGACAGGGCTGGAACGCCTCAGCGACGCCGCTGGACGGGATTGATGGATGTACAGTCAGGAAGACTATACTGTGCGGGCAGCGACCGGCCCGCACAGTCGCAACGGCAGCCGGGATACCCGTCTGCCGATCATCGCCATGTTGCCTGCCGAAGGCCGAATTACTGGAATCTGCCATGCCTGACATTACCCTGACCACTCTCAACAAGCTCAAGCAGTCCGGCGAGAAGTTTGCCTGCCTGACCGCCTACGATGCGCTGTTTGCGCATCTGCAAAGCTCGGCGGGCGTCGAGTTGCTGCTGATCGGCGACTCGCTGGGGATGGTGTTGCAGGGCCACGACACCACCCTGCCGGTCACCGTCGAGGACATGGAATACCACACTCGGGCGGTGAAGCGCGGCAATCAGGGCGCACTGATCATGTCGGACCTGCCCTTCATGACCTGCGCTACCCTTGAACGGGCGCTGGACGCCAGTACCCGCCTGATGCAGGCCGGCGCCCACGTGGTCAAGCTGGAAGGTGCCGGATGGCTGGCGGAAACCATCAGCGTGCTGACGCGCAACGGCATTCCGGTATGTGCCCATCTCGGCCTCACCCCGCAGAGCGTCAACGTGACCGGCGGTTACAAGGTGCAGGGCCGTGAAGAGACCCAGGCCCGGGAACTGCTGGCCGATGCCATCGCGCTGGAACAGGCCGGTGCTGCGTTGCTGCTGCTGGAATGCGTACCCAGCAGCCTGGCCGCGGAGATCACCCGTTCGGTCAGCATTCCGGTGATCGGCATCGGCGCGGGGCCGGATACCGATGGGCAGATGCTGATGATGCACGACATGCTCGGCCTGAGCACCACCGGGCGGCTGGCGCGCTTCGTACGTAACTTCATGCCGGGGCAGCCGGATATTCCCTCGGCTTTCAAGGCGTATGTTGCGGCGGTCAAGGCCGGCGAGTTCCCCGCCGCCGAGCACGAGTTCTGACCATGAATACGGTACATACGGTTGCCCAGCTGCGTGCTGCACTGAGCCGCGCCCGTCAGGAAAACAAGCGTATCGGCCTGGTGCCGACCATGGGCAATCTGCATGATGGACACCTGGCCCTGGTGGAGATGGCGCGGCAGCGTACCGACTACGTGGTCGTGAGCATCTTCGTCAATCCCCTGCAGTTCGGACCGAACGAGGACCTGGACAGCTACCCGCGGACCCTGGCCGAGGACCAGAGCCGGCTGCTGGATGCCGGTGCGCATCTGGTGTTCGCCCCCAGCGTCAACGAGATGTACCCCCACGGCATGGAGGGCCACACACTGGTCAGCGTCCCGGGTGTCTCCGAGGGGCTGTGCGGTGCCAGCCGGCCGGGGCATTTCGACGGCGTATCCACGGTGGTCACCAAGTTGCTGAACATGGTACAGCCGGATATCGCCGTATTCGGCGAGAAGGATTTCCAGCAGCTGGCGGTGATCCGCAAGATGGCCCACGACCTCTGCCTGCCGGTCCAGATCATGGGCGCGCCCATCGTGCGTGCCGCTGACGGCCTGGCCCTGTCGTCCCGCAACGGGTATCTGAGCGAGGCCGAGCGCCGTACGGCACCCAGGCTCCATCAGACCCTGAAATATGTGGAGCAGCAGCTGCTGGCGGGCAGGCGTGACTTCGCGTCGCTGCTCGATGAGGCCACCCGGCAGCTGGTCGATGCCGGCTTCCGCCTCGACTATCTGGAACTGCGCGACGCTGCTTCCCTGCAACCGGCATCAGCCCGGACCAGTGACATCGCCATTCTCGCCGCTGCCTTTCTCGGCACAACCCGCCTGATCGACAACCTCGTCCTCAAGCTCACCTGACTCCCCCGGCCGGCGCCCTGCCGGCCGCGCTCCCTTCATATCAGACCAAAGCAGGGTTGAACTGGCGGGTGTTCTGATCAAACCTTGATGCCAACAGCGCAGCTGTGTGCATCACCTCAGGCCCCAGAGCCCGACAATAACAATAGAGGAAGATCCATGTACAAGATTCAGAACCACAAGGTATCCGAGAATCCGCTCCGTCAGACCCACCTGGATCGGGATGGCTACGAGCGCATGTACCGCCAGTCCATCGAACAGCCGGACATGTTCTGGGCCGAGCAGGCGAACCGCTTCGTCGAATGGATGCAACCCTGGAGCAAGGTACACCAGAGCAACATGGAAACCGGCGAAGCCGCCTGGTTCATCGATGCCAAACTCAACGTCAGCGTCAACTGCATCGACCGCCACCTGAAGAAGCGCGCCAACCAGACGGCCATCATCTGGGAAGGCGACAATCCCGACGAGTCCCGCCACATCACCTACCGCGAACTGCATGACGAGGTCTGCCGCCTGGCCAACGTGCTCAAGCAGCGCGGTGTCGGCAAGGGTGACCGGGTCTGTCTGTACATGCCGATGATTCCCGAGGCGGCCTTCGCCATGCTCGCATGTGCCCGGATCGGCGCCGTGCACTCGGTGGTGTTCGGTGGATTCTCCCCCGAGGCGCTGCGCGACCGCATTCAGAACGCCGAGTGCGAGGTGGTGATCACCGCCGACGAGGGCGTGCGCGGCGGCAAGATCATTCCTCTCAAGCAGAACGTCGACAAGGCGTTGAGCGCCTGCCCGGGCGTTCACAGTGTGATCACGGTGAAACGGACCGGAGGCGAGATCGGCTGGGAGAGCGGCCGCGATGTCTGGTACCACGAGGCCTGTGCCGAAGCCAGCACCGAATGCGCGCCTGAGCCGATGGACAGCGAGGACCCGCTGTTCATCCTCTACACCTCCGGCTCCACCGGCAAGCCCAAGGGCGTGCTGCACACCACCGGCGGCTACCTGGTCAGCGTGGCGCTGACCCACCATTACGTGTTCGATTATCAGGAAGGCGAGGTCTTCTGGTGCACCGCCGACGTCGGCTGGGTCACCGGCCACTCCTATATCGTCTACGGCCCGCTGTGCAACGGCGCCACCACGCTGATGTTCGAGGGCGTGCCGACCTACCCGACCGCCTCGCGTTGCTGGGAAGTGGTGGACAAACACAAGGTCAACATCTTCTACACCGCGCCCACGGCCATCCGTGCGCTGATGGCACTGGGCGAGGAGCCGCTGAAAGGCTCATCCCGCGAGACGCTGCGCCTGCTCGGATCGGTCGGCGAGCCGATCAACCCTGAGGTGTGGGAATGGTACTACCAGGCCGTCGGTGACAGCCGCTGCCCTATCGTGGATACCTGGTGGCAGACCGAGACCGGCTCCATCCTCATCGCCCCGCTGCCCGGTGCCTGCGATCTCAAGCCCGGCGCTGCCATGCGGCCGCTGTTCGGTGTAGTGCCTGCTCTGGTAGACAACGAGGGTAACGAGCTGGAGGGCGAGGCCGATGGCAACCTGGTGATCAAGCAATCCTGGCCAAGCCAGATCCGCACCGTCTACGGCGATCATGACCGGCTGATCGAGACCTACTTCAGCACCTACAAGGGCACCTACTTCACTGGTGACGGCGCCCGCCGCGATGCAGATGGCGATTACTGGATCACCGGCAGGGTGGACGACGTCCTGAATATCTCCGGCCACCGGATCGGCACCGCCGAGGTAGAGAGCGCCCTGGTGCTCAACGACTACATCGCCGAGGCGGCGGTGGTCGGCTGCCCGCACGATATCAAGGGCCAGGCGATCTATGCCTACGTCATCCCGATGAAGGGGGTTACCGTCACCGAGGAGCTGATGACCGAGCTCAAGGCGATCGTCACCGCCCAGGTCGGCGCCTTCGCCAGGCCGGACTTCATCCAGCCGACCGCCGGTCTGCCGAAGACCCGCTCGGGCAAGATCATGCGCCGCATACTGCGCAAGATCGCCTGTGACGAGCTGGACAACCTGGGCGATACTTCGACCCTGGCTGATCCTTCGGTGGTCGACAGCCTGATCGAGAATCGACTCAATCGGGGCTCCTGACGAAAGTCGGTTGTCCAACCTGACCGCGGCCACTATTCTTGCCGGTTCGTCAGATTGTCAGAGGTAATCGTTCATGCAAGAGGTCGTGATTGTTGCTGCCACCCGGACTGCCATTGGCAGTTTCGGTGGCCAGTTCGCCGGTGTGCCTGCCCATCAGCTGGGTGCCACCGTCATCCGGGCGCTGCTGGAGCAGACCGGAATCGAACCGGCCAGTGTGGACGAGGTCATCCTGGGCCAGGTTCTGACTGCGGGGTGCGGTCAGAACCCGGCGCGCCAGGCGGCCATTCATGGTGGCCTGCCGCACAGCGTGCCGGCACTGAACATCAACAAGGTCTGCGGCTCCGGACTCAAGGCGGTCCATCTTGCTGCGCAGGCCATCCGCTGCGGCGATGCGCAGATCATGATCGCCGGCGGCCAGGAGTCCATGAGCCTGTCCCCCCATCTGCTGCCGAACTCCCGTACCGGCCAGCGCATGGGCAACAGCCAGCTGATCGACAGCATGGTGCACGACGGCCTGTGGGACGCCTTCAACTACTATCACATGGGCATAACTGCGGAGAATCTCTCCGAGCGCTATGAGGTCAGCCGCCAGCAGCAGGACGCCTACGCCCTGGGCTCCCAGCAGAAGGCCGCTGCAGCGCAGCAAGCCGGCCGATTCAGGGACGAGATCACTCCTGTAGAAGTGCCTCAGCGCAAGGGCGAAGCCCTGCTGGTTGACCAGGACGAGCAGCCCCGTGCCGACACCACCCTGGAATCCCTCGGCCGGCTGCGCCCGGCCTTCCGCCAGGACGGTACCGTCACCGCCGGTAACGCCTCCAGCCTCAATGATGGTGCGGCCGCCGTATTGCTGATGAGCGCCGCCAGAGCGGCCGAGCTCGGCCTGCCGGTACTGGCCCGCATCGCTGCCCATGCCAGTTCCGGCGTGGACCCGGCAGTGATGGGTATCGGCTCGGTGAGCGCCACCCAGCGCTGCCTCAACCGCGCTGGCTGGAAGGTCGAGGAGCTGGATCTGATCGAAGCCAACGAGGCGTTTGCCGCCCAGGCGCTGGCAGTGGCCAGTGATCTGCGCTGGGACATGAGCAAGGTCAACGTCAACGGTGGGGCCATCGCGCTGGGTCATCCCATCGGCGCATCCGGCTGCCGAATCCTGGTTACCCTGCTTCACGAAATGCAGCGACGCGATGCCCGCAAGGGGCTGGCTACGCTGTGTATCGGTGGCGGTCAGGGCGTGGCGTTGGCGCTCGCACGGGACTGAGTACCCTGATCAGCGCTTCGCCAGGCTGAAGCGCTCGATCACCTCGTAGCGCACCCCCGACGGCCCCCCGTGGCTTACGTACAGGCAGAACTCCTGTACCTCGAAGGGTGGCAGCCGAAAATCCCGATAACGCTGCAGAAAATCCTGCAGCGCCTCCCCACCTTCCTTCACCCTGGCCAGGGTGACATGCGGCCGGTAAGGCCGCTCATCCCTGATCAGGCCCAGAGGCAGCAATTGCTGTTCCACGCGCTGCTGCAGTTGTGCAAGCAGCGCGCTGGCCTCCACCCCTGCCCAGAGGACGGTGGGCTTGTGCACCGGGCCGAAATGGCCGACGCCCGCCAGCTCGAGCGTCAGCGCGGCGCCATGCAGGTCCGCCAGCGCCGCTGCCATCTGCCTGGCCTGTGCATCTTCCACATGACCGATAAAGACCAGCGTCAGATGCAGTGCCTCCGGTGGATGCCAGCGTGCCCCCGGATAATCGGTGCGCAGGGTGGTCAACTTCATCCGTGCCGATGCTGGAATCTCGATACCCACAAAGAGTCGTTGCTGCATTTGTCCTCCCAGAGCGGCCAGGCGCGGGGCACAGCGGCCCGGGCCTGCCGTTTGGTTTAGCAGAAAATCCGCTGCTATGCTTAAAAGCCCCATCATCTGTGAGGCGATGCCCATGCATAACATCATTGCAGGCCGATTCACGTTGCAGGATCAAGCCGACATCGCACTGGCGGAACTCCAGAAAGCGGGATTCCCCCGGGATGCGCTGGCCGCATTCTATCTGAACCCCAACGGTCAGCACGATCTGTATCCCATCGGCGGCGACGCTGAAAGCTCCGCCGGTGCGCGCCATTCCGGTTCCGGCGCGGCCAAGGGCGGCGGCGTGGGGGCCGTGGTGGGTGCCGTCGCGGGCGCAGCCGCCACGCCGGTGATCGGCCCTGCAGGCATCGCCATCGGCGCGGGACTGGGTGCCTATACCGGTTCACTGGTCGGTGCTGTCAGCAGCACCGACAAGCAATCCGATGTGGACGAGCAGACTGGCGAGCCTTCCTTTGCCCAGCCAGATGTTACCGAACGCGCCGCCGGCGTGCTGGTTGCTGTGCGGGTATCCGAAGACACTCGCCAGACTGCCATCGATACCCTCACCCGGCTGGGCGCCGAGGACGTGGAAGAGGCCGAGGGCGAGCTGCGTGACGGGCACTGGTACGACTTCGATCCGCACGCCGTGGTGCGCCGGGTCTGAACGCAGGCAAATAGGCTGAATCTTCAGCCGCCGCCAGCGTCAACCGAAGGGACAGATGTGGAGGTGACCATGAACGATTCACACGAACCCGACGAGAAGATGCTGACCGACGCGGTACGCCGCCAGGTGGAAGCCGACAACCGCGAATCCGCCGCCGATGACAGCCCCATGGGCCCGGTTGGCAACGTGCCATCGCGCCAGGAGAGCAACCAGCGCGCCGCGGAAGGCGGCCTGACCGAAGCAGCCAGGCCGGGACAGGGCCCGACGGCGGACGACGCCGCGCCGGAAACCCTGCTGCCGGATGATGGCAGCCGCTCCCCCGCGGAGGCGGTGATCGAGGATGGTGCCGCCGACACCGAGCTGACCGAAGTCGGCCGTGGCGACATCGGCGGCGGCCGCGGTCTGGACGAGGCGGAACTGGGCCGGGCCCGACCGCTGGACGGCAAGCCCTGGGACGGCGATCCCGACGAGCCGCTGGAGCCGGCAACCGCAGTGGATAATAATCTGGCCACGCCTCCGCTGGACGAGTCCGACAAGGCCTGACGGGCAGCGGATCGGGCCATTCGAGCGATCACAAAAAACCCCGGCGCCTGCGGCTACCGGGGTTTTTCATGCGGACCGCAAACCGCGGCCCGGGGATCGTCAGACGCCGCTGTCTTCAGCCGCCTCGACGTCCTTCATGGACAGCTTGATGCGGCCGCGGTTGTCCACGTCCAGTACCAGCACCTTCACTTCCTGGCCTTCCTGCAGCACGTCGGTGACCTTCTCGATACGCTGGTTGGCGATCTGCGAGATGTGCACCAGGCCGTCCTTGCCCGGCAGGATGCTGACGAAGGCGCCGAAGTCGACGATGCGCTCGACCTTGCCGGTGTAGACCTTGCCGATTTCCGCTTCGGCGGTGATGCCGTCGACCCGGGCCTTGGCAGCGTTGGCTGCGTCCTTGCTGGCAGCGAAGATCTTCACGGTGCCGTCGTCGGTGATGTCGATGGACGCGCCGGTCTCTTCGCAGATGCTGCGAATGGTGGCGCCGCCCTTGCCGATCACGTCACGGATCTTGTCGGAATCGATCTTCATGCTGATCATGGTCGGCGCGTTGGCGGACAGCTCCTTGCGCGACTCCGGCAGTACCTGATTCATCTGGCCGAGGATGTTCAGACGCGCCTCATGGGCCTGGTGCAGGGCCAGCTCCATGATTTCCTCGGTGATACCCTTGATCTTGATGTCCATCTGCAGCGCAGTGACGCCCTTCTCGGTCCCGGCGACCTTGAAGTCCATGTCGCCCAGGTGGTCCTCGTCACCGAGGATGTCGGTCAGTACGGCGAACTTCTCGCCTTCCTTGACCAGACCCATGGCAATACCGGCCACCGGCGCCTTCAGCGGCACACCGGCGTCCATCAGTGCCAGGGAGGCACCACAGACCGAGGCCATGGAGCTGGAACCGTTGGATTCGGTGATCTCGGACACCACGCGAATGCTGTAGGGGAACTGGTCCATGTCGGGCATGACCGCCTGGATACCGCGGCGGGCCAGACGACCATGGCCGATCTCGCGGCGACCGGTGCCCCCCATGCGACCACACTCGCCCACCGAATAGGGAGGGAAGTTGTAGTGGAACATGAAGGGGTCTTTCTTCTCCCCTTCCAGGGTATCCAGCAGCTGCGCGTCACGGGCGGTGCCGAGGGTGGTGACCACCAGCGCCTGGGTCTCGCCACGGGTGAACAGTGCCGAGCCGTGGGTGCGATCCAGCACGCCGACTTCGATGTTCAGCGGACGCACGGTGCGGGTGTCACGGCCGTCGATACGCGGGTTGCCGTTGACGATGTTCTCGCGCACGGTGCGGTATTCGATCTCGCCGAAGGCTTCCTTCACCTCGCCGGCGGAGGGCTTGCCCTCTTCGTCACCGGCCAGGGCCGCAACGGCGGCTTCACGCAGCTCACCGAGACGGTCGTAGCGCGACTGCTTGTGGGTGATGGTATAGGCTTCGCTGATGCCGGCACCGAACTGGGACTTGATGGCGTCCAGCAGTGCGGTGTTTTCCGGCGCCGGCTGCCAGTCCCAGGCCGGCTTGCCCGCTTCGGCGGCCAGCTCCTTGATGGCTTCGATCGCCGGCTGGAATTCCATGTGGGCAAACAGCACCGCGCCCAGCATCTGGTCTTCGGTCAGCTCCTGGGCCTCGGACTCGACCATCAGCACGGCGTCTTCGGTGCCGGCTACCACCATGTCCAGGCGGGAGGTCTTGAGCTGCTCATAGGTGGGGTTCAGCACATAGCCCGCCACGTCGTCGAAACCGACGCGGGCACCGGCGATCGGGCCATCGAAGGGAATGCCGGAAATGGCCAGCGCGGCGGAGGTGCCGATCATCGCGGCGATATCCGGATCGGTGGTCTTGTCAGTGGACACCACGGTGCAGACGACCTGGACTTCGTTCATGAAGCCTTCGGCGAACAGCGGGCGGATGGGACGGTCGATCAGGCGGGAGGTCAGGGTTTCCTTCTCGGTGGGACGGCCTTCACGCTTGAAGAAGCCACCGGGGATGCGGCCTGCCGCATAGGTCTTTTCGATGTAGTGAACAGACAGAGGGAAGAAATCACGTCCGGCTTCGGCGGTCTTGGCGCCCACTACGGTTGCCAGCACGCTGACCGAGTCATCGATGCTGACCAGAACCGCACCCGATGCCTGACGCGCAATGCGACCGGTCTCCAGGGTAACGGTGTTATTACCTAATTTGAATTGTTTGATAACCGGTTTCACGGCGTATTCTCTCTCTGCTGTTTGCTTTACTTGCCCTGCGGGGAAACTCTGGGCACGACCGGGTTTCGGACCCGGCCATGTCCAAACGGGACTGGTCTCAGCGACGCAGACCCAGGCTGCTGATCAGGCTTGCATAACGGCCCAGATCCTTGCTCTTCAGGTAGTCCAGCAGCTTGCGACGCTGGTTAACCATGCGGATCAGGCCGCGACGGGAGTGGTGATCCTTCTTGTTGTCCTTGAAGTGACCTTGCAGCTTGTTGATGTTTGCGGTCAACAGAGCAACCTGGACTTCAGGAGAACCGGTATCACCTTCACCACGTGCATACTCGGATACGATTGCAGCTTTTTCTTCAACGCTCAGTGCCATGACAGCTTTCCTCTGAGGTAACAGGCCGGGAGGTTGGTCCCGTGTTTTAAATCGAGGAATGACCGCGCCTGTTGACAGCCACCCTCGTTGCGACCCGTTACGGGTCAACTTCGGAGCGAGCCCTAAGGGCTCGCCGAATTCTTCAGCCATTGAAACGCATCAGGCGCTTCGGAGCTACCCGGGCGTCCTCGGTCATTTCACCGATACCGATGAACTGACCTGTGTGGTCACGCAGACGTACCATGCCGAACGCCGGACTGCCCGGCACGCGAACCGCCTGCCCATGATTCAGATAATAGGCGGTCTGCTCGGTGAGCTTCACTTCCGGCCAATCCAGCAGGCCGCTGTCGCTGGGCAGCAGCAGATGATCCAGCGCCTGGGCACCGCCTTCGGCGTGCAGCGTTTCCAGCTGCTCCAGCGTCACTGCCTGGCTCAGATCGAAGGGCCCGGCCTGGCTGCGGCGCAGCTCGGCAACATGCGCACCACAGCCCAGTGCGGCGCCGATGTCCTCCACCAGAGTGCGGATATAGGTGCCTTTGCTGCAGTGTACTTCCAGTCGCAGCCGGTCGCCCTCGAGTCCGAGCAGCGTCAATCGGCGTATGGTAACAGATCGCGCCTTGCGCTCCACTGTTTCCCCGGCCCGGGCCAGCTTGTACAACGGCTGACCTTCATGCTTGAGCGCCGAATACATCGGCGGGATCTGCTCGATGTCACCGGTGAAGCGCGGCAGTACCGCTTCCACGTCGGCCTGGCTGACCTGGCATGGCTTCATCTCCAGTACCTCGCCCTCGGCATCGCCGGTGGTGGTGGTCATGCCCAGGCGTGCCTCGGTGACATAGGTCTTGTCGGCATCGAGCAGGTACTGGGAAAATTTCGTCGCCTCGCCCAGGCATAGTGGCAGCACACCACTGGCCAGCGGATCAAGGCTGCCGGTGTGACCGCCCTTGTTCGCGTTGAACAACCAGCGAACCTTCTGCAACGCGGCATTGGAGGTCATGCCCAGCGGCTTGTCGAAAATCAGGATGCCGTCGATATCACGGCGTTTGCTGCGTGGCGCTGACACTGTTATTCCTCATCATCCCTGGCATGCTGGCGATCCTCGGCGACGGCACGCTCGATCAGCGAGGACAGGTGCACACCGCGGCGCACGCTCTCGTCGTAGAAGAAGTGCAGTTGCGGAATGCTGCGCAGCTTCATCACCCGACCCAGCTGGGCGCGCAGAAATCCTGCGGCATCCTTGAGGGCGGCGAGGTTGAGCGCGATGTCATCATCACTGGCCTCGCCCATCAGGGTGATGAAGATCTTCGCGTGCGCCAGGTCGCGGCTGACCTCGGCGGCGGTCACGGTAATCATGCCGACACGCGGGTCACGCACTTCACGCTGGATCAGCAGCGCAAGCTCACGCTGCATCTGGTCGGCTACGCGCTGGGTGCGACTGTATTCTTTGGCCATAAAAATGCACTCAAAAATCGGTGGAGCTGAAAACGCCAAAGCCGGAAGCCACCCATGGGGCGACTTCCAGCTTCAGACTGTCAGCTTGAGAATCCCTTACAGGGTTCTGGCTACCTGAACCCGCTCGAAGACCTCGATCCGGTCGCCGACACGCACATCGTTGTAGTTCTTCACGCCGATACCGCACTCCATGCCGTTGCGCACTTCGCCGACGTCATCCTTAAAGCGGCGCAGGGATTCCAGCTCGCCTTCGTAGATGACCACGTCTTCACGCAGTACACGGATCGGACGGTTGCGGTACACGGTGCCTTCGATGACCATACAGCCGGCCACCGCGCCGAACTTGGGCGAGCGGAACACGTCACGCACTTCCGCCACACCCAGGATTTGCTCGCGGACGTCGCTGCCGAGCATACCGGACAGCGCCTTCTTGACGTCTTCGATGATCTCGTAGATGACGCTGTAGTAACGCAGGTCCAGACCTTCGTTCTCGATGACCTTGCGCGCCGACGCGTCGGCCCGGACGTTGAAGCCGAAGATCACGGCGTTGGAAGCCAGTGCCAGGTTGGCGTCGGTCTCGGTGATACCGCCCACGCCGCCGGATACGATCTTGACCTGAACCTCGTCGTTGCCCAGCTCGCTGAGCGAGCCCTGCAGCGCTTCCAGGGTACCGCGCACGTCGGTCTTGACCACCAGATTGAGGGTCTTCTTCTCGCCCTGGCCCATGTTCTCGAACATGTTCTCCAGCTTGGCGGATTGCTGACGTGCCAGCTTGATCTCGCGGAACTTGCCCTGACGGAACAGCGCCACTTCCCGCGCCTTCTTCTCGTCAGCCACCACGGTCAGCTCGTCGCCGGCCTCGGGGGTGCCATCCAGACCCAGGATCGCCACCGGAATGGACGGACCGGCTTCCTTCACGTTCTTGCCGTTCTCGTCAAGCATCGCCCGGACCCGGCCATGGTTGAAGCCAGCCAGCACCACGTCACCCTGACGCAGGGTGCCGTTCTGCACCAGTACGGTTGCGATCGGACCACGGCCCTTGTCCAGACGGGATTCGATGACCACGCCGCGCGCCGGGGCGGTGGGCTGGGCCTTGAGTTCGAGTACCTCGGCCTGCAGCAGCACGGCCTCCAGCAGCTCGTCGATGCCGGTACCGACCTTGGCCGACACATGGACGAACTGGGTATCGCCACCCCACTCCTCGGGGATGACGTCCAGCGCACCCAGATCGTTCTTGATGCGATCCGGATCGGCCTGCTCCTTGTCGATCTTGTTCACCGCCACGACCAACGGCACACCGGCGGCCTTGGCGTGCTGCACGGCTTCTTCGGTCTGCGGCATGACGCCATCATCGGCGGCGACCACCAGAATCACGATGTCGGTGGACTTGGCACCACGGGCGCGCATCGCGGTAAACGCGGCGTGGCCGGGGGTATCCAGGAAGGTGACCATGCCACGCTCGGTTTCCACGTGGTAGGCACCGATGTGCTGGGTGATGCCACCCGCCTCGCCGGACGCCACACGAGTACGACGGATGTAGTCCAGCAGCGAGGTCTTGCCGTGGTCAACGTGACCCATGACGGTCACCACCGGAGCACGACTCACCTCCTCGCCCTCGAATTGCTTGGCGGCAGCGGTCACGCTGTCCTCCAGATCGGTCTCGCGGACGTTCTTGACCTGGTGCCCCATGTCTTCGGCAATGATGGTCGCCGTTTCCTGATCGAGCACCTGGTTGATGGTCACCATGGTGCCGTTCTTGAACATGTACTTGATGACTTCGGCAGCCTTGATCGACATCTTCTGGGCCAGCTCGGCCACAGTGATGGTTTCACCGATAACAACTTCTCGCACTATTGGCCCTGTCGGCTTCTCGAAGCCGTGCTGATTGCGTTTCTTCTGAGCCTTGAGCTTGCCACCGCCACCGCGGCGGCGCGCCATGCCCTCGTCGTCCACACCGCGTGCAGCACCGCGGCCCTTGCCCGGGCCACCGGCACGCTTGCGACTGCGCTCTTCTTCCTCGGCGCGGTCCTTGCGGCGCTGCTCATCCTTCTTCTTGGCGATAACCGCAGGAGAGGGAGCAGCCTCCACCTCGGCAGCCACTTCAACCGCGGGCTCGACAGCCTCGGGCGCCGGGGCGGCGGCTTCGGCCTGCTCGCGAGCGGCCTGTTCCTGGGCGGCCTTCTGCGCGGCCTCCTCAGTGGCCTTGCGCGCTTCCTCTTCCTCGGCCCGCAGGCGTGCTTCGGCGGCGGCCTGGCGTGCCTCTTCGGCGGCACGCAGCTCCTCGAGCTCACGCTGACGCTCGGCTTCCAGGTCCACTTCGTCGCGCTTGACGTAAGTGCGCTTCTTGCGCACCTCCACGTTAACTGTCTTGCTGCCAGGCACCTTGAGCTTGCTGACGGTCTTGCGCTTCAGGGTGATCTTGCGCGGCTCGCCGCCACCTTCGCCATGGGCGTTCTTCAGGTGCGCCAGCAAGCGCTGCTTCTCATCATCGGAAACCGTCTGCTCCGCCGCCTTGTGCGGCAGTCCTGCTTCCTGCATCTGTTGCAACAGGCGCTCTACCGGCGTACCTGTCACCTCAGCCAACTCTTTGACCGTCACTTCAGCCATTCACTTTCTCCTCAGTCGGGGGCCTGGCGTATCCGCCTGGTGTTACTGCCAGCCGACCGGTTTATTCAAACCAGGGGGCCCGCGCTGCCATGATCAGCGCAGCGGCACGGGCTTCGTCGATTCCATCTATGTCCAGCAGGTCGTCCACGGACTGCTCTGCAAGGTCCTCCATGCTGAGGATGCCCCGGGCAGCCAGCTGGAGTGCCAGCGGACGATCCATGCCTTCCATATTCAGCAGGTCGTCGGCAGGCTGAACCTCTTCCAGTTTCTCCTCATTGGCGATCGCCCTGGTCAGCAGGCGGTCCTTGGCCCTCGAGCGCAGCTCGTTGACGATGTCTTCGTCGAAGCCGTCAATCTCGAGCATTTCTTCCATGGGCACATAGGCGACTTCCTCGAGCGAGGTGAAGCCTTCATCAACCAGAATCTGCGCCAACTCCTCATCCACATCCAGCTCTTCGATGAAGCTGCGCAGGACGTCGCCGGTCTCGGCTTCCTGCTTCGCGCGGATGTCTTCCTCGGTCATCACGTTCAGCGTCCAGCCGGTCAGCTGACTGGCCAGGCGCACGTTCTGACCGCTGCGGCCGATGGCCTGGGCGAGGTTGTCCTCGGCCACGGCGATATCGATGGTGCGGGTATCCTCATCGAGAATGATCGAGGCCACCTCGGCCGGGGCCATGGCGTTGATCACGAACTGGGCGAGGTTGTCGTCCCACAGTACGATGTCGACCCGTTCGCCACCCAGCTCACCGGATACCGCCTGCACGCGCGATCCGCGCATGCCGATACAGGCACCCTGGGGATCGATGCGCTTGTCCTTGGAGCGCACCGCGATCTTGGCACGGGAGCCCGGATCACGGGCCGCGCCCATGACTTCGATCAGCTCCTCGGAGATCTCCGGCACCTCGATGCGGAACAACTCGATGATCATTTCCGGGCAGGCACGAGACAGCACCAGCTGCGGACCGCGGTTCTCCACCCGGATTTCCTTGAGCAGCGCGCGGATGCGGGTGCCGGTGCGGAAGGTCTCGCGGGGGATCATTTCCTCGCGGGGCAGCACCGCCTCGGCGTTGTTGCCCAGGTCGACGATGACGCTGTCGCGGGTCACCTTCTTCACGGTACCACTGATGATCTCGCCGATGCGGTCACGGTAGGCGTCGACCACCTGGGCGCGCTCGGCCTCGCGCACTTTCTGCACGATGACCTGTTTGGCGATCTGGGCGGCGATACGGCCGAACTCCTCGGACTCGATCTTCTCTTCCACCACGTCACCGATGTCCAGGGCTGGGTCGCGTTCGCGGGCCTGGTCCAGCGTCAGCTGCATGCCGGGCTCGACAAATTCCTCGTCGGCGACAACTGTCCAGCGACGGAAGGAGTCGTGGTTGCCGGTCAGACGGTTGATCTGTACGCGGATATCAACTTCTTCTTCGTAGCGCTTCTTGGTAGCCGTAGCCAGGGCCAGCTCCAGAGCCTCGAATATGACTCCGGGCGGTACGCCCTTCTCATTGGAAACGGATTCCACAACCAGCAGCACTTCTTTGCTCATCGTATGCCTCGCCTAACGCCATCCATTGGGGCCACTGGAGCCCGGAAAATGCTCAAAACCGCGGAACGATCTGACCTTTGTCGATACTGTCGATGGGCAGCAGGTATTCATGATCCTCCACCTGCAGAACCACCTCATCGCCTTCCACCCCGCGGATGACACCCTGAAAGTTGCGCCGCCCTTCGTAGGGCGCGCGCAGTCTGATCTTCGCCTGCTCACCTGCATAAGCTGCATACTGCTCCAGGGTGAACAGCGGGCGGTCCATACCCGGCGAAGACACCTCCAGGGTGTAATCGCCGCTGATCGGGTCCTCCACATCCAGCACCGCGCTGGCCTGCCGGCTGACCGTGGCACAGGCTTCGACGCTGACGCCATCGGGATGGTCGATGTACACGCGCAACAGGCTGTGCCTGCCCTGGGAAAGAAA
>Ga0079224_100003255_pt1 | contig 20356 bp, 16 predicted proteins | sample Stecom2015_FD_80414 | JGI IMG/M metagenome (GOLD analysis project Ga0079224, IMG submission 80414) | Agricultural soil microbial communities from Utah to study Nitrogen management - Steer compost 2015 | ecosystem: Environmental > Terrestrial > Soil > Agricultural land | place: USA: Utah...
GGGTGCGGGTCCCGTAGGGACCGCGTGCAACACGGGGCTCTCCGTCGGCTCGGGAGGATCCGTGGAGGTCGGCTCGGCTGGCGGTGGGAGCTGGGTCTCTGTCGCGGGCGTCTGTGCGAAGAGAGGAAATACAGTCGTAAAGGCGAACAACAACGCACTTCCCGAGAGGGAGCGAGTTTTCATGGGCGGTAGTAGCTATAGCTCACAATCGAGTCTGTCAAGCATCGTATCATACTCCCAATATCGAATTCGTGAGCTTTGAATTGGATTCGCGGGCATCAGTCATCGCGTTCGCGCGGTGCGCCAACTCGCTGGTTTCTCCGTGGGGTGTTGCTTCAGCAGCACCCGAGCAGCAGCGCGGTTGCTCGGGAAGCAGAGCGTTCCCTCTCGGAGTCGAACCTGGATTTCGGCCTTTCGGGTCGGGGGAGCCGAAAAACGGTGGCGCGGGCGGACGGCACGGGCACTGCGTTGGCCCGGCGCGCCGAGCGCGCGCTCGGCGGGGGGACGTCGCGCGTCCCGGCGCTACCAACGAACGCAACGCGAAAGGACGGTGATGCTCCGGAGATACGAATCGATGCGATGGATCCCCTGGCTCTTGAGTGCGTTTGCCGCGGCGCGCGCCGGCGCGTGCACGCACTTGGAATCGGAGCAGCTCCCTCCGCGATCCTCACGGCGCACCTCGCTCTCGATCAGCCCCTCGGAAATCGCGCCGCAATTGACGGCGACGAACGGGCGACCTCTGCGCGCGCTGAGCTCGTGCAGGTGTCGGGCGACGAGCTCCTTACCCGTTCCCGTTGCGCCCTCGTCTCATTCGTACAACCTCGTCTCGTGCGTACGACACGATGATGCTCGTCTGACCCCGAGCGAGCTTCTCGCGACCAAAAACGCGCCTGGCCGATGACCGCGCCAGACCTGGCGCACGAGCCCTGTTCTCCGGTGTCAGCCCGAATCGCGATGAGCGGACGACCGAGCGCCGCCAGATCCGGAGTCGGGGTGGTGCAGCGATACGGGTGCTGGGACGTCGCACCGGCGGCGCATCCTTCGGAGCGGAACGGCTCCTGAAGGGTTCTTGACCATTGAAGTGCGCAATTAGTCCTGGAAAAGTTGTTAGATTATGGTGGTTTAGGGTGTTTCCGACACAATCTATTGGACAGGTAGACTATTCTGGGTGAACCTCCCTGCGTCATGACCCACCTCAAGCTCGTCCCACCGGACTCGTCCGATCCTCTCGAGTCGATCAATCGGAGTCTCGAGGGGGCTCCTGCCGAAACGGTGCTCGCTTGGGCTCGCGATACCTTCGGGAGCTCGATGATCCTGACTTCGAGCTTCGGAGCGGACTCCGCGCTGATGCTGCATTTGGTGACGCGCGTCATCCCGAATATTCGTGTCGTATTCTTGGATACGGGATACCTGTTCCCGGAGACGTATCGATTCGCCGAAGAGCTGAAGCAGCGCTTCGATCTCGATCTGCGTGTGTACTCTCCCCTGATGACGGCGGCGCGACAGGAGGCGCTCCATGGTCGGCTCTGGGAGGGAGATCAGCGCTCCCTCGAGCTCTATCAGCAGATCAACAAGGTGGAGCCGATGGATCGTGCGCTCCGCGAGCTCGCGCCCCGGGCGTGGATCGCCGGTCTCCGACGCTCGCAGAACGCGTACCGCGCGGGGCTACGGCCCATCGAGCTTCAGGACGGCATCCACAAGATCCATCCGATTCTCGACTGGGACGACGAGACCGTTCACCGCTACATGCGCGCGAACGACCTTCCGTACCATCCCCTGCGCGCTCGGGGGTACCGCTCGATCGGCGATACGCATTCCACGGTTCCGACGCGGGAAGACGAAGACCCGCGCAAGGGTCGGCACCTCGGGGTGCACAGCGAGTGCGGTATCCATCTTCCGCGCTGGGCGACCGACGAAAGCCTGAAATCGAGCGGGCTTTGAGCTCCGCTCGCGGGGCGCCGTCGAGGGCGGCGTCCCGCATTGCCCACCCCTCGACACCGGTCAGTCCGCAAAGCGAGGCGAACGCGTCAGCGCGTCCAGCGCTGCTCGATGAGGGCGTCCAGGCCGAGCGCCGCCGTGATCCCGAATGAGCAAGGCATGGACGGTGTCGGCCCCGTCCCGCACCCGGATCGGAGGGCTCGTCACGCCCGCCTGAAGCGCTCGAGAGCGCAGGGTTGTGCAGGGCAGCGAGGTCATCGAAAGCGTCGATCGAGACTCCCGAGTCGCGGTCGAGCGCCAGGACCGGATTGATCGTTGCGGTGTGGGGATGCGGTGCGGCGGTTGGCGCCAACCTCGGGTGGTGTGGCGGCGTCGTCCTGCAAGTCGCAATGACGCTCTCCGGCGCGAGCCGAAGACGCACAGGCGGCACCCGCTGAACACCGCGAAGGCTCGCCGCATCCCCGTCGAAGCGCTTCCGAGCTTCGCCAGCGCTCGTGCCAAAGCTTCCGAGGCCGAGAACGGGAGCGGCTTTTTTCTGGTGGGCGCAGCAGGGATCGAACCTGCGACTTCGTCCGTGTGAAGGACGCACTCTACCGCTGAGTTATGCGCCCGCGGCGGGGGAGAGCTTCTACCGCGGGTTCCGCGGATGGGCAAATGGTTCCTGGCAGGAAAGGAGCGGCCGGGCGGAGGGTCTGGGCGGCGGAAAGGGACGAATCGAGGCGGGGAAAGGGCGAGGCGCGCCTGACAGGGCGCTCGGCTCGATGATATAGCTCCGCGGCTCACCGCCCGTTCGACGATCTGCATGGAAAACGAGCCTGTTCCGCCTGCTTCGCGTCCGGTCCCCACCCCCTCGCAGAAGCGGGATCGCGTCGTGGGCCTCTCGGTAGTGGCCGGGGCATTCGTGCTGAGCCTCGGCATCTCGCTCTGGGCGAAGGGGGTTTCCGAGCCGGAGACGAGCGAGGCGCCCGCCCCGCCGACCACGGTGGGCATTCCGGGCTGGCCCAACCGGGTGGAGCCGCTCGCCGCTCTCGAGAAGGCGCGCGCGCTCACGCCGCGACCGCTGCTCCGCGGCATCGTGGCGGAGGGCGTGGCGAGCGACGGCACCATCGACCCCGCGAGCGCCGGATACGCGCGCTACTCGTTCCAGAGTCCGCCGGGACACGGGCCACAGCCGCCACGCGAGCCCGGCGTCGTGCCGCGCCGCGCGAACTGCGGGCGGCAGTACGTTCGCCTGGGGCGACAGGGGATCGAAGCCGAGCCGGATCAGGCGCTCGTGCCGTGTCCGGCGCTTCAACGCGAGCCACTCCCGGAGCCGCGCTGTACGCTCGCCGACGTGTGGCGCCATGCGCGCAGCCGCGGTGCGAATCCGGAGGGCCGTGCCCGGATCGAGTACTACCGCGCCGCTGCGGGGCCCGCGTACCGCTTCGAGCTGCCCGGCACCTCGATCCGCTTCAGTCTCTACGGCGACTGCGAGCGGCTGCTCAGCGCGAGCGAAGCCGTCGGCTCGGTGCCCTGAGCCTAGATTTCGGGCTTCCTAGTCGGGGAAGGCCGATCTCTCGCGTCTTTCCGCCGCCTTTGCCGCCTTCGGCCGCGGGGACCTCCTCATCGAGATCGATGACCTCTTGAGCTCGCGCCCTTCCTGCTGCTTCCCGAGCGGCAAAGGTAGCGGCAAGACCCCCTTTCCGCTGCTTCCCGAGCGGCAAAAGTAGCGGCAAGGCCCCTTCCGCTTGCCTCCTGCGGGGCAGAAAGAGCCGCAAGACCTCTTCTCGCTGCTTTCCGGGATGGAACGGTCAGGCCGAGGAGATCGCCGCGCGGAGCGCTTGCCAGACGGCCTGGGTGGTGTCGGGAAGCTCGCTCGAGAAGCCGATACAGGGGAGGCCCGCTTCGCGCGCGATCGCTTGCACGGCTGCCAGGCGCCGTGAGCGCGGCAGCTTGTCGAGCTTGGTGGCGACGAGCACGAGCCGAGGGGCAGGGCGCCCCGAGCTCTCGGTTCGCAAGAGGTCGATCAGGTCGCGCTCGTCGCTCTCGAGCCCGCGGCGCACGTCCACGAGCAGCGCCACCGCCGAGAGACCGGGCCGGTTCGCGAGGTAGTGCTCGATCAGATGACTCCAGCTCCGCCGCTCGACTTTGGAGCGCGCGGCGTAGCCATAGCCGGGGAGATCGACGAGCGTGAACAGGGCGCCGTCGCGGGTGCGCACCTCGAAGAAGGTGATGCGCCGTGTGCAGCCAGGCGTGGAGCTCGTGCGCGCCAGATTTCGGCGCTGCATGAGGCGATTCAACAGGCTGCTTTTGCCCACGTTGGACCGGCCGACGAAAGCGATTTCGACGCTGACGGGCGGCGGAAGCTGCTCGGGGGCACCCGCCTGGGCGGTGAAACGAGCGTCGACGATTTCCTGGTTCATGAGCCGTTGCCTCGTTCAATGCCGGCGTGTGCGGAAGCGGCGCGCGATCGGCGCCACGACGATGCCGAGCTCGGGGCTCTTGAGGAGCCCGGCCAGGCCGAAGAACGCCGAGAGGCCGGCTGCCGCCCCGACGATGGCCTGCACACCGAGAGAAATTCCTTCCCGCGCGAGGAGCTTCGTCGAGAAGAGCGCGAGCCCGACTGCAGCCGCCGCGGCGGCTGACGTGCGCAGGAAGGACGTGAGGATTTCGCCGCTCCGCAGCTCCGGCAAGCGCCGATGGGCGAGCACCCAGAGGAGGAGCATCTGCACGGCCGTCGCTCCCGTCACCGCGAGGCTGACCCCCACGTGCCCGAGCGGACCCTTGAGGAAGAGGGCCAGCGCGATGAACACGAACAGGTCGATCGCGGAGACGATCACCGGAGTCCGCGTGTCCCCGATCGCGTAGTAGAGGCCGACGAGCTGGCGCGCGACGGCGACGAGCCAGATGCCCGCGCCCTGGGCCATGAGGGCCCGCGCGGTTTCATGAGCCGCGACGGCATCGAACTCGCCGCGTTGAAAGAGGAGGACGACGAGCGGCTCGGCGAGCACCACGGCGAAGAGCGTCGCGGGCACCGCGACGAACAGCGCGAGGCGCATGCCGAACGCGAAGGTCCCCGCGAGCTCGACCCGATCGCCGCGGCTCGCGAGCCGCGCGAGGCTCGGCAGAGCGGCGGTTTGGATGGCCATCACGAAGATCCCCTGCGGGAAGTCGCAGAGGCGCATGGCCCAGGTGAAGTAGCTCTGCGCGCCCACGCCGAGCTCGGAGAGGAAGCGCCGCGCGAGCAGCACGTCCACGTAGTAGACGCCCATGCCGAAGAGAACGGGCACCATGCGCGTGAGCACGGCGCGGACGCCGGGGTGCCCGAAGTCGAACCGCGGGCGCCCGAGAAAGCCGATTTTCGCGAGACTCGGCCACTGCGCGACCACTTGCAGCACGCCGCCCACGATCACCGCTACGGCGAGCGCGAGCCCTGGGTCGTAGCCGCGCGCGCCGAGGAAGTCGGGGAGGAGCAACGAAAAGGTGACGAAGGCCACGTTCAGGAGCGCCGGCGCGAATGCCGTCACGGCGAAGCGCTGATACGCGTTGAGCGCGGCGACCCCGAGCGCGGCCGTGCCCATCAGGAAGATGTACGGAAAGACCCAGCGCGTGAGCTCGACGGTGCGCTCGAACTGCTCCGGATGCTCGCGGTACCCCGCGGCGAACAGATCGACGAGCGCAGGGGCGAAGGCGACGCCGAGCGCGGTGACGACGGTGAGCAGCGACAGGGACAGGCCGCGAACGTTGGCGAAGAAGCGTCGGGCAGCGTCGTCGCCGTCGCGCTCGCGCGTGGCGGCGAGCACCGGCAAGACGGCGCTTTGAACGGCGCCCTCCGCGAGCAGCTGCCGCAGCACGTTGGGGAGCGTGAACGCGACGAAGAACGCATCGGTGACCGCTCGTGTGAACACGGCGGCCATCACCAAATCGCGCCCGAGGCCCAGAAGCCGGCTGAGGAGCGTTCCGGCAGCGACGATACCCGCGCGGCCCGCGATGCGCGAGCGCTCGCGCGCGCTCGCCGCGCGCGCTTCGGCCCCCGGCTCGCTCGCGCCGCGTGGGGGCGAGCGGTGTTCCCCGGCGGGCGGCGCGGGAGCGGGTGCGGTCTCGTTCACGAGGCGGTGGTTTACTCGCCGATGACCCACTCGTCGATGAGCGTGCCGTCCACCGTGTAGAAGCGCGAAACGAGCCGTGTGGGCGTCGCCTCGACGAGCTGGGCCCCGAAGCCCGCGTTGTAGCGCGCCATGCTCCCGGAGAGCGGCGTGGAGACGCCATAGAGGCTGCGGCCGCCGAGGCCGTTCACGATATAGGTGACGCCGTCGACCTCGAGGCGCTCGTAGTGGTGGTCGTGTCCCGCGAGCACGAGCTCGACGCCCCACTCGGCGAAGGGCCAGCGCAACTCCGGGCTCGAGCCGTGCGAGCCGGACGAGTACGGGGGGTGATGCATCGCGACGACGTGCCAGCGCGCGGTGGACGCCTCCAGGCGCGCTTCGAGCCAGCCGGCCTGGACCGACGCGGCGTCAATCCCGTCCGGCTCGTTCGGATCGCTGTCGAGCACGAACAGGTGAACGCTGCCCCAGAGGACGTCGTAGTAGCGCTCGTTGCCGGGGAGCTCGAAGTACTCGAGGTACGGCGCGAGGCCGAACGTGTACCAGTCGTGGTTTCCCGGCGCGGGAAAGAAGCGGTTCGCGCGGCTCCCGGAGCCGTATGCGCCGCGGTACGGGCAGATGAACTCGGCGTAGTGTTTGCCGATGTTCGCGTCGATCGTCGCGGCTTCGCCGCTCGGGTAGTTGTTGTCACCCGCGGTCACCACGAAATCGGGGCCGAAGCTGCGAACGAGCGCGGCGACGGCCGCTTCTTCCGGCCCGTCCTCACCGTAGTCGCCGATGACGGCGAAGCGGGTGAGCGCTTCCGTGATCTCCGGCGCGACGCATCCCGCCTCGTCCGCCTCGTCCGCCGTACCCGGGCCAAGGATCGGGCTTTGGGCACCCTGCCCGCCGACCGAGAAGCCATCGCGCGCGCCGCACGAAAGCACGATCGAGGCGAGCAGGGCCGTGGGGGTCGGAGTCGCGCGCGCGCGCACGAGCCATGGGGTAACACGAGCGGTGCTCCGCGTCGTTGACGACGCGCTCGGGGCATGAATCGTCGAGCCCGACGCGCCTTCCGTTTCGCATCGGGAGCCCCGAGGGCGCCTCCGCCCTTGGGGCCGGGCCGCACACGACGCGAAAGAGCGCGGCGCGATTCTGTACCCGCTCGTTCGTTCGGTGAGGCATTTCACCGTCGAGAACGACCGCGATCTCGACGGAAGCGACGCACGCGACGCGTGTGCGGGAAGGCGGGTTACTTCAGAAGCAACGAGACGGCTCGCCGGGGCTCGTCCCCGTCCCGGAGTGATACGCATTCGCCGACGGCGGACCCATTCACAGGCCGTGCACGCCGACGTATGGTCCTCGGCGTTCCGCCGTCTGGAAGACCGATGCCCAATCTCTCGCCGCATGGCGCTCGAGCTCTCGTCGTCCTTGGAGGCGCGCTGTTCCTCGCACCGGAAGCGCGCGCGCAAACGCCACCCGAGGCGCAGCCGGTTCCCGCCGTCGAGGCGCCTCCCGCGGAGCCTGCGGTCGAGGCGCCTCCCGCGGAGCCCGCGGTCGAGAAGGAAGAAGGCGAGAAGGCAAAGAAAAAGAAGAAGGACAAGCCCGTTCGCGTTCCGGGGACGTTCGAGCTCCGCGGGCGCATCCACGTGACGGCCGAGCTCAAGCATCGCCCGCTCGTCGCAGGCGCCGAGGGCGAGGAGACGTCGCTGGACCTGGCGGTTCCGACCGCGCGCGCGAGCGCCCGATACACGGCACCGTTCGACTGGCTCACGGCCGAGCTCGAGTTCGACATCGCCGATCGCGCGATGAAGGACGCATACATCCGCGCGAAGAACCGGCATCTGTCGGCGCAAGCGGGTCAGTTCAAGGTTCCGATCTCGGGCATCGCGATGGAATCGAGCTGGGATCTGCCCGTGGTGCGTCGCGGAATGATCCACGACCTGCTCCTCGACTGGCTCGACGTCGCCGGGCGCCTGCCCGGTGTGCTCTTCGGGGTTCGCGGACGGGGCGGCATCAAGCCGGAGCTGAGCCTGGGGGCGTTCCAGGGGCAGGTGCAATCCGAGCCGATCGTCCCCGGCGATCGCGACACCGACCTGATCGAGGAGATGGAGCTCGCGGCGCAGAGCTACGTCGCTCGCTTCGAGGTGGAGCTCGCGGACATCGATGTCGGCGTTTCGTACCAGCACCGCGTCGGCTCACCCGTGCTCGGCGAAACCGAGCACTACCCGACGGTGGGCCTCGACGCCACGCTGAACGAGACGTTCGGCGACGGCGGGCTCCGCGTCTGGCTCGATCTGCTCGCCGGAGAGAGCTTCTACGAGGTGGCGGGCAAGACCTCCGAGGGCGATCCGTGGTTCGCGACCGCGCGCCTCATCGTCGCGTACCGGTTCGGGGGAGTGAAACCGGACGCCCTCTACGTGGAACCGTACGTCTTTGGGGGCGTGTTCGAGCCGGACATGGACGTCTCCAACGACTTCGCTTGGGAAGCCGCGCTCGGCGTCAACGTCGGCGCTTGGGACCGCGCACGAGTTACCCTCCAGGGGGAGACGTACCGCGCATCCCGGAACTTCCCGATTCCGTTTTTTGCGTCGGGCCGCGAGCGAAAGCAATTCGGCCTCATCCTCCAGAGCGCGTTGTCATTCTGATGTTCGTCGTTTTCGAAGGTATCGACGGGAGTGGGAAGACCACCATCTCGAATCAGGTCGCGGAACGCCTGAGCGGGAAGGGGTTGCGCGTGAAGCACTTGCGCGCCGAAGGCAAGTTCGCTTCGTCCGTGACGGAGGCGATCCGTGAGCTCGGGCGGGACGCGAAGAACCTCGAGCTCGTGCCTCAAGCCGAGCTCTTGCTCTACGTGGCTCGCGAGGTGCAGCTCATCGAGGAGGCGCTGCGCCCCGCGCTCGCCACGCACGATCTCGTGATCGCCGATCGCTTCCTGTACACGGCCGAGGTGCTCGGTCGCTTCGGTCGCATGCTGCCCGTGGAGTGGACGCGGTCGATCCTGGACCCGGCGTCCTTGGGGATCGCGCCGGACCTCGTCGTGCTCGTGGACGTCGATCCGACGCTGGCGCGCGCGCGGCGCAAAGCGTTCAAGCTCGCGGCGCGCGACCGGCGCCCGCCGTCTCGCAAGGGGCTCGCGGGGGTGGGGCTCCAGCACCGGCTGCGGCACGGCTACATCGAGCTCGCCACCCAAGATCCCGAGCGCTGGGTCGTGGTCGAGAACGAGGACGAGCTCGAGCTGTCGGTCGCTCGCGTGACGGCGTTGATCGAAGACGCTCGCGCGCGGGGCGCGAAGAGCGCGATCGAGAGCTTTCGCTCGGAGGTGCGAACGCGCCCCGTGCCGGTCACGCCGACCTCGCCGGAACGCGCCCTCGAGTCGTTCCTCCGCTGGATCGACGAGCGCGCTCGACGCGAGCCGCGCGTGGCCGCGTATTTCCTCTCGGGGCTCTGCGGCTCCGAGGTGGACGAGCGGCGGCGCGCGCTCGCAGAGGAGGTCCCCGAAGCCATTCTCGCCGGACTCACCGGCCTCGAGGACGCGGTGAGCTGGAGCCTCCGAGAAGAGCTCGCGGCCCGGTACCCGGGCGCGGTCGCGCGGACGCTCTCGGGAATTTCCGGGACGAACGAACGCGCGCATTCGCTGCGCAAACAGCTCGAGCCGCGCGCTCCCGTCGAGGTCGCGAGCTCGCTCGATCGTCTGGATGACGAGCCGTCGTGGCAGATCCGCGAGCGACTCTGGCTCAACTACCCGGACGCCGTCGCGGCATCCCTGATTCAGCTCGAGGGCGAGCGCGCCTGGAGCCTGCGTGCACGCTGGCTCGAGTCGATCGAAGCCGCGCTCGGCGCCGACTACGAGCTGTCGCGCATCGCTTGCCGGTCGATCACCGGGCTCGATGACGAGCGCGCCTGGGCGGTGCGGACGGTCGCGCGCGGGGCGGCGCCGGTCGCGGCGCTCGCGTCGGTGGCCGGGCTCGTGACGACGAGGAGCCTCCAGTGGCGGGAAGAGCTCCTCGTTCGAGCCCCCAAAGTGGTCATGACGACGCTCCGCCGCGTCGCGCATCCGCGCGCCTGGGCGATGCGCCGGGCCGTCGTCGAGACCTGCAAGGAAGCGATCGACAGCGTCGATTCCATGGACGACGCCGAAGCGTGGGAGCTCCGCGAGGCGCACTGGGATCGCTGGCCCTCGACCGTGGTGAAGACGCTCGGCCCGCTCGCGGATGGCCCGCGCGGCCGCGCGCTCGTCGAACGCCAGCTCGCGAGCCATGGCACGAACATTTCGCTCTTGAAGCACGTGTCCGCGATCGTGCTCGGCCTGCACCGCCTCAAGGGGCAGAGGCCCGACTGAGCTCCGTCGTGTTCTGGGGAACCGTGTTTGGTGCGGCGCCGGCCGGGCCCACACCCGGCTGCGTCGGGGTGCGGATTCGTCCTGCACTCCACGGCGGGATTTCCCGCCGTACGTTCCCGCTGGCAATCTTCATGAACGGTGAAGTTGCGCTGAGCGCGGGGCTTCGCGATGTGCGCCGCGCGCGTGCGCTGCGTGCGACTTGGGGCAACTCCGCTAAACCTGAGAAGAAGTGACGGATGCGATCGAGACGCGCTCGACGCCAGAAGGCGTTTCGGGCACGGTCACGTGAACTGTTGGTGAAGGAGATTTCCAGACTCATGAGCCGCGCTCAACAATTCGCCGTCGGAGCCGCCCTCGTTTTGAGCATGGCCTGTGGTGGCGAGGATCCGGATCCGAATCCGGGCACCTCGACCCAACCGCTGCTGCCGTGGGAGGCAGGGAACACCTGGACCTACCGTGTCACCGACAACGGTGTCGTCAGCACGAAGGTGACCACGGTGGGAGAGCTCGGTCCCGTGGGCGGCGCCGGGCCGAACAAGGACGTGTTGGCCTATCACGTCGTGACGACGAAGTCCGACGGTGTCGACAAGACGGAGAGCTGGCAGGCCGTCGAAGGCGACCGCGTGGTTCGCTATCGCGAGATCTCGTTTTCGGCGAAGACGGGTCAACCCACGCTCGAGGAGCACTGGGCACCGCACAAGCTGCGCATCGACAGCTCCGCGGAGCGAACGAAGGTCGGCGCGATGTGGCGCGAAGAGTACCAGGAGACGAAGATCCCCGCGGGCGCCGCGGCGACGACGGAGCCCGCCGCCGATCTCTGGTTCGTGGACGCGCTCGAGGACATCGAGGTTCCCGGAAGGGGGACGATGACGGCGGTGCTCGTGCGCAAGGTCAGCGACACCGGGAGCGTGAAGCGATACTGGTTCGTTCCAGGCGTCGGCAAGGTGCGTGAAGAGGGAGGCCAGCTCGAGGAGCTCGTGGATTTCACGGTTCAATGACCCTGAGCGCGGTGGATTCCAGCCCGCCGCTTTCCGCGGACGAGCGCATCACGGCCGAGCGGCACGAGATCAAGTATTTGGTCGTGCCGCAGGGGCTCGAAGCACTCGTCCAGGAGCTGAACCGCGAGCTCCCTCCGCATCGCTTCGCCGGTGACGGCGCGAACCGCTTGCCCGACGCGCACCACTTCGTCACCACGATCTACTTCGATACGCCGTCTCGGGCCTACTACCGCGCCTCCCTCGTCAACGCGGACGCCAACGTGAAGATCCGCGCGAAGGAGTACTACGATCTCCATCCCGCGCTCGCCGAGCTCGCGACGCATCCCGATCACATCGTGCGCTATCAGCCGTGGCTCTGGTTCGAGCTCAAGCGCAAGGACGGGACGCGCACGAGCAAGCGCCGCGTTCGAGTCCCGAAGCGCGGCGTTCCGATCCTGTTCGCGGGCGGGCGCATCGTCCCCGACGCGCTGCTCGGACCGGAGCTCGCGCCGAAAAGCGCGGAGCTCGCTGGCATCGAGGAGATCGTCACGCACTGCCGCGGCCTCGACGAGCCGCTCTCCGCGGCGTGCCTCGTGAATTACCGGCGCCTGTCGTGGCAAGCGGCGGACGGCTCGCTCCGGATCACCATCGACCTCGGGCTCGCGTTCTACGCACCCCCGGAGGATCTCTGGACTCGCGAGCGCGCGCTCGTGCGCGACTCGCTCGGACCGCCCGCGGACGTGCTCGGCGACGCGGTCGTCGAGGTCAAAGTGCACGGCGCGACGCCGCTTTGGGTGGAAAGCGCCCTCGCGCGGGCCGGAGCGCGTTCGATCCCGTTCAGCAAGTTCGTCGCCGGGTCGGGTGCGGTCGATGGCGGCGGCTGACGGCGGGCTGCGCCGCAAGCTGCGTGTTGCCGTCGCGTGGCTGCTGACGCTGGCCGTCGTCGTCGTGTACTTCGCGCTCCCGGACGGGGAGCGCCCCGTGGGGGTCGAGTCCGGGGTGGGGCCCCGAGCCGAACCCGGCGAGGAGCGGCGCCTCGACGTCGTCGAGGTGTCACCGGCCGACGCCGTCGCCGGCGCGGCGATCACCATCACCTACGTCGGAGCGCTCGATCCCGCGGGCGTGCGTCCCTACGTCGGGCGCGACGAAATGCAGGTGCTCGCGCGCAAGCAGGGCGCGGTGGTCGCGCGCTTGCCGCAAAAGCTCGAGCCCGGTCGAGTCAAGATTCGGGTGACCTCCGCCGGAGAGCGCAGCAAGCCGTACGACATCCGCATCAAGACGGCCAACTGGCGCACGCCGTTCCGCAATCTGGTCGGTGGCTTCGCGCTCCTCGTCTTCGGGATCGGGCTCCTGGCGCGCGGCGCGCGCGGCGCGGCGGGGCTGCCGAGCGCCCATGGCCTCTCGCGCCTGGCGCGTCGCGGCCCGGCTGCACTCGGGCTCGGCGCGTTGCTCGGCGCGCTCGCGCAATCGACGACGGCGGCCGCGGGGGTGCTCGCCGGGCTCGTCGCTTCGAGCGTGCTCGCGGTCGTGCCGGCGGCGTGCGCCTTCTTGGGCGCACAGATCGGCGCTGCGTCGGCTCCCCTGGTGACGGGGCTCATCGATCCGCGCGAAGGATTGCTCGTGATCGCGATCGGGGTGCTCTGGCTCGGGCTCGCGACGGACCGGCGCGCCGTCGCCATCGGCCGGCTCGTGCTCGGTGCGGGGCTGATCGCCTTCGGGTTGCAGACGCTGCGCCCCGGGTTCGAGCCCTTCGTGCAGGAGCCGGAGCTCCTCTCGTTCGTGTCGCGCCTGCGCGCCGACGGTGGGGTGGACGTGGCGCTCTGTGCCTTGCTCGGCGCGGCGCTCGTCGCGGTTTTGCAGGGGCCAGCGCCGGTGCTCGTGCTCGTGCTCGTGCTCGCGCAGACGACGGCCCGCTGGAATCTCGAGACGGCGCTCGCCGTCCTCTCGGGCTCGGGTCTCGGCGCTGCCGTCGGCGCGTTGCTCACCACGCCGGCCGGGCGCCGCTGCCGCCGCCTCGCCGAGCTCCACTTGTTGATGGGCGCGGCGAGCACGCTGCTCACCGCGGCGACGGTGGGGATCTGGAGCGGTCTCGCGGATGCGATCGTGCCGGGTGTTCCGCACGAGATGGACTGGGGGAAGCGCGTGTTGATGCCGAACCTCGGGCTGCACCTCGGCGTGGGGTTCGCGCTCTCACAGCTCGCTGCGGCGCTCGTGCTGTTGCCGGCGGTGCCGCTCGCCGCGCGCTTCTTGAACCGCGTGCTGCCGGCGGAGCCGGGGCGGGAGCTCGCGCGCGTGGGCGACTCCGTCGGCGTCGTGCGCGCGCGGTTGCTCGCGGTGCTCGCCACCCAGCGAAGCGCGCTCCAGCCGTTGCTCGAGCTCGCGCTCGATGGGCGGCGCGAGGCGGGGCGCATCGCCGAGCATCGCCTCGCCGACGCGCACGCGTTGCTCGAAGAGTCGATCTCGGGCCCCCTCGCTTCGTTGCCGAAGGACCCCGAGGGGAGCTTGCTGGCGCGGATCGCGCTCGGCTGCTTGCAACTCGAGCGCGCGCTCGAGAGCGTCCAAAAACAAGCAGAGCGTCTCGTCGACCGTCGCGTCGCGCTCTCCGCCGAGGCGGAGACGCCGCTGTTGCTCGGTGACGACGAGCTAACGCTGCGCAGCTTGTCCGCGCTGCTCGACGAAGGCATCGCGACCGTGACCCGAGCGCTGGAGGGCGGCGCGGAGCTCGACCTGGAAGCCGCGCGGGCCCGGGAGATTCGCATGAACGGTCTCGAAGCCCGCGCACGCGGCGCGGTGCTCGCTGGCGAGCGGGACACCGGGGCCGTGCGCATGCACGTCGCCGTGCTCGGCCTGGTGGACGCGTTCGAGGCTGCCGGCAATCACGTGTATCGTCTGGCCGAGACGCTGGGTGAGCGGAACCCGACTCAGCTGGCGTCGATTCCGGCGTGAGCCACCAGCACGCGTTCGACCAGGTCGAGGGCGAGCTCGGCCTCCTCGCCCGTGAGCACGCCTGCTTCCCCCGCGGCAGCGCGCGCGAGGCGTAGGCGAGCGCTGGCCGGGAGGCGCACGCGGCCGCCGCCGCACGCGCGACAAACCAACCCGCCGCGGGTCGCGTCCGCGCTCGCGGCGCGATCTTCGGGACAGGGTTTTCCGCAGCGCACGCATCGCTCGAGCTCGAGGGCCCAGCCGAACGCGCCGAGCAGGAGCAGTCCGGCTTCGGCGAGCTCGACCTCGGGAGCGCGCTCTGCCGGCTCCGCGGCGAGTCGATCCAGCAACTGCTCGAGGATCGCCCAGGCTTCGGGCTCCGGGGTGCGCACGGGCGCCGCCTGCCGGGTCCACGCGAGCGCGCGCCCTGCCGCTTCGAGGCGACGGAGCTCGCCGAGCAGCCCCGTGCGCGGGCGCACGAGCACCGCCTCGCGCAGCACGAAGAGCTCACCCGAGCGCGGCTCGTCGAGGCGAACGCGCACCGTGAAGAACGGTTCGAGCGATCCCGCGAAGCGCTTGCGGCTCTTGCGCGCGGCCCGCGCGAGCGCCGAGATGCGACCGAGCGACTCCGTGAACAGCGAGAGCACGAGATCGGCCTCGCCGAACTCGACGCGTCGGAGCACGAGCGCCGAAGTCTCGTGAACCGAGGGAGGTCTCGAGGGGGTCACCCGGACGCGGCGTGCGTGCCGGGCACGACGTGGAGCGGAGCGCTCGAGAGCTCCTGCGGCATGTCGTCACCGCGCGGCTTGAGCACGATGCTGAGCGCGAGCGTGAACAGGATGAGCAGCAGCACGAAGGCGATCGCCACACCGAAGCGTCGACCGCGTGCGGGCTTCGGCGCGCTGTTCGAGAGCGGCAGCGGCGTCACGGTGACCACACGCCGGCTCGCCGTGTAGCGCGCGAGCACGTCGTCCGCGGGGAGGCCGAGAGCGCGCGCGTACGACTTCACGAAGCCCCGCACGAAGACCTCGCCGGGCAGCTCGTCGAAGCGGTCGGACTCGATGCGTTCGACGCTCGAGACGGGAACGCGAGTGCCGCGCGAGATCTCCTCGATGCTGATCCCGCGTGCTTCGCGTTGTTCCCGTAGGTATTGACCGACGCTCGGCATTGGACGGCCCGAGACTACTTCAGCTTCTCCAGCCAGGAGCGGCAATTTTTCCCTGTTTCCGTCAATGTCGACAGCGCGACACAGCGTTCGAGATCCGCTCGTGTTGAATCCATTTGCCCGAGGCGATGCGCGACTCGGGCACGTCCGAGCAGAGCGTCCTGCAGACGACTACACTCGGGCGCATTCGTTTCCAGTGCTCGCGAAAACGCGGTGAGCGCTGGCGCGAGCTCTCCCCGGCGCTCGTAGGCGAGGCCGAGGCGATAGCTTCCAACACAGAAGAGTGGTTGCGCCGCGATGCTGCGGCGGAGAGCGTCGATGGCGCGGTCGGTGTCGCCCGCCTCGAGGTACGCCCAGCCCAGGTTTCCCCAGGCTTTCTCTGGTGTTTGGTAAAGGATGTCTTCCGAAAGGGGCTTCAGCGTTCGGATCGCGTCCTCATAACGCTTCTGGTGGATCAACACCACACCCAGCGTGTTCCTCGCTTCGCGAAAGTCGGGGTCGAGGTCGAGGGCCCGACGCGCATGCCGTTCGCCGTCGCCGAGCCGGCACTCGGCGGGCCCCTGCGCGCAAAACGCGAGGTAGAGGAGCGCGACCAGGTGGTGCGCCTCGGCGTTGTCCTCGTCGAGCTCGACGGCGCGGAGCGCGTGCTCGAGGGCCTGTCGGAGCTGGCCCCGACGAAGCCAAAGATCGCGAGCGATGTCGTACTCGCTCTCACTCTGCCTCACGGGATCCCGCGGGCCGGGACCGGCGGTGGTGCCCGCACAGGCGGCGAGGGCAATCGCAGCGGCCAGCGCGGGGACGGGAACTCGAAGCCGACGCGCGCGCTGCCCCGGCATCGTCAGTGGACCTGGCGTCGGTTGGCCACGCCGCCGCTGGGCGGCGCGGACGATCCAACGCGTGCGAAAACGGCGAGACGAGCGTGCCGGCCTCCACGAGACCGTGATCTCGAATGCTCCTCGTCGGTTCGCATCGCGCGGGGACTCTATCAACGGCGTTCCTCGTTTCAACCCTCGATTTCAGTTTCCCGAACGAATCGAGAAGGGTGAGGGTGGGAGGTCCGGGAGCGTCGCTCCGGCGCTCCGGCAATACTGAGGAACGGCAGGAAACTCTTCCGGCCTAAGGCTCTCCGATAGAAGTCCGACGAATTGCGCGTGGGGGAGGTCGAGCTCCGTGCCGCGCAGCAGCTCCGCGTCGAGCGCGAGCTCGGCGGCGACCGCGCCGACCACGATCGGAGCGCCGAGCTCGCGAACGAGCTCGGCAGCGCTCGCGCGGGCGACGGCTCTCGGAGCCAGGAGCTCGCGACCATCGGCGGCGTAGGCGGCGGCGAACACCTCGTTTCGCCGCGCATCGAGCAGTGCAAGGCGCGGCTCCCGCCGCGCGTCGGGGACGGCCCCGGCCATCGCCCGGAGCGACGACACCCCCACGACCGGAACGTCGAGGCCGAGCGCGAGCCCCTGGGCGAGCGCGATGCCCACCCGCAACCCGACGAACGATCCGGGCCCCGTGCCGACGGCGACCCGCTCGATGCTCGCGCGCGACCATCCGCAGCGCTCGAGCAAGCCCTCGACGAGGCCGAGCATCCGCTCGGCATGGGCGTTGAGCTCCTCGTGTTCCGCGGTCGCGAGGACGCGGCTTCCTTCGAGGAGCGCCGCGGAGCCACGGCGGGTCGACGTTTCCAGGGCCAGAACGCGCATTTCGCTGCGCACCCTAGTACATCGGCTCCCGAGTGCTCGGGGGCGATGTGTGTGGAGACGGGGGTGCGCCGGTCCGAGCCCAGGCGGGTATGCTTGGCCGGTGTTCTCGGTCCTGCCGCGTTTCGACTTCCGCTTGGCGCACGCCGTCGCCAGCGAGGTCGGGAGCCGGCGATCGCGGCAGGAAGACGTGGCGCTGGCGGCCCCGGAGCTCGCGCTCTTCGCGCTGGCGGACGGGATGGGCGGCGAGAGCGCTGGAGACGTGGCGGCCCTGCGGGCGATCGACGCGGTCCGAGCGGAGCTTTCGTCGGGCCCCGCGCGGCGCGCCGTGGACGCCTACGCGGCCCGCGCGGAGCTCGCCCAGCGCCGCGAGATCTTCGCACGCCTGCGTGGCGCCTTCTTGGCAGCGAACCAGGCGGTGCGGAGCGCGGCGGCCGAGGATCCGGCGCGCGCGGGGATGGGGACGACGCTCGACGTCGTGTGGCTCGCTCGCGATCACGCCTTCGTGGCGCACGCCGGGGACGGGCGGGTCTACCTCGCCCGTTCGCGGGCGATGCTCCAGATCACTCAGGATCACACGCAGGCGGCGTTGGATCGCGCTCCGGGGATGCCTCCACCCCCGCTCGGGGCGTCCTCGGGTCTCGTCAACGCGGTGGGTCTCCGCGACACCCTCGGCGTCGATGTCGCCTTTCTGGATCTCGCGCGCGGCGATCGGCTGCTCCTCTGCAGTGATGGCGTCCACGCCGAGGTTGGCAGTGAAGGGGAGCTCTCCGAGCTTTTGCGAGCCGGCACCGCCGACGAGGCGGCACGCGGGCTCGTCGCTCGAGCCGCGCGCGGCGGGCGTGACAACGCGACGGCGGTCGTTCTGGACGTGGGGGAGCGCTTCGTCCGCCGCGCGCATCGCGACCGGGGCCTGGACGCGCGCGACCTCGAGCGAGCCCGTCAGAGCGCGCTGCTCGCGGGGCTCCCCGAGCCCGTGGCGCTGAGCGCGCTCTCGGCCGCGGTGGAGGTGGAGCTCGGGGCGGGGCAACGCGTCCCGCGGATCGTCGCCAACGACCTGGTTTCCTACCTCGTGCTCGAGGGAATCGTGCGCTACCCGGCGAGCGGTCGGCAGGTCGGCGCAGGGGCTCTCCTTTACCCCGAGGCACTCGTGGGCGTGCCGGGTACGGGCGAAGCCGCCGTCCTCGACGAGACCTCGCGCCTGCTCCGGCTGCGGGCCGACGACTTCGCCGAGGTGTGCTGTGAGCCGCGTCTGGCAGCCGAGCTCTACCGTCGAATCGCCCAGCACTTTGCTCGGGGCGGGGGCCGAGGGTGACTCTTCGTCCCCGCATCGCAAAATAGCCATTGCATTCTTTGGCGAGAGGATTAGGGTGCGCGGGCCTCTGGCAGCCGGCGACCCTGAAACGGGGAAACCGGCCGATGGTCTCGGGGCGTAGCGCAGCCTGGTTAGCGCACCAGACTGGGGGTCTGGGGGTCGGCGGTTCGAATCCGCCCGCCCCGACCATCTCGTTTCCGGAGCCCGCATGCCTGAAGTTGTCTCGCTGGGCGTGGATCTCGGCGGTACGAAGATCGAGGCGGCCGTCTTGCGGCGCTGGAACGAGGGCGCGGACGAGCGCTTCGAGGTGCTCGTTCGGCGGCGGGTGCCGACCGGCGCCGAGGGCGGCTACGAAGCGGTGCTCGAAGCCACCCTGGCGCTCATTCGGGGCGTCGCCGCCGATATCGGTCGAAGACCGGAAGCGCTCCCGACGGGCCTCGGCATGCCCGGGTCGATCACCCGGCGCGAAGGGCTCGTGAAGAACTCCAATACGGTGTGTCTCAATGGCAGGCCCTTTCGCCAAGATCTCGGCAACGCGCTCGGGGGGCGCGTCGAGTTCGAGAACGACGCGAACTGTTTCGCGCTGGCGGAAGCGCGACTGGGCGCCGGGCGTGCCTACCGGGACGGCATCGTCTTCGGGGTGATTTTGGGTACCGGGGTGGGCGGGGGGATCGTGGTGAACGGGCGAGTCTGGGGTGGCTTGCAGGGCATCGCCGGAGAGTGGGGCCATCACGCGGTGGGGCCCTGGCGCTCCGCCGATCGGGCCAGCGAGGCGGCGGACGGACGCGAGCTCGGCCTGGGGCTCGCCGAACGCGGGCCCTGCTACTGCGGAAAAACCGGCTGCTTGGAGCTGTACGCGAGCGGTCCCGCCGTGGAGCGCGACTATCTCCGAAGGACCGGGCGCCACGCGCGGCTCCCGGAAATCGCCGCGCGGCGAGCGAACGACCCGGACGCCGCGCGTGCCCTCGATGAGATGCTCGAAGCGCTGGGGCGGGGGCTCGCGACGCTCATCGACATCCTCGATCCGACTGCGATCGTGCTCGGGGGTGGGGTCTCCAACCTCGATTTCCTGTACACGGAGGGGGTGGAGCGCGTGCGGCGGCTCGTTTTCAACGACGAGCTCCTCACGCCGATTGTCCGACACGAGCTCGGGGATTCCGCGGGTGTGCTCGGGGCCGCGCTGCTTGCCGGCTGACCGCAAGGCCCAACCCCGACGAATCGTGCGGCGCGCGTTCCCATTCCGCCCCATTCCGCGGTGACTGCATCGTCATGGTTGACGGGAGCGCGCCGAAACGCGTCAATGGATGCCCCGAATCGGACCTGGAGGGCTCATGCGCGCAGGGCACGCACTCGTCAGAACGGCGCTCGCCTGCCTCGGGATTGGCATTCCGCTCGCGACCGCGAGCTGCGGCCCCGAGGATTCGGAGCTGTTTCAGGGAAACGGCCCGCCGCGTTCGACGTCTGGAGGGCAGGATGGTGGGGGAACGGGTGGAAGCACCGCTGGCACCGGTCAGGGCGGAAGCGCGGGGACCGCGGGCAGCGGCACTGGCGGCACGCCGGCCTGCGCCGAGGGTGAGCTCTGCCAAGGCGGGTGCGTCGACACGAAACGAAGCGTCGCTCACTGCGGCGGGTGTGACCGAGCGTGCCCCGCGACGGCGAGCTGTGAGCAGGGGGAGTGCGTGTGCCCGGACGAGGAGACGATCTGCGCAGGCAAGTGCGTCGACACGGAGACGAGCACGGAGCACTGCGGGACGTGCGGCGACGCCTGCCCGGCGACGGCGAGCTGCGAGGGGGGGGAGTGCGGGTGCCCGGACGAGGAGACGAGCTGCGCGGGCAGGGGGGTCGGTACGGAGACGAGCACGGACCACTGCGGGGCGGGCGGCGAAGCGTGCCCGGGGAGGGCGAGCGGAGAGGGGGGGGGGGGCGGCGCGTCGAGCCAGGAAAA
>Ga0079224_100003256_pt1 | contig 20354 bp, 18 predicted proteins | sample Stecom2015_FD_80414 | JGI IMG/M metagenome (GOLD analysis project Ga0079224, IMG submission 80414) | Agricultural soil microbial communities from Utah to study Nitrogen management - Steer compost 2015 | ecosystem: Environmental > Terrestrial > Soil > Agricultural land | place: USA: Utah...
CAATGGGATTGGTTAAGGAAGATTCCCGTTACCAGATATTATCTGATATTCTCGGGAATGAAGATCATCTTGGAGATATGGATTTTAAAGTTGCCGGTACAGAACAAGGCATAACGGCATTTCAGATGGATATAAAAATCCAGGGAATTTCTTTTGAAATTATGGAGAAGGCTTTACGGCAGGCAAAAGAAGGCAGGATGCACATTCTTAAAATTATGAATGAAGCAATCAGCAAGCCTAAAGATCAATTGTCTCCGTTTGCACCAAGATTGATTACAATGAAGGTTGAGACCGATCAGATCGGGCTTATTATTGGTCCCGGCGGTAAAACAATTCAAGGCATGCAAAGATTATTTGGTGTTGATATTAATATTGACGATGACGGAACAGTTAATATTGCTTCTCCAAATAAAGAAAGCGCCCAGAAGTGTAAAGAATATATTAAGAAGATGACTGCTACTCCGGAAGTTGGAGAAGTTTATGAAGGCGTTATTACAAAGATTATGGACTTTGGCGCGTTCGTTGAAATTTTACCCGGCAAAGAAGGCCTGCTTCATATTTCACAAATTGATAACAAGCGTGTAAATAAAGTTACTGATTACTATAAAGAAGGTGATAAAGTAACTGTTAAGCTTGTTAAAATTGAAAACGGAAAATTATCCTTAAGCAGAAAAGAACTGCTTAAAGAAAATGGTTCAAATAACAAGAACGAAACCGAAGGCTGATTTTAAATGCTGAATATTCTTATTCAGCATTTTCCTTTTTAAAGAACAGCGGCAGCATTTTAATATTACCGCTGCTCCAAGGTTTAATTAGTTAATGTTCTGATCATTAATTTTTTTCTATTTATTGGATTTATCAATTATAAATAACAATTGCTCTGCAGTTATACCAATCAGATTTAACATATTAATTCTGATTCATTTCTTCTATGAATTTACAGCGGTTGAAGATAATTCTTGTACTGCCGGGCCGCACATTTTAAATTTTTTAATGATCCCGCATGAACCGGGATTAAAAGAGTTTGTTCTATATGACAAAAGAAATTATCATCAATTCTTCTACTACCCAAACGAGGGTAGCCATTACAGAAGACGGGAATTTAGTCGACTTTTTTGTTGATTATCCCGAAAACCGCCGCATGGTTGGTGACATCTACCTGGGGAAAGTAGCCAGAGTTCTGCCCGGAATTAAAGCTGCATTTGTTGATATAGGTATGAAGCACGATGCATTCCTTCATTTTTCAGATATTGGTGAAACAACGCAGCAATTTCAGGATATGCTCGGTGATGATTCCGATATTGATGATGAGGAGGAAGATGAAAAAGAAATAAAGGATTCTAAAGATAATTCCGCCGGCCAGAATGGTGGAACCCGCGAACAGGTTAAAAACAGGAAGGAAGAAAAACAAAATCCTGTTATTCCTAAACTTCATAAAGGGCAGGATATAATTGTTCAAATCACAAAAGAACCCGTTAATAATAAAGGTGTAAGGGTAAGTTCTTCCGTTTCACTTCCGGGAAGATTCTGTGTACTTCTTCCGTTTGATGGAAAAATCGGAGTATCAAAAAAGATTTCCGATTTCAGGGAGAGAAGAAGATTAAGAAGTATTGCAAGAAGTATTCTTCCTAAAAATTATGGTTTGATTATAAGAACTGTTGCAAAAAATCAAACAGAAGATTCACTTAAAGAAGATTTAAAAAATCTTGTTAAAACCTGGGAAGAAATTGAATCAACAGTAAAGAATGAAAAACCACCGGCACTTATCTACCAGGATCTCAGCACAACTTCGAGTGTAATAAGGGATTTATTCACTCCCGATGTTTCAAAAGTTTTTATCGATTCAAAAAAACTTTATAAGCAGATTAAAAATTATGTTCAGCTAGTTCATCCCGAACTTGCTGATAAGATTGAATATTTCAGATCATCAAACGGAATATTTGATGCATTCAAAATTGAAGAACAGATAAAAACTTTAATGGGCAGAAAAGTTCCTCTGCCAAGCGGCGGCTACCTGATTATTGAACACACCGAAGCAATGGTTGTTATTGATGTTAACAGCGGCAGATATGCTAAAAGCAAAGAACAGGAATTAAACTCATTAAAAACTGATCTTGAAGCGGCGCGCGAAATTGCAAGACAAATGAGACTGCGTGATATTGGCGGAATAATTGTAATTGATTTTATCGATCTTGAAGAAGAAAAGAACCGCAAAAAAATTTATGATGAGTTAAGAAAAGAATTCCGCAAAGACCGCGCAAAAGTTTCTGTGCTGCCTATGTCTGATTTCGGTCTCGTTCAGATTACACGCCAGCGCATAAGACAAAATATCCTTCAGGCAATGAAAGAAGTTTGCCCTTACTGTATGGGTACAGGATTGCTTACAAAACATTCACATGTTGTTTATGATCTTGAAGAATGGATTAAAAAATTTAAAAAGCATTCTAAAGAAAGATCAATCATTATAAAATGTCATCCATCTGTTGCGGCAAAATTAAAAGAAGGAACCGTTAAATCACTTTTCAAACTTCAGCTTAAATATTTGGTTAAGTTAAAACTTATTGAAGATGAAAATTTGCCCGTCGGTCAGATCAAATTCTTCTCTGCAAAAACAGATAAAGAATTAACCGATGAAGTTAAATAATAATTATCCCGGCTATTAATTATTAACTAAATAAAGAAATGAAAAAAACTAAATTTTACGAACAGCATCTGAAACTAGGTGCAAAAATTGTTGAGTTTGCCGGCTACTTAATGCCGATTCAATATAATTCAATTATTGCAGAACATAACGCTGTTAGAAAATCAGCCGGCGTTTTTGATGTTTCACACATGGGAGAAATTTTTGTTAAAGGAAAAAAAGCGCGCGATTTTGTTCAGTACATTACAATAAATGATGTAGCAAAATTATTCCCGGGCAGAGTTCAGTATTCTGCAATGTGCTATGCCGATGCCGGAATAGTTGATGATCTTCTTGTTTATAAATTTTCAGATGAAGAATTTCTGCTCGTTGTTAATGCATCAAATATTGAAAAAGATTTTAACTGGATGCTTCAGAATAATAAATTTGGTGTTGAGCTTATAAATAAAAGCGATGATTATTCTCTCCTTGCGGTTCAGGGACCAAACTCATTAAAAGTGATGAATAAAATTTGTGCTGATGATCCTGGCAATCTTGAGTATTATCATTTTACAAATACAAAAATTGATGATATGGATGTTCTGATTTCAAGAACAGGATACACGGGTGAACTTGGTTATGAAATTTATTTTACAGGTGATGAAACTGCTGCGGAAAAAATATGGAATAAAATCTTTTCAACTGCTGATGAAAATTTAACAGTTTCTCCTGTTGGATTAGGCGCAAGAGATTCTCTCCGGCTTGAAATGGGTTTTTGTTTATACGGAAATGATATTGATGCAATGACAAATCCTCTTGAAGCCGGGCTTGGATGGATAACCAAATTAAATAAAGATGAATTCATCGGGAAAGAAGCATTGCTTAAGATTAAATCCGAAGGAGTGAAAAGAAAACTTGCAGCGCTGGTTTCGGATGAAAAGGCTTTTCCGCGCCATGGTTATGAAATTACGGCTGATGGAAAGAAAATAGGCATAGTTACAAGCGGTACTGTAAGTCCTGTTCTGGAAAAACCTATTGCTCTGGCTTATGTTGAACCTGAACATGCAGCAATCGGTTCTAAAGTTAATTTTAATATCAGGGGAAAAGAAGTTCCCGCTGAAGTAGTTAAACTTCCATTTATAAATAAATAGAAAGATAAATCAGAAAACGGATTATTCAGATTCAGATGTTATGAAAATTAATGTAATTCTTTCTCCATTAAATGTTGATGAACTTTTCTTTACAGGCAAAACAACAATTGTTATTGATGTACTGCGCGCTTCCAGTGTTATAATTACAGCGCTTGAAAACGGTGCAAAAGAAATTGTTCCTGTTGCAACTGTTGAGTTTGCAGTTAAAGTTTCAGGGGGAATGTTTGGCGGACAGACGCTCCTTGGCGGTGAAAGAAATACAAAAAAAATCGAAGGATTTGCGCTCGGCAATTCACCGCTTGAATATACACGTGAAGTTGTGAATGGGAAAACAATTATCCATTATACAACAAACGGAACAAGAGCAATAGTAAAAGCTAAGTTTTCTGAAAATCTTTTCGTTGCATCATTTCAAAATCTTTCTGCAATTGTATCTCACATGATTTCTTTAAATAAAGATTTTGAAATTCTCTGCTCAGGCAGGGGAAATATGTTTTCAATTGAAGATACAATTTGTGCCGGCAGAATTGTATCAGAAATATTGAAGCAGAAAGAAACCGTCAATCTTACAGATTCAGCAAAGGCTTCTGCAGCGTTAAGCAAATCTTACGGTAAAAGCATTTTAAAAATTCTTAAAGAATCAGAGCACGGAAAAATTTTGCTTGAGAATGGTTTTGAATCAGATATTAAATTCTGCAGCCGATTGAATAGTACAGGTGTGATTCCATATTTTTCAGGAAATGTTATTAAATTGCTCCCGGCAAATAATAAACCTTGAACAGGCAAAACTGATACTAAATGGCTTTGAAGAAAAAGAAAAAAGCTCCGGCAAAACCATCCACGGGTGAAAATTATTTCACCATTTCAAAAGAGAAAAAGAAAAAAATTCTCGGGATATTTCTTATCCTCCTTTCAATTTTAATTCTCTTCAGCATTTTATCTTATTCAAGATTTGATAAAGCAAATCTTCATTATGAATTTTCAGATTTGTTCAGAGTTTTTTCACCGGATGCAGAATTTCAGCATAAGGCAGATAGTACAAGAAACTGGCTTGGAATTTTCGGCGCATATATTTCTGATTTCTTCATTAACTCAACACTTGGTATTTTCTCTGCAGTTTTTCCTATTATGTTTTTTATATGGGGATTTTCCTTTTTCCAGAAAATTAATTTCCGTTTTATAATTCACACATCAAACTTCCTGTTAATAAGCGGAATACTTCTTGCATCATTTTTTGGCGTTGTAAGAAGCCATTATAATCTCTTTGCAAATGTTTATGAACTCTCCGGCGGAATTGGAGATTACACCGGAGATGTTTTAAGAAAGCTCCTGGGCGGAATTGGCAGCCTTCTTTTCTTAACAGGATCAATGGTTGTTCTGCTTATAATTGTTTTTGATTTAAAGATTGAAAAAATATTTCAGTTCTTAAAAAATGTTTTTTCTCATTCCGTAAATACAATTAAAGAAGAATATAAAAACAGCGGTATAGATGAAAAGCAGGAAGAAAACCTTGAAAAGATAAAATCACTAAGACAGGAAAAAAAGAAGGCAGAAAAAACAAAGAAAAAAATTCCGGCGGAAATTCAATCCGCTTCTGCGGAAGAACTGATGGAAAAAGAAGCCGAAGAGCAAACGCGTATCCGCATAATACGAAAGAATGATGAACCTGCAGCCGATGAAAAAAATATTGTTCAGGAAGAAGAAAGTAAAAAAGTTGATCTTGTAAAAACCGGTGAAGTTCAGGAAGCACAGGTAGACCGCACAAAAGAAGCTGAACTGCCTAACAACTGGGAAGAAAAAATTAATTATAAAAAACCGGGACTCGATTTACTTGAAGCAGCTCCTGAAGAAGATTTCAAAGTTGCGGAAGAAGAACTTACACGGAACGCTGAACTCTTAAAAGAAAAACTGAAATTATTTGATATTGATATTCAGGATATTTCTGTTACTCCCGGTCCCGTTGTAACTTTATATGAAATTGTTCCTGCGCCGGGAGTAAAGATTAGTAAAATTGTAGGATTGGAAAATGATATTGCCCTTGCTCTTGCGGCACGAGGTATAAGAATAATTGCTCCTATTCCGGGTAAAAGTGCAATTGGTGTTGAAATACCAAACGCGGAAGCTTCACTCGTTAATGCTCGTTCTGTGCTTGGTAAAATTTCTGATTCAAAAGCAGAGCTTCCCCTTGCACTTGGCAAAACAATAAACGGAGATGTTTACATTACTGATCTTGCAAAGATGCCGCACTTGCTTATTGCAGGCTCAACAGGTTCCGGAAAATCCGTTGGTATAAATATGATTATTTCAAGTCTGCTCTATTCAAAGCAGCCTTCGGAAGTAAAACTTGCAATGATTGATCCGAAAAAAATCGAATTATCTTTTTACAATAAATTGAGAAGGCATTACTTGGCTGTTTCTCCGGATCTTGATGAGGAGATAATTACAAACCCGCAGAATGCAGTTCTTCTTCTGAAATCTGTTGAATATGAAATGGAGAAGCGTTACGATAAACTTGCAAAAGCAGGCGTTAGAAATATTGTTGATTATAATCATAAAGTTTCTGATCCGGTTAGAAAACCAAAAGATACCGATGAAATGAAACATCATCCGCTTCCGTATCTTGTGGTAATAATTGATGAGCTTGCAGATTTAATGATAACAGCAGGAAAAGAAGTTGAAGAACCGATTGCAAGACTTGCTCAGCTTGCACGGGCTGTTGGTATTCATCTGGTGCTTGCTACGCAGCGTCCTTCAGTTAATGTTATTACCGGAGTTATCAAAGCGAACTTTAGTGCAAGAATTGCTTACCAGGTTGCAACCAAGATAGATTCACGAACAATCCTTGATATGAACGGTGCGGAACAATTGCTTGGCAAAGGTGATATGCTTTTTCTTCCAACCGGATTACCAAAGCCGAGCAGAATTCAGAATGCATTTATTTCAACCGATGAAGTTGAAAGAATTACAGATTATATTCAGAAGCAGCCGGCTTATTCAAAGCCGTATTTTCTGCCATCATTGTATGAGAAAAAGAAAGAAGCAGCCGGCGGATTTTTAGGAGATCTTGATCCGATGTTTGAAGATGCCGCACGCGTAATTGTAAGACATCAGCAGGGTTCTGTTTCTTTGCTGCAGAGAAGATTAAAACTTGGTTATTCACGTGCTGCAAGAATTGTTGATCAGCTTGAGGAGGCAGGAATTGTTGGGCCTAATGATGGCAGCAAAGCCCGCACTGTTATTGTTGAAAATGAAGAACAGCTTGAAACAATTTTAAGAAATCTGTGAGTTATTAAAATCAGTTGAAACAAAGTTTTAAGAAATAATGTATATGCCGGGAAATAATAATTTAAAATTGGAGATCTAATGAGAAAGATTTTTTTGGTTTTGATATTTTCATTTCTGATTGCCGGCGTTAATGCACAGGAAAACACCGGATTATTGAAATCAGTTCAGCAGAAATTTGAATCACTTTCTGATTTTTCCGCAGAAGTTAAACAGATTGCTAACGGAAAAAGTAATTTTACCGGAAAAGTATTCTTTAAGAAAAATGATAAGTTCAGAGTTGAATTCAAAAATACTGTTCTTGTATCAGATGGATCAACAACCTGGAATTACAATAAAAAAGAGAACAAGGTTATAATTAATGAATTTGATAATTCAAGTCCGTCAGCTTTATCATTCAACACAATACTGAATGATTATCCTGCCAAATGCAATGTTACAGAATCTGATGAAAACGGAAAAAGTGTAATAACTTTAACACCGCAAAAAAAATCAGATTTGGAATTTAAAGAAGTGAAGCTGCTGGTAAATAAAAATGATCTTGTTGAAAAAGTTACTGTCTCTCAGCAGGGGGGAAACACGATGACGATTGAAATTTCTAATTATAAATTGAATCAGAATATTCCGGACTCACAATTTTCATTCTCTCCTCCGGAAGGAACAACTGTTATTGATCTCAGATAAAGAAAAAATATCACATCCATTGAGGAGAGCGGTTAATTACTCGCTCTCCTTTCTGTTAACATTTCTTTTTTTATATATAGCATTCCGCGGTGTAAGCATTAATGATGTATTCACGTACATATCTGATGCTTCATTAATCTCAATAATCTTTTTTATTTGTGTTCAAATGCTTGCGCATTTTCTCCGTGCCGTAAGATGGAAGGTAATTCTGCAGTCAAATAAACCGGATGTTTCAATCAAACATTTATTCGGCGCTCTGATGGTTGGATACGGAGTTAATTGTGTGATACCAAGATTAGGAGAGGTTTCACGCGCTGTTCTTGCTGGCAAATGGGCGGGAGTTTCGCGTTCACATCTGTTCGGTACCGTTGTTGTAGAACGTGTTATTGATATTATTTTTTTCGGATTGGCAATTATCATTTCTGTTTTTTTATGGAGTAAGGATCTTTTTGTAAGTTTTCCCTGGCTTGAACTTAGTCTGTACATTTCAACAATTCTTTTAGCTGCAGTTGTAATTTTTCTTTACCTGGTAATTACAAGAAAGGAAAGATTTTATAATCTTATAACAAAATTATTGAGCAGATTCTCACAAAAAATTTCTGATAAATCCCTTCACATATTTCAAATGCTGATTGAAGGATTTACAAGTCTTAAAGGAACAAAAAATTATATATACTCAATCCTTCTCAGCATAATTATAATGCTGCTCTACGCGCTTGGTTCTTTTATAGGATTTTTTGCTCTGGGAATGAATCATCTGCAAAATATTACATATAAAATGGGATGGATTCTCAACAGCATAAGTTCAATCGGAATTGCAATTCCAACTCCTGGCGGAACAGGATCATATCACGCGTTAACCAAAACAACATTAATGATGTTCGGCTTTGATGAAGAAATAAGTCTTGCTTATGCAGTGCTGACGCACGGAATATCTTATTTACTTTTTATTATTATTGCACTTCTCATTTTCTTTATTCTTAACAAACAGCATGTTAATCTTATTAAAGTTGTAGAAACTGATATTGAAGAATTATGATTAAAAAAATTTTTCTGCTTTCGGTGCTTTTATCTGTTAATCTTTTTCCGCAATCTTTTGTATGCGGCGGAATGGGAATACAATTTCAATCATCACCGTCTTTAACAGATTATTTAAATCAAAATTTTGCCTCACCCGCCGATCAGCTTTCTACCTTTACTTCATCAATTATTTTTTCTGCAGAAGGCGGAACGAGAATTTCTGCAAATACAGAATTAGCTTTAGAGCTTGCCTACCTTTTTAATTCATACACTTATAATTATGATCTCGGTCAGTACGATCTTACCTACGGAGTAATTATGCCTTCTCTCATCTATTATTATGTGATTGACGGAGCAGGATATAATTTTAAATTTGGCGGCGGTGCGGGAATAAGATTTGTAAATGCTGATGAAAAACTTCCGCGGTTTACACCTGTTGAATTTACTTCAACCGGCTTTGGCGTAGTTTTAAAAGCTGATGGTAATACAATTCTCGGCGGAAATTTTTATGCTAACATCGGCGGTGAAATCAGGTATGATGTTAATGGTGAACCTGAAAATAACGGAAGCTATATCCGGAACAGTGTTTATAATGAAAATGTGAATTTTAATTCCTTCGGCTTTGGTGTAAGGTTAGGAATTACTTATCAATTTTAGGAGATTGATTGAATTTACTTGAAGCAATTTTTCTCGGCATAATTCAAGGGCTTACGGAATTTCTCCCAATAAGCAGCACGGGGCATTTAACGCTTGCCGGTAAATTAATGAATCTCATATCAGCAGAACATCCGGAACAATGGACAGCATTTATTGCAATTATCCAGCTTGGAACCTTAATCTCAATAATGATTTATTTTTGGAAAGATATCTGGAATATCGTTGCTGCGTTCATCAAACAAAACACAAAATTTGTTTCTTTCAAAGAACAAACCACAGAAGCAAGATTGGGTTGGCTGATAATAATCGGCTCCGTTCCTGTTGTAATTATTGGTTTATTGTTTAAAGATATTATTGAAGGTGCATTAACAAAAGATTTATATGTTGTCGCAGGAAGTTTAATCTGTCTTGCAATAATTCTTGCCGTTGCAGAAAAAGTTGCAAAGTTCAGAAAGAATATTTCTGATATAAATATTATTGATTCACTTGTAATTGGTTTTGCACAGGCGCTTGCTTTAATTCCGGGATCATCACGTTCAGGTACAACAATTACCGGCGGACTGTTTATGGGATTAACGCGTGAAACCGCAGCGCGTTTTTCTTTTCTGCTGAGTATTCCCGCAATTCTCGGCAGCGGTTTACTGCAGGTTTATGAAGCTCTTGAATTTGTTGATGCATCAATGACAATCAATCTTATTGCTGCCACAATTGCCGCAGCATTAAGCGGATACGTTGCAATTGATTTTCTTCTGAAATTTTTAAGAAGATATTCCACATTTCTTTTTATTTATTACAGGATTGCTCTTGGAATAATCATTTTAATTTTAATTTCGTTAAACTATATTCAACATTAGGAGGAGATATGAAAAACATTTTAAACTTGTTTTTACTTGCTGCTTTCTTTGCTGTAAATGTTGCTGCACAATCAAATACAAACAAAAAGGAAAATTCAATGAATGATTCAACAAAGACTGATACTAAAACTGTAGCAGTTATTAAGACAAACATGGGTACAATTGAGATAGAACTATTTAAAGATAAAGCTCCCCGGACAGTTGAGAACTTTGCAGGACTTGCAAAGAAAGGCTACTATAATGGAGTAATTTTTCACAGAGTGATAGATGGATTTATGATTCAGGGCGGTGATCCAACCGGCACTGGAAGAGGCGGTGAAAGCTTTTGGGGTGGAAAATTTAAAGATGAATTCCATCCTGATCTTAAACATGATTCACCGGGAATTTTATCTATGGCTAACGCCGGACCAAATACAAATGGCAGCCAGTTTTTTATTACACTCGTTCCAACTCCTCACCTAGATGGAAGACATTCGGTATTTGGAAAAGTTATAAACGGAATGGATGTTGTAAGGGCAATAGGCAAAACCGAAACCAACGCACAGGACAGACCGGTTAAAGATGTTATTATGGAAAAAGTAACAATCGAAGAAAGATAAGATTTTACATAGTGAAGTTTCTTTAGGGGGTTCTGAAAAGAGCCCCTTTTTAATTTCTGCTGATTTTAGTTTTGAGGAAATAATCTTTATTTCATAAATTCAAAATCATTTCTCCAATAATTAACTATTTAAAATATTAATGAAACAACAAGAATTTTTTTCATCCCGCTGGGCGCTGATTATTGCAACAATTGGTATTGCCGTGGGCACGGGAAATATCTGGCGTTTCTCACGAGTTGTTGCACAAAACGGCGGCGGTTCTTTTTTAATTCCATGGGTTGTGTTCTTATTAATATGGTCTGTCCCTTTAATAATTGCTGAATTTGCAATTGGCAAATACGCACGTTTAGGCCCGGTTGGTTCAATATCCAAAACTGCGGGTAAACAATTTGCATGGATGGGAGCGTTCGTTGCATTCGTTTCAACAGCAATTATGTTTTACTATTCTGTTGTAACCGGCTGGTGCCTGCGCTATTTTATTTCTGCTGCCAGCGGAGATCTTTTTTCAACTGCCGATCATCTTGCATACTGGAATACATTCTCATCCGGTTATCAGCCCCTTTTGTTTCATTTTATTTCTATGCTGATTGTTGCATTTATAGTTTATAAAGGGATTACAAACGGTATAGAAAAAGTAACAAAGTATCTTGTTCCATCTCTGCTTGTAATATTACTCATATTGTTCTTCAGAGCAATTACATTACCCAATGCTGTTGAAGGAATAAAATATTTCTTTACACCTGATATTGAAGTGATGCTTGATTATAAAGTCTGGCTGAATGCACTTACACAAAACGCGTGGGATACCGGCGCAGGCTGGGGCTTGATCCTTACGTACGCAATTTACATGCGGAAGAAAGAAGATATTTCTCTCAACGCTGCTTTAATAGGATTCGGAAACAATTCAGTTTCACTTATTGCAGGCATTACAATTTTTTCAACAGTGTTTGCATTAAGCATTCCCGGCACAGGTGAAGTTGATGCGATGGTTCAAATATCCAAATCAGGTCCCGCAAATACAGGTTTAACTTTTATTTATCTTCCTCAGCTTTTTAATAAAATTTCAGGAAGCGCTGCTGTAAATATTTTCTTTGCTTCACTCTTTTTTATTGCATTGTTCTTTGCTGCTGTTACTTCCTTAATTTCAATGGTTGAATTAACCACACGTACATTAATTGATTTTGGTTTTAACAGAAGAAGAGCAATTATCTTTGTTGCCGCTGCCGGATTTTTACTCGGAATTCCATCCGCACAAAATTTAAATTTCTTGATTAATCAGGATTGGGTTTGGGGTGTTGGCTTAATCTTAAGCGGCGCTTTTATTTCATTCTCTATTATCAGGTATGGCGTTGATAAATTCCGCACAGAAATTATTAATGGATACGGCAGCGATTACAAAATAGGAAGGTGGTACAATTTTCTCATCGGCATTCTTGTGCCCGTTCAGGTTGTTGCACTTGTTTTATGGTGGTTAATTTCTTCTGCATCGTGGGATCCCGAATGGTGGAATCCGTTTCATGCAGAAAACGCAGGTACGTGTCTTTTCCAATGGGCAATTGTGATTGGTATTTTTGTACTGTTTAATAAAACAATGGTTAAGCAAATTGAATCAAACTAATTAAAGGCAGTTATGAAAATTATAACCATCTTTACTGCACTAATAGTTTTAAGTATTGTTTGGGGAGGATTAATTTTCTTTCTTTCACGTGCAGTTAAATATGAAAAAATGAAATCACGAAATGGCGAAAGATAAAGTTGCTGTTCCTAATATTCTTAGCGCAGTTAATGAATTAAAAAAAAATAATCTGCTTCCTGTTTATTATTTTTTTGGCGAAGATACATACAGCATTGAAGCAGTAATAAAAGAAATTGAAAAATCAGCATCACAGTTTATTACATCTGATTTTGATAAAGAAACTTTTTATGGTGATGACCGCAGCCTTTCTGATATTTTGAATCTTGCTTTAACTTTTCCTTTCGGATCAGAAAAAAAATTAATTATCTGTAAAGAATTTGAAAAGATAAAAGATAAAAAACCGCTTTCACGCTTTGCGGAAGCTCCGCCTGAATTTTCTATAATTATATTTTATCATAACGGAAGCATTTCCAATCTGCGCAGTGAACCTTATACAACCCTTCTTTCTAAAAAATTTCTTTTTGAAGCAAAAGAATTAAAGGGGAATAATTTGGTTGAATGGCTGATATCATTTGCAGCTTCCAGAGGAAAAAATCTAACAAGAGAAAATGCGCAGTTCCTCATTGATATTTCCGGTGAAAACCGTGCCGCGCTTGAAGCTCAGCTTGAAAAAATGTTTACCTTTCTTGGTGAGAATAAAGATATAACTCTCGATGTCATTAAAGCTCTTTCAACTTCACTGAAAGAGTATAATATTTTTGATCTTCAGAATGCAATTGGTAAAAAGAATAAAGCTGCGGCAATTAAAATTGCTTTTAACCTTCTTGAAAATGGCAGCGATCCGGTTTTTATTGTAGCAATGCTCACAAGGTATTTTACGGGACTATCAAGAATACGCGAACTGAATTCAATAGCTGATATGACAGAACAAACTGCTGCAAGAATAGTTGGCACGCATCCATATTATTACAAAGATCATCAATCAGCACGGAAAATCTATAGTGAAAAAAATATGGCAGATGCTGTTAAAGCCCTGTTAAAAGCTGATGTTACAATCAAAACAACTTCGGTTGATGATAAAACTTTAATTAGCATGTTAATAGCGGAAATAATCGGAAGTGATTCCTGATTGAGTGAATAATTTAGTATACATTCTCTTCCCTCAATCACATTGATTTCAGGTCATTTTCTAATCTTAAAAAATATTTAGTAATTTATGTCCACTTAAGGAAACATTTCAAAACATCACAAGTAAAAGACAAAAGTTGGCTGAGAAAAATCTCAACTCATATACTGATGAAGAATTAATACTGGAATTTCAGCAGAACAATACTATTGAAGCTTTTGAAATTTTAGTACAGAGATTTAAAAACCCGTTAACAAATTTTGTGTTCAGATTTTTAGGAGATTATGAAGCCTGTACAGATGTTGTCCAGGAAACCTTCATAAAAGTTTATAAGAATAAAGACTCCTATAAATCAATTGCAAAGTTTTCTACATGGATTTATACAATTGCAGGAAATCTTGCAAAAACTGAATTACAAAGAAGAAAAAGACGGAAAATTTTCTCAATAAATTCTTACGGTGAAGAAGAAGAAACCTATGATATTCCGGATGAAAGTTACAGGCCGGATATAATAACTGACAGCGGTATTAAAGACGCTATAATTCAAAAAGCTCTTTTAAAAGTTTCCGATGCTTACAGGGAAATGGTTATTCTGAGAGATATACAGGAACTTTCTTATGAAGAAATTTCAGAAATTACCGGTGTTAATGTCGGTACAGTTAAATCAAGAATTAACAGAGGCAGGGCACAACTGCAAAAATTATTGAAAGATATTTACAAGGAATAGGTGTTACAATGAATTACAAAGATGATGAAAACCTGTACAGTGATGTAATTGATATTCTTAAACAACTGCCTAAGGTTAACACGCCTTCATATTTTGAAGCAGATTTGATGAGAAAAATTAATTCAGACGTTTATGAAAAAGAAGTACATGAAAGTTTCTGGTCCCGGTTTTTATCACCCGCAAGACTCCTGCCATCCGCGGCTGTTGCAATTGCCGCCGTTATAATGCTTTTTGTAGTTGATACAACATCCGTTGAACAGGATGATCCGCTTTCTGCCGCACCGCGTTTAAGAGAAGATATGATTCAAAGTTCAACATCAATTTCTCTGGATGATGAGATGGAAAGAATTGCTGATGAAAACGACAGGCTTTTAAAAAGAAAACCAAATCAATCACCTCCATCAAATCAACAATCTGCCGCAGCATTTGCTTCAACTTCTTACATAAATAAAAGCGGTTTGAATTTCAGGCAGCGGCATCTTACCGATGAACAAAAGCAAAGATTAGATGAACTTAAACGCCGGATTATGAAGTATCTTGAAAATAAAAAGCAGACAAAATAGCTTAATATAATTCTTTGTAAATCGGACTAATCTTATTATATTTGGCGTTACATTTTTTAAGAAAAACAGAACAGGTTTTATTTTATGAAAAAAGGTATTCACCCGAATTACAGGCCGGTAGTGTTTCAGGACGCTTCTGCTGACTTTATGGTTTTGACCCGGTCTACCATTCAGACAAACGATACCATTCAATGGGAAGATGGAAATACATATCCGCTGGTTAAACTTGAGATTTCAAGCGCGTCTCATCCTTTCTTTACAGGAAAACAGAAGCTTGTTGATACAGCGGGAAGAGTAGAAAAATTCAAAAAGAAATACGCGAAAAAAAGCTGATCAAATCTCCCAAAGTAAAATTTTTTCAGCCCCATGTTTGGGGCTTTTTTGTTTGGGTTGGAACAATCCACTAATTTTTATGTTGTAAGAATTTATTTTATTCCACATTTTCATAATTCTTCAAATTAAATTTTTTCAAATATATGCCGAAACGAAACAAAACCATTCTCATTACTTCAGTAGTAATTGTAATTCTTATCTTACTAATACTTCCTAAAATTAATTTTTCAGATGATGATTCAAACACCGGAACTGCGCAGGCAAATATTTCTGCAGCTCTTCCTGTTAAAGCACATATTGTAAAACCCGAAGCGCTTGCAAATAATGTTTTAACCAGCGGTACCGTGCTTGCAAATGAAGAAGTGAATCTGATGAGTGAAGTTGCCGGAAAAATTACTAAGATTGCTTTCAAAGAAGGAAGCAGCGTAAAAGAGGGTGAACTTCTCGTTAAAATAAATGATGCCGAACTTCAGGCAGAACTTGCTCGTGCTAAATACAGATTGGAATTAATTGCTGACCGTGAATTCCGCCAGAGAACCTTGCTTGAAAAGGAAGCAATCAGCCAGGAAGATTATGATGTATCACTTAACGAACTTAACGTTGCTAAGGCAGAAATTCAGCTTATCCAGGCAAAGATTGATGAAACAGAAATAAGAGCTCCTTTCAGCGGCGTAATTGGATTAAAGAATGTAAGTGAGGGTAGTTACGTTACAACTTCAACTGTTATTGCAAGTTTGCAGAATATAAATCCCGTTAAAATTGATTTTTCAATTCCTGAAAAATATGCCGGCATGGTAAAATTTGGAGATAAAGTTCAATTTAAAGTTGAAGGAGATAATCAAATTTATACAGGAAGTGTTTACGCTGTTGAACCAAAAATTGATCCTGTTACACGAACCTTAAAAATCCGTGCATTGTACCAGAACACTGAACGCAAAATTATTCCCGGTTCTTTTGCTGATGTAAAATTAATTCTTAACGAAATTAAAGATGCATTTCTTATACCAACTCAGGCAATTGTTCCTGAATTAAAAGGACAAAAAGTAATTCTATTGAAGGACGGGAAAGCTTATCCCCAGCAGGTTGAAACCGGTATACGAACAGATACACGTGTGCAGATAACCAGCGGTATTTCGGAAAATGATACTGTAATTACTTCCGGTATTCTGCAGATTAAACCGGGTATGCCGCTTTCCGTTTCTGAATTTAATTAGCGAGATTCCTATGAGTTTATCATCCGTTAGTATTAAAAGACCTGTGTTAGCGATTGTGATGTCAATCGTTATTGTATTGTTTGGCATAATCGGCTATACATTTTTGGGAGTCAGAGAATATCCCGCCGTTGATCCACCAATTATCACAGTTAGTACAACATACGTTGGTGCAAATGCAGATGTTATTGAATCCCAGATAACAGAACCGATTGAGGAATCTGTAAATGGTATCGCCGGTATCAGATCACTCACTTCTGTCAGCAGGGATGGTAGAAGCTCAATTACTGTTGAGTTTGATCTCGATGTTGATCTTGAAGCTGCAGCAAATGATGTTAGGGACAGGGTATCACGCGCAATCCGTAACCTTCCGCCGGATGTTGAAGTTCCTATTGTTACAAAAGCTGATGCAGATGCTACGCCGATTGTATTTATGTCAGTTAAAAGCGATACAAGAAATCTTCTTGAATTATCTGAACTTGCAAATAATGTTTTTAAAGAAAGATTTCAGACAATACCCGGAGTTAGTGAAGTAAGAATTTGGGGAGAAAAAAGATATTCAATGAGGATGTGGCTTGATCCTGCAAAACTTGCTGCATATAATCTAACCCCGCTTGATATAAGAGATGCTTTAAATCGTGAGAATGTTGAACTTCCTACCGGTTTAATTGAAGGAAATAATACAGAGCTTTCAATCAGAACAATCGGCAGGCTGCAGGATGAAGAAGATTTTAATAATCTTATAATTAAAGAAGATGCGGGTAAAATAGTACGCTTTAAAGATATTGGCACTGCAAAACTTGATGCTGAAAATTTACGCACAATTCTTAAACGTGATGGAATTCCGATGGTTGGTGTTGTGCTTGTTGCACAGCCCGGCGCAAACAACATTGCAATTGCTGATGAATTTTATAAAAGACTCGAGCAGATTAAAAAAAGCCTCCCCTCTGATATTGAAACAGGAATCGGCTTTGATGTAACAGAATACATCCGTGAATCAATAACAGAAGTAGAACAAACTGTGTTTGTTGCGTTCGGACTTGTTGTGCTTATTATATTTTTGTTCCTGCGTGATTGGCGCACAACGGTTATCCCTGTTATTGCAATCCCGATCTCTCTTATCGGTGCATTCTTCGTAATGTACATAGCTGATTTTTCTATTAACGTTCTCACCCTGCTTGGTATTGTTCTGGCAATCGGTCTTGTTGTAGATGATGCTATTGTTGTGCTTGAAAATATTTACACCAAGATTGAAGGTAAAATGGAGCCGATGGAAGCGGGCAGAAGAGGTACGGCTGAAATTTTCTTCGCTGTACTTTCTACTACAATTGCTCTTGCTTCTGTTTTCCTTCCCGTAATTTTTCTTTCAGGATTAACAGGAAGACTTTTCCGTGAGTTTGGAATTGTTGTTGCCGGATCAGTAATTATATCTGCTTTTGTTGCGCTTACTCTTACTCCAATGCTTAGCAGCAGAATTTTAAAAAGACGCGAGCATCATAACTGGTTCTATAATAAAACAGAACCATTCTTTATTAAAATGAACAAGCAGTATAAAGATAGTCTTGACAGCTTCTTAGGAAAAGATGGCTTGCATTTCCAATTATTATAATTTTGTTTTTGGCGATTTATTTTGTTGGTACAAATCTTCCTTCTGAACTTGCACCGCTTGAAGACCGAAGCAGGCTTCAATTTTCTATTACAGCTCCCGAAGGCGCTACATTCGATTATATGGATACATTCATGGACAGGCTTATTGAAGCTGTAAATGATTCCATCCCTGAAAAAGAAGCGATTATTTCTATTACTTCTCCCGGCTTTGGTGCATCAGGTTCGGTTAACTCAGGATATTTATCCTTAATGCTCACTCCGCCGGATAAAAGAATAAGAACACAGCAGCAAATTGCAGATGATATTTCTGCCGATATGCGTGCATATACACAAGCGCGTGTTTTTGTTACCCAGCAGCAAACAATCGGCGGCGGAAGAGGCGGGCTTCCGGTTCAGTATGTAATCCAGGCGCCTAATTTTGAAAAGCTTCGTGAAGTACTCCCCAAATTCCTTGATGAAGCTTCAGCTAATCCAACATTTTCAATTGTTGATGTTAATTTGAAATTCAATAAACCTGAATTGAAAATTACTATTGACCGCCAGCGTGCAAGAAATCTTGGAGTATCTACAATTGATATTGCACAAACAATTCAATCTGCTTTCAGCGGGCAGCGCTTTGGATTTTTTATTAAGGATGGAAAACAATACCAGGTAATCGGGCAGGTTGCGCGCGAGAATCGTGATGAACCGCTTGATTTAAAATCACTCTATGTTAAAAATAACCGGGGTGATTTGATTCAGCTTGATAATGTTATAACAACTTCTGAACAATCTACTCCGCCTGCTCTTTACAGGTTTAACAGGTATGTTTCTGCAACTGTTTCTGCGGGACTTGCACCCGGCAAAACTCTTGGCGATGGAATTGCCGCAATGGATCAGGTTGCAGAGAAGGTTCTTGATGAAACATTCTCAACTGCACTAAGCGGTGCTTCAAAAGATTTTGCTGAAAGTTCATCAAGCCTTATTTTTGCATTCCTTCTTGCACTTGGATTGATTTATCTTGTGCTTGCAGCGCAGTTTGAAAGTTTCCGCGATCCGTTTATTATTCTGTTTACTGTACCGCTGGCAATTGCAGGCGCGGTTATATCTCTCTGGTATTTCAATCAAACATTAAACATCTTCAGTGAAATTGGTATCATTATGCTTATTGGTTTGGTTACAAAGAATGGAATTCTTATAGTTGAATTTGCAAACCAGAGAAAAGCAGCAGGCTTAAGTAAAATTGAAGCTGTTAAAGATGCAGCGGCTGCAAGACTGCGCCCGATATTGATGACAAGTTTATCAACCATACTTGGAATTCTGCCGATTGCCCTTGCCCTTGGTGCCGGTTCTGAAAGCCGTGTTTCAATGGGAATTGCAGTTATTGGCGGATTAATTTTCTCAACATTTTTAACATTATTAATTATCCCTGCAATTTATTCTTACTTCTCAACTGCAACTGCTTCTGTTTCTAATGTTACAGAACTTGAAGAAGTTGATGAGGAAGAACTTGCAGTAAATTCTTGATTTATTTATGGGGAATTTACATGTGAATTCCCTGTAGTTTTAATAAGGAAAAAAATCTCAATACCAGCTTATGAATTTCAAAATAATATTGTTCATTCTTATTTCTGCAGCAGCATCATTCGCACAGGAACTTCTGACTCTTCAGGATGCAATTCAAATAGCTTTAAAAAATAATTTCTCAATTACAATCGCTTCGGGTGAAAAAGAAATTGCTGCAAACAATTTATCACTCGGCAATGCCGGCTTTCTTCCTGAACTTGATGCTGAAGGAACTTACTCCGAAAGCAATACAACTACACGGCAGGAATATTTTGACGGCAGAACTATAGATAGATCAGGCGCAAAAGCAAATAATCTTAATGCAGCGGTTGCTTTAAACTGGACAATCTTTGACGGCTTCAGAATGTTTGCTTCGCTTGATCAGCTAAAAAGATTAAATGAAATAGGTGAGCTTAATTATAAACTTGCTGTTGAAAACAATATAGCCGATATAACTTCTACATATTATGATCTGGTAAGACAGGGAGTTGTGCTTGAAGTAATTACAAGAAGTATTGCAATTTCCGAAGAACGCGTTAAGCTTGCAGATCAGAAGAGAGATGTTGGCTCCGGTTCAAAATTTGAACTGCTCCAGGCACAGGCTGATCTTAATGAAGACCGCTCGCTCCTGCTTCAGGCTGAACTTAATTATTCACAATCAAAAACACGCTTAAACCAACTGCTTGGCAGAAATCCTGATGCGGAATTTAGCGTTAGTGATACAATTATTTACAGCAC
>Ga0079224_100003257_pt1 | contig 20349 bp, 13 predicted proteins | sample Stecom2015_FD_80414 | JGI IMG/M metagenome (GOLD analysis project Ga0079224, IMG submission 80414) | Agricultural soil microbial communities from Utah to study Nitrogen management - Steer compost 2015 | ecosystem: Environmental > Terrestrial > Soil > Agricultural land | place: USA: Utah...
CCGAGAAATTTATTTTCTCTTTGAGCATAGAGAAAAGTTTTTTCTCTTTCCATTGCATCTGTTCCCTGTTCAGCCATGTGCAGAGAATAAGGGGAATTCTCATTTATATATTCACCTGTTGTGGGATCAAGCATCTGGTCTTTCAAATTCTGCAGTTGTTCAATTATCTCATCGCGTTTTTCAAGAATTATTTCTCTGAAATGTTCGAGATCTTTTTTACTGTAGCCTTTAATTTTAGCCATCGCTTTAGCACGTGCTTCAGCGGCTGATATTTCAGGTTGAACGCTCTGTTCCTGTACATCTTCAATCTTCTTCTTTTTAGCCATAGTAGATTTTCGTTCCGATTTTTTTACAATAGTTTTTGGTTTAACACTTTTAGTTACTTTTTTCTTCACTGTTTTTTTAGCCGGAGCTGATTTTTTAGAAACTGCTTTTGCTGCGGTTTTACCTTTAACCGACGATTTACTTTTTAGTGATGCGGCAGTTTTAGATGACTTGGCGGATTTAGCAGTTGTTTTTTTAGCTGCCGCCTTTTTTGATGTAGTTGTTTTCGCCATGTTTTGGTCTCCTTAGGTTTAGGAATTTACCTTATCTATATTTATGGAGCACTCAAACTCTCCAATTTTCCATTCCTGTTTTATACCGCCGTTAAAATCACCTTTAGTAATTTCATCGGCTAAAGTTTCCGCAGAAACATAATCAGAAAAAGTATTTACTGCCTCAACAAGCTTATCACTGCCATCAAATCTTATATTTATCCTGTCTGTTACATCGTAGCCTGCATCTTTTCTCATATTCTGAATTCTGTTCACAAACTCTCTTGCCAATCCTTCCGCAAATAAACTATCATCAAGTTCTGTATCCATAGCAACGGTAACACCTTCCTCAGTTTCAACAACCCAGCCTGCAATTTCTGTGCTGATTATCTCAACATCTTCCCGTGTTACAGTTAATTCTTCACCATCAATATTAATTTTTACATCTTTTCCGTTTTCAAGCGCAGCTATTTCATCTTTTGTAAACGATTTGATTGCATTTGCTGCCGCGTTAACTTTTCTACCGAATTTTGGTCCTATTTTCTTAAAGTTTGCTTTTGCAGATTTGCTGACAACTTCAGAATCATCATCAAGCACCTGGAGTTCTTTAATATTCACTTCATCAAGAATTACATCCCTCATATTTTTTAAAGCCTCCCGCTGATCTTTATTTACAACAACCATAATTTTTCTTAACGGCTGCCGTACTTTAAGATTTGCTTTTGCCCGCATTGCTCGTGTAAGATAGACAACTTTCTGAGCAATGTCCATTTTGGCTTCAAGCTCTTCATCCCTGTAAACAGCCAGCGGGAACGATGTTAGATGAACCGATTCAACTTCTTCTTTTTTTGTAACTGAATTTAGATTTAAGAATAATTCCTCTGAAATAAACGGAGCAAAAGGTGAAGTTAATTTTGCTACCGTTACCAGGCATTCATACAATGTTTGATATGCAGAAAGCTTATTGGCATTCATTTCAGATTTCCAGAAACGCCTGCGGCATCTTCTTACATACCAGTTTGAAAGCTGATCAATAGTAAAAGAAGAAACTGCTCTTGCTGCTTTTGTTACTTCATATGAATCCATTAATTCACGGTATTCATTAACAAGAGAATTCAGTTTTGAAATAATCCACCTGTCAATTTCAGGTCTTTCATTATATGGAATTGATTCTTCTTTGAATTGAAATTGATCAATGTTAGCATACAGCGCAAAAAAAGAATAAGTATTTAACAGTGTACCAAAAAACTTTCTCTGAACTTCAATTAATCCCTCTTCATCAAAAAGAGTTGGGCGCCAAGGCGGACTATTTGTAACAAGATACCATCTTGTTGCATCGGCTCCGTATTTATCAAACAGCATAAAAGGATCAACTGTGTTGCCTCTTGATTTGGACATCTTCTGTCCGTTTTTATCCAGAATTAATTCATTAACAATAATGTTTTTATATGCAACACTATCAAACAGCATTGTTGAAATAGCATGAAGTGTATAAAACCAGCCTCTTGTCTGATCAATTCCCTCACAGATAAAATCAGCGGGGAAAAAATCTTTTTCAAACTTTTCTTTATTCTCAAATGGATAATGATACTGCGCAAACGGCATTGCACCTGAATCAAACCAAACATCTATCAACTCAGGTGTGCGTTTATAAATTTTTCCATTCTTTTCAAATTTAATTAGATCAACAAATGGTTTATGAAGATCGAGATCTTTGTATTCGGAAACGCTAACCCGTTTGCCATCTTCTTCAATAAAGCCTTCTTTTAATTCAGCAATACTGCCGATTGCAAACATATCTGTGCCGTCTTCGCTTATCCATATTGGAAGCGGAGTTGCCCAGAATCTATCACGGGATAAAGCCCAATCTTTATTTTCCTCAAGCCAGTTGCCGAATCTTCCCGCACCAACTTCCGGCGGCTGCCAGTTGATTGTTTTATTGAGTTCAACCATTCTATCAGCAATGGAAGTTGTACGGATGAACCATGATTCACGCGCGTAATAAATAACGGGAACATTTTCATGCCGCCAGCTAAACGGATATGAGTGAACGATGGTTTCTTTTTTAAAAAGTTTCCCCTCATCTCTTAATTTTTTGATTATTCCATTATCAGCATCTTTCACAAATTGTCCGGCAAAATCAGTAATTTCCGGCGTAAACAATCCGCCTCTTGTAACCGGCTGAAGCATTGGCAAATTATATTTTTTTGATAATTCGTAATCATCCTGACCAAAAGCCGGAGCGATGTGAACGATTCCCGATCCATCTTCTGTGCTTACAAAATCTCCTGTTACAACAAAGAAAGCTTTTTTATCAGGCGTTATGTAACTCATTAACTGTTCATATTCTGTGCCTTCTAATTCTATACCTTTAAATTCTTTAACGATTTCATATTCACCATCAAGAACAGATAATCTTTCTTTTGCAAGAATGATGATTTTCTCTTCAACTCCTTTTGGTGCGTGTTTTACTTTTACGTAATCAACATCAGCGCCAACAGCAAGAGCAACGTTTGAGATTAGCGTCCATGGAGTAGTTGTCCATACAAGTATATGTTCATCCTTATCTTTTATTTTAAATAGAACATAAACGGAAGGATCTTTTGTCTCACGGTAGCCAAGCGCAAGTTCATGTGAAGAAAGAACTGTTTCTGATTTTGGATCCTGCGGAACTATTTTATAATCTTTATAAATTAATCCTTTATCAAAGAGAGTTTTTAGCGCCCACCAAACGGATTCGATATAATCATTTGTAAGAGTTATATAAGCTGAATTAAGATCCAGCCAATAACCCATGCGGTGCGTCATTTTTTCCCAGAGATCGAGATATGTAAATACAGATTCACGGCAAGCCTGGTTATATTTTTCTACACCGTATTCTATAACTTCACTTTTGTGTTTAATGCCGAGTTTCTTTTCAACTTCTATTTCAACCGGAAGGCCATGAGTATCCCAGCCTGCTTTACGCTCAACTCTGTAACCCTGCAGAGTTTTATAACGGCAAACCAAATCTTTAAGAGTTCTTGCCATTACATGATGGATTCCAGGTTTGCCATTTGCGGTTGGCGGGCCTTCATAAAATGTATAAGATTTTGATGCATCTCTTGTGGAGATACTTTTTTCAAATATTTTATGTTCTTCCCAGAACTTTAATATTCTTTCTTCTATTTCGGGGTAGCCTGATTTTTCTAAATTTTGTTTGAACATTCTAAGCTGTCTTTTCTAACTAATTTTCTATTAACATTAATTTTTTATACTGAATTTCATCTCTTCTGATTCGCCGGTACAATGTTGTTTATCCGGCCTCTTCGTATTTCTTAATTAATTCTCTTTCTGCATGAATAAATTCTCTCAGTTCTTTTTCAATTCTTTCTTTTTTAAGAAGAATATTTTTTGCTTCAGCTTCTGCATCATTTATAATTTTCTTTGCTTTTATTTTCACTTCACGAAGCTCAAGTTCAGCTTCTTTTTTTGCATCTCTGATTCCTTCATCAAGCAGTTTTACCCTTTCACGCAATATTGCAAAATCTTTCTGCATAGTTAAAATTTCAACAATAGCCATTCCAAAAAAAGCCATAGCGCCAAGAGTAATATTTCTTAAACTGTATAGAATAAGATTTTCTGTAAGAAGTTCATTGGCTGAAAAATACTCTTTGAAGAAAGAAATAATTAGAATGCTCACAATTGTTGCGGCAATAATCATTGCAAAAACTATTTTACCGCCAAAGTGCCATCCAAATGTTTTATTAATAAACCAGCCGCATGCAAAACAAAGTACTGAAAGCACAAACCATACTGCAAAATTGTTATCACCAAAATTAAACAGACTTGTGTTAAGGAAATTTGATGAGAACATCAGAATGCCAAGCAATGCAGGCGTTAAAAAATATACCGGTTTTCTTACGGCAGATTTTTCTTTTGTATTTACAGATGTTTCTTTCTTATCTGATGCCATTTTATATTCTCTTAATTACTTCTTTCATAATCAGTGTCATCTTCGGTTCGGCTTCCATTGCTGCAGCAATTATTTCTGAAACATCAACCGGCTTAAGTGATTCCGGGAAACATTCATCAGTAATAATACTGATACCCAGCACCTTCATTCCCATATGATTAGCGGCAATATTTTCCGGAACTGTGGACATGCCAACCACATCTGCACCAATATTTCTCAAGAATCTGTATTCAGCGCGTGTTTCCAGATTTGGCCCGGGAACAGCAACGTAAACACCTTTTTGTATTTTGATCTTATTATCGAGTGCTGCTTCTTCTGCAATTTTTATTAATTCAAGATTATACGGTTCGCTCATATCAGGAAAACGTGGTCCGAGTGAATCTTCATTTTTTCCGATCAACGGATTATCACCGAGAAGATTAATATGATCCATCATCAGCATTAAATCTCCGCGCCTGTAAATAGGATTCATTCCGCCGCAGGCATTTGAAACAAGCAGTGTTTCTACTCCAAGAAATTTCATCACTCTAACAGGATAAACAATCTGCTGCATTGTGTAGCCTTCGTAGTAATGAAAACGGCCTTGCATTGCAACTACTTTTTTGCTGCCGATTGTACCAAATATTAGTTTTCCTCTGTGAGATTCAACTGTTGAAAGAGAGAAATGCGGCAGATCTGAATAATCAATTTCATGCTCAACAATAATCTCTTTAATTAATCCGCCTAACCCTGTTCCAAGTATGATTCCAACAGGATAATTATCAGAAGTTTTTTTTCTTATAACTTCAAGAGTTTCATTTATGTTGTGTAAAAGTTCACTCATTCTTTTTTAAAGATTAAATCAATTTATCTACAATGCTTTTAACATCAATTTCAACCTGGCGGGCCTGCTGAATCTGCTGTTTTACATCAACCGGTTCTGCGCCGGCTTCTTCAACCTTCATTTCAAGCAGATGTGCCTGTGAATTAATTATTGCTCTTAATTTTGCAACTATAAGATCTCTTTCTTCTCTAAGATTTATAACTGAGCTTCTTATTTCATTTGCGCTTTCACGGGCTTTCTCAAGAATTTGTGAAGCTTTAATCTCAGCTTCTTTTATCATCAGGCTTGTTTGTTTTTTTGTTGATTCAACAGATTTAGCTGATGATTCCTGTGCTTTCAGAAGTGTGTCCTGCAGGCTTTTTTCAATTCTTCTAAATTCTGAAAGTTTGGCATTTGCCTGTTCAACTTCTTTTTTCAGCTTTTCATTCTGCAGTTGAAGATCTTCAAATTCATCGGCAAGTTTTTCCAGATAAGCTTTTACTTCATCCCTGTCAAATCCCCTTACGGATTTACTGAATTCCTGCTTTTTAATACTTATGGGGGAAACTTTCATATTTCCTTCCAATCTTTTGAATAATTTCTTTTGCCAAAGATTGCCGATCCTATCCGCAGCATTGTTGCGCCTTCTTCAAGTGCTATTTCAAAATCATCTGTCATTCCCATAGATAATTCTGTTAAACCATATCCTTTTGAATTTAAATCTTCTTTTAATTTACGCAATTGTCTGAAACTATTCCTTATTGTGGTTTCATCATCTGTAAAAGGAGCAATTGTCATCAATCCTTTCAAATCCAGATTCATATTTTCTTTACAGAAAGATGCAGTATCTAAAATTTCGGTAGTATCAGTTAAACCAGCTTTTGTTTCTTCATCAGAAGTTTTTATTTGTAAAAGAACTTTCTGAATCTTACCACTTTTTGCAGAATGCTTGCTTATTTCGGATGCTAATTTAAGTGAATCAACTGAGTGAATATAATCGGCAGTGTTAACGGCAAATTTAACTTTGTTCCGCTGAAGAGTACCGATAAGGTGCCAGGTTATTTTACTGCCCAAAGCTTCATATTTAAGATTCAACTCCTGCACCCGGTTTTCTCCGAAATGTCTTAATCCCTGATCAAAAGCAGATTTAATGTCTTCAACGCCAAAATTTTTAGAAACGGCAATTAAGATAATTTCCGCAGGATTTCGCTTAATTTCTTCACATTTCCGTTCAATTCGTCTTCGTAAATCTGTAATATTCTGTGCTATCATATAAAAATAAGAGTGTGAATCTATTGGTTTTGTAATCAAAAATCAACGAAAAATGCCCCGGACAAATCCCGGTTACGGGCAGATAAAAATAATTATTCAATTAAGTAAAGAAATTATCTTTTAATCTTAAAAAATACATAAGTTTGATGAATGAAATACTAAAATTCAGGAGGAGATGTGGAAATATTAGAACAAATCAAACAAAAAGCTGCACAAAGGAAAAAAACGATTGTCTTGCCGGAATCACACGATCCACGCGTATTGCAGGCAGCGGAAATTTTAACTAATCAAAATATAGCATCAATAATTACAATTGGAAATGAAGAGCAGATCAGAACAAAAGCTTCGGATCTCGGAGTATCATTAAATGGAATACGTATTATTGATCCGGAAAAATCTGAGAAGCTGGGAGATTTTTCAAATATCTATTTTAATCTGCGCAAGAAAAAAGGTGTAACAATTGAACAAGCACGCGAGACAATGAAGCGTGATCTTTTTTTTGGCGCAATGCTTGTCCGTGAAAACATGGCAGATGGCAGTGTTGCAGGTTCAACTGCTTCAACAGGTGATGTGCTGCGGGCCGGACTTCAATGCGTGGGAATGCCGGAAGGTATTTCAACTGTTTCCAGTTTCTTCCTGATGATCTTTCCGGAGAAAACATACACGTTTGCTGATTGTGCTGTTGTACCAAATCCGGATGCAAATCAACTTGCGGATATTACAATCTCTTCAGCGGATAATCACAGAAGATTGTTGAATGAAGAACCATATATTGCAATGCTTTCATTTTCAACCAAAGGCAGTGCAGAACATGAATTGATTGATAAAGTTAGAAACGCTTTAAGGATAGTTCAGGAAAAACGAAGTGATTTAATAGTTGATGGTGAACTTCAGTTTGATGCAGCAATTGTAGAATCAATTGGGAAGAAAAAAGCACCCGGCAGTGATGTTGCGGGAAGAGCTAATGTTTTAATTTTTCCTGATTTAAACGCCGGAAACATTGGTTATAAAATTGCACAAAGATTGGGCAAAGCTGAAGCTGTTGGCCCCATTGTACAGGGATTAAAAAAATCGTATTTCGATTTGAGCCGCGGCTGCAGCGTTGATGATATTGTTAATACCGCCGCAATTGCGGCTTTGATGAGCTGATCAAAGAAATATTTAGTATTTAGTCGTTAGATAAATACTACCTATAATTTTTATCATAATGAACGGCTTATCCTTTTTATTTTAAAAGCATCATCTTCCGTGTTTGAGAATAATTGCCGGCTTTTAGTTTATAGAAATACATTCCGCTGCTTAAATTTTTTGCATTAAATTCAATTTCATATTCGCCTGCTGGCTTAACTTCGTTAATTAATGTTGCAATTTCATTCCCAAGTATATCGTAAACTTTTAAAGACACAACCTCACCTCCATGTCTTTCGGCAGGCAAAATGCCCCTCTCCTCAGACGCGAGGGGAAGAGAGAATTTTATTTTTGTAGTTGGGTTAAACGGGTTTGGATAATTTTGATATAATAAAAACTCTTGCGGCATTTGGTTGTTATCATCTTTTACATCAGTAACTCTGTTACCAATTACAAACCAAACAGGATAGGTTGCGTTTTCCATGTAATATTGCAGCGGGCTTTCCGGAGTCATAAAATCAGGGGATAATTTTTGAGTAGCAAGAAAATCGTTAAATCTATAGATCAATGCCCTGTCATCTGCAGAATACGATGGAAATCCTAATGTAGTATTATCATTAATAGCTGCTGTTACTATATTATGATATATATCTGCCGTAAAAATCTTGTAGTAATTTGTATCAACAAAATCAAAAGTAAAACGGTAGCTTGAAGTTTTTGAAAAAGACGGATTGCCTGCGCTTGTTCCATCTGGTAATGGAGGTAAGGCATTATAAATTTTTCCGTTCGATATATCCAGAACATTTATGTTCCATGAGCCAATTATATCCCCGGTAACAGAAATAATTTCATTGTATGAATCAAATAAAATGGTTTTTCCATCATAGCTGAAAGACATAGCATCGGCATAAGCTGCTGATGATGTATTTTCAAAATCAAACGAAGGAGAAGTAATTTTAAATTCAGTTGAACTATCGGCAATAAAATCATAATAATAAATTGTGGTATCAGCATAAATTGATGTAAGCGCAATGCTGCTTAAGCCTGGACCGATTGCAACACTAAACCAAATTCCGCTTGAATCTATAACTGTTTCTCCGGGGTTTTCAGGATCTGCAGAAAGCATTCTTAAATTATGTTCATCATCTATAAAAAGTACAACTCCTGAAGCATCAGAAACTGCAGGACGGTTGAATACTTTTGTTGTTGAAAGTTTTAATAGTGCAGGAGATTGAACAAATGGTGAAGCCATATATAGGGTGTTAAAATCCAGAGAATCGGTGTTGGTTATCAATACCCATTCTTCTCCATTTAATTCAGAAGGCGGAGGCGGGTTACTTCCATCGCCGTCAAAAACTTCTACAGCATCCCAAGCGGCCTTAACTGATTCAACTTCAAAACTTTCTTCACCAAATAAATCTACAGCAGATTGAATCGTTAAAAGTCTTGCATCAATAAATTGAGAATTGCTGGTAAGATAATTTGTTAACGCCCTATACCAAATTTTACCGGCATTTTTTCTTCCGGTTTTAATTGCGGTTAAATAAAAAGCATGATTAGGAATACCGCTATTTCCATGAACTCCGCCATGATCCTGGGTTGTATAAAGAAACTCGCTCATTGTCTTTGGCTGCCAGCCGGGCTCGCCTTTATTAACACCATTATGAGGATCAGATAAATCTCTCGCTGCTCCTGAAACAAAAATTTCAGGATTTATAATTTGTTCGCCAATTGTCCAGTTTAAAGTATCAATTAAAACGCCAAAAACATCTGAAAATGATTCATTAAGCGCGCCGGATTGCCCTTCATATAAAAGGCATGCAGAATATGTTGTCACTCCATGTGCAAGCTCATGTCCTGCAACATCAATGCCTGCAGCGGTTGGAGTAAAAACCATGCCTCCATCTCCGTATAGAATAAATTTGCCATTCCAAAATGCATTGTCAACCGGTCTTCCAAATTCAGTATAATGAACAAATGATCTTATCGTCATTCCGTTATCGTCAAGTGAATTTCGTCCATGTTCATTAAGAAAATAATTGTAAGTTAATACAGCGTTAACATGTGCAGAAACTGAAGAGGAATCTTCCCAAAAATTATTTTGTGAAGTAAAATAATTAAAAGAGTTGCTTCCGTCTTCTGTAGATAGGTAATTATAGGTTGCAATTACTCCGGTAGGCTTATTTGGTATTACATTATTTTCTGCATTAAACATGGGTTGAGCAGCATCCATTAAATAATAATCAGAGCCAACCTGATAAGTTCCAACATTATGCAACTCTCCCAACAAATCATAGCCGCTACCTATTGAAGGACCATCAGAATTTGTGTTGTTATATGAATGAAGTATCTCTCCGGTTTTTGCATCAACAAAATAGTACCAATTATTCTTCACATCTGATCTTATTTTTACCCACCAAACAAGATGCGGTTTATTGTGTTTATCATGCCAAATTATTTTTTGTGAAGAAGGTCCTTCATATTCAAGTATTTTTTTCATTTCATTAGAAAGCGCTAAAATGGGTATGATTTTACTCAAATTATTTTTTGCAATAGAAACAGCCGAAGCGCTGCTGATACCTTCTGAAACATTTTTTATTTCTTTGGGTGATTGCGAGAATTCCCCATTAAAAGTTTTTACATTTCCAAACCTATCTAAATGAACTACAATTTCTTTTCCCCAAATATCCAGCCCAAGGTATTGCTGCTTATATTTTATGTGAGTCATTCCAAGATTATCTTTATTAATGCCCTTTAATAATAATTCTTTTTCAGGATGATCTAATTTTAAAATGCTTTTCTTTTCAATAAGAAAATTTAAAGCTTCCTTTTTCATTGATGATTCAGAAGCGATAACGGATAATTTTTCACTTAAATTAATTTCATTATTAAAAAAACGCGGAGTATTAAAATTATTATTCCATGTAATGTTTTTAACTCCTGAAAATGCTTGCGGCTCGTCCGTTCTTCTTTTTAAAATATCTATAAGATTAATAGATTTATCGCTTTCCTTTTTAACGGGAATAATATTTTTCTTTAATAAATTTGTTTTGATTTTTTTAGCTGCATTATTTAACTGATGTTTAATAGCTGTAACAGTTTCAGTCTTGCCGTTAGATTTATTTATAGGGATTGGAATTTTCTTTAGATTTTTAAAATTCTTTTGCTGAGCATGCAGAGGCAAAATAGAAATTGCAGCAAACGTAAAAAGCGTTAAAATAATTTTCATTGATATTATCTCCTAATAAATTACTCTTTAAATCTTATAGATTTTATAATAGTAATCAGTTCAGTTAAAGATGCAGGCATATTTAAGGGAAGATCAAAGCTGTTAAATGAAATTTCATTTGTCTGATTTTTTAATTTAATATGCAAGTAAGTTGTAACATTTCCCCTAAAATCATTTTTATATGTTAACCATGCATTATCGTTTAGAAGCCTGTGAATAGCGTTGAATGTAGAATCTTCAAGCTTTAAACTGTCCCTAAAAATTTTCTCGTTTCCGTTATTCACCTGCCATGATTTTACCAATCCAACGCAATCTATTGTAATCCCATTTGTAATACTTGTAAATCCGCCAGACGAATAAAAATCAATTTGAAAATTCTCTTCTGGTGTGCAATTTTTTGATGAAGAACATCCTGTTAATGCAGCAGCAAAAAATAAAATTAATAGCAGGTTAATTATTTTATAAAGCAAAATTAATCGGTTATAGTTAGTTAAAATGAATTTATCAATTTTTTTATAGAAAGCGGAATTATTTTAGAAATATCATCTTACGTGTCTCTGAAAAATTGCCGGCGGAAATTCTGTAAATGTACATTCCACTTGTTAATCCGCTTCCATCAAATTCTATTGTATAAGTTCCCGCAGATTTTTCTTCATTAACAAGCGTTGCAATTTCATTTCCAAGAACATCGTAGACTTTTAAAGTAACGAACTCACCTCTTTCGTAAAGATCGGAAGTTGGAATTCTAAAATTTATTTTGGTTGTGGGATTAAACGGGTTAGGATAATTTTGTGATAAAGAAAAATCACTAATTAAATTTTGCTCTTCTTCAATTGAAGTTACAATTTCATTAAAAGCTAATTCCGTAATTTCTTTACCAACTCCATATAAATCTGCATAAGTTAAATTCAGTAAAAGTATTACGCATATTGCTGTTTCCGGTTGATAAGCAGACAAACTTAAATAACCGATATACTGGCCGCTGTGCCCGTAATATGTTCTGTTAAAAATTTTGAATTTAGCTATACCCAGTCCGTAATCATAAGTGGAACTTGCCGGAACAGTATTTATCATTTGGTCTAAGGAAGATTGATTTATAATTTCTTTTGAAAATAACTTGTGCAAAAACTTTGCAAGTTCTACCGGAGTGGAATAGATATAACCAGCCGCGCCGCCGCTTGTATGCATTGCCATTAATGAATATTCATCCATGTTATCCTGATCACCATCGTCATCAATATCAAACCAGGGCGTTAAAACAGGCCCCGTGGGCTCATCTTCAATTGGAGTGTACATTGTTGATAAACCTAGAGGATTTATTATTCTTTCATAGAGAACATCTCTGTATGATTTATTCTCAATTTTCTCTATTATTTCACCCAGCAGCAGGTAACCTGTGTTTGAATACTTCCACGAAGTTCCGGGATCAAAGTCTGGTGCGCCAACAAATAAATCAATCAATTCCTCCGTAGTCCATCCTCGTGCCGGATTTGTTTTAAAAGAATCAAGCCAGGCATCAGTTGTGTAATCTGCAACTCCGCTTGTATGATTTAATAATTGCCGAACCGTAATTTCACTTTTTATTTTAGCAGATGGAGTAATCCATTTACTTATTGTATCATTTAATGAAAGTTTACCTTCCTCAACAAGCTGCAGTATAATTGATGAAGTAATCATTTTCGTATTACTGCCAATGGCTCCATTCATGTTAGTAGTAATAGTATCTTTTGTAAAAGGATTGGAATAGCCGGCTGTGCCGCTCCAGATAAGCTGATCTCCCTGCATAACACAAGCAGAAATACCAAATAGAGATTTCTCTTTCTGCAAAGATTCAAGCTTATCTTGTAATTTTTCTTGCAAGGTTTGAGCGTTAATTGTCAATGTAATCAACGCCCATACCATAATACTTTGAATAATTTTACTCATCAGTTTATATAACCTTTCTATTTTAATAACATCATTTTACGCGTTTCTGAAAAATCCCCCGCTGAAAGAATATAAAAGTACATGCCGCTTGTAAGTTTGCTTCCATCAAAATCTACTGAATATATACCGGCAGATTTTCTTTCGTTCAACAAAGTTGCTGCTTCACTTCCAAGCATATCATAAACCTTGAGTGTAACATGTTCACTTATTGGAATTGCAAAATTTATTTTTGTAACCGGGTTAAACGGATTTGGAAAATTTTGTGATAACGAAAAATTATTTGGAATCAAACTTTCAACTTCTGCAGAAGTTATTCCACCGTTATTAGTTTTAAATATTTTTCCATCGAGACCTATTATCCATCCGGTAGTTTCTGAAACAAAATAAATATCATTGATTATTATATCGCCCGGATCTGTTTCAATCCAATTACTTCCGCCATCAGTAGTGAAGTGTAATGAATTACCAGTTACCCAGCCGTGTGTAGAACTTACAAAATAAATTGATTCTGTATACTGATCTGAAAAAGTTTTTTGAGTATTAAATGTTTTGCCTCCATCCGTGGTTTTTGAAACCAAAAACCTGGCAACATTATTAATATCTTTATTACCTGTAACCCAGCCTGTATTTTCGTCAATAAAATATAATGATGTGATTTGAGAATAGTCACTAAGGACGTTGGATTCCCATGTTGTACCATCATCCGATGTTTTCAATATTTCTCCAATGTTTTGTAGTGGGAATGTTCCTGATATGAAAGCTGTATGACTTGATACAAATTGAATTTTATAAAAATAAGCGGAAGATGAATCTTGACCAATCCAATTAATGCCTCCATCGGTAGTCTTAAGTAAGGAATACTTATTGGCTGCATCTCCACCACCAACTGCCCAGCCTGATTGTGAATCAATAAAATATGCATCCTCAAGAAATGAGATTGGAACACTCCTGTCTGTCCAGATTTCGCCTCCATCAGTACTGATAATTATTTTTTCGGGTGATTTGATTATTGCCCAGCCAAAATCATTATTACTGAAATGAATAGATGTAATTTGATCTGTGGTTCCGCTTTCTTTTTTTACCCATGTTTCACCTGAATCTGTTGTTTTTAGTATTACACCATCGTCTCCGGAAACCCATCCGGTATTTTCATCTATAAAAAAAACGTTTCTTAAATTTTCTGTAGTTCCGCTGTTTTGTTCAAACCATTGTGAAAAGGAGGAAGCGGAAAAACAAGAAATAAAAAGTGCAGTTGTAATAATCCGGTTCATTATTACCTCAGATTTTAATGTTAATAATTATTGAGTAAATAATTTCACTCTAATTGAACACGACCAGTAATAAACCGTTAAATGATTTGAAACAGATATTCTTTTAACCTGCGCAGGTTAAACCATGGGTTAATGAGTGGCAAACAATTTTTACAACCGTTTCAACGGTTTAATCAATCAATTATTTTTGGGGAGGCGAGTCAATACAATTAAAGCCAAACAATTTTTCGGCTCCAAAAATTTTATTTATTTAGTTTTCATTATCAAAATAAAATGCAGCTTAAAGCATTGCAATAGCATAAAGATGTTATACAACTCAGCTTATATTTCACCACGGAATGATTTTGAAATTACTTCTGCTTTACAATTTACATTCAGCTTGCGGTAAATATTTCTTATATGTTGTCTCACGGTATCTATAGAAATATTAAGCTTGTCTGCTATCATTTTATAGCTAAGCCCATCAACCAAACCCTGAACGATTTCTTTTTCTCTTTCTGATAATGGAGATTTTACTTTTTTGTTTGGCGTGAAGTAATCAATAACGCGGCGTGCAATACCAGGAGACATTGGCGAGCCTCCATTACCTAAAACATTTATAGAATCTTTTAACTGATCAATCTGCATATTCTTTAACAAGTAGCCGGAAGCTCCATTACATAATGAATTAAAGACAGAATCAGAATCATCATGAACTGTAAATATTACAATTTCGGTTTTGGGGAATTTTTGTTTTATAATTTTTAAGCCTTCTATACCTGACATGCCGGGCAATCCAATGTCAGAAATTACCACATGAGGAGCGTCTTTGGCTACAGTTAAAAATTTTTCAACAGAATCGACTGCAATAGTGCAATCAAACTCAGGCTGAATATTTAAATATCTTTGCAAAAGCTCTCTCAGTTCTATATCGTCTTCAATAATTGCTATATTTTTCATAAGATGAACTTTATAATCTCAAATTTTTTTTACAATAGCATTTTCATGCGATGGGATTATATAATATTTTTTAATTCATTTTTCCACTTACATAAATTTCAAAACCAGAATCATTTTTAAATTCAAATTTTGCATTTATTTTGTTTGCCCGCATTTTCATATTTTTTAATCCATGACCAACACTGAATTCTCTTTCTTTAAAATTGCTTCCATCATCTTTAACGGCTAAATCAAAATCATTTCCTTTTAATAAAAAATCTATTTCAACTTTTTTTGCATTTGAATGCTTTGCTATATTATTAACGGCTTCTTTTAAGATCAGGAAAAGATTTTGTCTTATTTCAACCGGAATTTTCTTAACTCCATCAAAACCTGAAACATTAAACATTGCTTGAATTTCTTTATCGGAAAGAATTTCATAAGTAAAATCTTTCATTTTATTTATAACGTTTTCAATGCTGTCATTGCGCGAATCAATTGACCAAACAATATCAGACATGGTGCTGACGGCTTCCCTGCTCATTTCTGAAATTCTTTTTAAGCTTGTATTTTTTTCTTCTAAATCATGCCCCTGATAAATCATATCAGCTTTAAGCGCAAGCTTTGTGAGTGTAGAACCGATATCATCATGCAAATCACTTGCAATACGGATTCTCAATCGTTCAAGCTCAAATATCTTATTTATTTTGTATTTATGAATGAGATAAAAAATTGAAGCAATAAAAATTATTATTAAAGAATAGAACCACCACGTTTCCCAAAAGGGCGGTGATATAATAACCAATACGGAAGCTTCATTTGCGCTAAAATTACCTGAATGATCAACAGCTTTAACTTTGAATACGTACTCGCCCGGATCTAAGTTTGTGTATGTTGCAAATCTTTTATCGGGAGTTGTGATAATCCAATTGTTATCAAAGTTTTCCATTTTATATGCATATTTAATCAGCTGCTGTACATCATAATTCAATGCAGCAAATTCAAACTCAAAAAGATTGTCCCTGTAGTTCAAATTTATTTTATCCGCAAGAGTTATATTTTTTTCTATCTTTAATCCATCATCTGCCGAAACAAGCTTATTGCCAATTTTAAAACCGGTAATAACTATTTTATAATCTATATAGACATCGGAAAATTTAGCCGGGTCAAATCCCGTAAAACCTTGAATGCTTCCAAAAATTATTTCACCGGTTTTACTTATGCAGGAAGAATTCTGAACAAATTCTGTGTGAGTTAAACCGTCGGGATTTAAGTAATTCGTAAAAATTTCTTTTTCGGGATTGAATTTTGAAATTCCATTGCTTGTGCTTATCCAAAGGCTGCCTTTGTTATCTTCTTCAATTGCCAGAATTGAATTATTTGTAAGTCCTTCATTAGTTGTATAATATGTAAAAGATTCTGTTTCATAATTAAATTTATTTAATCCGCCTGAGTATGTTCCTACCCAAAGATTTTTTTTTGAATCTTCTTTAATTACCATAACAAAGTTATGGCTTAGAGATTTTTTATTTTCCGGAGAACTTTTGTAGTTAAAAATTTTGCCCGTTTTTTTATTTACTCTTATCAATCCGCTTGTTTCAGTACCAATCCATAAATTACCGCGGCTGTCACTGTAAACAGAAGTAATTCCTTTATCGCTTATTTTGTATATAGAATTCATGTCAACAAAATCATCAGTTGATTTATCATATTTAAATAATCCCATTGCATGAGTTCCAACCCATATTTCATTTTTTTCATCAAGATGCAGGCAGCTAATTCCATCTGAATTTAAAGAAGAGTTATCAGAATTATAATTTTTTACTGCACCTGTTTTTTTATCATATCTAAACAAGCCTTTGAATATTGTTCCGTACCAGATAAAATTATTATTATCATCAAGCAGGCAGAACACATAAGATTTTTTAGAATCATCTGAGTAAATATTTTTTAAAACATTTTTATTTGAATCAAGTTGAAATAATCCATTACCAAAAGTTCCGGCCCAGAAAAAGCCATCTTTATCCTGCAGAATTGACAAGCCCGGCGCTGAAAATCCTGATTGAGACATATCTAAAAAATTTTGAAATTTTTCCGGTGATAAATTAATTTTAAAAGCTCCGCTGTTTATAGTTCCTACCCAGAGAATATTATTTCCGGCAATGTAGAGAGTTCTTAAAATTAATTTTAGTGGATTGTTTTTTTTATCAATATCAAAGGAAGTAAAATTATCGTTGGCGGGATTATATGTAAGCAAACCACCCGAAGCTGCTGCCCAGATAGTTCCATTTTTTTTATTAATACAAAGTGAAAATACTCTTTCCTGCGCTCCGGCATTTTTTTCTGAATAATTATAAGTTTTAATTCTGCCTGAAGTTGGGTTTAGTTTTTTTATTGTAGATGTTGTTGTGTACCAAATAAATCCATACTTATCAACAGCTATATTAAAAATTAAATTTTCTTTATCGTAATTTTTGATATTAATGGAATTGTTTTGTGTATAAATTAATTTATTTATTCCGTCATTACTTGTGCCAATCCATAAATTGCCTTTATCATCACCGGTAATGCACGATATATAATTACTGCTTAATCCGTCATCTTTATTAATATAATCTTCTACTTTTTCAGTTTTTAAATTATATCTGATAATTCCGCTTTCACGAGTACCGATCCATAAATAATTATTTGAAGTAAAAAGTGAAACAATTTTTTTGCCATAATCATCAGCTTTGCCTGAATCAACTTCAACATAAATGAATTTATCTTTTTCACGATTATACTTATATAATCCGCCGCCCTGAGTTCCAACCCATAAATTATTATATGCATCTTCGCAAACAGAAGTAATTATGTTAACCTGAAAGCCTTCGGGTTCATTAGGATTGTAACCGTAAACTTTACATTTGTAACCATCAAATTTGTTCAGACCATCATCAGTGCAAAACCACATAAAGCCAAGATAATCCTGTACAATAGCTTTTACAGATGCCTGTGATAAACCTTGGGCTGTAGAAATTTGCTCATAACGCATTTGAGGATTTTGAGCAAAGATTATTGCCGGCAGGGATAAAAAAAGGAAAATAATTTTTTGCATATCATTAGTTAATTAAAAAGTAGTAATCAATTAACTTCGGATGGATTATCTATAAAGAATAATAGTAAATAGTAAAAGGCGATGCAATAAATAATTAAAATAAGATTTGCTTCATCTTAATAATTTAAGGTGTGTTTTAAAATAATAATGAATAGATACTACCGCGCATTTTAAAGGCTTGTAAGTGCCAGCTTCTAAAATGTGTTTTAGAGTTTTGCACTACAGAAACACCCAAATTTCCCGGGATATTTTTTTCAAAATTTTATTTCAATAACAGCAATTTTTTAGTTGAAATAAAATCACCGGAACTTAATGTATAAAAATAAATTCCGCTTGATAATCCTGAAGCATTCCATTCAACTTCATAAATACCGGCAGGTTTTTCCTCATTAACAAGTGTTGCAATTTCATTTCCTAAAACATCATAAATTCTTAAAGATACAACCTCACCATTAGAAAAGAGAGGGAGAGAGAATTTTATTTTTGTAACCGGATTAAATGGGTTTGGATAATTTTGTGCAAGATTAAATTCCACCAGCGCTGCACCAATTTCAACCTCTATTTCTTTTGAATATTCAAACGCTCCGTCAGTATCAATTTGCTTTAAACGGTATAAATATCTTCCCAAAAAATCTCCGGGATTTTCCTGAACCTCAGAAGTTTGAGGCGTTGTATCTACAAACTCATAACTCTTTGGTGAATTTGAATTTCCATTTCCCTTTACAAATCCTATTTTTTCCCAGTGTGATTGTTCATTACTTAATGATTGGCGTTCTATTTCAAATCCATAATTATTTACCTCTGTTGCAGTCTGCCAGTTAAGTATTACATCGTTATTTACTAATGAAGCCGTAAAAGAAGTAAGCTCTACAGGCAGAAGCGAAACTGATTGTAAAAATGGATAACCATCATTTTCAATTCCATTAATTTGCCAGATATTTTCAAAATCCCAATCAACATATGTTGCTGGTGTTTTCATCTCTGCAGTTGTCTTTCCGGTCCCGCCTGCAGATTTTGTTAACCCGGTTGTTTCAACATCCCAAAAACTGTTTGTAGCTTTGGAGGTATCGCCGGCACCAACTAAACCTCCATCTTCCTTAATGGTTACATTCATAACGCCAATTGCATAACAGTTGTTAATGGTGCTGGAATTGTATCCTACCAATCCCCCGAACATATTTTGCTGAGCAAAGTTAGCAGTAACGGCAGCCGAACTGTATGAATTTATAATGCTGCCGCTGCCTTCGTTTACTCCCACTAAACCGCCAAGCCGGTTTCCGCCGATTACCGAGCCGCTGGAATAACTTCTTTGGATCATGCCAGCATTATTACCAACCAATCCCCCAACATATGTAGTCGCGTTGATGTCAACATCGGCAAAACATTCACTGATAGTACCCAAATTCCATCCTACTAAACCACCGGATTTATCTCCGCCTAGAATAGTTGCATTTTCTAAACCTAAATTCTCTATTACTACTGATGCACCAGTATAACCGAAAAAGCCAATATGAAGAGTGCCGTAACGGTTTATTTTAAGATTTGATATTTTATAATTATTTCCATTATAGCTGCCGGTAAACTTTACGCTGTTGTTACCTATAGGTGAAAAAAAACTCCCGCCATAATAGAAGTCTCCCCCGCTTTGAAAATCTGCATCTGTAAAAATTATATCAGCTATTTGAATAAAATGTTTACTCCAATCAGCGGAATTATCAGATAGATATTTCAGATCAGTCTTGGATGCAATTTGGTAAGGGTTTTCAGAGGTTCCGCTTCCGCCGCTGTAGTTTTGCGCGTATGATAATTTTACAGCAAAAAATATTATAAATAAAATAATGGCACAGTTTTTTGTCATTATTATTCCTGATTGAGTAGTTAAATTATGGTCTGTACAAAATTAATTATTGAAAGGCGAAAAACGAATATTATGTTTAAGTATTTGAAGAAAAATTTTGCGGTTCTGAGATGACAAAGCATGAATAAGCTTTGAATAATTTTTTTTGCCGGGTTAAAATTCAGGCGATAATATTTGATTCATTTATTTCAATAACATTAATTTTTTTGTTGATGTAAAATTACCTGCGGTTAATCTATAATAATATATACCACTTGGTAAACCTTCTCCGCCTGCGGCAGATGAAGCATTAAATTCCACTTTATAATTTCCGGGAGATTTATATTCTTTAATAAGTGCTGCAATTTCATTTCCAAG
>Ga0079224_100003258_pt1 | contig 20345 bp, 16 predicted proteins | sample Stecom2015_FD_80414 | JGI IMG/M metagenome (GOLD analysis project Ga0079224, IMG submission 80414) | Agricultural soil microbial communities from Utah to study Nitrogen management - Steer compost 2015 | ecosystem: Environmental > Terrestrial > Soil > Agricultural land | place: USA: Utah...
AACCCTTGCCGTTTTTGGAGATCCGGTGCTGCACATCGGTGATCACCCCGGCCACGGTAAGTTCCCTGTTGACACAGTCCGTCAAATTGGAAAAGGCCAGGACACTGCTGTTGCAGAAAGCCGCGATTTCCTTTTTAAAGTCGTCCAGGGGGTGGCCTGAAATGTAGATGCCCACCACTTCCTTCTCCCGGTGGAGTTTTTCCATGGTGCCCCATTCCGGGCAGGGGGGGACCAGGGGTTCTGGAATCTGTACCTCGCTGGAGTCCCCAAAGAGGCTGGTTTGGGCAGAGTTTTCATTTTCCTGGTATTTGGACCCGTATTTTATGGCCTTTTCCAAAAAAGTGATGCCGTCCCCTTCCTGATGGAAATACTGTGCCCTATGGGTGTCTGTAAAGGAGTCGAAGCCCCCGGCCAAGGCCAGGTTCTCAAAGGCTTTTTTGTTTGCCGCCCGAAGGTCCACCCGTTTGGCCAGATCGAATACGGACCGATAGGGACCGTCTTTCTTTCTGTGCTCCACAATGGTTTCCACGGCGGAACGTCCCACCCCCTTGATGGCCCCCATGCCGAAGCGCACCGCATTGTCCTTGTTCACGGCGAACTTATAATAGGACTCGTTCACGTCAGGCCCCAATACCTCCAGCCCCATGCGCTTGCACTCCTCCATAAAGAAGGTCACCTGTTTGATGTCGTTCATGTTGTTGGACAGCACGGCGGCCATGTACTCGGCGGGGTAGTGGGCCTTGAGGTAGGCGGTCTGGTAGGCGATATAGGCGTAACAGGTGGAATGGCTCTTGTTGAAGGCGTAGGAGGCAAAGGCTTCCCAGTCCTTCCAGATCTTTTCCAAAACCTCCCTGGGGTGTCCGTTTTTTTCACCGCCGTCTAGGAACTGTGGCTTGAGTTTTTCCAACAGGGCAAATATCTTTTTCCCCATGGCCTTTCGCAGCACGTCGGCATCGCCTTTGGAAAACCCGGCCAACTTTTGGGAGAGCAGCATCACCTGCTCCTGATAGACGGTGATCCCGTAGGTTTCCTTGAGGTATTCCTCCATTTCCGGAAGGTCGTAGGTTATTTCTTCCTCCCCGTGCTTTCTGGCGATAAAGCTGGGGATATATTCCATGGGCCCCGGGCGGTAAAGGGCATTCATGGCGATGAGGTCGTCAAAAACCGTGGGTTTCAGGTTTTTCATGTGCTTCTGCATCCCGGGGGATTCGTATTGGAAGATCCCGACGGTATCCCCCCTTTGAAAGAGCTCATAGGTCTTTTCGTCGTCCAATGGGAAATCATCCGGGTGCAGTTCCTCCCCGGTCCTGGCCTTGACGATCTTGACGGTGTCCTTGATCAGGGTCAGGGTCTTCAGGCCCAGGAAGTCCATTTTCAACAGTCCGGCACTTTCCACCACGGAGTTGTCGAACTGGGTCACATAGAGGTCGGAATCCTTGGCGGTGGCCACCGGCACAAAATTGGTGATGTCACTGGGGGTGATGATGACTCCACAGGCATGGATTCCCGTATTTCTAAGGGATCCCTCCAAGACCCGGGCCAGTTTGAGGGTCTGTCCCTCCAGGTCCTCCCCTTCGGAGATGTTCAGCAGCTCGTTCACCTTTTCCAGTTCATCACTGCGGAACTTGTCCTTGAGTTCTTTTTGGTCCAGGCCGAAAATTTTGTTCAGTTTGGACATGTTGGGGATGAGCTTGGCAATGCGGTCGGCATCGCCCAGGGGCAGGTCCAGGACCCTTGCGGTGTCCCTGATGGAGGATTTGGCCGCCATGGTGCCGTAGGTGATGATCTGGGCGACCTGGTTGGAACCGTATTTATCGATCACGTATTCCATGACCCTGCCACGGCCCTCATCGTCGAAGTCGATGTCGATATCGGGCATGGACACCCGATCCGGATTGAGGAAACGCTCGAACAGCAGATCGTATTTTAAGGGATCGATATTGGTGATGCCCAAACAATAGGCCACGACGGAACCGGCCGCGGATCCCCTACCCGGTCCCACGGACACATCCATGTTCCTGGCCTCCCGGATAAAGTCCTCGACGATCAGGAAATAGCCGGGATAGCCGGAATTCTTGATGGTCTCCAACTCAAAATCCATACGCTCCCGTATTTCAGGGGTGAGTTCCCCATAGCGCCTTTCGGCCCCTTGGTAGGTGATGTGTTTCAAATAGGCGTTTTCACCCCTTTTTCCGCCGTCCAATTCATCCTCCGCGACCTTAAAGGATTCCGGGATGTCGAATTTGGGTAGCAGGATGTCACTGGCCAGGTCGTAGGGCTCCACCTTGGAAATGATCTCCCCAATGCTGAGGATGGCCTCGGGAAGGTCCTTGAAGAGTTCCTTCATCTGGTCGGCGGACTTGTAATAGTATTCCTGGTTGGGCAGCCCGTAGCGGTAACCACGTCCCCGGCCGATGGGGGTGGACCGTTTTTCCCCATCCTTGACACAGAGCAGGATGTCGTGGGCCTCGGCATCCTTTTGTTCACTGTAATAGGTGTTGTTGGTGGCGACCAATTTCAATTGGTGCTCCCGGGCCAATCGGATCAGGGCCTGGTTGACCCGGTCCTCGTCCTCCTGTCCGTGGCGCATGACCTCCACATAGAGGTCATCGCCGAATTGTCCCTTCCACCAAAGCAGGGCCTCTTCGGCCTGTTTTTCCCCCACATTCAGGATTTTGTTTGGGACTTCCCCATAGAGGTTCCCGGTCAGGGCGATGATGTCCCCCTTGTATTGTTCCACAATTTTTTTGTCGATCCGGGGCACGTAATAAAAGCCATTGGTATAGGCGATGGAGGACATTTTGGCCAGATTGTGGTATCCCCTTTTATTTTTCGCCAAGAGCACGATCTGGTATCCGTTGTCCTTTACATTCTTATTGGTATGGTCCTCACAGACGTGGAATTCACAGCCCACTATGGGGACGATCTCCTTTTCGATCGCCTCTTTCCCCTCTTCCAAAAGCGCTGCATTTCTGGCCTTGACCCCCTTGTTGTGGGCCAGGGTCTCCTTTACAAAGTGGAAAGCGCCCATCATATTGGCATGGTCGGTCAGGGCCACGGCGGGCATGTTGTGCCGTGCCGTTACCCCGACCAGGTCCTCGATGTCAATGGTGGACTGCAAAACGGAGAACTGGGAGTGGTTGTGCAGGTGTGCAAAAGGGGCATCTTCCAGGCTCTCCAGGTTTTCCCGGATTTCCTTTTGGGATATTTCACCGGTGTCCTCGGCCCATAGGGCATCCGCGATTTTCTTGGAGGCCGCCTTGAGGTTGATGTGTTTGATGCCCATGGGCTGTACGGCAGTGGGATGGGCCTGGTCAAATCGTTGGAAATACTCCGGGTCCACTTCCAATTCCCGGGAAGTGAAATGCCGGGTGCGGATCAGTTCGAGGAAACAGCGGGTGGTGGCCTCCACGTCCGCCGTGGCATTGTGCGCCTCGGCAAAGGGCCGGTTGAAAAGTTGTTGGTGCAGTTCGGTCAGGGTGGGCAGCTTGAACTTGCCCCCACGTCCGCCGGGCAGTTTACAGAGTTCCGCGGTCCGTTCGCTACAGGTGTCGAGGACCTCCAGGCTTGTCAAAGGGGTTTCCATCCCTGCCCTGTGGAACTCACATCCCATGATGTTGATGTCAAAGTCCACGTTCTGTCCCACAACGAACTTGGTCCGTTCCAGCGCACTGTTGAAGGCCTGGAGCACTTCCTCCAGGGGGCTGCCCTGCTGTTGGGCCAATGCGGTGGAGATGCCGTGGACCTGTTCGGCCTCATAGGGAATGTTGAAGCCATCGGGCCGTACCAAAAAGTCCCTTTGCTCCACCAGGGCTCCCAGTTCATCGTGCAATTGCCAGGCGATCTGTATGCATCTCGGCCAATTGTCCGTATCGGTCAAGGGAGCGTCCCATCGCTTGGGAAGACCGGTGGTTTCCGTGTCAAAAATCAGATACATAGGCTAAAACTGTGGCTTGTGAAAGTAATGGATAAAGGTAAGGAAGCAGGGGGATTTGGAAAAATGGAGTTTTTAGGATTTACTAACAAACAAAAAAGGGGACGCCTATTGCGTATTGATGGATTTGGAGTATATTTGCACCCGCTTAAAGGACAAGCGACCGATAAAGAATTAATAATCAGGGTCGGGCACCCTACAAATTAATGTGATATGCCAGTAAGGATCAGACTTCAGAGACACGGTAAAAAAGGCAAACCATTCTATTGGGTGGTAGCCGCGGATTCCAGATCAAAGCGAGATGGTAAATTTTTGGAAAAATTGGGAGTCTATAACCCCAATACCAATCCTGCCACCATCGACCTCAATGTGGACAGTTCCGTCAAATGGTTGCAGAACGGGGCACAGCCCTCGGATACGGCCCGTGCCATCCTATCCTATAAGGGAGTTATGTTGAAGCACCACCTATTGGGCGGACTTCGCAAAGGGGCCCTTACCGAGGAGCAAGTGGAAGAAAGGTTCAATGCCTGGTTGGAAGAAAAGCAAAACAAGATCCAAGCCAAAAAGGATGGATTGAGCAAGGCGGATGCCGAGGCCAAGAGCAAGGCCCTACAGGCCGAGAAGGAAGCCAATGAGAAAAGGATCGCCGCCGCCGCTCCCGTAGAGGAGGAAGTTGCCGAGGAAGCTGCCGCTGAGGTGGCCGCGGAAGAGCCCGCCGGCCAGGATGCCCCTGCCGAGGTAGAGGCCGCCGAAGCCCCTGCCGAAGTTGAAGAGGCCGCTGCCGAAGAAGCTCCTGCCAAAGCGGAAGAGGCTGCCCCTGCCAAAGAGGAAGAGGCTCCCAAGAAAGAAGATTAAAAGCGGCGATGCGCAAGGAGGATTGCTTCTACCTGGGCAAAGTTGTTTCAAAATACAGTTTTAAGGGCGAGGTGTTGGTGAAACTCGATACCGATGAGCCCGAAATCTACGAGAATATGGAATCGGTATTTGTTTCCCTGGGAAACAATCTGGTTCCATTTTTTATTGACCGCTGTCGATTGCACAAGTCAGACCTGCTCAGGATCGATTTTGAGGAGGTCAAGGATGAGGCCTCGGCCGATAAGATCATTGGGGCCGAACTGTTTCTGCCCTTGGATCTGTTGCCCCCGCTTTCCGGGGATAAATTCTACTTCCACGAAATCTTGGGGTTTAGGCTTATCGATGCGGTCCATGGGGATATCGGCATTATAAAATCCGTCAACGACCACGGTTCCCAGGCCCTTTTCGAGGCCGAGAAGGATGGGAAGGAACTCCTGATCCCCATCAGTGATGAGATCATAGAAAAGGTGGATCGACAGGGCAGGGCCATCCATGTGAAGGCCCCAGAAGGTTTGGTGGAGCTTTATTTGGGCGAATGATGGCCGAGCCCTTCCGTTTTAAACAGTTCAGCATTTTTCAAGATCGCTGTGCCATGAAGGTGGGGACCGATGGAGTGCTTTTGGGGGCCTGGACTTCCCTTGGGCATGAACCGGATTCCATATTGGACGTAGGGGCGGGCACTGGACTGATCGCCCTGCAACTGGCCCAACGTTCCCCGGCCGAAACAATCGATGCCCTTGAGATCGATGGGGAAGCCTATGAACAATGCGTTTCCAATTTTGAGGCCTCGCCTTGGGCGGATCGGCTCTTCTGTTACCACGCGTCCTTTGGGGAATTTGTTGGGGAACCGGATGAAAAATACGATCTGATCGTCTCCAATCCCCCCTTTTATTCAGAGGAAATGGACAGTGGAAGCCCTTCAAGGGACCGGGCCAGGCAGAACCGTTCCCTTCCCTTTGTTGAATTGATCCAAGGGGTCGCCGCACTTTTATCGGATTCAGGTGTATTTTCGGTGATACTTCCCTATTGGGAAGAAGACTATTTTCTTAACTTGGCGGAGGCCCATGGACTGCACCCCCTAAGGTTGTGCAGGGTCAAGGGCAATCCCGGGGCGGGGTTCAAGCGCAGTCTGTTGGAGTTTGGCTTTTCATTGGCCGATCCCATATTGGAAGAACTCGTCATAGAGACCGGCCGTCATGTTTACAGTGCGGACTATATTGCACTCACCCGGGAGTTCTATTTGAAAATGTAACAAATTACTCGTCAATTGTTATATTTCGTGATTATATTTGACTTCTAAACCATACCCTATGAAGCCCGATCTATTTGAAGCCCCGGACTATTACCAATTGGACGATTTGTTGTCCGAGGAACATAAATTGGTGCGCGATGCGGCCCGGCAATGGGTGAAGCGCGACATTTCCCCTATAATCGAGGAATATGCCCAAAGGGCGGAATTTCCAAAACAGATCATCGGGGGCTTGGCCGAAATCGGGGCCTTTGGTCCCTATATCCCGGAGCAGTACGGGGGGGCCGGCCTCGACCAGATCAGTTATGGATTGATCATGCAGGAGATCGAACGGGGGGACAGCGGGGTGCGTTCCACGGCCTCGGTGCAATCTTCCCTGGTGATGTATCCCATTTTTGCCTATGGGACGGAGGACCAACGAAAGAAATACCTGCCCAAATTGGCGACAGGGGAGTGGATGGGCTGTTTTGGCCTGACCGAGCCCAACCACGGTTCCAACCCCGGGGGGATGGAGACCCGCTACAAGGATATGGGGGACCATTACCTCTTGAACGGGGCCAAGCTCTGGATTTCCAATTCCCCCTTTGCCGATCTGGCCGTGGTTTGGGCCAAGAACGAAGAAGGGAGGATCCATGGGCTTATCGTGGAACGGGGCATGGAAGGCTTTTCCACCCCGGAGACCCATAACAAATGGTCCCTTAGGGCCTCGGCCACAGGGGAGTTGATCTTTGACAATGTCAAGGTGCCCAAGGAGAACCTATTGCCCGGTAAGAGTGGCCTGGGGGCCCCATTGGGCTGTTTGGACTCCGCGCGATACGGGATTGCCTGGGGTGCCATCGGTGCCGCGATGGACTGTTACGATACGGCCCTGCGTTACGCCAAGGAACGCACCCAGTTCGGCAAGCCCATTGCAGGGTTTCAGCTGCAACAGAGGAAATTGGCGGAGATGATCACCGAGATCACCAAGGCCCAACTCTTGGCCCTGCGCCTGGGACAGTTGAAGAACGAGGGCAAGGCCACTACGGCCCAGATATCCATGGCCAAGCGCAACAATGTGGATATGGCCATCACCATTGCCCGGGAGGCACGACAGATGTTGGGGGGCATGGGAATCACCGGGGAATACCCCATCATGCGCCATATGATGAACCTGGAGAGTGTGATCACCTATGAGGGGACACACGACATCCACCTCTTGATCACCGGAGCGGACATTACCGGGATATCGGCTTTTAAGTAAACTTGGTCCCACGGGAATTTTCTTGGGAGTTCCAATTTCATTTTCCGATGAAAGGGGGGAACGATCAAAAAAAGGCCCTTGGGCCCCAATAATCCAAAAGCTTTTTTATCTTTGTACCGTTGTGTTGGATTCCGGTCCTTCGGATTGGAATCAGGTTGAGGCACCCTTTGGGTGTACACCAATGAAAGGCTTTCCAATAGGAAGGCTTTTTTTGTAGGCTTTCCTTTCCCTATCAAAGACTTTGTGATATCCCATGGGCCACGTGGTGCAATAGGGATGCGGCCAGTTTGGCCGTCTGTCCATCGATATCGTATTTGGGGTTCATTTCCGCAATGTCCAGGCTGATGAGCTTTCCGCTTGCCATGATGGTCCTTAGGCATTCCATGACCAATTGGGGGTTGAAGCCCATGGGGGAGGCCGCGCTGACCCCTGGGGCATAGGCCGAGGAAAAGCCGTCCAGATCGATGGTCACGTAGAGGTGGTCCACGTTTTTGGCAAAGGCATTGATCCAGGTGTTGATTTCTTCCATGAACTGGATCTGAAAGGTGTCGTTGGTGATAAAGGCGACATTCAGCTCCTTGGCAGTTTGGAAGAGGTTCCTGTCATTGGCATCCTTTCGGATGCCCAAACAGAGGTAGTGGAAGTCGATGTTTTCCTTCTGGCAATCCATGGCGATCTGATGGAAGGGGGTGCCCGAATTGGGCAGGTCGGTGTTTTTTCTCAGGTCAAAGTGGGCGTCAAAGTTGATGATTCCCAAGGATTGACCTTCTTTGATTGCGTCCAAATGGGCCTTGATGCCATTGTAATGCCCATAGGCCATATCGTGTCCCCCTCCCAGGACCATGGGAAACTGTTTGTTTTGCAGTAGAAGGGCAACGGCCTTTGCAAGCTCCCTTTGTGTGGCCTCCATGTCCCCTTCGGGACATTCCACCGATCCCACGTCATGAAGCATGACATGGCCGGGCAGGTGGTTGGGCATTTTTCCAAAAGCGGCTTTGATGGCATCCGGTCCTAATTGAGCCCCGATGCGTCCCTGGTTGCGCTCCACTCCGGCATCACAGGCATAGCCCAAAAGGGCAATGGATTTTTTTTGGGCCTTGGGGACGGCTTCCAAAGGAGTGCAGTGCACCTTTTCATGAAGGTACAGCCATTTGTTGGAAATCCTTCCGCTCCAGAGGTTCTTTTCGGGGGCCTTGTACCGTTCCATAAGCTTAGAAAAGGGAATCCAGGATTTCGGGGTCCACCCTTTGGGGCAAAGTTACCTTTAAATTCGGACTCCGCCGCATTTCCCGTTCTATGGCAAAATGGGCCTCCTTGTTCCTGGCCCAGCTCCTACGGGCAATCCCATTGTTGACATCGTAGAACAACATGCTCTTCAAACGCTCCGAGGCATCCTCGCTTCCGTCCAGCACCAGGCCGAACCCCCCGTTGATGACCTCGCCCCATCCCACACCGCCCCCATTGTGTATGGATACCCAGGAGGCGCCCCTGAAACTGTCCCCGATCACATTGTGGATGGCCATGTCCGCGGTGAATTTGCTGCCGTCATGGATGTTGCTGGTCTCCCTATAGGGGGAATCGGTCCCGCCCACATCGTGATGGTCCCTGCCCAGGACCACCGGGGCACTTATCTCCCCTTGGGCAATGGCCCTGTTGAAGGCCTCGGCCAATTCGATCCTGCCCTGGGCATCCGCATAAAGGATCCGGGCTTGGGAACCCACCACCAAGCGGTTTTGTTCCGCCTGGGCGATCCAGTTGATGTTGTCCTGCATCTGTTGTTGGATTTCTTCCGGGGCATTTTTCTTGATGGCCTTCATCACCTCCAGGGCAATGGCATCGGTTTTTTGAAGGTCCTTGGGGTCCCCGGAGGTGCAGACCCAACGGAAGGGGCCAAAGCCATAGTCAAAGCACATGGGTCCCAGAATGTCCTGTACATAGGAGGGGTATCTGAAATCCAACCCGTTTTGGGCCATGACATCACCTCCGGCCCGGGAGACCTCCAAGAGGAAGGCGTTGCCGTAATCAAAGAAATAGGTGCCCTTGGCGGCGTGCCTGTTGATGGCGTCGATCTGCCTCCTGAGGGATTGCCGTATCTTCTCCCTGAATAGTTCCGGGTCCTCCACCATCAGGGTATTGGCCTGTTCGAAGCCCAGGTCCACGGGATAGTAGCCCCCGGCCCAGGGATTGTGCAGGGAGGTTTGGTCCGATCCCAGGTGGACAAAGAGGTCCTCCACAAGGAATCGTTCCCATACTTCCACAACATTGCCGATATAGGCCAGGGAGACCGTTTCTTCCCCCGCCACGGCCGATTTGGTCCTTGCGACCAGGGCGTCCATCTCCGAATAGAGTTCGTCCACCCAGCCCTGGGCGTGCCTTTTTTTGGCGGCCTCGGGATTTACCTCCGCACAGACGGTGATGCAGGAGGCGATATTGCCCGCCTTGGGCTGTGCCCCGCTCATGCCCCCCAGACCGGCGGTAAGAAAGATCTTCCCCTTTGGGCTTTCGTTTTTTTCCAAAACCTTTCTAAAGGCGTTCATTACCGTGATGGCCGTACCGTGGACGATTCCCTGGGGTCCGATGTACATATAGGAGCCGGCGGTCATTTGCCCGTATTGGCTTACCCCCAGGGCATTGAAACGTTCCCAATCCTCGGGCTTGGAGTGGTTGGGGATTACCATTCCATTGGTGACCACCACCCTTGGGGCCTTTTTGGAAGAAGGGAAAAGTCCCATGGGATGCCCGGAATACATATGGAGGGTCTGCTCCTCGGTAAGTTCGCTGAGGTATTTCATTGTCAAGAGGTACTGGGCCCAATTTTGGAACACCGCCCCATTGCCCCCGTAGGTGATCAGTTCCCAGGGATGCTGGGCCACGGCGGGGTCCAGGTTGTTCTGGATCATCAGCATGATCGCGGCGGCATGGTCGCATTGTGCGGGGTAATGGGAAATGGGCCGGGCATAAAGCTCGTAATCCGGCTTGAAGCGGTACATATAGATCCGGCCGTGTTCCTTCAGTTCCTCGGCAAATTCCAGTGCCAGTTCCCCATGCCAGGGTTTGGGAAAATATCGCAGTGCATTTTCGACGGCCAGTTTTTTTTCTTGGGGGGAGAGCAGGTCCCTGCGCTTGGGAGCGGGATTTCCCCCGGGGGGATATTCCCTTTTTTTGGGCAGTTCCTTGGGGATCCCCTGTTTTATCCTGGCCTGAAATTCCTTCAATGTCATTTCCATGTTCAATCGTTTTTATGGATGCGTACCCCTTTTTTCCAGACTTCCCTGGGTTTGAGTTGTCCTTGGTGGTAGGGGATTTCCCGATAATCCGCCGTTGGGTACAGGACCAGGTCCGACCAATTGCCGGCCTTTAGGCTGCCCCGGTCGGAGCGCCCAAGGGCGGCCGCGGCCCTGTGGGTGATCCCGGAGAGGACCTCGGCGTTGGAAAGCTTTTCAAAGGAACCCAGGATGCTGGCCTGGGCCAGCAGGTCCCCCATGGGTGCCGATCCGGGATTGTGGTCACTGGCTATGGCCAGGGCGCCGCCGGCGTCCAAGATTTTTCGGGCGGGTGCAAAATCGCAGCCCAGTCCCAGGGAAGCCCCGGGCAGGGCGGTGGCAATGGTATCGCTTTGGGCCAAGAGCCGGATTTCCCTTTCGGTGCTGGCCTCCAAATGGTCGGCGCTCAGGGCTCCGAACTCCACGGCGGTTTGGCTCCCCCCGGTGGTGAATTGGTCGGCGTGTACGGTGATGTCAAATCCCAGTTCCTTGGCCTTTTGGAAGTAGGGGGCAATTTCTTTTGGGGAAAAGGCGCTCTCCTCCACAAAGGCATCGACCCTATGGGACAGTTTTTCCGCTAGAAGGATCGGAAAGAGTTCGTGGACGATCGTCTGCAAATAGTCCCGCGCCCCGTTCCAGTCCCGGGGTTGCATATGGGCGGCAAGACAGGTGGGTACCAAGCTGGCCGCAGTCCGTTCCCCTGCCTTTTTGATGGCCCGGAGCATTTTGAGTTCCTCCTCCACCGAAAGCCCGTAACCGCTCTTCACCTCCAGGGTGGTGCTCCCGTTTTTGAGGTGGTCCAGGCTTCTTGCCACGATCCCCTCCACGAGTTCCTCTTGGGAGGCCTTGCGGGTCTGGGTGACCGTATCCCAGATCCCGCCCCCTGCCGCTGCGATCTCCAAATAGGTCCTGCCCGCATTTCTGTGGGCATAGTCCCTGGAGCGGCTGCCCGCGAAACAGATGTGGGTGTGGGCATCCACGAATCCGGGAAGGCACACGGCCTTTCCCTGGATATGGTGCAGGTCGACATCCTTGGTATAGAGTTTTTTAAAGGAATCCACCTGCAGGATCCTTCCCTGGGATACCAGGATTCCCCCTTGCTCCACCAGGGGCAGGCTTTCGTCCTTTATCGCCCCTTTCAAGGGAAGACCCGTCATGGGCAGGATCTGGGTGAAGGGTCCCAAAAGAAGTGGTTTCATTTTTTTTGGTTTTTTGTATTGAGCCTGGGCTCAATAGGTTTCAAATTCCTCCAGATGGGGGGCATCCCATTGGAGCTTTTTACGATCCATTAGCCGATCCACCAAATGGATGATCTGTTGTTTTTGGATCATGTCGATCCCCGTTTCGATATCATCGGCAAAGACCCGGTCCCTCTCGGCAAAGGAAACCTTGGTCCGGATGAATTTATGGATTTCATCCAGGACGATCCCGGATTTTAGGGGTTTCCTGAATTCAAAGGCCTGGGCCGCGGTCAACAGTTCTATGGCCAAGATCTTTTCCACATTTTCCACGATATGCAGGGCCTTGCGTCCACTGATCGATCCCATGCTCACATGGTCCTCCTGCCCCAGGGAGGTGGGGATGCTGTCCGCACTTGCCGGAAAGCACAGGCCCTTGTTCTCGGAGGCCAGGGCAGCTGACGTATACTGCAGGATCATATAGCCCGAATTGATCCCGGTATCCTTCATCAGGAGTTTGGGGAGGCCCGGGGAATTGCCCTCCAGGGCGAGATAGATGCGCCTATCGGAAATATTCCCGATCTCGGATGTGGCCAAGGCGGCATAGTCCAGGGCCATGGCCAAGGGCTGTCCGTGAAAGTTCCCCCCGCTGATGGTCAATTGATCGTCGATGATCACCGGATTGTCCGTCACCGAGTTGAGTTCGATCTCCAGGAGTTCCTTTAGGTGCAGCCAGGCGTTTCTGGAGGCCCCGTGGACCTGGGGGATGCACCTGAGGGAATAGGGGTCCTGTACCCGTTCGCAGTCGATATGGTCCTCCAGGATCTCGGACCCCTGCAATAGGGTCCTGATCCTGCCGGCCACATGTTGGTTTCCCTTAAAGGGCCGCAGCTGGTGCAGTTCCCTGTAAAAGGGTTTCATGGATCCCTGCAGGCCTTCGATCATCAAGGCCCCAATGATATCGGCATGCTTGAGGCAGCTCTGCATCTTGTGGAGCAGCAGTACGCCGTGGGCCGCGATGAACTGGGTCCCGTTGATCAGGGCGAGGCCTTCCTTGGGCCCCAGCTCCAAAGGCTTGAGACCGGTCTTTTGAAAGAGTTCCGAGCTGGGGATCGTCTCTCCCCCATAGACCACCTTACCAAGGCCCAAGAGCGGAAGGAAGAGGTGGGAAAGCGGGGCCAGGTCCCCGGAGGCCCCGACCGAACCCTGGCCGGGGACCAGGGGAATGGCGTTGTGCTCCAAATGCCATAGGATCCGCTCCAGGGTACTTGTGGCAATTCCGGAATAGCCTTGGGCCAGGGCCTGCAGTTTCAGGATGAGCATGATCTTGGCCAGTTGGATTGAAATGGGGGCACCCACTCCCACGGCATGGCTCTGTAGGATGTTCGATTGCAACAGCCTGGTGTCCTCTTTGGAGATCTTCGTATTGCAGAGCGGTCCAAAGCCGGTGTTGATCCCATAGACAACATCCCCTTGTTCCACAATGCGCCGCACTCTTTGATTGCTGGCTTCCACCTTGTTCAGGCAGGAGGGTGAGAGTATTCCCTTGGTGTTCCCCGCAGCGATATCCAGGGTAATTTTGGCGGTCAGATGGGATTCCCCAAAATGAAATTCGGTCGAATGGGCCATTCTTGGATCTTTTGACCTAAAATTACCAATAAGGATTGATAATTGGTAATACTTATTTTTGTAGCAAATGATAGCTATGGATTATCAATTGGAATTAAGACATTTTATCTATTTCCTGGCCGTGGCCGAGGAACTCCATTATCGAAGGGCCGCCGAAAAGCTCTTTATCTCCCAACCCGGACTGAGTACCCAGATCAAAAAAATGGAAGCCCTGCTGGGCACCCAGCTCTTTGTCCGGGACAAGAAGAAGGTGAGTCTTACCCCCGCGGGGGTGTATTTGAAAGGGGAGGTGGAACTGATCGTGAACCATATCGAGAAGGCCAAAAAGCAGTTGAAGTTGATCGGGCAGGGCCAAGTGGGGGAGGTGAGGATCGGTTTTTTGGGCTCGGCCATGCAGCAATTGGTCCCCGACCTGCTTTTGGCCCTCAAGGCGCACCATCCCCTGGTACATACCAGTCTGGAAGAGCTCTCCAACGCCACCCAGGTCCACGCCATTTTGACCGATCGATTGGATCTGGGCTTTGTCAGGATGTCCAGGGTACCCCGGGGCCTGGAGGTAAGGCCGGTGTTTGAGGATACCTTCTCCCTGGTTTTGCCCCAGGACCATCCCATGGATGCGGCCGGGTTTGAATCCGTGGCACAATTGTCCCGGGAGGAATTCATTCTGTTCTCCCAGGATTACAGTCCCGAATACTACCACACCATCCTGAGCATTTTTGGAGATCGGGGGTTCTCCCCCAGGGTGTCCCACAGATCGGTACACGCACAGACCATTTTCAAATTGGTGGAGAACGGTTTGGGAATTGCCATTGTGCCCACCACCCTGCAATACGGCTTCCAAATGAGGGTGAAGTTCATCGAATTGCTCCATATTCCCCAAAGGGCGGTGCTTTCCGTGGTATGGAAGACCGACAACCGGAACCCTGCCCTTCAAAATTGTCTGGGGCTCTTGCCTTGAATTATGAAGTGATGATTCTTGGGCCTATCTTTGGAGGACATCCTAAATAGAGCCTATGATCTTTGATCTGATCCACAAGAGAAGGAGCGTGTTTCCCCAACAGTACAACAACAGGCCCATTGACAGGGAGACCCTTGAAAGCATACTCGAGGCGGCCAATTGGGCCCCTACCCACAAAAGGACCGAACCCTGGCGTTTTAAGGTGTTCACCGGACAGGCCAAGGAGGATCTGGGCAACTTTTTGGCCGATAAGTACCAAGAGGTGGACCCCAGGCCCCAACAGGTGAAGATCAGGAAATTCCGGGAAAACCCCTCTCGATCCGCAGCGGTGATCGCCATCTGCATGCAACGGGATCCCTTGCAGGGCCTGCCCGAATGGGAGGAGGTGGCCGCCACGGCCATGGCCGTGCAGAACATGTGGCTCTGTTGTACGGAACTGGGCATAGGAAGTTATTGGAGTTCCCCGGGCCTGATCCAATATTTAGGGGAGTTCACTCCCATGAATGAAGGGGAAAAATGCCTCGGATTGTTCTATATGGGACATTACGATGGGGAGCCGGAGGTCCCACTCAGGGGCGCCATGGCGGATAAGGTGGTCTGGTTGGATTAACCGAAGCTGAAGAGTTCCCCTGCGTGTTTGATGGCCAGGTACACATAGAAGATGGCAAAGCCCACGGTGAGGACCAATTTCATAAAGGTCCCGGTCAGAAAGCCCAGGAAGGAGCCAAAGGCCGCTTTGAGGGCCGTTTTCTGGTTGGCCTTGTTCAAGAGTTCCCCCACCAATGCCCCGATAAAGGGCCAGATGATGATTCCGAAAGGCCCAAAAATTGGGACGAAAATGGCCACCAACAACCCGATGACCGTACCCCACATCCCGGCCTTGGTGCCCCCGAACCTTTTGGTCCCCATGGCCGGGACCAAATAGTCCAAAACAGTGACCAAAAGGGTAAGGAAGAGGGTGATGCCCAACACCCACCAATTGTCCGGAACGGATTTGGTCAGGTACAACATCAAAAGTCCGAGCCAGCTCAAGGGTGGTCCGGGCAAGACCGGCAAGAAACTGCCCAGTATGCCGACCAGTACAAAGAGAAGACCGAAAATCAACAAGACGATGTCCATGGTGTATTTTTAGTATTGGTCAATTGTGGGGCACAATTGTTACAAAGAGGGTTAAATATACCCCATTCCGTTCATATTTCATAGGGAGTTCCGCAGCCATCCAGTTTCCGGGACCAAGAAAAATAGTTCAAAATATCAACTAATAAATTAGTTTAAACTAAAAAATTAGTTACATTTGTTTTCATATTAACTAAAAAGTTAGTTCGACATGAAACAGCTCACCAAGGCGGAAGAGGAGGTCATGCAGCACCTCTGGAATCTGAAAAGGGCAAATGTGGCCGCCATCCTGGAAGAATTGAAAGATCCCAAGCCGGCATACAATACCGTATCCACCATTATAAGGATCTTGGAGGACAAGGGCTTCGTTTCCCATGAAAAGGTGGGAAAGGGGCATGTATACCATCCTTTGGTCAAAAAGGAAGAATACAGCAACCAAAGGCTCAATACCCTGGTCGATGGATATTTCCAGGGGTCGTTCGGCAGCATGGTTTCCTTCTTTATGAAGAGGAACGACATCGACCTGAAGGAACTGGAAGAAATCATGAAAACCATTAAAGAAGAGGAACAATGATCACCTATATCCTGGAAATCCTGGCATTTCAATTGGTCTTTTTGTTGGCCTACGACCTTTTTCTAAGGAAGGAAACCTTCTTTGGATGGAACCGTTTCTACCTCCTGGGTTCCTTTGTACTTTCCCTGGTCCTGCCCTGGATAAAATTGGAAGTCCTCAGTACCCCTATGCCGGAGGAATTGGGCGGGGTGACCCTCTTTTTGACCCAATTGGACCCTGTAGTAGTGTCCCCTGGGAATCACGAACCGGGGTTTTGGGCCTCCCTTCCTTGGTTTTATTGGATCCTTGCCCTTGGAAGCCTATTGGCCGCCTTTTCGTTTGCCATCAAGCTCTCCCGTATAGGGCGTTTGAAGCGCGAAGGGAAGGTGGAACGCTTTCCCGACTTTGTCAAGATCACCGTGGCAGGGAGCAGTCTGGCCTTCTCTTTTTTCAAGAACATCTTTTTGGGGGAAGAGATCCAAAGGGATCGAGCACGGGAGCAGCGGGTCTTGGCCCATGAGCTGGTGCATGTGAGGGGGTACCACAGCCTGGACCACATCTTTTTTGAACTGGCCCGGATCCTGTTTTGGTTCAATCCCCTGGTGTACCTCTATCAATGGAGAATGGCGGAACTCCACGAGTTCATTGCCGATGCCCAGGTGGTCAAGACCGAGAGGCGGGATCACTTTCAGCTGTTGCTTTCCCAAGCCTTCGAGACCCATAACATCAGTTTTGTAAATCAATTTTTTCATAAATCACTGATCAAAAAACGAATTCTCATGATACAGAAAAACCGATCAAAGGCCGTTTGGCAGTTAAAGTATGTATTGTTGTTGCCCCTGGTTTTGGGGATGTTGTTCTATACCTCCTGTGAGGGTGAAAGGCCTTCAGTGCCCGAATCGACCCAAGGGAATTCCCTGGATCCATCGATCGAACATACCACCGATGGGGTATTGGAGACCTATACCTTGCGTGTCGGAGATCTGGATGCACTCACCCAAGATGAAGAACGCCTCAGATCTGAACTTTTGGACAAGACTTTAAAATCCATGGATAAAGGAGTCATAAAGATGGTTGATGAAAATCAAAAATCGATACAATTAACGATTGAAAAGGGCGATATCAAAAGCGTCCATGTGGATAAATCCAAAGACAATGGGGTTTCCATCCATAGTTTCCCGGACAAGGAACCAACTTCCACAAAGGAACTTTCGGTTCCCTTTGCCGTGATCGACCAGGTACCCGTATTCCCGGGCTGTGAGGACGCAAAGGACCAAAAAGCCTGTTTCCAGGAGAAGTTGCAGCAGCATGTCATCGATACGTTCCGCTATCCCGAAGAAGCCTTTGACAAGGACATTCAGGGCAGGGTGTCCGTAATGTTCATTGTGGGTACCGATGGATCCATTGTGGATATCATGACCCGGGGTCCGCATGAACTTTTGGAAGGGGAGGCCAGGCGGATCATAGGGGAATTGCCCCAAATGCAGGCCGGGAAACACAATGGAAAAGTGGTTAAGGTCCCCTTTTCGATCCCCATTACCTTTAAGTTGCATCACGGTCAAGGGGACCGGGCTGCCAAAACGACCAAAACCTCGGACGGAATAAATGTGTCTGGCACGAGCAATATGGTGGACAACAGATCGATATACCGTGGGAGAATCACCGATGGGGCTTCGCTGGCCCTGCCCGGGGCCACGGTTTCCGTCGAGGGTTCCCAAGCAGGGACGGTTTCGGACTTTGATGGCAACTTTGCCATCGCCGCATCTCCGGGGGATGTCGTGAAAATCCAATACACCGGGCTTTCCACCAAAACCATGGTGGTGCCGAAATCTGAATTGTAACTTAATACTAAAAGAGTTGGTTTTACTGGAGACCCTACCCGTGTATTGTTTTCCTTAACCACGGATCGGTATCATGGCGGGGGTACAGTTCCAGGATCCGGCTTTTGTGAAAAACTCTGGAATCTTACCCGAAAATCCTCGACTCCATAGGAGAGTGGGCCAAAAAATGCATATCGGAGCTCCGGGAGGAAATCCATTACGGGGAACCCTAGTTTCTTTAAAATATCGTAATTTCAGCCAAATTCTTGGGGCGGTTATGCGGAAGATATGCCTGTTATGCTGTTTTGGCCTGCTTGTATCCTGTGAACTTTTTATGACCAAGGAAGAACGGGCCCGAAACCTGGTGAACGAGGAGCTTTTGTCCATCGATTGGAACGATGTGGACCAATACCCCCTTTTCGAAGCCTGTGATGAAACCGCGGTGAAAGAGGGCCAAAGGGAGTGTTTTCAAAATGAAATGGCCGAGTATTTTTCCGAAGCCTTGGCAGGCCTGGCCTTCGAAGTGGAGCAGGATGTCAACGATACACTGTATATCGATTTTTTGATCGACGAGCACGGCTTTATCTCGGTCTTGGAGGTAGGGGAGCAGTCGGAGGCCCTCAAGGAAATAAAGGATTTCAAAACCAAGATCGCCCAGCGTCTGAACGATTTGACCACCGTGGCCCCGGCATTAAAGCGGGGCAGCCCGGTGAGTCTGAGGTTCAGGTTGCCGCTGCTCTTAAATACAGATTGAACATTGGCCACGGAAAAAATCATATTGGGAATAGACCCCGGGACCACCATCATGGGTTTTGGGATTATCAAGGTGGTCCACAAACAGATGCACTTCATCCAAATGAACGAATTGTTGCTCAAAAAGTATACGGATCCCTATATCAAGCTCAAACTGATCTTTGACCGTACCTTGGAGCTTATCGATACCTACAATCCGGATGAAATCGCCATTGAGGCCCCCTTTTATGGCAAGAACGTACAATCCATGCTGAAGTTGGGTCGCGCCCAGGGCGTGGCCATGGCCGCAGGGCTTTCCCGACAGGTCCCCATAACGGAATACATGCCCAAAAAGATCAAGATGGCCATTACCGGAAACGGAAATGCCAGTAAGGAACAGGTGGCAAAAATGCTTCAGAGCCTTTTGAAACTCAAGGAACTGCCCAAGAACCTGGACAGTACGGATGGCCTGGCGGCAGCGGTCTGCCACTTTTACAATGAGGGCAGGCTCGAGGTCGGCAAAAGCTATTCGGGCTGGGAAGCCTTTGTCAAGCAGAACCCGGATAAGCTGCACTAAGATGGCCGGGATATACCTCCATATTCCCTTTTGCAAGCAGGCTTGCCACTATTGTGATTTCCATTTCTCCACCCAATTGGGAAAAAAGGGGGCCATGGTAGGGGCCCTTGTACGGGAATTGGAGCTCCGAAAGGATGAGGTATCCGAAGAGATCGAGACCATTTATTTTGGGGGTGGGACCCCCTCATTGCTCGACGGACCGGAAATCGATCTGTTGATTTCCACCATTTATAAAAATTATAGGGTAATCGAAGCTCCGGAAATCACCCTGGAGGCCAATCCCGATGACCTTTCCCCAGCGGCCGTGGACCAATTGTCAAAGGGCCCGATCAATCGGCTGAGCATCGGGATACAATCCTTCTTCGACCGGGACCTGCAATGGATGAACCGGGCACACAGTGCCGCCGAGGCCGAGCGTTCCCTGGAAGGGGCCAAGGCCCATTTTGACAATATTACCATCGACCTCATCTACGGAATACCCGGAATGGACCACAATCGATGGAGGGAAAATATCGATAAGGCCCTGTCCTATGGACTTCCCCATATTTCGAGTTACGCCCTGACCGTGGAACAGGGTACGGCATTGCACAGTTTCATCAAAAAGGGAAAGTTCCCCGATGTGGAGCAGGGGCATGCCCGGGAACAGTTCGAGATACTGATGGAGGTCTTGGAGGGAGCCGGTTACATCCATTATGAGATTTCCAATTTTGGGAAAGAGGGGTACTTCTCCAGAAACAATACCGCCTATTGGCTGGGCAAAAAGTATCTGGGAGTCGGTCCCTCGGCCCATTCCTTCGATGGGGAACATCGCAGCTGGAACATTGGGAACAATCCCAAGTACATCAAGAGTATCCTGGAGGACGTCCTTCCAAGGGAAGTGGAGACCCTGAGCCTGAGGGACCGCTACAATGAATTTGTGATGACCGGCCTGCGTACCCTATGGGGGATTTCCCTGGATCGGGTGGGATCCGAGTTCGGGCCTTCCTACCTGGAGTATATCCATGGGCAGTCGGTCAAGTATTTGGAACAGGGACTGCTCGAATTGGCGGATAACAGCTTGCGAACCACAAAAAAGGGGAAATTTTTGGCCGACGGCATCGCATCAGATCTGTTTTTTGTTACTTTGGAAAAATGATTGCAACCCTGGGGCACCCTGCCCGTGAATATCGAATCGATCTGTCCAGGCCCCTGGATATTTCCATTGCCCTGAGGGGCGGGGAACACAATGTGAATGCCTGGTA
>Ga0079224_100003259_pt1 | contig 20345 bp, 16 predicted proteins | sample Stecom2015_FD_80414 | JGI IMG/M metagenome (GOLD analysis project Ga0079224, IMG submission 80414) | Agricultural soil microbial communities from Utah to study Nitrogen management - Steer compost 2015 | ecosystem: Environmental > Terrestrial > Soil > Agricultural land | place: USA: Utah...
AACTTCCTCCTGCCCCGCGGTCTCGCGACCCCGTGGACCAAGGGCGGTCAGCGTCAGCTCGACCAGATCCGTGCGGCCCGCGGCAAGCGCGCCATCGCGAACATCGAGGAGGCGCAGGCTCTGAAGGCCGCGCTCGAGTCGAAGCCCGTCGTCATCGCGGAGCGCGCTGGCGAGAACGGCCGCCTCTTCGGTGCGGTCTCCTCCAAGGAGGTCGCCGAGGGCGTCAAGGCGATGTTCGACAAGGACATCGACCGTCGCACCGTCGAGTTCGCGACCCCGATCCGCTCGCTCGGCGAGCACAAGGCCACCGTGCGCCTGCACGACGAGATCTTCGCGAACCTGCTCGTGCAGGTCGTCGCCGCGAAGGGCTCGGCCAAGGCCTGAGTGAGCCGATCCCCGCGATCGTCAGGTTCTGAACCGTTCCGCCCGCGGATCCGGCTCAGAAGCTGACAATCCCGGAGGGAGTTCTCCCGCAGCGCCCCGCACCGTCATGGTGCGGGGCGCTGCTGCGTTCTCGGGGCGGATGGTGCGCGGGCGGATGGTCAGCGGGGCGGGCGACCTTCGTCGGAGGGGCGTGGTGTGGGCGGACGGCTAGGTTGAGGGCATGTTCGGACGCACCAGGATTCAGCAGATCCAGATCGAGCACCTCCAGGCGCAGAACGCCCGGCTGGAGGGCCTTGTGGGCCTCCTCGCCGAGCGCGCGGGGATCGACGCCGCAGAGCTCGACCAGCTGCGCGAGGACACAGGTACTCCCGTCGTCCCTGAGGAGTGCCGCCGCCTTGTCGCGGAGGGGAAGGTCATCGAGGCGATCAAGTGCTACCGCACGCACACCGGTGCCGGGCTCAAGGAGGCCAAGGACGCGATCGACCGCGTCCGAGGCGTGGCCTGAGGCGCCCCCCCCGCCCCGCACCCCGTCCCTGCCGCCGTCGGACGTGGCCCGAGGCGATCGAGACGTGGGGCGGAACGCCTCATGCGCACGGCCTGAGACGATCGAGACGTGGCGTTCTGCTCCTGTCGGACGCGCGTAGGAGCAGGAGGCCACGTCTCGGCGTGGGGCAGGTCTCGGTGGAGGTCCCAGGGCCGCCGCGTCCCCGCTACCCTCGTCGGGTGACCACCCTCAAGACCACCCCCGCCCAGCGCTCGGACGGGCACCTCGCCCGCTCTCTCGGGCACGGCCAGATGGCGATGATCGCCATGGGCTCCGCGCTCGGGACCGGGCTCTTCCTCGGCTCCGGCGAGGCGATCGGCTATGCCGGCCCCGGCGCGATCCTCTCCTTCGGGATCGGCGCGATCATCGCCGCGACGATCGCGCTCGCGATGGGCGAGATGGCCTCCCGCCACCCCGTCCGCGGCGGCTTCGGCACCCTCGCCGCCCGCTACCTCTCGCCCTACTGGGGCTTCCTCAGCCGCTGGCTGTACTGGTTCGTCACCGTCGCCGTGACCGGGACCGAGCTCGTGGCCTGCGCGACCTATCTCGCGTACTGGTTCCCGGACGTCGAGGTGTGGATGGGGATCGTGCTGTTCGCGGCGATCATCGTGGGCATCAACCTCGCCAGCGTCGGCTCCTTCGGCGTGATCGAGTTCGCGCTGAGCTCGATAAAGGTCATCGCTGTGCTGGTGTTCATCCTCATCGGCGCGTTCCTGGTGTTCATCGGCCCGCCCGCGCAGGGCGCGCCCGGGCTCACCGAGCTCGCGGCCGACGGCGGCTTCCTGCCGATGGGCTGGACCTCCGTATGGGTCGCACTGTCGGTGGTGATGTTCTCCTTCGGCGGGATCGAGCTGCTCTCGATCACGGCCGCAGAGGCGAAGGATCCGGCGAAGTCGATCCGCACCGCCGCCCGCACCACGATCGTGCGCCTGGCGTTCTTCTACGTGCTCTCGATCGGCATCGTGCTCGCCCTCGTCCCGTGGCGCGAGGCGGCCTCGACCGGGCAGGACGTCGCGACCTCCCCGTTCGTGACGGTCTTCGACCGGATCGGGATCCCCGGCGCCGCGTCGCTGACGAACCTCATCGTGCTCATCGCGGCGCTCTCCGCCGCGAACGCGAACCTCTACGCCGGCAGCCGCATCCTGCACTCCCTCGCCTCGGACCGCCTCGCCCCGCGCGCCGCCAAGCGGACCACCGCGCGTGGCGTGCCCGTGGTGGGGATCGCCGCGAGCACCCTCGGGATCGTCGTCGCGGCGGGCCTGGCGCTCAGCGGTGTCGGCGGGGTGTTCGGCTACATGATGAGCCTGGTCGTGTTCGCGGTGGTCGCCGTGTGGCTGCTCATCCTCATCACCTACATCGCCTTCCGCCGTTCCCGTATCGAGGGCGCGACCTTCCGCATGCCCGGTGGGGTCGTCTCCGCGGTGATCGGCATCGTGGGGCTGCTGGCCGTGTTTGCCACCGTCTTGGTGCGCGAGAGCATGCAGATCGCCGCGATGGTGGGTGTGCCCGCGGTGCTGATGGCGACCGTGCTGTGGTTCGCGGTGGGTCGTAGGAGGATGGATCCGGCGGAGGTGGACGAGGCCTTCGACGAGGCCGAATCGATGCGCTGAGGCGGACGCCTCGGCCGACGGGGAGCAGCCCCGTCGGCCGCAGACAGGACGGTCGAAGGGGCAGCCGAAGTGGCGTTCGTTACTGTGGTGGATGTCGGCTTGGGCGGAGCCGTCACCGGGGGTAACCTAAGGGAACCTTCGGCCTCGGCGCCTTGAGACCCGGTGCCGAAGATATGCGCAAGTGGCGGAATTGGTAGACGCGCACGGTTCAGGTCCGTGTGCTGGCGACAGCGTGGGGGTTCAAGTCCCCCCTTGCGCACCGTAGGAAATCCCCTTCGACCAGCAGGTCGAGGGGGATTTCTGCATTCCGGGAGGGGCATGAGGAGCGCGCCTCGAGGAGCGGTCAGGCGATCACGCCGTCTCACTCCACGGAGCCGCTGAGTGCACCATGCGGCGCCCCGGAGGAGGCCCGGGACGCCGCAGGGAAGGTCGTGGAGGAGAGAGCCTCAGAGGAACTCGAGCGGGTCGAACTCGTCGATCTCGATGATCCGCACGCGCGGGAGGCGGCTGGTGAAGGCGGAGACGTCGTACTCGAGGTCGTGGAACTCGATCCCGGGGATGTGCTGCAGGTCCGAGGCCATGAACTCGCGGAAGCCCACGAGGCCGGTGCGGCGCTCCGGCGTCGCTGCGAGGTCCTCCAGCTGCGGGACGAAGTCCTTGTCATGGCTGACCAGCATGACGTCGTCCTCGCGCTCGAGGAGCGCCTCGGCGGTGCGCTGGATCGCGATGTCGACGACCTTGCCCTCGCCGCGCAGCGGGATCGCCTTGTAGCCCAGCGCGATGAGCGCCTGCACGAAGCCCATCGGGAGGCTGTCGGTGACGGCGAGGAAGAACAGGCCCTTGACCGGCTGCTCCCACGCGTCCTCCGCGTACTGGAGGAGCTTGTTCCAGCGGGGGCGCTCGTCCGGCTGCGGTCGTCGGCCGAGCACCGAGACGCCGAGGGTGGCGTCGATGTTCTCGCCGTCCACCAGGAGGTATGTGGTCCGTTCGGTCATGGCTCGACCTTACGCGCTCCGGGCCCCCGGCCGACGGCGGCGCGGGCAGTGGATCGCGGGCAGAAAACTGACATCGGTGTGAAGCCCATGGGCCTCACACCGATGTAAGGCTGCGTCATGCCAGGTCAGACGGCCTGTACCTTCCCGGTCATGCCGTGCGGATCGATGACGTACTTCTTGGCGACGCCGGAGGCGAACCCCGCGGAGCCCTTCGGTGCATCGTCCAACGAGATCGCGGTCGCGGTGACGGCCTTCGCGATCTCCACCTTGTCGTGGAGGATCGCCTCCATGAGCCGGCGGTGGTAGCGCATCACCGGGCACTGGCCGGTGGTGAAGCTCAGCGCCTTCGCCCAGCCCAGGCCCAGCCGCAGCGAGAGCGAGCCCTCCTGCGCGGCCTCGTCGATGCCACCCGGGTCGCCGGTGACGTACAGCCCCGGGAAGCCGAGCGCGCCGACGGGCCGCAGAGCGTGCAGGAGGGCTCAGGCCACCGAGATCTCCTCGCCCTGCGCCGCGGACTCGTAGATCGCCTCGAGGATCCGCACGATCTCCACCCCGTGCCAGGCGGGGGCGATCGACTCGCCGCGGCCCAGGGAGGCGTCGACGAAGTTCTGGATCTCGTTGGCGAAGCCGACCCCGAACTCGAAGGTGCGCGAGGAGATCTGCGGCTCGATGTTCACGATCGAGTCGTGCAGCTCGGTGGCGATGCTCAGCGAGGGCTCGAGCTCCGCGCCGCCCTTGTCGCCGTAGATGGACACGTCGATCGAGTCCTTCGTGGCGTGCAGCGAATAGGAGCAGTCCAGCAGCAGCGAGGCGCCGTTCTCGAAGCGGATCACGGCGTTGGCGAGGTCCTCGACGCTGTTGCGATCCGGGTCGTAGTCCGCGGCCTTGTAGCGCGGCATCGTGGTGATGTTGCCGCGGCTGCCGAGCTTGTCGTAGGTGTTGCCGCTGACGGCGACCACCTTCGGCGAGCCCATGAGGTACCAGCACAGGTCCAGCACGTGGATGCCGATGTCCAGCAGCGGGCCGCCGCCGGAGACCTCCTTGTCTGCGAACCAGCCGCCGGGGTTCCCGGCCCGGCGCAGGCAGGAGGCCTTGGCGTAGTAGATCTCGCCGAGGTCGCCCGCGTCGATGAAGGACTTCAGCACCTGGCAGTTCGGGGAGTGGCGGCGCACGAAACCGACCTGAACGACCCTGTCGTGGGCCTCGGCCACGCGCTGCAGCTCCTCGGCCTCCTCGAGGGTGCGGGAGATCGGCTTCTCCACGAGCACGTGCTTGCCGGCCTCGACGGCGGCGATCGCCCAGGAGGCGTGGGAGTTGTTCCAGGTGCAGATGGAGACGCCGTCGATCTCCGGATCGGCGAGCAGCTCGTGCGGGTCGGCGTAGGCGCGGCGGGCACCGTACTGCTCGGCGACCTGCTGGGCGCGCTCATGATTCATGTCCGCGACGGCGATCAGCTCGACGTCGGGGTTCTGCGCGTACGCGGTGAGGTGGGACTGAGCGATGCTCCCGGCGCCGATGACGCCGACTCGGAACGTGGTCATGGGGTGATGTCTCTCCAGTGAGTGAGGGTGCGGTGGTGCGGGTGCTGCAGGTGGTCAGGCGGGTGAGGCGGGGTCAGGCGAAGAGGCTGCGGGCGAAGGCCATGCCGCGCTCGCAGCCCAGCAGGCAGTCCTCCCAGCCCTCGAACTCGAGGGCGACGAAGCCCGAGAAGTCGGACTCGCGGATCCCGCGGGCCACGGCGCGCAGGTCGATATCGCCGTTGCCGAGCACGGCGCCGCGCAGGTGCTTGCCGCCGCGGCTTCGGAACCAGCCGTCGCCGGGGGCGGCGTCGGCCGGGCGGATGTAGAAGTCCTTGAGGTGGACGACCATCGCGTAGGGCAGGTTCTGGGCGACGGACACCTCGGGCGTCTCGTCGACGCATACGAAGTTCCCGACGTCCAGGGTGGTGCGGAAGTTCGGCTCGTCGACGGCGTGGATGATGCGCCGCACCCGGTCCGCGGACTGCACGAAGAAGCCGTGGTTCTCGAGGCTCGTGGTGATGCCCTTGGTGGCGGCGTACTGCGCGATCTCCTTGGCGCCGGCGACGATGTGCGGCAGGACCTGCTCGAACAGGGGCGTGTCATCGCCGGGGACGCCGCCGTGGCCCACCACGTCGTGGCGCATGCGGGTGATGCCGAGAGCCTCGGCGAGGTCCACATGCGCCTTGACCCGGTCGATCTGGGCGCGGTCGCCGGTGGAGAGGTCCGCGCCGATCGCGAGGCTCGACAGCGGCACGCCCTTCGCCTCGGCGTGCGCACGGATCTTCTCGACGTACTCGGGCGAGGAGTTGATGTTCGGGATCGGGGCGTCGGCGTCATCACCGAGGGAGGCGAGTTCGAGATGCTCGCCCTCGGTGGCGGCGACCCAGTCGATGACGTCGGTCAGCGTCATCTCACCGGGCGCGAGCTTGCCGTGGAAGCTGTAGGAGCTGAAGCCGAGGGTGAGATCGGTGGTCATGGGGTTCCTCCGGGGGCGGTCGGGGTCGGTGGAAGTCGGGTCCAGGGGGCGGGGACGCCCGGCACGCCGTGCAGCGCGGCGGAGCCGAGGTCGAAGGCAAGGCCCAGCGCGCCCACGAGAGCGCCGTCGGTGGTGAGATGCGCGGTGACCAGCGCGGGCCGGTCCTCGGTCATGAGCAGGTGGTCCAGTGCCGCGCGCAGCGGGCCCATCAGGGTCTCGCCCGCACGCGACAGCCCGCCGCCGACGACGACCCGCTCGGGATCCAGGGTGAGCAGCACGGTCGCGAGCCGCGGCGCGATCTCCGCGCAGAACTCCTCGACCTCGGCGCGCGCGGCGGCGTCACCGGCGGCGGCGCGCTCGAGCAGGGGCTGCGCCTCGATCCCGGTGGACCAGGTGAGGCGGCCGCGCTCGGAGCTCGCGGTCCAGCGCATCCCGCGCTGGGTGCCGAGCTCGCCGGCGAGCCGGTGCGCACCCTGCAGGATGCGACCGCCCAGGATCGCGGCGACGGAGATGCGGTGCCCGAGCTGCACGAACAGCATGCTCTCGGCGTCCTCGCCGAGGTGATGCTCGGCGAGGGCTGCGAGCTTGATGTCGTTCTCGACGCCGACGGGGCAGCCGAGCCGCTTTTCGAGCTGGGCGGCGAGGTCGAGGCCGACGAGGCTGGGTGCGGCGAGGCTCTGCGTGACCCTGCCGTCCGCCGCGACGATGCCGGGCGCGGCGACGCCCATGGCGCCCGCCTGCTCGCCGGTCGCTTCGAGGGCCGCGACCAGTGCGTCCAGTGGCGCCGACGGGTCCAGCGCCACGGTGCTGCGGGCGATCTCGACGCCTGCGAGGTCGGTGACCAGGCAGCGGACGGAGCGCGCGCCGATGTCGAGGCCGGCGACGAGCGCGGCCGACGGCGCGAAGGTGAAGCGGCGGGCGGGACGTCCAGCGCCTGCGGCCTGCGTCGCGGGCGCAGGGGCGGTGGAGCCTGCGGCGAGGAGGTCCTGGAGGACGGCGTCGACGGTGGGGCGTGAGAGGCCCGTGGTGCTTGCGAGCTCGCCGACGGTCAGCGGACCGGATGCGGAGCGGAGGGCGAGGAGGCAGACGCGGGCGTTCGCGGCGCGCACAGCGGACGGGGAGGGTGCACCCAACTGTTTCAGCTCGCCTTCGTCGCCGTGCCCCGAGCTATTTAGCAAGGGGGTTGCACAATGTGCGGTGCCAGTCTGGTGCGTGCCGCCGATCACGTCAAGACGTGCGGGGGATCCGGGGCGTAGCCTGGTGGGGAAGAGGTGAGCCGTGACCCGCACCGACCCGGAGCCCGCGCTCCAGCAGAGCCCTGAGCCTCGCCAGAATCTGACGATGTCCCACGCCCCAGAGCTCCACCAGACCTACGCCGAGGCCCTGCCCGAGCTGTCCGTGCCCTGGCGCGCGGACGTCCCGCCGCGGCCCGAGGTCGTCCACCTCGACGAGGAGCTCGCCCGCGAGCTGGGCCTGGACCCCGACTGGCTGCGCAGCGAGGACGGGATCGCCCTGCTCGCCGGGCAGATCGAGGGCACCACCGCCCAGGCCTACGCCGGCCACCAGTTCGGCAGCGCGAACCCCCAGCTCGGTGACGGCCGTGCTGTGCTGCTCGGCGATCTCCTCGCCGTGGACGGCACCCGCCACGACCTGCATCTCAAGGGTGCTGGCCGCACCCCCTTCGCCCGCGGCGGCGACGGAAAGGCGCCGCTCGGGCCGATGCTGCGCGAGGCCGTGATCGCCAGCTGGCTGCACGCCTGCGGCGTCCCCACCACGCGCGCGCTCGCCGTGCTGACCACCGGCGAGCAGATCGCGCCTCGCCAGGGCGTCACCCCGGAACCGGGTGCGCTGCTGGTCCGCGTCGCCGCGAGCCATCTGCGGGTGGGCACCGCCGAATACGCCGCCTGGCACCACGGCCCCGAGGTCACCTCCCGGCTCGTCGAGCACGCCATCGCCCGCCACCACCCGGGCGTCGACGGGCCGCTCGGTCTGCTGGAGGCGGTGATGACGGCGCAGGCGGAGCTGGTCGCGCAGTGGATGCTGCTCGGCTTCGTCCACGGGGTGATGAACACGGACAACATGACGCTGTCCGGGCAGGGCATCGACTACGGCCCCTGCGCGGTGCTCGATGTGCATCGCCGCGACGCCGTGTTCAGCTCGATCGACCGCGGCGGCCGCTACGCCTACGGCCACCAGCCCCGTATAGCTCTGTGGAACCTCTCCCGCTTCGCCGAGACCCTTCTGCCCCTGCTCGGCGACCCGGACGCCGCGGTCGACGACGCGACCGCCGTGCTGGAAGGCTTCGAGGGACGCTTTCGGACCGCGTACGCGCGCGGACTCGCCGCGAAGCTCGGCATCACTGCGAAGGAGAGCGAGGTGCTGGCCCTCGGCGAAGACCTGTTCGCGCTGATGGAGGCGCAGTCGGTGGACCACACCGGTTTCTTCCGCGCCCTCGAGGCGGGCGACGCCGAGGCGCTGTTCGTCGACCCTGCGCCCTTCCGCGCCTGGGCAGAGCGGCGGGAGGCGCTGCGCGCCCCGTCGGCCGACGGGCCCGCGGCGCGGGCGAACCCGCTGTACGTGCCGCGCAACGTCCAGCTCGACTCCGCGCTGCGCGCCGCCCACCTCGGGGACTTCACCCCCGTCCGCACCCTCCTGGACGCGGTCTCCTCGCCGTTCGAGGCGCGTCCCGGGCTCGAGCACCTCGAGGGACCGGGCGAGGGCGGCGACCACTTCCTCACCTTCTGCGGCACCTGAGGGTTCCCCGCCGGTAATGCTCTGACCAGGGACTCTGGACGGGACGCCGAGAGATGGTGAATGCTCGATGTGAGGTCGGTCACGGCCTTTGCACTTTCCCCGAGCATCGGAGGACCTTGTGGACTTCCTATCGAGCGTCAACTGGGCGGAGCTGGGACTGAAGATCCTCGCCGCCATCGTCATCCTCGTGGTGACCGCGATCGTGGCCATGGTGGTCAAGGGCGCGGTCGCCAAACTGACCCAGAAGATCCCCGCCCTGCAGCGGCCCGGCGTCGACGGCGCCGGCCTCGGCGCGTCGATCGGGGCGATCGCCTCGATGATCGTGTGGCTGCTGGGCCTGATCATGGTGCTGGGCATCTTCCAGCTCTCGCAGGTGCTCTCGCCCGTCGTGGTGATGCTCGAGAGCGCCCTGGGCTACGTCCCCAACATCATCGGCGCCGTCTTCGTGTTCATCATCGGCCTGACGATCGCGAAGATTGCCCGGGCCCTGATCCGCACCGCGCTGTCCGCCGTCGACTTCGGCAAGCTCCTGGGCACCGCCCAGTCCGGGATCGACCGCGCGACCGGCGGGGCCACCGCCGCCCCGCATCCGGCCGCCACCCAGGCCGCGACCCAGCCCGGCGCTCAGCATCCCGGTGCCGCGCAGCCTGCGCAGCCCGCCCACGGCCAGGCCGCTACCGGCCAGGGCTCGAAGGTGCCGGAGATCCTCTCCCAGGTCGTGTTCGCGCTGATCATGATCGTGGTGTCGATCGCGGCGCTGCAGATCCTCGGGATCGCCTCGATCTCCGAGCCGGCATCCGCGATGCTCACCGCCGTGTTCACCGCGATCCCGAACATCGTCGCGGCCGTCGCGCTGGTCGCGATCGGCGTGCTCATCGCCCGCTTCGTCTCGGGCCTGTTCCGTCCGCTGCTGGAGAGCTCGGGCATCGACTCCTGGCTGACCCGTCAGGAGATCCTCCCCGAGGGCTCCTCCGTGGTGCCCACCGTGCTGCGCGTCGTCGAGATCGCCGTGGTGCTGTTCTTCGCGGTGATGGGCGCACAGGTGCTCGGCTTCCCGAAGATCACCGCGTTCCTCAGCGAGATCCTCGCCCTGGGCGGGAACGTGCTGTTCGGCGGCGCGATCATCGCGGTGGGCTTCTTCCTCGCCGCGATCCTCGCGAAGATCCTCTCCGGCACCGTCTCCACCGTGGTGCGCTGGGCGGTCATCATCCTGTTCACCGCGATGGGCCTGCAGTCCATGGGCGTGGCCGACTCGATCATCGAGATGGCCTTCGGCGCCCTGGTCATCGGTGCTGCCGCTGCGGCGGTGCTCGCCTTCGGCCTCGGCGGTCGGGATGCCGCCGCGCGCCAGCTCGCGAAGCTCGAGCACGCGAATGCGGCGAAGCCCGCGCCCGGCCCGGTGCCGCCGAGCCCGCAGAGCTGAGCCCGCCGGGACGTCCGATCGGTCGGGGCTCCGTGCGGCACCGTTGATGAGGTCGCCGCACGGGCGCCCCGACCTGGCGCCCCGACCCTGGCCCGACGTGAGGAGGAGCCATGACACAGCCGCAGGAACCCGCCGAGGACCTCAAGCCCGACCAGCTCGCCCGGATGGCCACGACCAGCGAGGGCGAGGACGACCTCGGTGCCCAGGAGGACGCGGACGAGGTGAGCATCGACGACGCCCTCGAGACCGATCGGGCCGCAGCCGACGGACCGGACTCGCGCAACGCCGACGGGTACGGCTTCGATGAGTACCTCGAACGCGGCGGGGATGACGCCACCGCCGCCGAGCAGGGCAATCGCGAGCAGGACCGCATGGAGGTCGAGGACGGCGGGCAGGAGCTGCCCGAGCAGCTGTGAACCTCAGCCGGCCAGGGCCGCGAGGATCGCCTCGTCGACCGCTGCGCGCGCCCGGAGGTGCTCCTCGACGTCGTAGGAGAAGTTCGAGTACGTGAGCGTTCCGTCCTCGTCGATGAGCGCCTCGGCCGCCTCACGGTCCGTGAGCTCGGCGAGCCAGGTCAGCGCCCGGTGGTCGGCCATCGCCTGCGCGAAGACTCGGTGGCGGATCGAGAGCCACGGCGAGCCGTCGGGCCCGGGGTAGACCGCGAACGCGTCCCCGCCGAAGAAGGGCCCGCCCGCGCAGGTCTCCTCGAAGGGGTCGATCGGCTCGAGCGCGAACTGCGACCACCAGAAGTTGTAGCCCCAGTGCAGGAAGCCCGGTGCGTCGAAGAGGAACAGCTGCCGGCCCAGCACGCGGCTGCGCACCGAGGGCAGGGCGATGAAGCGGTTGGCGACGTCCTTGTTCTGGGAGACGCAGTAGTACACCCACGGCCGGTGCCCCGCCGCGAGGAAGGGGTCGACGTGGTCGGTCGCGACGATCGGCGTGTCCACCACACCCTGCTCGGCGTATTCGAACGAGCTCAGTGCATCGACCATGTCGGCGCCCTTGAGCAGGTCCTCGACCTGCGCCTTCGCGGCTCGGTAGTCCTCCAGGTGCGCGGCGCCCGGCTCATCGGAGATGTGCCAGAGGACCCGGCCCTCCCAGTGCTCGGCGAGATGCGCGCGCAGCGCCGGGATCAGCGTCTCGAGCAGGCGGCGGTACTCGGGGGAGGTGGCGGGGACGTGCCAGCCGAAGCGGAGCTCCGGCCCGTCGGCCGTTGCGACCTCGATCGCGGGGGTCGCGCGGGCGCCCCACTGCGTGAACAGGTGCGCGATCTCGATCCCGGTGAAGCCCAGCTCGCGGCAGAGCCGCAGCCAGCGGTCCAGCTGCGTGAAGTCCAGCGCGTACTGGCCGTCCTCCTCGCGGATCCCGACCAGTTGCACGATCGGCCGGGTGTGCCCCTCGGCGGTGTCCAGCGGCGGGGTCCAGGTGGGGGTGAGCACCGAGGTCACGTCCATCTCCCGCGCGGAGGCGAGGAAGGCCTCGATGAGCTCCCAGTGCTCCTCGGAGAGGACGTCCACGTCATAGAGGGTGGAGAGGCTGTCCGCGTGGAACCAGTGCGTGTTCGTGATGGTCAGCGCGGGCAGACGGTGCGGATGGATCCGCAGCGTCGCGCTCTCCGAGGCCAGCACCGTGCCGCCGGCGCCCGCGACGGTGATCGTGAGGTCGTGGTCGCCGGCGTCGGCCACCTCGGTGGCGCGCACGTCGATCCACAGCGCCTCCCACTGCCCGGGCACCAGCAGCACCGTGTCCTCGGGCAGCGGCTCGAGCAGATCCGGGTACTCGCCCGGCTCCGTGGCCAGGTAGTGCTCGTCGGCGTCCTCCGGTGCGGGATGCGAGACCGGCACGCGCCGCACCGCGGAGACGGTCGCGAGATGCGCGGCGGAGCCGGCGAGCCGCACCCACCGCTCACCGAGCTGCTCATGCTCGTCCAGACGCACCGCGAGCTGCAGGGACAGCCGCTCGTCGAGGAAGCCTGCGGCGTGGACGCCGTCGAGCACGGCGGCGGGGCGGGGCGACTCGTCGCCGAGCACCTTCTCCAGGGAATCGGTCAGGACGGACTGCACGGAAGGACTCCTCGTCGAGCACAGGGGCGATGGCCGCGGACCATCCTTCCACGAACAGCGCGGCCTGCGGAAACGGTCCGCGCGAACGGTCCGTGCGAATAATCCATTGCCTCCGCGAGGCGGCGGGCCTACCGTGGGAGGCCACAGGGAAGGAGGTGATCCGAGAAGTGAATTCTTATCGGACATGTGAGGTGGCTCGCCGCTGAGGCGACCGTTCCTACGGACCGCAGTGAATACCACCGAGCTGCCGGGACCCCCAGGGGTCGGATCTCGTCCTTCCGACCAGCGCACCGCGCGACCTGGGGGTTCTTCCCTGCCCGGACGCTTCCTAGCCTCACCTTGCACCCGCCGCGCCCCGGTAGCCTGCCGCCATGACCACCCCGCAGAACTACGGCCCCACCGAGCTGATCTCCCCGCGCCTCGACGAGACCGCGGTGGTTCGCGCCGGCGGCGACCCCGCCCGCCCGATCGTCCTGCTCCTGCACGGACTCGGCAGCCACGAGCACGACCTCGCGAGCCTCGCCCCCTTCCTCCCGCCCGTCTTCGAGTACGTCGCCGTGCGCGGCATCTTCCGCTACGTGCAGGGCTACGCCTGGTTCCCGATGCCCGTGGACCCCGCCCAGCCCGAGCAGATCGACCCCGCCGCCACCGCTGTCGAGGAATGGATCGCCGCGCAGCGTGAGAACGGCCGCGAGGTCGCCGGCGCGATCGGCTTCTCCCAGGGCGGTCTGCTCGCCCTGCACCTGCTGCGCCGTGACCCCGAGGCACTCGACTTCGTCGGGAACCTCTCCGGCTGGCCCTTCCCCGCCGAGCTGCCCGGTGATGCGGCGCTCGCCGCCCGTCGGCCGCCTGTGCTCTGGGGCCACGGCGGCGCGGACCCGCTCTACGACGAGGCCGCCGAGACGGCGATCCGGGCCTTCCTCACCGAGCACACCGCCCTCGAGGAGGAGCGCCGCCCCCACCTCGGCCACGCCGTCGACGAGATCGAGCTGCGCGCCGTCGCCGCCTTCCTCACCCGCCGCGCCGAGGCGATCGTGGACGACTGAACACGAAGGGTCCGCGGGGGATTAGGGTCGTCGGACAATCTGACACCGGCGGGGCGGGGGCCCCGTCGGACGTGCTCAGGAGGGGTCATGCACTCAGTCGCCGTCGCGCCACCACACCGTCCGTCCGCCGGGGCCTCCCGCGCCCGTCTGTGGCTCGTGCTGCTCGCCGCCGTCGGCGCGCTGCTCGTGCTCTCCGCCTGCGGGACGGTGGACTCGACCACCGAGATCGCCGCCGACGGGTCCGGCACGCAGACCCTCGCCGTGCGGATCAGCGAGTCCGACATGGACAGCATCGACGGCGGCGCGAAGACCGTCGAGGCCGTGATCGAGGAGCACAACCCGGGCCTGACCTACAAGGGCAGCACGAAGGACGGCACCGACACCGTCTTCACCATGGTGCTCGAGTTCTCCGACGCGAAGGACTACTCGGCCAAGGCCCAGAAGGTGCTCGAGGCCGGTGAGCTGACGAAGACCGCCGAGGTCACCTTCACCCCGCCGAGCCCGCCCTTCAGCGCCGGCTACACCTTCACCCGCAACTTCTCCGAGAACGACCTCACCCGCTGGGCCGTCAAGGCGCTCGTGGACGACGGGAAGATCGCCGACGCCGAGGAGAGCGACATCGACGACGCGCTCGACGCCGGCGACGTCGCCGTGAAGGCCGACGGGGAAGAGCTCAAGCGGGGCTTCACCACGCAGGACGAGGCCGCGGTCTGGTCCAACGCGGAGGAGGTCGCCTTCGAGAGCGTCTCCGTGGTCACCGCCGGCGTCGAGGAGCCCTCCGAGGACTCCTTCACCCGCACCATCACCTATGAGCTGCCGCGCGAGACCTACCTCGCCGCGAAGGACGACTTCGACGCCTTCTTCGAGAAGGCCACGCCCGAGGGCGGAGAGCTCACCCCCGCCGGGGAGGCCGGCACCACCTGGGTCATCGCCTTCCCCGCCGGGACCGCGGAGCAGGTCGGGACCTGGACCGACACGGCGCTCGCCACGAGCGACAGCGTCTTCACCGTCGAGGCCGCGCCGGACTCCGAGGACCCCTTCTCCATCGACACCAACGTGGTCGACAGCATCGAGTGCTCCGTGGCCTGCGGCCAGTACGGCACCCTCAGCCAGTCCCTCGAGGTGCCCGCCGGCTTCACGGGCGACGCCGAGGCCGCCGCCGCGGGCGGCACCGAGCAGATCTCGCTCCAGGGCGGGCCCGAGCCGCAGACCATCACCCGCTCCTACGGCTTCACGGAGGCCGACTACGTGCTCACCGTGAACCGGGACGGCGGCGGCTCCCTCGAGATGGCGCTGTCGATCCCCGTGGCCGACGAGGAGGTCGTCACCGAGGAGGCGATCCTCGCGTTCCTCGGCGGTGACGCCGAGCGCTCCGAGGAGGACGACACCGCGATCTACACCCGCACCGCCGAGGCGAAGACCGCCGAGGAGTTCCCGGGCGCGCTGCAGGCGCTCGGCCTCGAGGGCGTCGAGGGTCCGCCCCAGGTGGTCGTCTACGAGAGCGGGAAGAAGAACTACGAGGTCACGGTCGTGATGGGTGCCGGCGGGGATCTCTCCGAGAAGCTCCTCGGCCCCGGCACCTGGACCGTCGAGGGCGACGGGCTGCGACCCACCTCCCTCGTCGACGACCAGTCCGGCAACGCCTCCCTCGGCGAGGACGCGATCGTCGTGAAGCAGTCCCACGGGGTGTGGATGACCTTCACCGCCGAGCGCACCGGCATCAGCACCGTCGCGATCGTGGCGATCCTCGCGGGCCTGGCCGTGCTCGGCCTGCTCGCCGCCGCAGGCGTCGTCGCCTTCCTGCACCGCGAGAAGATCGCCGCCCTGCTGCGCGGCGGCTCCGACACCGACGTCCCGGACTCCTCCTCCGGCCCGGCCGGCCCGAGCCTCTGAGACGCTCCGCTCAGCCCGCTCCCGCGCTCAGGGGGCGGGCTGTAGCATTCCCTCATTCCCCTGCCGAGAGCCGGCCGGGCGATGAGGAGCACCAGGAGATCATGAGCGCCGCCAGCGACGCCCCAGTGACAGTCCCAGGCCTTCGGGCCTGCACTCATTCACTTTCCACGGGGGGATCCGGCCATGGATCTGATCGGTCCCCTCGTCTCGCTGGCGATCGGGCTCCTGCTCGTGCTGGCCTGTGGCTGCTTCGTCGCCGCAGAATTCTCCCTGATCACCGTCAACCGCAACGACGTCGAGGCCGCTGCCTCCGCCGGTGACAAGCGGGCCGGTGGCGTGCTGCAGGGCATGAAGACCCTCTCCACACAGCTCTCCGGGGCGCAGCTGGGGATCACGGTCACCAACCTCGGCATCGGCTTCCTGGCCGAGCCCGCGATCGCCTCCCTCATGGGGCCGCCGCTCGTGAACGCCGGGCTCAGCGAGGTCGCGGCCCGCTCCGCCTCCGTCGCGCTCGCCCTGCTGCTCGCGACCGGCATGACGATGATCTTCGGCGAGCTGGTCCCCAAGAACATGGCGATCGCGGAACCGCTGCGCACCGCGAAGCTCGTCGTCGGCTTCCAGCGCCTGTTCTCCACGATCTTCGGCCTGCCGATCCGCCTGTTCAACGGCAACGCGAACGCCGTTGTGCGTGCGCTCGGCATCGAACCGCAGGAGGAGCTGAGCTCCGCCCGAAGCGCCGACGAGCTCTCCGTGCTGGTCAAGCGTTCGGCCGACGAGGGCGCTCTCGCGGAGGAGACCGCCTCCCTGGTCCAGCGCACGCTTGCCTTCGGCGACCGCCGGGCGCACGACGCGATGGTCCCGCGCGGCCGCGTCGACTCCCTCGAGGGCGAGCAGTCCGTCACGGAGCTGCTGGAGCTGGCCCGCGAGACCGGCCATTCCCGCTTCCCTGTCATGGACGGCGAGAACGAGATCGTGGGCGTGGTCCACATCCGCCATGGCCTCGCCGTCCCCTTCGACGAGCGCCCCACCACGCGGGTCGACGCGGTGATGGGAGAGGCGACCTTCGTGCCGGACACCGTGCCGCTGGATGACCTCATGGACACCCTCCGCGCCGGCGGCCTGCAGATGGCTGTCGTCGTGGACGAGTTCGGCGACCACGCCGGGCTCATCACCCTCGAGGACCTCGTCGAGGAGATCGTGGGCGAGGTCCGCGACGAGCACGACGAGGAGATGGACGACACCCCCGACCCCGACGGCTCCTGGGACTTCGACGCGCGCATGCGGCCCGACGAGGCCACCGAGCGCCTCGGCGTCACCGTGCCCGAGCACGAGGACTACGACACCCTCGCCGGCCTGGTCACGATGGAGCTGGGCCGCCTCGCGGAGGTGGGCGACGAGATCGTCGTGGACACCGACCCGGCCCCCGGCGAGGAGCCGGCCCAGCTGCGGATCGTGGTGGTCGAGGTCGACGGCAAGCGGATCGAGACCGTGCACGTGATCGTCGAGGCTGCTCCTGAGCAGGACGAGGAGAACGACCGATGAGCGACTATCTCGGACTGCTTGCGACCCTCGCCCTGCTGATCGTCAACGCCTTCTTCGTGGGCGCGGAGTTCGCGCTGATCTCCGCGCGCCGCTCGATCATCGAGCCGAAGGCGCTGGAGGGGAACTGGGCCGCGAAGGTCACCATCTCCGCGATGGAGCAGGTCTCTCTCATGATGGCCGGCGCCCAGCTGGGCATCACCGTCGCCTCCCTCGCGCTGGGCGCGATCAGCGAACCCGCGATCGCGCACCTGCTCGAGGGCCCCTTCGAGGTGATCGGCGTCCCCGCCGCGCTCACCCACCCGATCAGCTTCGTGATCGCGCTGTCCCTGGTCACCTACCTCCACGTCGTCTTCGGCGAGATGGTGCCCAAGAACATCGCGCTCGCCGGCCCGGAGCGGATGGCGCTGATCCTCGCCCCGATGCTCATGGGCATCGTCATCGTTATCCGCCCCCTGCTGTGGCTGCTGAACGCGAGCGGCAACCTGGTCCTGCGGATCATCGGGATCCAGCCGAAGGACGAGGTCACCAGCGCCTTCACCCGCAATGAGGTCGCGGCGATGGTGAGCGAGTCCCGCGAGGGCGGGCTGCTCGAGGACAACGACGAGGCGCTGCTGCTGGGCGCGCTGCGCTTCGAGGCCCGCTCAGTCGCGAACCTCGTCATCCCGCTCGCGCTGGTCGCGACCCTCCCCGAGGGGGCGACCGCTGCGCAGGCCGAGACCGCCGCGGTGGAGGGCTACTCCCGCTTCCCGATCCGGGCGGCGGACGGCACCCTCACCGGCTACGTCCACATCAAGGACCTCCTGGACGCCGTCCAGGAGACCCGCGACCTGCCGATCGCGGCCGAGCGGATCCGGGCCCTGCCCCGCATCGGCGCGGACCAGCCGCTGCGCGACGCGCTCACCGAGATGCAGGACTCCGGCGCCCACCTCGGTGCCGCGACCGGCGAGAACGGCGAGGTGATCGGCGTGGTCACCCTCGAGGACATGCTCGAGGAGCTCGTGGGCCAGATCCGGGACGACTCCCGCCTGGCGGCCTGATCATGGTGCCGACGGGCAGGGCCGCCCCGACCGGCGGTACCGGCGAGAACATCGCCGGTGCCCGCTGGCGGATCCTGCCCGTCGGCCTCGTCCCCGCCCTCCTGCGCCAGGCCCAGCGGACCGCGGTCGCGATCCTGCCGGGCCTGGGCGTGCTGCTGGGGACCGTGGTGGTCGCCGGGCTCGTCACCGAGGAGCTGCTGAACGGCACGGAGACGGGCTCCACGATCGACCTCGTGGGCCGCGCCTGCCTCGCCGGGATGCTCATCCTGCTGGTTCTCACCGTGTACGCGATCGGCGTGCTGGGCGGGCTGCAAGGACCGCTCATGGCTCGCGCCCTCGCCCGGTGCGTCGACGCGGACACACCCCCGGCCGACGTCCCCCACCCTGCCCAGTGGGAGGCGGTGACGGAGGACACCAGTCGCGGCTACCGCGTGATCGCGATCGTGCTGCTGTGCGCCCTCGGGTTCCTCCACGTCATCGTGATCGCTGCGGTCCTGGAGAGCGGGATCGACGCTGCGGGCCTCGCGATCATCGGGGCCGGCCTGCTGATCCTCGGCGTGATCGGCGCGGGGATTCCCCTCTTCGGGCGGGTGCTGCGCGACAGGCAGGAGCGGACGGTGCAGCGTCTGCGCGCGCACTGGACCGAGCCGCACCGCATCGTCGCGGCAGGTCGCGCGCTCGGCGTCGAGGATTTCGCCGCCGCACGCGCGGCCGACGGGGCTGCTGCGCAGCCACGGCGCGGGAGGGAGCCCGAGGCGCGGCCCGGAGTCGGGGGGCTGGCGGGCCCCGGAGCACTGGCGGGCGCGGAGACGCTGCCCGGGGCGACGGCGCGGCGCGTCGGCGACATGGCGGTGAACGTGCTCGGCGCTGCCGCGGCCGGAGGCCTGCTCGCTCTGCAGCTGATGTTCGCGCTCGCCTATCCGGCACGCGAGCGCTGGCCCGGTGGCCAGGCGGGGGAGCGGGCGGATCTCGACGCGAGCGGCGAACGGCTCGTGGACCTGGTCGTCGTCGCCATGGCGGTGTGCGCCGCGCTCGTGCTGCTGTGCCTGGGCCTCGCGGTGGCCTGCCAGATCCTTGCCCACCGCGCCGAGCAGCGCACCGTGCACGCAGCGCTCGCCGACCTCGACGGGCCACCGCCTGCCCGCGCCCTGCTGCAGGGTCTGCTGGCTCCGAGCACGCCCCGCCTGCTCGTGGTGGTGCACGCCCTGGCCGGGGCGGTCGCTGCCGCGGCGCTCGGGCTGTGGGTGGTGCCGATCGAGCAGGACTCCTCCGACTGGTCCTACTACTCCGACGCGAGCCCCGTGCTGCGCGCCCTCGACCAGAGCGCCCCCGTCGTGCTCCTCCTCGCCCTCGCCGTGCTCGCGGCCGGGACCCTGCTCGCCGCGCTGCTGGATCGGCGCGAGCAGCCGCTGCGCGACCAGCTCGTCCAGCGCTGGCCGGTCCGGGCGGAGCCCGACGAGGAGCCCTCAGAGGCCTGACCGGTCAGGCCCCCGTCGGCCCCTGGCCCCTCCTTCTGCACGATCGCGCTCGGGTGAGCGCGGTCCCTGGCGCGCTCGGGCAGAACCACGGTGAGGCGCGCCACTGCCCTCGCAGGGACCCTCCCGGACGGCCTGCGCCTCGTTGCGGTGTGCCCACACATCGACGTGTCCCGGCATCGCCGCCGGGCCCACCGCACGGGGGCGCCGCATGACCGCACCGCAGAGCACGCCGCAGGGCGGACCGCCGACGAGACCCCCGGCCGTCCCGGTCTTCTTCATCTCCGACTCGACCGGCATCAGCGTCGAGACGATGGGCAATGCGCTGCTGCTGCAGTTCCCGTCCGTCCCCTTCGAACGCCGACTCGTGCCGTTCCTGCGCGGTGTCGAGGAGGCGCGGCAGCTGCGGGCCGAGCTCGACGCAGCGATGGACGGCCCCGTCGCCCCGATCGTGTTCCTCACCGTGGTGGATGAGGCGGTGCGGGAGGAGCTGCGCCGTACCCGCGCCCCCGTCATCGACTTCGTCAGCGGCCACCTCGCCCAGCTCGAGACCCAGCTCGGCGTCGCCGGCGACCACGCCCCGGCGCGGCTGCACGGTGTGGGCGACTCTCACCGCTACAACCGCCGCATGCAGGCGGTCGAATTCGCGATCGAGCACGACGACGGCCAGTCCGTGCGCGCGATCGAGAAGGCGGACGTCATCCTCGTGGCCCCCTCCCGCTGCGGGAAGACCCCCACCTCGATGTATCTCGCGCTCATGCACGGCGTGTTCATCGCGAACTACCCGCTCGTCGATGAGGACCTCTCCGGCGAGGTGCTGCCCGGCGCGATCGCGGGCCTTGCGGACCGCTGCTTCGGCCTGCTCACCACCCCGGAGCGGCTCACCGCCGTGCGCTCCGAGCGCCGCTCCGGCTCCCGCTACGCCTCCCTCGAGCAGACCCGCTGGGAGCTGTCCCGCGCCCGCCGCCAAGGTCGCGGAGAAGGTCGCCGCCTGCGCGAGCCCGAGAGAGTACTTCGTCCAGCGCGTGGCCGAGGGCGTCGCCACGATCGCCGCCGCCTTCCACCCCGAGCCGGTGATCGTGC
>Ga0079224_100003261_pt1 | contig 20341 bp, 12 predicted proteins | sample Stecom2015_FD_80414 | JGI IMG/M metagenome (GOLD analysis project Ga0079224, IMG submission 80414) | Agricultural soil microbial communities from Utah to study Nitrogen management - Steer compost 2015 | ecosystem: Environmental > Terrestrial > Soil > Agricultural land | place: USA: Utah...
CGCGGTGGTAACCGACGTGAACGGCAATCTGGTCGCCGACGGAACGCCCGTGAACTTCAGCACCACCCCCATAGGCGCCTGGTATTTCGGAGAATCGTGGATCCCCGCCAATGATTGGCCCTATTACGCGCTAGGGGATACGACCTGGTACTTCCTTCCCTGGACCGACTACAACAACAACAAAAGGCTGGATGCGGACGAAGAGGTCAGCAGGTGGGATATGACCCGCAGCCGGCCCGCCCGCGGAGAGGACATGGATGGAAACGGAATCATCAATCTTCCCCCGGAAACCTTCGTGGACCTGAACCATAACGGAATCTGGGACGGATTCAACGCGGAACCGGAAATCCAGGCCCCGCCCACGGATACTTCGGGCAGGCGCCTTTTCGTGGACTTCAACAAGAACGGGATCCGGGACACGGTCGAACCTTTCAACGACTTCAACAATGACGGCATATGCCAATGCGCGGGACAGCGGGACGCCTCGGGAGCCCTGTACGAGGCCACCTATTTCGGCAGCACGGCCAACCGCCCTTTTCCGGGAGAGGCCTCGGTAGGCATACCCAGGCAGATTCTGACCGAGGCGGGCAAAGCCACTACCAAAATCCATTATGTCCAGTCCATGGCCAGGCAGGTACGGGTGCGGATAACGGCCGAGTCCAACGGGATCCGGGCCTTCGTGGATGAAACCCTGCCCATTATCAAGGGAGAATGAGGGCGGACATGAAAAGAACTTTAACGATAGCGGTCCTACTGTTTCCATCGCTGGCTCTTTGCCAGCCTCCGGGATCCCCCATGTCGGAATTCGGACCTTCGCAGGTTTCCCTGGGTTGGTTTTTCGACCATAGCGGACAGGATCTTTTTGAAGACGGATATCCGTCCCTGCTCAATACCACCGGGTTCAGCCTGGACTACGCCCCTTGGACCTATGTGCAATTGGGAGTATTCGGAGGGGTTTCCGAATTCGACGTGGCTTTGCCGGAAAAAAGGGCGGGAGAACCCGACGCTGCCGCCTATAATACGGATTACCGGTTCACGGGCGGCGGGACCTTGAAGCTGGCCAGCCCGAGATTCGCTTCCGGCACCACCCGGGTCGTGGCCTACGGATCGGCGGCCTACCTCGACAGCGAAGACGATATGGGCAATTCCAAGAAAGGCAATCTATATCAGGCCGGAGCGACGGTCCAATATCTGTTCCGCGACCGGCTGAACTTCGCCCTGGGCGGCGAGTTCCGGGCGCTGGATGGGGAGCAGATATCGTCCCGAGGCGGGTACGAGCCCTTCGGTATTTCGGCCCCCGGCGGAATCGTGGACTATATGAGAGGCGTGGCGGGAGTAGAGTACTTCTTTAAAGGCAGAAACCGGCCTTTCGTAAGCGTCGCCTTCCGCCCGACCGGCAGCATCGGTTGGCATGACAAGCTCGGACTCCGAAACGCTTCCATCTCGATTTCCCTGGGGGCGATGACCAATCTGGGAAAGATGGGCGAGATTCAGGAAGAGGATGGTTCCGACCTGATGGACGATTAGGCCCTAGCCGTTATTGAGCAGCCAATCCTCGACCACGTCGAGGAAAAGTTCTCCATCCCGCTTTCCGCATTCGATCAGTTCTTTGGCGTATTCCCCGTCGAACAGCAGATAGCTCAGCAATTCCGACGATATCCACCCTCCGAACAGGTAGCGCAGGGTTTTCGGAAAGCGCTTCCGGTATTTGGATGCGATCAGGCTGAAATCGAGCATGGGTCCGACCCTGCAAAGATCGATGATCTTGACGTCGCGCTCGGTATCCGGCAGCTTGGTCGCCAGCAGGTTGATCCGGTTCATGAATTGCGAGTCGATATCGACGGCGTCCAGGAACATGGAATCGAGCATGGTGGCGGCGATGCGGCCCAGGGTGGGGGCGACGTTGGTCCTCTGCTGGAAGGAATCGCCGCGCAGGCTGATGTTGATGATGCGATCCGCGCCCAGGCGGATGGCTGCGTTGAGCGGAGTCATGTTGCGCAGCGATCCGTCGCCGTAATAGTGGCCGTCCATGACCACGGGCGGAAAGATGAGCGGAACCGCGCAGGAGGCCAGTATATGCTCCGTGGTCAAGGAGGTGCGCACGCCGCGCACGGTGGGGCGCTCCCAGGAGGGGCAGACTTCCCGGGTCTGGAAGAAGGTCACGTTCTTCATGTCGGTATAATCGAAGCAGCTCAGGGCCAGGGAATGATCGGGAAGGGTGCGCAGGCGCTGCTGGACCTGGCCCATATCGGTGTTGCGCCGGAGGTATTCGTGCAAGGGGGCCGTGTTCAGGATGGCGTTGATGATGGAGGTATCCATGCCCCGGTTTTTCTGGTGGCGGGAGGATCGCAGAAGTCGCACCAGGTTCCGGACCACGGCTTTGAGATCGGACTCGAAAATCTGATCGGGAGTCAGCGTCGTCCACAAATGCGTGATGGCTTCGACGCCGCTGGCGTAATTAGGGGCGGATTGCATCAGCCGCACGGCATTGATGGCGCCGGCCGAAACCCCCACGATGATTTCGATTTGGCCGTTCCTGCGGAAAATATCCTTCCAGGCGCTCAGGATTCCCGCCTGATAGGCGCCTCGCGCGCCGCCGCCGCTCAGGATTAATGCGACCTTTTTTCTCGCCATCGCGTTATCGGCCCTCAGGCCGCCTTGAGCGCCAATTCGGCCTTGAGGGCTTTTTCTTCCAGGCGGCGGGCCTTCTCATAGGCGGACAGCCAGTCCCGGATGAGCAGAGCGGCATATTGGCTGGCGCGGATGTTGGCGTATTCCCGGTGGACGATCATCACGGCCAGGGCGATTCCCCGGGAGGGATCCTCCTTGAGCTTGGCGTACCCTATGAACCACTCGAAGCGGCCCGGAGTTTCGTCTCCGTCCAGGGATCCGGTTTTGCCGCCGGTTTCCAGCTTCTGGAGGTGCGAAGCCTTGAGAATGGAGTGGAAGCCTTTGCGCGAGGTACCCGAGCGCACGGTGGCCTGCATGAAGGTCTGCAGGGTGGGCAGGTTCCCGGGCGATACGAAGGCGCAACCGGTGTCGGCCGGCACGGCGATTTCGGAGCCGTCGGAAAGCGCCTTGAGGCTGCTGACGAATGAACACGGCCTTATGCGGCCGTCATCTCCGATCGCGCGGGCGATTTGCAAGGCATGCCAGGGCGAAATCGTGGTCTTGGCCGTGAATCCGCAAGAGGCCTCGGCCAGCGAGAAGCCGGAGTCGGGAAAAGCGATTTGGCTCTGGGCCACCTGGGAGCGGGGGAAAGGTTTGTTGAAACCCATCTTATCCGCCATGGCGCGGAGCGCCGTCGATCCCAGAGACATGCCCAGGAGCCCGAAGGCCGGGTTCACCGATTTGGAAAACGCCTCTTCGAGGGTGATTTTCGGGACGGAGCCTTTGCCGTCCAGATTCAATTGGCGCTTGTACAAGGTATGGTATCCGCCCAGCTGAGGTATGCTGTCGGTTACCTCTTTCGCGTTGTTTTCCAGGGCGGCGGCGGCGGTCAGGATTTTGACCAGGGAGGCCGCGGGAAACCCTCCCGCATACGCCAGGCGCGGAGCCGCGGAAATCAGGGAATCTTCCCGTTCACCCATCGCCAGCACATGGCCGGAGTAGATATCCGCCACCATCATGACTCCCAGTTCCGGGCGGTACCGCCGCAGGTAAAGATTGATGCGGGCGTTCATGAGGGAGTCGGGGGCGTAATCGGCCACAAGGGCCTTTCCCCGATAGGAGAACGTGTCGGCCAGGGGATAGTTCCGCATGGGCGCCTGCCATCCCAGGCCGGCCTGCGCGCTTGCGGAGGCGGGATTGGGTTGGCCTAAGGCGTCTATTGCGTTTTCGGACATGGCCTCGGCGGGACCGGGCGTTCCCGGGTGGTCGGCCAGGCTGGAGGAGTATTTTTTAAGGCCGATCAGGGAAAGTACGACCACGGCGACGGCGAGGGTTCGGAGCGCCAGGGCGCGCCTGGCCCGGGGATCCCGGCCGAATCTGTAGGCGGGACGGCTGTTCCGCCCCCCGAAATCATAACGTTGCAGTTTTATGGCACGGTCCTCCGGTAAGAAAGGTCCAAATCGCGGCCGGATTTTTCCATGCGCGCCTAAATCAGTTTAAGATTTTTCCGGACGGAAAAATAGGGGTAATCAGGTGGGGGCGGAAAGGAAAATCGATTTGCGGTAATGCCGGAGTTCTTCCACGGATTCGCGGATATCCGCCAGAGCGAGATGGGTTTCCTTTTTCTTATGGGGCGGGAGGCCGGGGTACCACCGCGTCGCCAGTTCCTTGACCGAACTGACGTCGATGATCCGGTAATGGAAAAAAGAGTTGAGAGCCGGCATGAGCCTGTCCAGGAAGCGCCGGTCCTGCCATACCGAATTTCCGCACAGGGGCGAAGACCTGGCTTTGCAATGGGCCGATACGAATTCCAGGGTTTTGGTTTCCGCCGTGGCCAGGGTTTCCGATGAGGCGCGCACCCGGTCCAGCAACCCGGATGCGCTATGATGGGATTGATTCCATTCATCCATTCCCTTGAGTATGTCCTCGGGTTGGAAAATGGCGAGGTTGGGTCCTTCGGCCACCAGGTTAAGGTCGGTGTCGGTCACTAAGGTGGCGATTTCCAGGATCTGGTCGCGGGCGGAATCCAACCCCGTCATTTCCAGGTCAATCCAGATGAGGTTCTTTTCCATTATTCGCCCCTTTTCCTATCTTTGCGAGCAGCCCATCGCCGATGGCCGAAGGGCTGGGCGGTAAACATAGCAAGGCCGCGGGTTTTCCGGAGTCCCGGCCCTTACGCGTAATCGGATCCTCTTTTGCCGGACCGGGGCGAGGCGGGTCCCCTTCGGCATGATTCGGTTTTGCGCCGGCAAGGAAAAAATGGATAAGCAAAGAGATGTGGTTATTACAGGTATGGGACTGGCCAGCCCCTTGGGACATACGCCCGAGGTTTTTTTCGCGAACCTGCTGGAGGGGAAGTCGGGCATATCGAACATAACCCGTTTCGATACCTCCGCTTATGCGGTCCATTTCGCGGGCGAAATAAAGGAATTCGACGGTTCAAGTTACTTCGATGCCAAGGAAATCGGCCGTACCAGCCGCTTTGTGCAATACATGGTGCACGCGGCCCTGTCGGCGGTCGAGTACGCCGGCCTGAACAACGGCAATGTCGATAGGACAAGGGCGGGCATGATCCTCGGCTCGGGCATGGGAGGAATCGAGGTTTTCACCGAAAACGCAGCGCTCCTGGAAACCAAGGGTCCCAAGCGCGTTTCTCCTTTCTTCATACCCATGTCGATCACCAATATGGCGAGCGGGATGGTGGCCATGCGCCTGGGCTGGCGGGGGCCGAATTGGTCCGTTTCCTCGGCCTGCGCCACCGGCAACCATGCCTTGGCCACGGCTGCGGATCAAATCCGCCTGGGCCGGGCCGATATCATGCTGGCCGGCGGGTCGGAAGAATCCGTATGCGCGGCTTCCCTGGCCGGGTTCGCCAATATGCGCGCCTTGTCCCGCCGCAATGACGATTCGGGCACGGCTTCGCGCCCCTTCGACGCGGACCGGGACGGCTTCGTGCTCGGCGAGGGCTCCGGGGTGCTGGTTCTGGAATCCAGGGCCCATGCGGAAGCCCGCGGCGCCCGGATCCTGGGGGTATTGCGGGGCTACGGATCCAGTTGCGACGCTTATCACATGTCCGCTCCTTTGGAGTCCGGCGAAGGCGTCCGCCAGGCCATAGAAGCGGCCCTTGCGGATGCCGGGGTGGCGAAATCCGATATCGGGATCGTCAATGCCCATGCCACCTCCACACCGCTGGGCGACGTGGCCGAGGTAAAGGCCCTGGGGCTGGTTTTCGGGAGTCACCTGCAATCCATGAAGGTCCACGCCACCAAGTCCATGATTGGGCATTTGCTGGGAGCGGCCTCTTCGGTGGAAGCCATAGCCTTGCTGATGTCGCTGAATTCCGGGGAGGTTCACCCGACCATGAACGTGTTGAACCAGGATCCGGAAATCGCCATCGATTGCACGCCGAACCGGAAATCGCGGACGACGGCGCGTTTCGGGATCAGCAACAGTTTCGGGTTCGGCGGGCATAACAGCTGCATCGTGCTCGAAAAGGGCGAATAGGAAAACCCCCATTAAAAAAGCGCTTCCGGGATCTTCCCGAAAACGCTTGCCGAAAGGCATTCGGGGACCGGAAATCCCCGGGGTGAAGTCCTCCGGGGGCCCGAGTCTCCTGTGGGTTCTCAGGCCGGGAACAAGGTCTTGCCGGTCGAGTTCAGATCGTCGCAGGCTTCCTTGATGCGCCTGGCCATGCCCTTTTCCCCGAGCTTGAGGAAAGCGCGCGGGTCGTAGGCCTTCTTGTTGCCGACTTCGCCGTCGATTTTCAGGACTCCATCGTAGTTCTTGAACATATGGTCGGCCACGGGGCGGGAGAAGGAGTATTGGGTGTCCGTATCCACGTTCATTTTGATGACGCCGTATTCCAGGGTCTCGGCGATTTCTTCCTTGGTGGAACCCGAGCCGCCATGGAAGACCAGGTCGAAGCGGGCGTTGAACTTGGACTTGAGAGCGTCCTGGCCGTCTTTGAGAATGGTGGGCTTGAGCTTGACGTTGCCGGGCTTGTACACGCCGTGTACGTTGCCGAAGGTGGCGGCGAACATGTAGCGGGCATTGGGCACCGTGGAGAGGGCCTTATACACCTCGAGCATGTCCTCGGGGGTGGTGTAGAGCTTGTCGGCGGATACGCCGGAAGTGTCGTGGCCGTCTTCTTCGCCGCCGACCACGCCGGCCTCGACCTCGAGGATGATTTCATTCTTGGCGCACAAGGCCATCAATTCCTTGCCGATGCGCATATTCTCGGCGAGGGGCAGTTCGGAACCGTCGAACATATGGCTGTTGAAGAGGTTCTTTTCGCCCTTGGCGCGACGGCGTTCGGTTTCGGCGATGAGAGGCTTGAGGAAGGTGTCGACCTTCTTGGGCTGGCAATGGTCCGTGTGCAGGGCGATGAACACATTGTATTTCTGCGCCATGAGATGGACGTGGTTGGCGAGGGAAATGGCGCCGAGAACCATGTCCTTGACGGTGGAGCCGGAAGCATGCTCGCCGCCGCCGGTGGAAACCTGGATGATGCCGTCGGACTTCGCTTCCGCGAAACCGGCCAGGGCCGCGTTGGCGGTTTCGAGGTTGGAAACGTTGATGGCCGGATAGGCGTATTTGTTCTTGTTCGCCGTGTCCAGCATCTTGCAATATGACTTATAATCTACGATGGGCATTATCCACTCCTAGGACGTTTGCCCTGAAATTTACATCCGGCGGCCGATCCGTGCAACCAATGGGCCTTGCGGAACGCCCCCGGGAGGCGGATCCGGCGGGGGCGCGGCCGCCACGGGTTTAATTTTTAAATTTCCTCCTTATGGGGACGGAGCTGCCAAAACGCGACATATTCGTCCGCCCCGCGGAGGGCGGGCAGGAAGCCGCCTCCGCCCTGCCCAAGGTTTTCTCCATCACCCAATACGGGCGGAGCGTGGAGCGTCTGCTGCGGGCCCAGGTGCCGAAGATTTGGGTCAAGGGCGTGATCACCCAGTTGAACCAGCGCGGCAAAATCGCCTACATCACCTTGGGGGAATTCGAAGAAGGCGACGCCCGGCCTAAAGCGGTACTGGAAACCACCCTGTGGACCTCGGAGTTGGAACTTTTCAATCTCCGTTTCGCGGGATTGCCGACCCCGCTCGCGTTGCGCGTGGATTTGAAGGTGGCTTTTCTCCTGGAGGCGAATTTCTACGTCCCCTCGGGACGCTTCCAGCCCCGCGTGCTCGACATCGACGAGAAATTCACCATGGGGGAGATCAGCGTCACGCGCCGGAAAATCCTGGAGCGGCTCCATAAGGAAGGCCTCATCCTCCGCAATAAGGGCGCGGTCCTGACCGAGGTTCCATTGCGGGTGGGGCTCATCACGGCCCCTGGTTCGGCGGCCTACCAGGATTTCACGACCGTTCTGCTGCGGTCCGGATACTCTTTCCGCATCGCCTTCGCGGGAGCGAAAATGCAGGGCGAGGCCACGGAGGCCACCGTCCTGTACGCGCTCAAAGCGTTGGAAAAACTTTCCCTGGACGTGATTTGCATCGTGCGCGGCGGAGGGGCCAAGACCGATCTGGTTTATTTCGACTCGGAAAGCATTTGCCGCGCCATCGCCCTTTGTCCCGTCCCGGTGCTGACCGGAATCGGTCATGAAATCGACAATTCCCTGGCCGACCTGGTCGCTTACGCCAACAAAATCACTCCCACGGATTGCGCCAAGTTCCTGGAAAACCGGGTCGCGGAATGCCATGCCCGCCTCGGCGCCCAATCCGTGGATCTGGCCGATGCCTGGCGCATGGCCTGCCAGGACGAATGGCATGGACTGGCCCAAAGGGCTTCGGTCCTGAAGCATAATTGGGAGGGCCGGCGGGCCGCCGAGGACATGCGCTTCGCCGAACAGGCGCGATCCCTCTCGATCCTGTCGCGGCAGGCCCTCAAATCCGAAACCCTCCGCCTGTCCCTGAACCGGGTGGGCCTTTCCAGGGGCCCGAGCAAAATCCTGCGCATGCAAAAGCTGCGCTTCGCCAATCGCACCCAGGCCTTGGCCCATGCCTGGCAGCAACTGAAGGACGAGAGCCGCCACGGGCTGCGGGAGCGCTACTTGCGTTTGCGCGGGAAATCCGGACGCAGCCTCGATGGGGAAGGGGACAGGCTTTCCCAGGGGCTCCGCCTCGCAAGGATTTGCTGGCGCCAGGGGCTGCGCGCGGGCGCGGAGGCTTTGGCCTTGAAAGATCGCCTGGTTCACGCCGCGGATCCGTCGCGACTGATTGCGCTGGGATTCAGCCTGCTGCGGACGGCGGACGGGAAGGCCATCACCAGCGTAGCCCAAATCGAAAAGGGGCAAATCGTGATCAGCCGGCTCAAAGACGGTACCGTGGAAAGCAAAGTCGTTTCGACAAAGGAGTCGCCATGAAGGAAGACCGGAAAAGCTACAGCGAAGCCATCGGCAGGCTGGATGAAATTCTCGAAGACATTGACCAGAGCAAGGTGCCCATAGACGTGCTCGCCGAAAGGGTGGTCGAGGCGGCCGGTCTGCTGAAGCGGTGCAAAAGCGTGCTGACCGAGACCGAAGCCAAGGTAAAGGACGTTTTGCAGGATTTGGAAAAGGAATTCGGCGAGGACGGTGAAGCGGACGAAGGGAACGATTAGGGCCGGGAAAGGCCGGTTTCAAGCATGGCATCCGCATCCGTCATCTCCCTGGAAGACCGCGTGGCCGCGGACGTATTCGGAAAATCCTACCGGGAGGTTCTCCTGCTCAAAGAGAACCAGTACCGCTGGAGCCACCTTGCGCCCCAAAGCGTGGCCCATTTGCAGGAGTCCTGCGACCGCAATTGGTCGGCGGACAAGCTCGGCGATTACCTTCATTGCGACGCGGTCGAGGCGGAAGCCTGCCGGCGGAGGTTCATCATGTCGAAAAAAGTGAACGGAAAACCTACCACCGCCGCGCGCCTGCGCCAGGCCGCTTTCGAGTGGATCGGCGAGGTGGCCGAGTTGGACGATGCGACGCGGAACAGGCTGGCCGAAGACCTGTCCAGAATGATCGGCAACCAACTCTTCGTGGCTGCCCAGGCGGGAGAGGATTTGCGCGACATTTCGGCGGAGTTGGAAGGCGCGAAAGCCGGGGAGGAAGCGCCCCCCGGCAGCCCCCCTTCCGACGGAGGCTCGTCCGCCAAATGGGGCCCGCAATGGAAGGACTGAGTTTTCCGGGATGGCTGTGATTCCATGGCGGCCCTGATTGCCGATTGACTTGGCAAAATTCGGCGTGATAAAATGGCACCATCATGCCATTGAATCCACCGGAGGCGATCCCTAAGGCCCGCGCATGGCTGGCCTTGTCCGTCGCCTGCATTCTGGCATGCGGTCCCGATAGACCCGAGGCCATCGACCCGCCCGGGGCAATGCACTCGGCAGCGGACTCGTCCTCGGAACCGGAAGCCAGAGCGGATTCAGCCGCTACGGAGCCTCCGGAGGAATCGCCGCCGGCACCGGACCCGGTTCCGGGACGCCTGGCATTTTCAACCCGCCCTCCCATAACGGCCTTCCCGGGCAAGGTTTATGGGTACCGCCCGGCGCTCAATATTCCCGGTCCATTCCATTTGCGCATCGTACAAGGCGCCGACTCTTCCATGAGGGTGGACAAAGCGGGGCGCCTGACTTGGATGCCTGCGAAAGAAGGTCGTTACCCGATCGTGCTGGAAGCGGAAATACCGGGTTCCGGATCCGGAAAAGGCGCCAAGGCCGCGCAGGAGTTCGTCGTGACCGTGCGCCCATCGCTCATCCTGGTCCTGAAACCCCTGTCGGCCCGGGTGGGCAAGGGCGATTCGGTGGCGTTCGATTTGCGCGGCAGCACGTATCCCGCCCGAGCCTCCGCCGGAGTGACCGTGCGATTCGATTTCGACGGCGATGGCGGCTGGGATACGCCGGAGCTTCCCCTGGCCGGCAACCTTTTCCGTAAACATGCCTACCTACGCATCGGACGCTTCTTGCCCCGGGTGGAGGCGCGTTACGGGGTATACGAGACCCGCACCGCCGAAGGCATGTTGTCCGTGACCGGCAAGGTGAGCGCGGTTCTCCGGATAAGCCCTGACACCCTGGAACCGGGAGGAAGCATGCAAATCGACGCCTCGGGTTCCCGGGGAGATGGCAACCTCGCCTATTACCTGGATATCGACGGCGATGGAAAAACGGATTGGGCGGATTCGGCGACGGGAAAGACCGCTCTGAAAGCGCCCCGGTCGGGGCTTTACCGATCCGTTCTCACGGTACGCGACTCAATGGGGCAAGCGGGAAGCGCCGCGGCGCCCCTGGTGGTGAACGCCCGCCCCAGATTGGACATCAAAGCCAGGAACCCCAGGGAAAACATGGCCGCGAAGGTGGAAATCAAGGCCCGCGCCTTCGATGCGGACGATTCCCTTGCCATGGTGAAGGTCAATTTCACGGGGGCTCCCGATGGTTGGAAGGTCCGCACGGATCCTCCCGACAGCGTCGCCGGCCCCAATGAATGGTGGCTGCGCTTCCGCCATGCCTACGGGAAAGCGGGAAAATACGCGGCCTCGGTTTGCGCCGTCGCCGTGAACGGACGGGAAGCCTGCCGGACCACGGAGATTGAGATTTACAACGCCGAACCGAAATGCCTTCCCGGCCCGGACCTGCGCGCGACCGTGGGCGTTCCGGTGGAAATCGGCGGGACGGGGGAGGACCCGGACGGCAGGATCGTGAAATGGGAATGGGACTTGGACGGCGACGGTGAATCCGATCTGGTTTCCTCCGAGAACGGGAGGTTCCTGTACACCTTCGCGAAGGAAGGTGTGTTTTCGCTGGTCCTGAAGGTGACCACGGCCGACGGCATGACGGCCTCGGGAAGCCGGAAAGTGGAAGTGAGGAAGAAGTGGAAAACGTGAGGCTTCCTTCCTGGAGCCTCGCTGGCGGGGCTTTCCTGTTCCTGGCCCTGATGATTTCGGCGCCCGGCGCGGCCCGGGCCGACAAACTGGTTTTCAAGGACGGGAAAACCGTCTTCGGTACCATCACGGACGAAAAGGATTCTCTGATCAAATATTTCGATCGGTTCGAACGGCCGCGCAAGACGGCCGCGAACCTGGTGGACACGATCCATTACGATTCCAAGAAAGTGCGCGGCCTGGTGAAAGTCGCTTTCCGCAAGGGGCAGCCCAAGGATCGATCGGGTTACTTCCGCATCCGCCATTCCGAGGAGCTGGATCTGGACGTCGAGTACCGCACCGATTCGACCGCCGAGCTCGACCTGTTCTTCCGCAACAACGTGCATGTGCGGGTGCTGGGCAACTCCCATTTCAGGGTTTCCAAAGCGCCCAAGTCCCCTAAGGATCCGCTGACCCTGGAGCTGTTTTCCGGGCGCGTCATGGCCACGGGATCCCACCGGGAGGCCCTGGTACGCATAGCCGCTCCCGGAGGAATAGCGGTGGGGCGGGGGATTTTCCAGGCCGGCGCGGCGGCTTTCCCGGTGGACTCTTCCCTCCAGGTCACTTGCCTGCGAGGTTTGGCGGGCATCCAGGAAACCCACGACAGCCCGGGAGAGCTGGTCGTCGAGGTTTCCAAGCCGGTGCGGATCCACAAGCGGGACGGCGTTTTCAATCGCATGGATGCGGATCCCGGCGAAGAAGCGCGCTTCCATAACCTGGCCTCCAATATGAGTCGGTACCGCTTTTCGGAGGTGGAATATCCGAAGGTGGGTTATCTGCCCAAGGCCATCACGGGCCTGGGTTTCATGGTGTTTTTCTATGGAACCGCCATTGGAATACTGGATTATGTCAACCATATCTGATGGGCCGGGCCGGACGCCCGCATCCAGGGTCCGCGCCGAACGCAGGTTCTCCCGGGTCCGCGCCGTTTCCCGCGTATGGATTCCGTTTCTGCTGGCGGCCTTGCCTGTTCCGGCGCAATTCACCGATTTCCAGGGCGGCAAACTGTATTTCGAAATGGAAGGCAACATGTCGCCCTTCGCCCTGGCAAGCAATACCGGGGCCCGCGGCGCGATGAACAACGTAACCTCCTTGTATCCCTCGGCCAGTTCCCTGTTCGGAAATCCCGCCTCGCTGGCGCAAATCGGAAGAATGTCGGTGCAGACGGATTTTTTCCTGCCGGGCCTGGGTCTGGGCGTGAGCAGCGAGCGCACCAAGCTGCTCCGGAGCAATCTGAGGGCGCCGATTGATGAATTCCTGGAGGGAGAGGGCAATAGGGTGGAGCGCCCGTCCTATCCGGATGTCGATTTGGGACTTTACCAGTCCACCAACCTGGGTGGCTTCGCCGTCGCTTTCGGCGGTCCTTCGGCCACCCTGGCCGCGGGAGTGCAACAGCCGTTCCGGGGGAATTTCGATTTCGGCCTGGGAGGTTTGCGGATAGGCCTGGGCCTTCCCGAAGATGAGGCGGACCCCGGCTCGGACAGCATCAAGATTCTGGTATCGGGCGATGCCTTCGCCCGCTTCACCGCCGAACTCAATGATTTCTCCTTGGGCGTGGCCGGGCAGCCCTGGCGCGGGGTGCGCCTGGGACTGGCCTACCAGCGCTATACCATGGACATGCTCCTGGAGGCGGGCGCGCGCGTGGACGGCATTCTGCAAAGAGCCGGGCAGGAGTCCTATTTCAACGGGGAGGATGTGAATTACCGCGACGATTTGGACGCCCGGGGCTATGGAAAGGTTTCCGGATCGGCCCATGGGGTGCGGCTGGGGGCTTCCTGGCAATTCGCGCGCCATTTCGGGCTGGACGCCATGATCAGCCTGGTCGAGACCATGCATCTGGAGGGCGGGGCTTACTGGCAATACCATACGCTTCCAGCCATGGATTTCACGGGCGAAGAGATGTTGGATCCCTCCAAGATGAATCCGACCAAGCTTACCCTGACCTCGCGGTCCAAGAGCGAGATCGGCGACATGCAGGTGAATCTTCCCTGGGAAGGCGCGGTATCCCTCCACACCAAGTGGGAGAATTTCCGCATGAACCTGGACTATTCCTATTTCATGCGGGGAATGTCGGTGCGGTATTCCCTGATCGACAGCGTGGATTCCTTCGATCCCGAAACCCTGGACATGCGCCGGACCTCGGCGGGGGAGGATTCCGTGGATGTGTCGCGCGGCGAAAACCGCTTCCGGCTGGGGCTGAAACAACAATTCGCCCTGGGTATCGAAGTTTACCAAGTGTTTTTCCAAATCGGCGGCGTGTTCTATACCGTGAGCGAAGGGAATGTGCTCACCGAGTCGGCATCCTACCGTCCCCGGTTCCTGCCTTTCCTGCCTACCCTGAACACGGGATATCATTTCCCCGTGGGACCCCATTTCACGACTACGGTTTCGCTGGTCGCGTTCCCGGTATCCCTTTTCAAGACCAGCGTGGAGTACAGGTATTGACATGATCGGCGGCATGGCAATTTTGAAACGGCGCTTGGGAACCGCGTTCCTGGCGATTGGAATCGCCTTCCTCGCAATCGGAATCGCCGCGCCGGCCGGGGCCTACGCCGCCCTGACCGTGACCCAGGCGCCGGCAGGCATGCGCAAGCAGAACGAGGACATCACTCTGGCCTGGACCGGCGGACAGGGACGAGTCCATGTGCGCGCCTCCACCGTTCCCGGAGGACCCGGCGCGCCCGCCTCCCACTACGACTCTCTGCACCTTCCCGGCAAACCGGAATCCGGGTCCTTCACCTTCCGGATCAACCGCGACATTCCCTTCGCTTATCGCAACACGGATCTCCGTTTGGGCGTCAACTATTGCATCCTGTCCGATGGGGCGCAGCGTTCGGCCGAATTCATCCTGATCGTCGAATCCGGCAGCGCGCCCATCCTGCTCTCCCCGGCGAACGCGGCTTCGCTGAAGGAGCTTTCGCCCGTATTTTCCTGGTCCGGAGACGCGCCTTATTACGCTCTGCTCGTATCCGATGAGCCGTTCCGGATTTCCGATTCGGGAACCGTCGCCGGGGTCAGCGCCGTTTGGCAGATCATCACTCCGCGTACATCGGCCCGCTACGGCGAATCCGATCCTTCCGGATTGAACAGGGTATCCGCGCCGCCTCTGATCTCGGGCAAGACCTACAATTGGCTGGTCCTGAACAATTACGGCAACAACAGCGCGTCGACCTCCAGAGTCGCGCCGGTCCCGTCTTCCTTCGTGTACGCGCCGTCGCCTCCCTTGCCCGCCTCTGTGTTGCTGGAGCCCGGCGACGGGGATACGATTACCGGCGCGGACAGGATCCTGTTCCGCTGGACCCAGGTCGAAGGCGCGATCGGCTACAACCTGGAATTGCTCGAGGAAAACCTGGTGGACGGCAGCCAGGCCGACGTGGTCCTGTGGAAAGCCAGTTCCACGGGCGGCCAGCTCGCCCTGGAGAACGCCGCCGGCCTTCTGCGCAGATACAGGTATAAATGGCGCGTATATGCGGTGGGGAGCAATGGATCGGCATCGCTTTCGGCGAAACGCAGTTTTTTCCACGCCGTGGATGTAGGCAATATCCATGTGAGCGTACGGAGTACGGATGGACGCAAAATCGCCTATGCGCCCGTCAAGCTGAACCGCTTGGGCGGAGCCTCTTCGGCCGTTTACCAGAGCGGTTCGACGGACTATGATGGATCCCTGTCGATCGAAAACGCTCCTTTGGGCGCATACGAAGTGCGTTTGGACAATCCGGAGGGATATCTTTCGCGAATCGATACTCTTGTCCACAATGCCGGGTCCGGCACTTCGCGCACCATCGTTCTAACGCCGGTGCTGGGGAAGATTCTGGGCAAGGTCCGTTCATCTGGATCGGCCACCGGGATCCATAACGCCAAAATCACCGCGACCGGATCCGATGGCGCGGTATGGTCCGCTTTGACCAATAGCCAGGGCGACTATTCCCTGGGCCTGCCCTACGGCAATTGGCAGGTGCGCGCGCAAGCGGAGGGTCATCAGGCATCTGCGTCCCAAACCCTATCCCTGGGGGCCTCGTCCGTTTCCCGCAGCGCGGAATTTTCCCTGCAGGCGAACAAATTCACTTTGTCGGGAACGGTGCGGAACTCTTTCACCAATCAGGGATTATTCGGGGCCGCGGTATATCTGACCCAGGGCGGAGAGACCCGTTCGGTCATCACCGACGGAAACGGGGGGTTCGCTTTTTCGTCCCCGACGGGCGCCCTGACCATCAGGGCATCGAGCGCGGGCTTCGCGTCTCCCGAGCCGCAAGCCCTCCGCTTCGAAGGCGATATGTCCCTCAATCTCCGCCTCGATCCCAATGCGTCCATCCTTTCCGGTCGGACCCGCGATGCCTCGGGCACCGCCCTGGAAGGCGCAACCGTGCTCGCCACTCCCAAGTCGGGGCCGGCGCGCAGCGTATCGAGCGGTGGCGGCGGCGCTTATGAAATGAGTCTGCCCGCGGGAGACTGGGTCCTTACGGGCGCGCGCAAGGGGTATTCGGCGCGCAACTCCCACAAGTTCCTGTTGGACGTTTCCAAAACCGTGCAGGGAGCCGACCTGGTTTTCGAGGCCAACCGGTCCCTGGTGCGCGGCCGGGTGGCCCTCAATGGATCCGGTCTCGCCGGCGCCCGAGTCTGGTCTTCGGCCTCGCCGGTTCCGGACGCGACCACCCTGACCGACAATTCGGGATATTATCTGCTGCCGCTGAGCGCGGGCGCGCATTCCCTGCGCGCTGCGAAAGACGGGTTTCTCATATCCAGAATCCATTCCCTGCAGGTTAACGCGGGAGATACGGTATCCAATATCGATTTCGCCGCGGCGGCCAATGCCGGAATCGTCAGAGGAAAGGTTTCCTCCGGCGGAGCCGGCGTCGCCGGGGCCGAAGTGTCGGCCGTGAACCAGTCCACGCGCGAAACCTTCCGGCAAATCTCGGCCGCGGGCGGGGAGTACGCGCTTTCGATTCCCGGCGGGGCATACCTGTTTACGGCCGACAGGGAGGGCTTTGTCCAGGAGCAGGCCTTGTCCCTGGTTGTTCCATCCGGCGGCACGGTTCTGGACGCCGACTTGCGGCTGTTGCCCGATCAGGCCGGATTGAGCGGAACCGTGGCCAGCGGCAATCTCGCCCTGGGCGGCTGCGAACTGGCTTATCGGAGCGTTTCCGTCGCATCCCTGCAGGGAAAGACCTTGACTGATCCCCAGGGCCGCTATTCCCTTTCCCTGCAGGCCGGCTCCGCCTATGCCCTCACCGCATCCTGCGCGGGCCACCAACTTTCCGTCATCACGACGGCCATCCTGACCCGGGGCGCGCGCCTTACCCAGGACTTCCATCCCGCCAGGGCGGGCGCGGCTTACCGCGGAAAAACCGTGGACGGAAAGGGCGGAGTCCTTGCGGGAGTCAAGGTATCGGCGCAGAAGGGCGGAGAAACCGATTCGACTTCGGCGGCGGTTTCGACCTTGTCGGATTTCGCCGGTCAATATGTCTTGTCCCTGGGCTCGGGCGCTTACATTCTCACCTTCTCCAAATCGGGTTACAGCGAAGCGGCGCGTTCGGCGTATTTCACGCTGGGCGAAAACCTTGCGGCGCGCCCCGACACCTTGCTCCCGGCCGTGGGCCGCATCGCCGGGCGCGTCACTTCCGGAGGCGCGGGGTTACCCGGCGCCGTCGCGACTTTGATAGGGCTTTCTCCCGAAGCCGGAGGAAGAGTGTTGCAAACCGATGCCGACGGCAGGTTCGCCGGGGAAAATCTTCCCGCCGGCATTTACGCGCTTTCCGTTTCGGCGGAGGGCCATGCGGAGGGGGGGATTTCCGCCCTGACCATCACGGCGTCCCAATCCGCGCAAGCCGATCTGGTGTTGGTGCCGGAACGGGGACGTCTTTCCGGCACCGTGATCGCCGACGGCGCGCCCGCGGCCGGCGCGGATTTGACGGCCAATGCGTATGGCATTTCCCGTTCCGCCGTGACCGGTTCCGACGGAAAATACTCCCTGGACAGGCTGCCGGCCGGAGTCTATTCCGTTTCCGTCGGCCGGCCCGGCTTCAGCGCCGATAAAGTCCACGAGGGACAAACCCTTCCTGCCAACGGATCGATCGCGGGACTCGACTTTACCCTTACCCGGAATGCGGGGAGCCTTTCCGGGGTCGTTTCCGGAGCCGCCAATGCCGCCGGAATCCGCATTTCCCTGGCGGGTAAAAAAGGCGGTCGCGCATACGCGACTTGCGATGGATCCGGCCGCTTCCACTTTCCATCCCTGCCGGCCGATATCTATGCGCTGGGGCTATCCGCTCCCGGATATAAGTTGGCAGGTAACTTGCAATCTCCCGAAATCGCCGTCGCCGGGCCGGTGGAGTACCATCCCGAGCTGGTTCCGGCGGTATTCCGTTTGTCCGGAAGGATCACGGATCAAACGGGAGAGGGCATCGCCGGATTGCCCGTGGAATTGGCGCTGCCGGGAGAAAAGTTCCAATCCGTTTCCGGAGCGGATGGAAGCTATGCCTTTACGGATGTGCCTGCGGGGTCGGAGTACCGGCTGGCCTGCAAGCCGCCCAATGCGGACCATGATCCCGCCGATACGGCCTTCGCCCTGGGGATCGATGCAGCGCCGCGGATGACTGTCGATCTCCGCACCCTTTCACGCCTGGCAAACGTTTCCGGAACCGTGCTACTGGACGGCCGGTCCGTCGAAGGGGCGATGGTCCGACTATACGGCCAGGGCAACGATATTTCGGCGGTTTCCCAGCCCTCCGGAGCCTTCAAAGTCCAGGGCGTGGCCGGCGGCGGCTCGGCACAGCGTCTTACCGTTTCGAAGCCGGGCGCCAATGCCGTGGATACGACTCTGGAAATAGAAACCGGACAGGTCGTTACGGGCCTGGTACTCAACCTGAAAACCCTCAAGCTTGACGTTTCCGTCATCCTCAAGGACTCCGAAGGCAAGCCCTTGGCGCGGACAGGCGTGGCCGCAGCCCATTCGGGCAAGGTGGAAAACCGGACCACGGACGCCTCCGGATCCCTCGTCCTGGCGGGTGTTTCCGGCAACCAAACTCTGGTCCTGGCGACCGATCTCGACAAGGGCAGGTACGGGAATGCGGAGCTGGCGGTTTCCCTGGGAGAAAGGGACACGTCGGTGGCCATGACCGCCTCGATTCATGCCACCGTCGTTACAGTGGAGACGCAGGATCAGAACGGGGAACCGGTGGATGGCGCCGAGATTCTCCTGAACGGAAAAGGCGAGGGGAAAACCGCCCAGGGAAAACTCGTCATCAAGGGCCTGGCGCGGGGCGCGTATCGATTCGCGGCCGGAAAGGCGGGGTACAAAAGCGGATCCGAAACGGCGATTTCACTTTCCGGGGATACCTTGGCGACGGTACGGATCGGTTTGACCGGCGTAGTAGGCGGATTTTTCGGGATCGTAAGCGATTCGGGATTGATGAGCGCGTCGGGGGCTTTTTCGCGGAACCTTCCCGGAGCCCGGGTTACGGTTTCCGCGGGGGCGGATACCTTCGCCGACACGGTGGATGCGCTGGGTCAATTTTCCATCGCAGGATTGGAATCCGGCCGGATCTATCGGATCTCCCTTTCCTTGCCCGGCTATGCGCCCTATCTGGACTCGGCAGTGGCCGCTGCGGCCGCCGGCCGTCACGATATACGGTTGCGGCCCGTCGCCGGCTCGGTTTTGGGCCGGGTCGAAAGCGGCCGGGAAGGGGTGCAAGTGCGATTGAACCATGCCGCGACCAACCGCCAGGCCTTTTTCGCCAGCGTGACCGGAGGCTATTACGGCTTTACGGGCCTGGAAAACCGCGGCGAATATTCGGTGCAGGCCATAGAGGGATCCTCCAGCTCTCAGGCATTCGGTTTCCAGGCGGGCGCCGCCTCCGCCTTACGCGCGGACCTTCCCATGGAAAATTGGGGACGAATCGAAGGAACGGTTTCCGCCGGGCCGGCATCGCTGGCCTTGCCGGTGGCGGGCGCTTCGGTTATTGCCAGGCACGGCCTGACCGGATCCATGGTCCGGGCCGTCGCCGATTCGTTGGGACGTTTTTTCCTGGCGGGTCTGGCCTCCGGCGCCTATCGCCTGGATGCGGAAAGCAAAGGATACCGGCCGGCGGCCATCGGTAACGTTGATGTGTCCAAGGGAGCCGTATCGGCGGGAATCGCCATCCGCATGGAGGCGGGCGATGCGGGCATTTCCGGCCTGGTCGCGGACGAATCCGGCTCCGGCCTGGAGGCCCAGGTCAGCCTTATCCGGGGCCGGGATACCCTGACGGCGGCGACCGACGGGAGCGGCCAATTCATTTTCGCGGGACAGCCCGCCGGCGAATACCGCTTGTCCGCCTATAAGGCCGGGTATGCCGAGTCGGATCCCATGCGAATCGATTACGATGGAAAGAGCGTAACCCCGCGGAAACTGACGCTGGCGCGCCAGCGCAATTCGGTTTTCGGAATCGTCCGCGATGCCTTGACCAATGCCCCGCTGGCCGGAGCCTCGTTGCGTCTGGTGGCCGGGAGTCCCGTCCTTTCGGACGCTTCGGGCCGCTTCGCATTGTCCGTGCCCGCCGGCGCGGAATCTCCGGTTTTCGTGGAAGCGTCGCGGGATGGATATATCGCCCGGCCGGCGCTGCCCATCTATCTGGATGCGGACGGATCCGCAATCCAGGATCTGTCCCTGGCCGCGGATTACAAGCACGACGGCGCCATTGCCGTTTCGGTGAGAGAGGGGAAAGTCCGGGTGCCGGGGGTGTTCGTCACTTTGCCGTCCCTGCATCCCGGCGATAGCCTGAAATCCTCGGTTTCCGGTTCCGCTCCCGATTCTTTCGGGGGTTTGCGCCGCCCTGCGCCTTATACCGTAAAAGCGGCTC
>Ga0079224_100003262_pt1 | contig 20339 bp, 16 predicted proteins | sample Stecom2015_FD_80414 | JGI IMG/M metagenome (GOLD analysis project Ga0079224, IMG submission 80414) | Agricultural soil microbial communities from Utah to study Nitrogen management - Steer compost 2015 | ecosystem: Environmental > Terrestrial > Soil > Agricultural land | place: USA: Utah...
CCGCGGTGCTGCGCCTGCACGCCGACCGGGTGCAGCTCGAGGAACGGGAATCACGTCTGCTGGAACGCTTCACCCGCGCGCATCCCGGCGTCCCGGTGCGGCGGGTGCCCGCGCTGGCCGCCGACGTCCACGACATCGACGGCCTGCGGGACATCGGAGCTCGCCTGGCAGGCGCGTGAGCCGCGAGGCGCCCACCGCGCCCGCCAGACGAACGCATCGAGCTCAGCCGCTCGCGGCCGGTTCGTACTCGCGCTTGGCGGACTCCAACAGGTCCCACCAGTTGTCGACCTCGGGACGTTTACGCAGCAGCGCACGGCGCTCGCGTTCGGTCATGCCTCCCCACACGCCGAAGTCGATGCGGTTGTCGAGGGCTTCGGCGAGACATTCGGTCCGCACGGGGCAGCCCATGCAGATGACCTTCGCGCGATTCTGTTCGGCGCCACGGACGAACAACCCGTCCGGGTCGGTGTCCCTGCAGTACGCCTGGATCCGCCAGCTCGACTGGTTGGTGCTCATCACAACCCCCAGCTCCTACCCTGTCGTGACCAGCCGCGGCGACGGTGCCTGACGACCCACCCGCCGCGGCGGATCTTCTTGTGCTCTCACGGTCCCTCCTGCAGCGCCTCCCCTTGTAGCGCTGCCTCGTGAGATGTTGACGGACTGTAGGCGTGGTCGGTTCCAACGCCAACCGACGAATTGGGGATTTCTTTTCGCGAATGACCTCGCGGTCAACCACAGGTGTCTACAATATTTCGGCTCAGGTATGTGCGGTATCCACCAATTCGGCTGGTGACGGGCCGGCGCCACGCGGTAGCCAACCCGCACGTCACGCCCCGGATGCGTACCCTGGGTCCGTGCGCAATCGAAGCGGTCTGCTGAAGATGTTCGGGCTCTGCCTGCTGGCCGGTGTCCTGGTCGCGGGCATCCTCTTCCCCGTGGTCGGGTTGGCCGGCGTCGTGTCGAACCAGGCGAGCGAGACCGTCGAGTCGACCTCGGCCGAGCTCGCCGACGAGCCGCCGCCGCAGTTGACCACGATCACCGACAAGGACGGCAAGCCGATCGCGACGCTGTACGACCAGTACCGCGTGCCGACCAAGCCCGACCAGATCTCCGACGCGATGAAGTGGTCGCTGATCTCCATCGAGGACCGCCGCTTCTACGAGCACAACGGCGTCGACTGGAAGGGCACGCTGCGCGCCGCCGTCAGCAACAGCTCCGGTGGGGACACGCAGGGCGCCTCGACCCTGACCCAGCAGTACGTGAAGAACTACCTGATCAACGTCATCTACCGGAACGACGAGCTCGGGCAGCAGCGCGCACAGGAACAGACCGTCGGCCGCAAGCTCAAGGAAGCGCGGATCGCGATCCAGCTCGAGACGCGGATGAGCAAGGAGGAGATCCTCGCCGGCTATCTGAACGTCGTCGAGTTCTCCCGGCAGATCTACGGCGTCGGTGCCGCGGCGCGCGCCTACTTCAACACCACGCCCGACAAGCTCGACGTCAAGCAGTCGGCACTGCTGGCGGGCATGGTCAACAACCCGGCGGTCAACGACCCGTGGAGCAACCCGGAGGCGGCGACGCACCGCCGGAACGTCGTGCTCGACTCGATGGTCGACAACCGCAAGCTCGCCAAGGAGGACGCGGAGCGGATCAAGAAGGAGCCGCTGGGCGTCGTGCCAGGTGGGCCGAACAAGCCGGCGGCCAACTGTGTCGGCGCCGGACCGGAACACGGCTTCTTCTGCCAGTACGTCGAGGACTACCTCACCACGCACGGCATGGACGCCGACGAGCTCTACAGCGGCGGCTACACGGTGCGCACGACCCTCGACCGCGAGGCGAACCGCATCGCCAAGCGCTCCGCGGAGGAGCAGGTCTCGAAGACCCAGGACAACGTCGCCAACACGTTGTCGCTGGTCAAGCCGGGCAAGGACCGGCACGAGGTCGTGGCGCTGGCCGCCAACCGCGATTACGGCATCGACAAGGAGGCGGGCCAGACCATCTACGCCCTGCCCTCCAGCACCGCCAACGTGACGGGTGCCGGCTCGAGCTACAAGATCTTCACCGCCGCGGCCGCCCTGCAGCAGGGCGCGGTGGGGATCTTCGACTCGGTGCCCTCGCCGGGGTCGTACACGTCGACGCGGTACACCAACGGCGGCGCTCCCTACACCGTCGGCAACGCGGGCACCTATCCCGGCAGCATGACGCTGCAGCAGGCGCTGGCGACGTCACCGAACACCACGTTCGTGCACCTGGTCGACCGGATCGGCATGAAGCCCATCCTCAACATGGCCTACAAGCTCGGCCTCCGCAGCACGATGACGTCGAACGCGGCCAACGGCGGACCGGTCGACCCCGACAACGAGAGCAACGCGTGGTCGATGGAACAGCGCAAGTTCTACGGCCCGCGGGAGAACTCGCGAGGCATGCCCTCGTTCACCCTCGGCGTCAGTCCCACGAACCCGCTCGAGATGGCCAACGTCGCCGCGACGATCATGAGCGGGGGCACCTGGTGTCCGCCTACGCCGATCGCCGAGGTCACCGACCGCAACGGCAAGCCGGTGCAGATCAAGGAGAAGCCGTGCGAGCAGGCGGTCAACGAGGATCTCGCCAACACGCTCGCCGTGGGTATGAGCAAGGACGACGTCGGCGGCGGCACGTCCGCGGAAGCCGCGTCGTCGGTGGGCTGGAGCAGGCCCATGATCGGTAAGACCGGTACGACCCAGTCCAACGCCTCGGCGGCGTTCGTCGGCGCCACCCCGCAGCTGGCCGGCGCGTCGATGGTGTTCAAGCCGGATAACCCGGCGGGCGGCATCGTCGACGCCGGACCCGGCAACGTCTACTCGGTCGGCGAGGGCGGCGGCAACATCTTCGGTGGCAAGGCGCCTGCGAGGACGTGGTTCAACGCCATGTCGAAGATCCTCGAAGGCGAACCGCCGCGACCACTGCCCCAGCCCAGTCCGCGCTACGAGTGACGGGCAGGAGTAACGGCCACCCGCGACGCGGGTCGGCAGCAGATCGACCCTGAACATCGACACCGCCGAGGGCGTGCTCCGGTCCACTCCGGGCACGCCCTCGGCTCGCTTTCCGCACCGGCCGCACCCCCGGCCCTCGCGCGTAGGCTGAGCGGGTGCACCGGCAGGGCAAGGGAGAGTTCATGAAGCGCCTCGTCACCACGACCGCGGCGGCGGGAGCGGCGACGCTCGGCTACGCCGTCGGCATCGAACGCAGGAACTGGACACTGCGCACCGGCCAACTGCCCGTACTCGACGACGACGCCGACCCCATCCGCATCCTGCACATCTCCGACCTGCACATGCTGCCCGGCCAGACGTCGAAACAACGCTGGGTCGCCGCCCTCGACGAACTCGAACCGGATCTCGTCGTCAACACCGGCGACAACCTGGCCCACGGCCGCGCCGTGCCCGCGGTGCTGCGCGCACTCGGGCCGCTGCTCGAACGACCCGGCGTGTTCATCTTCGGCAGCAACGACTACTACGGGCCGAAACCCAAGAACCCGGCCCGATACCTCATGCCCAAGGGCCGCAAGAAGCGCATCCACGGCCACCACCTGCCCTGGCGTGACCTGCGAGCCGCGTTCATCGAACACGGCTGGCAGGACCTGACCCACCAGCGCACCACGTTCGACGTCGCGGGCCAGCGGATCTTCGCCGCGGGCGTCGACGACCCGCACCTGCACCGGGACCGGTTCGCCGAGATTTCCGGCCCCGTCGACGCCGAGGTCGTGCTCAAGCTGGGCATCACCCACTCGCCCGAGCCGCGGGTGCTCGACCCGTTCGCATCCGAGGGCTACGACCTCGTGCTGGCAGGCCACACCCACGGCGGCCAACTCCGCGTCCCCGGCGTGGGCGCGCTCGTCACCAACTGCGAGCTGGACCGTTCCCGCGCCCGCGGCATCTCCCGCTGGGGAGCCGACATGTGGCTGCACGTCTCCGCAGGCCTCGGCACCTCCCCGTACGCACCCGCACGGTTCGCCTGCCCGCCCGAAGCCAGCCTGCTCACCCTCGTCCCCCGCGGCTCCGAACCGTCCCGCAAAGCCGTCAAGGCGCGAAGGACCACCCGCCGCAAAGCCCGCAGCGAGGTCCGCTAAACTAGTTGGCGACCCGCTCACCGGGAGACCGGTGAACAACACAAATCGGGGTGTGGCGCAGCTTGGTAGCGTGCCTCGTTCGGGTCGAGGAGGTCGTGGGTTCAAATCCCGCCACCCCGACGAAAGAGGGAGACCCCCGTCCACGGAATGCGTGGACGGGGGTCTCTTTCTTTATTGCTGTGGGGGCGCAGCCCCCACACCCCCAGCCCGGCGGGCTCCGCCCCCGGACCCCTGCCTCGGGTTGCGCTTCGCTCCTGTCCTCACGTTGAGTGCGGGGCCCGGGCGAGTTCGCTTCGCTCACCGGCCTGCGTTCCTCGCCGTGTTGGCATCCCACGTCGCCGTGTTGGCGTTCTGCGTGGCCGTGTTGGCTTCAGCGGGACCCCCGAGGGCCCTATGGGTGCGTTGGACGCAACCATAGGGCCCTCGGGGGTTTGGTGTTGGCGGGCTAGTTGCCCTGGAACCTCGCGTACTGCTCCGCGATCGTGTCGGCGTCAGCCGCCTTGTCGAGGAACATCAACGAGTCCATGCGGCAGTTGCACGGATTCTTCTCCTGCGAATTCTGCGGGTAACTCCCACCGATCTTGATGCCCCGCGGGTTCGTCGCACTCGTCGGCGAACCGTCAACCTGCCACGGATCCCCGTCCAGCACGTAGAAGCCGGGCACCGGCTCGCCGTTGCGATACAACGCCATCTCGCCCGTCGTGTAATCGAACGTCGCCGCCAGATGCACCCACTCGCCCTGAGGCAGCAGCTCACGCCAATCCTGCTGCGCCGCGAACGTCTGCGACTCACCGTCGTCCAGCCGCCGGCCAAGAGCCACGAGCCGCATCTCGCCGTCGACCTCGATCAACTCGAGAAGAGCCCGCACGTCGTGCCCGTCCGACTCGCCGCTCAGCACACCGGCCAGGCCGACCGAGTTGTACCGCGCATCCGGATCACCCGCCGACGGGTCGGGGCTCGGGTTCTCACCCGTCATCTTCACCCAACCCATCACCGTGATGCCGTCGACCGCGTTGAACGCCTCCAACAACTCGACACCGTTGGCGTCACCGTCCCACACGCCGGCCTTCCAGTCGTCGTTACCGACCTCGCCCGGATTGACCTGCTTCAACTCCAACGCGTTGTTGCTGCCGGGGAACGCGCCGTCGTCGACGCGCATGTCCTCGCCGCCGTTGATCAGATCCAACAGCGTGTTGGCACTGCCCTGATCGTTCTCCTTCGCACCGTCGACCGCGAACGGACGCTCGAAGTCGTAGTGCGACACGAGGTTCTCCGACACCGCTTCGGTGACCTCCGTGGGCTCGGCCTCCTTGACGTCGGTGACCTTCCAGATCTTCCCGTTCGCCTTCGCCAGCAGGTACAACTCGCCCTCGGTGTCCGAACCGAACCGCAGATCGACCCGGCCGTCCCCGACGAAATCACTCATCCGCATGCGCTTGCCGTCGTCATCGAACAGCTGCACCTGCGTGATCGGAGCGCGGCCGGCACCCCGGCGCATCTCGTCGGTCTCGGTCGAGAACACCTCACCGTCGACGAGGTCCCCGAAGATGTACTTGCCTTCCAGCTCCGGGTGCGCATCGCCGCGATACACCTGACCACCGGACAGCGCGTGCCCACTGTCCTCATTGCACGGCCAGTTGTACGGCGGGTCGTGGTCGTAGGCGGCCACCGGATACGTGTAGCCGTACTTCGCGTCGTCCGGCGGAAGCGGGAACAACGCGCACTGCGTCTCCGGATCGAACACGAACCGGCCCTCACGCTCGGCCCAGCCGAGGTTGTCGCCCTTCTCGACCTGGTACACCGCCTCGAGCGCGCGCTGTCCGATGTGGCCGAGATACATCTCGTGCTTGCCCTCGGGATCCCACGTGAACCGGTGCGGATCGCGCATGCCGAGCGCGTAGATCTCGCCCAGCGCATCCTTCTTGCCCACGAACGGGTTCGACGGCGGAATGCCGTACTGCCCGTTGGGACCGTTGTCGCCCTCGGGGTCGATGCGGAAGATCTTTCCGCCCGGCTCGCTCAGGTCCTGCGGAATGTCGGTGTCCAGGCCGATTCCGCCGTCGCCGACGGCCATGTAGAGCAGCCCGTAGTCCTCGTCACCGGGTTCGGCCGTGGGATTGAAGTCGATCTGCTGGACCGCGTGGGTGTAGGTCCCGAACCCGTAGCGGAAGATCTCGCGGTGCGTGCCGGAGAAGGTGTCCGCGCCGGGATCGTCGGCCGTCCACTCGGTCACGACGCTCTGCACCACCGAGTCGGGCTGGTTCGGGTACGTCGGCTCGGCTGCCGCGATGCCCTCCTCGCCGACCGAGTGCACGGTGTAGAACTTGCCGTTCTTCTCGAACTCGGGGTGGAACGTGATGAACCCGGCGCCCGAACCCATGCCGCGACCGGAGAAGAAGTGCTCGTCGTGGTCGCGCAGATCCAGGTACTCGTGCTGCTGCCCGTCGTCGAGAAGGTAGATCGGGCCGTTCAGGTCGGGCACGTACTGCCTACCCGAACCGTCCGGCACGTCACCGATGTAGTTGATGCGATTGTGCCGCATCAACCGTTTGTCGTCGGTCGGCGGCGTCGTGTCCGTCTCCGGCAACTGTGCGTACTCCGACAGCACGAGGCCGAGCTCGGCCGGCTCCGGATCCTCCGGAATCGGGTCGGTGATCGGCTCGTCGCTCGTCGGCGGGGCGCCGATCGCCGGCGGTGCGACCAACGACGCCCCCAGGACCGCGGCGGTCGCCGCGGTCACCCACCATTTCCTTCTGCCCATCATTGGACTCCATCCCACGTGCCTGTTGTTCACGTGCCTGGATTTCTGGTTCTGGCACCCGGGTGCCAGCGATCGATGCCCACCTGGTCCGTCCACGGTGGACTCCGGCGCGGCGGAACACCTCCGCCGCGCCGCGTCTGTGCCGGGTCAGTGCCCGGTGCGTGCCCGCGTACCGATGGCCGTCACGTCCTTGATCCGTCCGTAGTTGTCGAACGAACCGAAGCCGATGCGCCCACCGGAGAACGTCGCGTCGGTCGCGGTCATCAGCGGCCGGCCGCCGTCGACGTAGACCGCGATCCGCCCGGAAGGGGCGTGGTAGTCGAGCCGGACGTCGTGCCAGTCCAGATCGTCGATCGCAGGCGGTGCACCGGCCTCGCCGTCCCACTGGTCGTCGAGGCGCTCGCGGTCGGCGTCGTCGACCTTGAAGATGCCGTTGTGCGCGTAGATCGTGTTGTCCTGCGACAGGTGCACGTAGTAGTACTGCGTCGGCGAGCGATAGTTGAACACGAGGATGACGTCGCGGTCATCCCGTTCGACCGGTTCGTCGATGCGCACACTCGCGGTGTAGCGCAGGGATTCGAGCTCCGGTCCTTTGTCGACGATCGCGTACTCGAACGGGCGCCGCGGTCCTTCGGGCTCGTCGCCGCGTTCGACCTGGATCACCTCGCCGCCGGAGAACTCCCACTTCTCGGGGCTCAGCGGTGACCAGTCGCGTTCGGTCGCGTGGGGCCGCACCACGGCGATTCCGGCTGCGGCGGAACCGGAAGCGGCGGCCGAAGAACCCGGCCGCGAGGGTCCCGGGTCGGACATGTGTGGCGAGGCCGCGGCCGCGGCAGGCCACGTGGTGAGCGTCAACGCCGCGACGGCGGTCAGCGCCGCGAGGGCAGGCGTGCGGCGAGCGCGCGGCCGATCGCCGTGGCTGGCGGCCTGCCGGATGTCAGATGTTCGGGCGTGCGGAAGCGTGCGGTGCATGGTCCTCCCCGCTCGGCGAGTCGCGACACAAATGCCGCGGATGATGCGATTGGGCAACTCATGCACCCGCCGCCACCTCGACGAGCGGTCATGTCGACGAGCCGGCGCCAGGCGCGAAGAAACTCAGCGATCACCTCCATTGGCTCGCCGTACGACTCGTCTTTGTAAGCGCTTTCGGAAAGCGCTTCCCGGAAGCATAGGAGCGGTGATCCACAACCGCAAGACCGATGCGGAATCGGACTCGATGGACACGCGCGGGCCTACTCAGCGCCACCACGGGAGCCGGACGGACCGCCGGCGAACAGGGACCTCCCGCCCCGAATCCCCGAGCCGGAACACCTCCACCGCGGCCCGGCTATGCGGGCGAATCACCGCGCCCCGAGCCGGTCAGTTACCTGCGCAGGGCGGCGATCTCGGCCTTCAGTTCGGCGACCTCGTTCCGGAGCTGTTCCGTGCGCGCGACGTCGGCCGCCTCGGCCTCGCTCGCCTGCTGCGCCTGCTCCTCCATGCCACCGAACTTCTCGACGAACCAGGACGCGATCGAACCGGTGACAACACCGAGCAGGGCGATGCCAGCGAGCATGAGGCCGGCTGCGATGAGTTTGCCGTTCGCGGTCACCGGGGAGAAGTCGCCGTAGCCGACGGTGGTGATGGTGGTCATCGTCCACCACAACGCGTCACCGAAGTGCGTGATGGTCCCGTCGGGCGCGTACCGCTCGGCATCCAGCACGGCCAGCGCCGCGGACACGCCCACCAGCACCGTCGCGCCCGCCACGTACACCACGACCTGCCCGCGGACCCGTCCCTGGATCCGGCGGTTGATCAGAACCAGCACCATCACCAGCCGCAACACGCGCAGCTGCCGCAGCATCGGCACGGCGATCACGACGAGGTCGAACACGTTCCGTGCCACGAACCGTCCGCGCCGGCGCGCCAGCGCCAGCCGGATCACGTAGTCGACGGCGAACACGACCCAGGTCAGCCACATCGAGAAGTCGAGGCCGACCTTCAGCTTCGCGGGCATGCCGGGCTGCAGCACGGTCCAGGCGTAGGCGGCGAAGAACAGCACCGACAGCCCGATGAGCGGCCACTCGGTGCGCTGTTCCCACCGATGCAGCCGGGGTTCCTCGTGCTCGACGTCGGAGGTGCGGACGCCCGAGCGCACTGGTTCAGCAGACATCGCCGCTCATCATGACGCCTCGGCCGCCGTTCGACACCAGGCCTGGCAGGATCGGGGTGTGACGTCACAGCAGCCCGCCCCGAAGCAGTACCCGGCCCCGCACGCACCCGCCCGGCTCTTTCCCGACGACGTACGGGAGCAGCGTTGGCGGGCGCGGTTCCTCGCGCCGCGCGTGTCGGTGCCGAGCTGGTCGCTCGACGCCCCCGATGCCAACATCTACGTCTCCAACGCCAGCGGCGTGTGGGAGATCTACGCCTGGGACCGCGCGACGGGCGAGAGCCGCCAGGTGACCGACCGTCCCAACGGGACACTGCACGCAACCACGTCGCCGGACGGGGCGTGGATCTGGTGGTTCGACGACACCGACGGTGACGAGTTCGGCTCGTGGGTGCGCCAGCCGTTCGACGCGAGCGCAGCCGCGGGCGCACCGCGCGAGGAGGCGGCACGCGCCGAACGGGCACTGGCCGACGTCCCCGACGGCTATCCGGCAGGCCTGGAGATCGGCCACCGGCTGGTCGCGGTCGGGGTGTCGACCGACGAAGGTAGTTCGCTGTACGCCCAGGCAGGCGGCACGACCACGCGCTTCTACACCCACAGTGACGACGCGGGTGTCTCCGCGCTGTCCCGCGACGAGCAGCTGCTGGCGATCTCCCACTCCGAGCACGGCGACTCGCGGCATCCTGCCGTGCGGGTGCTGGGCACCGACGGGTTCGCCACCGTCGCCGACAAGTGGGACGGCGAGGGCAAGGGCCTCGAGGCGCTCGAGTTCTCCCCCGTCAGCGGGGACGGGCGGCTGCTGCTCCTGCACGAGCGCAGGGGCAAGGAGGAGCTGCTCATCTGGGACGTCGAGGCCGACACCGAACAGGAGATCACCCTCGACCTGCCCGGCGAGGTCGCCGCGACCTGGTACCCGGAGGCCGACGCGCTGCTGATCGTCCACTTCCACGAGGGCCGCAGCTCGCTGCACCGCTACGACCTCGGCGACGGCACGCTCACCGCGTTGGAGACCCCGCCGGGCCGGATCGGCGGTGCGGGCGTGCGCCCGAACGGCGACGTCGAGTACTCGTGGTCGAACGCCGCGGAGCCGCCGGTGGTGCGCGTGCGCAGGACCGACGGGACCGACACCGTGCTGCTCAGCCCGCCCGGTGAGGCCGCACCCGGGTCGCGTCCGCTCGAGGACGCGTTCGTCGAAGGTCCGGGCGGGCGCATCCACGCCCTCGTCGCCAGGCCCGAGGGCGCCGACGGGCCGTACCCCACCGTGTTCGTGCTGCACGGCGGGCCGCACGCCGCCGACGAGGACCGGTTCTCGGCCTACCGCGCGGTGTGGCTCGACGCCGGATTCGCCGTGGTGGAGGTCAACTACCGCGGGTCGACGGGCTACGGGTCGGCGTGGCGCGACGCCATCGAGGGCCGTCCGGGGCTGACCGAGCTGGAGGACGTCGCCGCGGTGCACGACTGGGCGGTGGCCGAGGGGGTGGCCGATCCGCAGCGGTGTGTCGTCAGCGGCGCGTCGTGGGGCGGGTACCTCACCCTGCTGGCGCTCGGCACGCAGCCCGGTCGCTGGACGGCGGGAGTCGCCGGCGTGCCGGTCGCCGACTACGTGGCGGCCTACGAGGACGAGATGGAGCAGCTGCGGTCGTTCGACAGGGCACTGTTCGGCGGTTCGCCCGAGGACGTGCCCGACGTGTACCGGGAGTGCTCGCCGCTGACCTACATCGACAACGTCGACGTCCCCGTGCTCGTGCTGGCCGGGGACAACGATCCGCGCTGCCCGATCCGCCAGATCGAGAACTACCTCGACCGGCTCGGCGAGCGCGGGGTTCCGTTCGAGTTCTACCGCTACGACGCGGGACACGGCTCGCTGGTGATCTCCGAGACCATGAAGCAGACCACCATCGAGGTCCACTTCGCCATGAAGGCCGTTGGCCTGACGTAGGGCGCAGAAAGCCCCCGAGGGCCCCATAGTTGCGTTGAACGCAACTATGGGGCCCTCGGGGGCAACACGTGCGGCCGCTGGGGGCTCACTTCTGCTGGGCCTGCCACATCCAGTGCTGCTTCTCGAGTTCGGCCGCGATCTCGATGAGCAGGTCCTGGGTGACGAGGTCGGCCTTGTCGGTCTCGTCGATGCTCTTGCGCAGCCGTTCGATCATCTCGGCGAGGATCTCGACGATGGCGTCGACGGTTGCCTTCGTGTCCTGCCAGTTGTCGGGGTACTCGGTCAGCCCCGAGGCTCCCGCGACCGTCTTGGCCTTGCCGTTCGGCGAGACCCCGATGGCGTTCGCCCGCTCCGCCACCGAGTCGGTGTAGGTGCGGGCCGCCGACACGAGCTCGTCGAGCTGCAGGTGGACGCTGCGGAAGTTGGGGCCGACCACGTTCCAGTGCGCCTGCTTGGCGACGAGCGACAGGTCGATCAGGTCCACCAGCGTGCTCTGCAGCACGTTCGCGGTCACTTCCTTGTCACTCTCCTTGAGAGGGCTGCTGATCGGCGACTTGGCCATCTGTTCCTCCTGCGTTGTGCTCGTCCCGGACTACACCTCGCCCGCGATGCCCATCCTGCGCGGCACATGCGACACGTCCGCCGCGGGCGCCCGTCCCTGCCTACCTCAGGACCGACGGACTCGCACGTCGTCCACCACGGGAGTAGCCGAGCGCGGAGGATGCGAAACGCGGATGATCACACGCGGCGCCGGGCGAACTCCGTCACTTGGGCGCCGATGATCCGCAGGTTGCGCTCCACCTTGGCGTCGGAAACCCCGCCCTCGTCGTCGAACTTGACCTCGGCCGAGTTGACCGAGCCGCCGAGCGGACTTGGCCAGCCTCGCAACGCGTGGGTGATGGTGCGCAGCTGCTCGAGTGTCGTGACGGCCGCCTGCCATCCGTAGGCGACGCCGATCAGCCCGACGGCGCGCCCGTCGAGGTAGGGGCGTTCGTCCGAGCGCAGGTCCTCCACGTAGTCGAGGGCGTTCTTGACCAGGCCGGACAGTCCGCCGTGGTATCCGGGCGAGACGACGATCAGCCCGTCGGCCCCACGCACCGCCTCCACGAGATCGCGTGCCTGCTGGGTGCGTTCGACCGAGCTCGCGTCGTAGAACGGCAGGTTCAGCGCGGTGCCGCACAGTGCCGACGTCTCGGCGCCCGCCTCCGCGGCCGCGTCGAGCGCCACGCGCAGCGCGCGTTCGGACTGCGAGCCGTCGCGCAGCGAGCCTCCGATACCGAGCACCTTGACCGCACCTGAAGAAGTCACCCTTCGAGGCTAAGGGCTCGACCATGGTCGAGGTCCAGCGTGATGGCGGTGACACGACATCCGTCACACCTCGCCCACCGTGATCGGCAGAGCACTGTCGGACACGCCACACCGACGTGGCGAGCACGCTCCTGGCCGCGAAGGCTACTGATTAGTAGCCTCGGTGCGCAGTCAGAGTCGACGGGAGGCACCACCGATGGCGATTCCAGCCCAGATCCGGATCCAGGCAGCGGCGATGAAGGCGATCTACGCACTGCCGCGGCCGATCCGGCGGTTGATCGCGGGCAAGCAGATCGAACGGGACGGGCAACAGCTCGCGCTGGACGTACAGGTCCTGCTCCGGATGCAGCAGCTGTCCGGCACGTCGCTGGTGCACTCCAGTCTCGACGTCGAGCGCTCCCGCGCGGGCCTCGACGTCTCCCGGCACCTGGTGAGCGGCCCGCCGATCCAGCCGGTGGCTGCGCGCGACGTGATGATCCCCGCCGACCACGGCGACATCCCCGCGCGCCTCTACACACCGCAGGGCCTCGCACCCGGATCGCCGATGCTCGTCTTCTACCACGGAGGCGGCTTCGTGCTGGGCACGCGCGACAGCCACGACAACACCGCCCGGTTCCTCGCCAAGCAGGCCGGCGTCCGCGTGCTGTCCGTGGAGTACCGGCTGGCACCCGAGCATCCGTTCCCGGCGGCGCAGGAGGACGCGCTCACCGCGTTCGACTTCGCGCACGCCAAAGCCTCCGACCTGGGCGCAGATCCCGACCGCATCGCCGTCGGCGGAGACAGCGCGGGCGGCAACCTCGCGGCCGTCACGGCGCTGGTCACCACCCGGCGCGGCGGTCCGGCACCGGCCTTCCAGCTGCTGCTGTACCCGACGACGGACGGCACCACCCGCAGGCGTTCGCGCGAGCTGTTCGCCGACGGCTTCTTCCTGACCGACGAACACATGGACTGGTTCATCGACAAGTACGCACCGGAAGGTGTCGACCGGTCGAACCCGCTGCTGTCCCCACTCCTGGCCGAGGACCACAGCGGCCTGCCGCCTGCCTTCGTGGTGACCGCGGGTTTCGACCCGCTGCGCGACGAGGGCGAGGCCTACGCGGCGAAACTGGCCGAGGCGGGCGTGCCCGTCGGCCTGAGCAGGCAGGAGGACCTGATCCACGGGTTCGTCAACTTCCTCGGCATCGGCACCCGTTTCCGTGAGGCCACCGCCGAGGCGGCGGGCGCGCTGCGCATGGGCCTTTCCGGTTACGCCCGCTAACGGCTCGGCACACAGAAGCCCCGGGGCTCACGTCACGTCGACGTGGGCCCCGGGGCTTCTTCTCGGATGATGCCGACCCGGGCAGACCCGATCGGTCCCGGCTCAGCTGCGCGTCACGGCGCCGGAACGTCCGGCACCTCGGGCACCTCAGGCACCTCGGGCACGCCCGGAACCTCCGGCACGGCCGGGACGTCGCCGAGCAGACCGCCCAGCAGACCCTGCACCGTCGCCAGCAACGACTGCAGCAGGCCGTTCACCGCGCTGAGCGGATCGGGCAGTTCCGGCAGCTGCTTGGTCTCGGCGTCGGCGGTGTAGGTGCGCGGCTGCGCGCTCGGGTCCGCGAGGACCTTCTGTACCTGCTGGTTCTGTGCCAAGGCCTCCTTCGCGTCACCGACCGTCGCCCTGCTGGTCTCGGTGGCGGCGAGCTTGTCGAGCACCGGGGCCATCTGGTCGAGCGCGCGTTCCGTGCCCTGCACGTCACCGGAGTAAGCCCGGTTGGTGAGCTGGTCACGCAGGTCCAGCAGGCGGTGCGCGGTGGACTGGGTCGTGGCCGAGCCGCTGCCGCCGTCGCTGATGGTCGCGGCTGCCGCGATCCCCGACGTGGAGACGGCGATCGCCGCTCCCGACAACACCGCGGCCACCGTGCGAGCGAATCCGGACTTCATGTCTGCCAACCTCCTGGCGTGGAAGAGCAACGAACACTTCAAGCCGTACCAACCGGAGTCGGTGGGCACACGCTGCAATCCCCCGATTCCGTGGCGTGATTCGACTACCCCGGGTGTCGGCGGCGTGGGCGGCGCACTGGGCTGTTCAGGTGGCGCCTCACCCGTTCGCCGGTGCGACAAGTACCGAGACGAGCGATCCGGGCGTCACCGTGTGGTCCGCCCGTCCACCACACACCCCATTCCCGTCCCTCGAAGTAGCCGAGGGCGCCCGTCGGCGGCGTGTTCACCCGCAGGCGCGTCACCCGTGAGCCGCGGGCGTGATGTGACCGAAAAAAGTTGCACGCCCGTACCGAGGTGCGGTTACGTCGAGGTGTGTCGTTGATGGCGTACCTGCACGTTCTCCGCATTCCTCGCATGGCCACCTCGACGCTCGTCGCCATGCTCGCCCGACTGCCCATGACCGCCACCGGCGTCACGCTGACCCTCCACGTGGTGGGCACCCTCGGCCACGGCTACGGCGCGGCCGGGCTGGTCGGCACCGCCACGACGGCGGGCACCGCCACCGCGGCACCGCTGCTCGGCAGGATGATCGACAGGTACGGCCTGCGCCCCGTCGTCGCCGTCTGCGGCACGACGTCGGCGACGTTCTGGATCAGTGCACCGCACCTGCCCTACCCGGTGCTGCTCGTGGCGGCGTTCCCCGCCGGGGCGCTGCTCGTGCCCGCGGGCCCGATCGCGCGGCAGGTGATCGCCGCGCTCGTCCCTGCCGGGCAGCGCCGGACCGCCTACTCCCTCGACTCCGTGCTCGTCGAGTTGACCTTCATGACCGGCCCCGCGCTCGGCATCCTCGTCAGCACCCAGGTGTCCTCCACTGCCGCGCTGACGGGCATCGGCGCGTTGTTCGGCACCTGCGCGGTGGCGCTCTACGTGGTCAACCCTCCGGTGCGGACGGCGGAGGAGGCCGGCCGCGCCCGCGCCGACGCGCGGCCGCCGTTGCGGTCGTGGCTCGGGCCGCGCATGCTCGCGACCCTGCTCGTCGCCACCGGGGCGTTGTTCGTCCTCGTCGGCGCCGAGCTCGCGGTGCTGGCCGCGCTCCGCGAGTCCGGCGAGGTCAGTTGGTCGGGCGTGGTCATCGCCGTGATGTGCCTGGCCTCACTGCTCGGCGGCATCGTGCACGGCATTGCCCGCCGCTCGGCCTCGCAGATGCCGCTCATGGTGGCGTTGGCGGTGTTGACGGTGCCCGTGGCACTGGTCGACGAGCCGTGGTGGCTGCTCGCCCTGGTGCTGGTGCCGTCCAATCTCGTGTGCGCACCGACGCTCGCCGCGACGACCGAACAGGTGTCCCGCCTGGCTCCGCCCGAGGTACGCGGCGAGGCGATGGGCGTCCAGGACTCCGCCACCCGGATCGGCCTCGCACTGGGCAGCCCCGTGGTCGGATTCGTCATGGACCACACGTCACCGAGCCTCGGCTTCGTCGCGGCCGGTCTCGGCGGCCTGGCGTTCGCGGCCGTCGGCGCACTCCTGCACCGCCGCGCCCCTGCGCCGGTTCCGCAGCCGGTCTGAACCAGAGCCCGCGGTTACAGGCAGGCCTTCCGGAGGTTCTCCAGGTTGTTCAGGTTCCGCTGGACCCACTGGTTGAAGTCGCTCATGCGGTCGACACGGCGTTGCTCCAGTTCGACGTAGCCGTCGGCCAGCGCGGTCAGGTTCTGCTTGACGTCCTGCTCGGCGACGTCGGAGGCGAGATCACGCAGCTTCCGCGCCTTCTCGCCGGCCTCGGACTTGACCTTCTCCGCGTGGACACTCGGATTCAGGTCCACGATGCCCAGTGCCTGCCCGCACACACTGGCCTTGTCGGCGGCACCGTTCACGGTGTCGTGCATCTCCGCGGCCTCGGAACATCCGGCGAGCAACATCATTCCCAGCGCGGCGGCGGGCACCGTCCTTGTCCACATGGCCCTGCAACCTACCGGGAAACACCGCCGCCGTGGCCGTTTCCCCGCGAGCAGGTCACCGCTTCCGCGCCGTCAGGTACCGGCCGTTGCCCGCGAGTTCGGAGACCTCGTCGTCGAACGTCCTTCCGTACCGCTGCGCCAGCTCCGCAACGGTCACCTCGTCCACCGACCAGCCGAGCTCGCCGAGGCGCACGTGCGGGTCGTAGTCCGCGTCCGGCAGCAACGACGTGATGTCGATACCCGTGCGCTCCGCCAACGTGGCGGCCGCCGAGTCGGCGAGAGCGGAGCGAACCCCGGGCATGTACTCCACAGCGATCGCGCTGCCGGGTTCGGAGTGCGCGTGCACGGTCGTCAGCAACCGCTCGGCGGCCTCCTCGGGCAGGTACATGATGAGCCCCTCGGCGAGCCACGCCGTCGGCGCCTTCGGATCGAAGCCCGCGTCGCGCAGCGCCGTCGCCCAGTCGTCCCGCAGGTCGACCGGCACCGCACGGCGTTCACACCTCGCCTCGGCCCCACTCCGGCGGAGCACCTCGTCCTTGAACTCCAGCACGCGCGGCTGGTCGACCTCGTAGACGGTCGTGTCCTCCGGCCACTCCAGACGGAACGCCCGACTGTCCAAACCGGCCGCCAGCACCACGACCTGACGGATTCCCGCAGTGTCGACGCGGTCGCGGAGATACTCGTCGAGGAATCGCGATCGCAACCCGAGGAACACGGACATGATCGACCACTGGTACTCGTCGTCGTCGACCTCCTCGGCCCGCGTCGGCATGGGAACGGGGGATTCCGCGGCACGAACGAAGTCCGCGGCGTACGGATCCCGCACGAGCGGGTCGGGACGGCTGGTCTCGACGGCCCTCGCGGCAGCGACCCCGAGTGCCGTGATGCCCACACCGGACACGATGTCCCAGTCGCGCAACTCGCCTGCCATGTCCGCACCCCTTTCGCCGGGTAACCGCTCCATCACGAGTCGTACCAGCGTTTACTTAGCGTCTACAACTATCCGAGACACGGATCACCGCTCACGTCACATTCCCTTCCGGAAAGCGAAAAACCGCGGAGGGCCGGACCCTCCGCGGTTTTCGCGAATCAGATATGCGCGCCGAAAACGGACTTCCTCAGCCGCCGATCCGGTCGGCGACCAGCTCGGCGATCTGCACCGCGTTGAGCGCGGCGCCCTTGCGGAGGTTGTCGCCCGCGAGGAACAGCGCAAGGCCACGCCCGTCCGGAACGCCCGGATCGTTACGGATCCGGCCCACGAAGCTCGGGTCCTTACCGGCTGCCGCCAGCGGCGTCGGGACGTCGCTGAGCTGCACCCCTGGGGCGTCGGCCAGCAGCTCCCGCGCCCTGTCCGGCGAGAGGGCGGAGGCGAACTCCGCGTTCACCGAGATCGAGTGCCCCGTGAAGACGGGAACCCGCACGCACGTGCCGGACACCGCGAGCTCCGGAGTGTCGAGGATCTTGCGGCTCTCGTTGCGCAGCTTCTGTTCCTCGTCGGTCTCCTCGGTCCCGTCGTCCACAACGGACCCGGCCATCGCGAGGACGTTGAAGGCGATCGACGCGACGTACTTGTTCGGCGCGGGGAAGTCCACGGCCGCACCGTCGTGCGTGAGCTCCTTGGCCCGCGCACCCGCCGCGTCGACCTGACTCGCCAGCTCCTCCACGCCGGCGAGACCGCTGCCCGACACGGCCTGGTAGGTGCTGGCGATCAGGCGCGTCAGCCGCGCCTCGTCGTGCAGCGGCTTGAGCACCGGCATCGCGGCCATGGTCGTGCAGTTGGGGTTCGCGATGATGCCCTTGCGAGCACTGTCGATCGCGCCGGGGTTCACCTCGCTCACCACGAGCGGCACGTCCGGATCGAGACGCCACGCCGACGAGTTGTCGATCACCGTCACGCCGGCCTCGGCGAAGCGAGGTGCCTGCGCCTTCGACGTCGAACCACCGGCCGAGAACAACGCGATGTCCAACCCGGACGGATCGGCCGTCGCGGCATCCTCGACCTCGATCTCCTTGCCACCCCACGACAGCGTCGAACCCGCCGACCGCGCCGAGGCGAACAGCCGCAGCTGGGAGATCGGGAACTTCCGCTCCTCCAGCAACCGCAACATCACACCGCCGACCTGGCCGGTCGCACCGACCACGCCGACTCGCAGACCGTTCGGCATCAGCGACCACTCCCCGCGTACACGACGGCCTCTTCGTTGCCGCCGAGCTCGAACGCCTCGTGGATCGCACGCACGGCGTCGTCGACGTGTTCGTCGCGGATCAGCACCGAGATGCGGATCTCCGAGGTGTTGATGATCTCGATGTTCACCCCGGCCTCGGCCAGCGCCTCGCAGAACGAGGCCGTCACGCCCGGGTGCGAACGCATGCCGGCACCGACGAGCGAGACCTTGCCGACGTGGTCGTCGTAGAGCACCGCGGAGATGCCGATGTCCTCCTTGAGCGCCTCGAGCTCGCTGACCGCGCTCGGCCCGTTGGCCTTCGACAGCGTGAACGTGATGTCCGTGCGGCCGTCCGTGTTGGACACGTTCTGCAGCACCATGTCGATGTCGATCTCGGCGTCCGCGACCGTGCGGAAGATGCGGCCCGCCGCGCCCGCATGGTCGGGGACCCCGGTGACCGTGATCTTCGCTTCGGAGCGGTCGTGCGCCACACCGGTGATCAACGCCTGTTCCACGGGGATCTCCTCAATCGAGCCGGTCACGGTCGTGCCCGGCTTGTCGCTGTAGGACGAGCGAACCCGGATCGGCACGCCGTATCGCCTGGCGTACTCGACCGAGCGCAAGTGCAGGATCTTCGAGCCGCTCGCCGCGAGCTCGAGCATCTCCTCGTACGGCACCGTGTCGAGCTTGCGCGCATCCGGCACGATCCGCGGGTCGGCGGTGTACACACCGTCCACATCGGAATAGATCTCGCACGCGTCGGCTCCGAGCGCAGCGGCGAGCGCGACGGCCGTCGTGTCCGAGCCACCCCGGCCGAGCGTGGTGATGTCCTTGGTGTCCTGTGAAACACCCTGGAAGCCCGCGACCAGCGCGATGTAACCCTGGTCGAGAGCCTCGGTCACGCGCCCCGGCGTGACGTCGATGATGCGGGCGTTTCCGTGCACGGACGTCGTCACGACGCCCGCCTGCGAGCCGGTGAACGACCACGCCTCGGCGCCCTGCGCCGAGATCGCCATCGCGACAAGCGCGTTCGAGATCCGCTCACCCGCGGTCAGCAGCATGTCCATCTCGCGCTCCGGCGGGACGGGGTTCACCTGCTCCGCGAGGTCGAGCAGCTCGTCGGTCGTGTCCCCCATCGCGGAGCACACGACGACCACCTCGTTGCCTGCCTTCTTCGTGGCAACGATGCGCTCGGCGACACGCTTGATCCGGTCTGCGCTCTCCAGCGACGAACCGCCGTACTTCTGGACTACGAGCGCCACTTTGGCCGAACCTCCTCGAGGGAACGGCGCCCGCTTCGCAGCCTGGTCGCATGGGGCGCACGCTCCGTATCGTCGCCGTTAAGGGTACCGGTCGTTCACCCGGATGCCATCCGGCTTTGTGACCCCCGGCACGCCGTCTAGCTGCTGGTTTCCTACCCGTAGAGTGGCGTAATGGGTGGCGAGCAAGCGGAAACGGGTGCCGGACTCCACGATCTGATCGCCCGGAGGAGGAGTCCCCGAGCGCTCGATGCAATGAGCGAGGTCACACTCGACCAACTACGTCGGCTACTCGAAGCGGCGCGCTGGGCGCCGTCGTTCGGCAACACGCAGCCCGCCAGGTTCCTCGTTGGCCTGCGCGGCGACGAGACCTACGACCTGATCCTGGCCGCGCTGACCGAGCGGAATCGCTCGTGGGCCCACCGCGCCGGTGCGCTGCTGGTCGGCCTGGCCGTACGGCGCAACGCCAAGGGCGAGGTGCCGTATGCCGAGTACGGAGCCGGGCTCGCGGCGGAGAACCTCGCGTTGCAGGCCGTCGCCGAAGGGCTGGTGGTGCACCAGATGGCCGGCTTCGACGCCGAGCAGGTGCGCCGGTCGTTCGCCGTGCCCGCGGACGTCGAACCGCTGGTCGCGATCGCCGTCGGCGTCCAGGCCGAGGCGGAGGTGCTGGGCGAGCAGCGCGACGTCGACCGCGAACGCGCGCCGAGGAGCCGGCTGCCGCTGTCCGATCTCGCCCACACCGGCACGTGGGGCAGACCGGTCTTCCCCGAGGAGC
>Ga0079224_100003263_pt1 | contig 20337 bp, 16 predicted proteins | sample Stecom2015_FD_80414 | JGI IMG/M metagenome (GOLD analysis project Ga0079224, IMG submission 80414) | Agricultural soil microbial communities from Utah to study Nitrogen management - Steer compost 2015 | ecosystem: Environmental > Terrestrial > Soil > Agricultural land | place: USA: Utah...
CCTGCCCTGCGCCGGCCTGCCCTGCGCCGGGCGGTGCGGGTGCCGGGCTCGGGCCGGTGGTTCGTGGGTAGCGCAGCCGCCGGCGGCGTGAACCGAGCCACAACCACCCCGCGAGCAGCAGGCCCGCGGCCCCGGGCAGCAGCCATCGCGCGTCCCCGTAGACGGCGGGCAGCAGCCGCGCACCGGCCAGGGACACCGCGGCGACGCTGAGCACGGTCCGACGCCAGGCCAGCTCCGTGCGCTCGGGCTGCAGGCCGGGCGGCGTGGCGCCGGTTGGACCAAGGCCGGTCATCGCCACAGCACGCCGAGCAGCACGAGCACGCCCACCAGGGCCACGACGACGGCGAGCGTCACCCCGACGAGTGTCGACGGCAGCGGCTCGCCACGGCGCAGCGCGCGCTCGACGCGCATCCAGCCGGACCAGGCGATGAGCGGCACGACGATCCCCGCGACGATCAGCACCAGCGCGGCGGCGAGCCGCAGCCCGGGCTGCAGGTCCAGCCCCAGCGTCTCCAGCGCGACGCCGCCCGCGACCAGCGCGAGGGCCGTGCGGATCCAGGCGAGGAAGGTCCGCTCGTTCGCGAGCGTGAACCGTGCGTCCGGCTCGGCGCCGACGCCGAACACCGAACGCGGGAACCGCCGGTCCGCCGCGCTCACGAGGCTCCTGCCGAGCCACCGACGCGGCCGCCGCACCTGTCGCTGACGTCGTCACCGATCCCGCCGTCGAACCCCATCCTGGCTCCTCTCCGACGACCGCCGAACCACGTCCGGCACAACCCGCCCTCCATTCTCCCCGTGCGACCGACGTGATGCAGCGCTGCGCCCTGCCACGCGCCCTGCCACTCCGAGGCCGCCTCTCGGCGATCTGTCGCGCAAGGTAGACAACGCCCACGCGGAGTATCGCGCCCGCGGCATGCCGCCGTTCGCAGCGGCCTGTGCCGCGGGGCAGCTTCTGGCGGGCGTGTCACGTAGCGAAGACAGGGTCTACGTTGAGCACCGCGCTCGCGGTATGCCGGCGTTCGCCGCGGCCTCTGCCGCTGGGCGCCTTCTGGCGGGCGTGTCGCGTACGAGAGACAAGGTCTGCGCGGAGCCCATCTGCGCGACGGACCGTCGCTCCCCGCGCCTCGACAGGGGGCACCCGGGGCCTCGCAACGTCGGGTCGGAAGGCGATCAGGTCCGGTGCGCGGTCCGGCCCGACCTCACCCCGCCTCGCTCGAGGCCGGGCTCCCGACGGGCCCGCTCGAGCGCACCCGTCCGGGCAGGGGACGGTGCGGGCACCACGTGTCCGTCCTCGAACACCCGCGCGAGCGCGTTGCGCAGCGTTCGACCGCGTCGACCGCCGCGCGGACGTCGCGCGCCGCCACCGACCGCGCCCTCACCGACCGTGCCCCCACCGACCGTGCCCCCACCGACCGTGCCGGCCCGCACCACCCCCAGCCGCTCCCGCTCCGCGGCCGTGAGCGGCCGGTGCACCTCGACGTAGCCGCCGTCGGGCATCCGGACGACCCGGCCCGTCTCGTGCCCGTGCGCCAGCAGCTCGCGGTCCTTGCGCTGCAGCCCGAGGCTCACCCGGCGCGTCACCTCGAACGCCAGCGGCGGTCCGACGACGAGTGCCACCTGCAGCGTCGTGATGACGGACTCGAAGCTCACCGAGAACGCGGTCGCCACGAGGTCGGCGCTCGCGGCACCCCAGAGGATCCCGTAGAAGAGCATCCCCGCGACGCCGACGCCGGTGCGGGCCGGGACGTTGCGGGGGCGGTCGAGCTGGTCGTGCACCGCGCGGTCCTGCTCGACCCACGCCTCGAGGTAGGGGTAGACCACCAGCAGCAGGAAGTACCCGCCGACCACGGCGAGCGGCGCGAGCACCGCGAAGGTGACGGTGTACCCGCCCCACACGGTCTCCCAGCCGGCGGGCACGAGGCGCAGCGCGCCGTCGAGGAACCCCGTGTACCAGTCGGGCTGGCTGCCCGCGCCGACCTCGCCGCCGGACGCCGGTCCGTAGGACCAGACGGGGCTGATCGTCGACGTCGCGCCGAGCAGCAGGAGCACCGCCGTCGTCAGGCCGGTCATCCCGGCGGCGCGGAGGGCGGCGTCGGGCCACAGGCGCAGGCCGAGGCCGGGCCGCAGCGTCGGCGGGTGCCGCGGCTGCCCGTGCCGGACGGCGAGCGCCGCGCGCAGCGCGAGCACCACCAGGAGCAGGGCGGGCGCGACGACGACGTGCACCGGGTAGAGGTTCTCGATGATCCGCCCGGGGAACGGGCCGCCGAACAGCAGACCGGCGAGCCAGGTACCGACCACAGGGATGCCGAGCACGACCCCCTCGACGATGCGCAGGCCGGTGCCGGAGAGCATGTCGTCGGGCAGGGCGTACCCGCTCCAGCCCGCGAGCAGCACCAGCAGGAACGCCGCGACGAGCAGGACCCAGGCCGCGCGGCGCGGCGCCCGGAAGGCGCCCGTGAAGAACGTGACCAGGAGCTGCACCACCATCGCGGCGGGCATGACGAGCGCGGCCCAGTGGTGGGTCTGGCGCAGCAGCAGCCCGCCGGTCACCTCGAACGAGATGAGCATCGTGGACGCGAACGCCTCGGTCACGGTGGCGCCGCGCAGCGGCCCGTACGGGCCGTCGTAGGTGACCAGGTCGTTCGACGGCGTGTACCAGACGGCGAGCAGCGCGCCCGTGACCCCGAGCACGAGGAGGCACGCGAACGCGGCGACGCCGAACAGGTTCGACCAGCGCAGGTGTACCCGCCGGGCGGCCAGGGCGGTCAGGCCGGCCCGGACGTCACGCCGCATCGTGCACGCCCCGGGCTGGTCCGCCGACGTCGGCGAAGGGGTCACCGCCCGCGAGGAACGCGGCGCGGGGCCGCTGCACGGTCGAGAGCGGCACGATGTCGCGGCCGAACAGCGCCGCCGACGCCCACACCAGCAGCACCCGCACCTTGCGCTCCCAGGTGGGCACGGCGAGCACGTGGTACCCGCGGTGCATCAGCCACGCGAGGAACCCGGTGATCACGAGGCGGCGGTACTGGAAGATGCCCCGCCCGATGCCGAGGGTCGCGACCGTGCCGAGGCTGTGGTGCACGTAGGGGCGCACGCGCCGGCCGCGCAGGTCCGCGACGAGGTTCTTCGCCAGGAGCCTGCCCTGCCGGACGGCGTGCTGCGCGTTCGGCACGGTGCGCGCGCCGGGCACGGGGGAGGCGAGGTCGGGCACCGCCGCGTTGTCGCCCGCGGCCCAGGCACCCGGCACCGGGGCGCCGTCGCTGCCGACCCGCAGGTCGGCGCGGACGCGGACCAGGCCGCGCTCGTCGACCGGCAGGTCCGTGTTCCGCGCGACGACGGGGTTGCTGCCGTTGCCCGCCGCCCAGATCAGCAGGCCGTTGCCCCACGACTCACCGGTCGAGAGCAGGACCTCGCCGCCCGCCGCCGAGACGACCTGGGCACCGAGGTGGACCCTGCCGCCACGACGCTCCAGGTGGCGCACCACCCAGCGGCCGGGCTCGTCGGTGACCTCGGGCAGGATGCGGTCGTTGGCGTCGACCAGGTGGAACGACAGGTCCTCGGGGCCGAGCTCGGGGTAGCGCCGCAGCAGGCTCGTGGCCAGGGACAGCAGCTCGCCGAACACCTCGACGCCGGTGAACCCGCCGCCCACGACGGTCACGGTGAGCAGACGGCGCCGCTGCGGGCCGGGTGGCAGCAGGGCCGCGCGGTCGAAGGCCGTGAGGAGCTGGTCGCGGATCGCGACGGCCTCCTCGACGTGCTTGAGCCCGATCGCCTCCTGCTCGATGCCGGGGACGGGGAACGTGCGGGTCACCGCACCGGCCGTGACGACGATCGTGTCGTAGCGCAGCTCCCGCAGGGCGCCGTCGTTGGTGCGCACCGTCGCGGTGCGGTGCGCGTGGTCGATCGCGGTGGTCTGGCCCGCGAGCAGCGTCGTGCGGTGCAGGTGACGGCGCAGCGACACCATGACGTGCCGCGCCTCGATCGAGCCCGCCGTGACCTCCGGCAGGAACGGCTGGTACGTCATGTAGCCGTGCGGGTCCACGAGGGTGACCTCGGCCTCGCCCCGGCGGAGCCGCTTCTCCAGGCCCCACGCGGTGTAGAAGCCGGCGTAGCCGCCTCCGACGATCAGGATCTTCTCCATCGCTTCCTCCCTCTGGTCTCACACCTTCGACCGGACGGCGGGGCACGATGTGACGTGGCAGTGGTCACAGGGCCGCGGCGCCGCGGAGGCTACGGTGGGCACATGAGCGACGTGCCGCCCGCGCTGACACCGGGCTTCCACGGCAGGCCCCGCCCGGAAGGCGTGGCCCTCCCGCCCGGGCAGTACGTCGAGGAGGGGTTCCCCGTCCTGTCCGCCGGCCCGACGCCGAACGTGAGCGAGGCGACCTGGAGCCTGACCGTCACGACCGAGGCGGGCGCGTCGACGACGTGGACCTGGGCGGACCTCATGGCGCTGCCGCAGGAGACGCCGACCGTCGACATCCACTGCGTCACCCGCTGGTCGAAGTTCGGCACCCGGTGGAAGGGCGTCTCGCTCGACGTGCTGCTCGCCGACGTCGAGTCGACCGCCGACTTCGTCGTGGTCGGCTCCTACGGCGGGTACACCACCAACCTGCCGGTGGCCGACCTGCTCGGCGGCAAGGCCTGGGTCGCGCACACCTTCGACGGCAGGCCCCTGCACCCGGAGCACGGCGGCCCCGCCCGGCTGCTGGTGCCGCACCTGTACTTCTGGAAGTCGGCCAAGTGGGTGCGCTCGCTGACGCTCGTGCCGACCGACAGGCCCGGCTTCTGGGAGCGCCTGGGGTACCACGACCTGGGCGACCCGTGGCGCGAGCAGCGGTACCAGGGTGACTGAGCAGGCGCGTCTCGGCGGCCGGTACGCCGTCCGCTCCGGCTGGCAGCTCGCGACCCTCGTGGACCGGCGTCCCGAGAGCGCGTCGGCAGCGACCCTCGTGCTCGACGTGCCCGGCTGGCCGGGGCACCAGGCCGGGCAGCACGTCGACCTGCGGCTCACCGCCGCCGACGGGTACACCGCCGAGCGGTCCTACTCCCTGGCGAGCCCGCCCGACGGCTCGAGCCGCATCGAGGTGACCGTCCAGCGCGTCGCCGACGGCGAGGTGTCCCCGTACCTCGTCGACGACTTCCCGGCGGGCTCCGCCGTCGAGGTCAGGGGGCCGGTCGGCGGCTGGTTCGTGTGGGACCCGGCCCGCGACGCCGGGGCGCCCGTGCTGCTGCTGGCCGGCGGCTCGGGCCTGGTGCCGCTCATGGCGATGGCGCGCGCCCGGCGCGACGCCGGCGACCGCACGCCGTTCCGGCTGATCTGCTCCGTGCGCACCGCCGAGGACCAGCTCTACCCGGACGAGCTCGCCGCGCTCGTCGCGCGCGGTGACGGGTTCGAGGCGCGGACGATCTTCACGCGTGCCGTGTCGCTCACCGCGCTGCGCGGCCCCCGCCGGCTGACCGACTCGGAGCTCGCCGCGTGGGGCTGGCCGCCCGAGCTCGCGCCGCGCGTGTACGTCTGCGGCCCGACGGGGTTCGTCGAGGCGGTCTCGCGCATGCTCGTCGCGCAGGGGCACGACCCGGCGCGCGTGCGCACGGAGCGGTTCGGCCCGGGCGGCGGCTGACCGCCGCCCGGGCCGGGGTCACCGCTGCCCGCGGGCGAGGCGCGACGGCCACCAGATCGCGCGGCCCACGTCGTAGGACAGGGCCGGGACCAGGAGCGACCGCACCGCGAACGTGTCGAGGAGCACGCCGAACGCGACGATGAAGGCGAGCTGCGCGAGGAACAGCACGGGGATCACGGCGAGCGCCGTGAACGTCGCCGCGAGCACCAGCCCGGCGGAGGTGATGATCCCTCCGGTCACGCGCAGGCCGCGCAGCACGCCCTCGCGGGTGCCGTGCGCGATCGACTCCTCCCGCACGCGGGTCATGAGGAAGATGTTGTAGTCGATGCCGAGCGCCACGAGGAAGACGAACCCGAACAGCGGTACGGCCGGGTCGGCGCCGGGGAAGCCGAGCACGTCGTCGAACACCAGCGCAGCGACGCCCATCGCGGTACCGAAGGACAGCACCGTGGTGAGGATGAGCAGCACGGGCGCGAGCACGGCACGCAGCAGCAGCATGAGGATCACGAGGATGACGGCGAGCACGATCGGCACGATGAGCGTGCGGTCCCGGATCGAGGCCTCGTTGGTGTCGAGGTCGGTCGCGGACTCGCCGCCGACGAGCGCGCCGGGCACGGCGTCGGCGTAGGCGGCGCGCAGGCCGCTGACCGTGTCCTCCGCGGCGAGCGAGTCCGCGGCGTCGCCGAGGGTGCCCTGCAGCAGCACGTCGCCGTCGGCGACGACGGGGTCGGGCGCCGGGGTGCCGGGCGGGCCGAGCGGCTGGACGCCGTCGGCCGTCACGGGGGCGGTGCCGCTGTCGGTGTCGGCGGTGACGGCGACCTGCTCGATGCCGTCGGCGTCCAGGAGCACGTCGGCGGCGGCCTGGAGGTCGCCCTCGGGCGCGACGACGTACACGGGGCTGCCCGAGCCGGCCGGGAAGTGCTCGGCGAGCCGTTCCTGGCCGGTGCGCGCCTCGGAGCTGCCGAGCACGAGCTCCGACTGCGGCACGCCGGAGGCCTGCAGCTGCGTGACACCGACGGCGCCGAGGGCGAGCACGGCCGCCGTCGTGATCCACACGACGCGGGGACGGGCGCGCACCAGGCCGGCGACGCGGCCCCACAGGCCGGTCTCGCGCTCGGCGGTGCCGTCGTGCTCGGGGTCGTACCGGGGGCGGCGCGGCCAGAACGCGGCGCGGCCGAGCGCGAGCAGCACGGCGGGCAGCAGCGTCAGCGCGGAGAGCATGGCGAACGCGATGCCGATCGCGGCGACCGGGCCGAGCGTGCTGTTGGAGCGCAGCTCGCTGAGCAGGAGGCACAGCAGGCCCGCGATGACGGTGCCGCCCGAGGCGAGGATCGGCTCGACGGAGCCGCGCAGCGCGCGCCAGGTCGCGGTCCACCGGTCGGGCACGGACAGTAGCTCCTCGCGGAACCGCGCGACGTACAGCAGCGCGTAGTCCGTGGCGGCGCCGATGACGAGGATGAACAGGATGCCCTGCGTCTGCCCGCTGAGCAGCAGCACGTCGGCCTTGGCCAGGTGCCACACCGTGAGCAGCGCGACGCAGAGCGCGAAGAGGCTCGTCGCGAGCACCGCCAGCGGCAGCAGCAGGGACCGGTACACGATGATCAGGATGACCAGCACCGCGGCGAGCGCGACGCCGAGCAGCAGCCCGTCGATGCCGGCGAACGCGGACACGAGGTCGCTCGAGAATCCCGCCGGTCCCGTGAGGTAGACGTCGACGCCGTCGGGCAGCTCGGCGCGCAGGGTCTCGCGCAGCTCGGCGGTGGCGTCGCCGAGGTCGGCCGCCGACGAGACGGGCACGAAGGCCTGGGCGGCCTGGCCGTCCTCCGAGGGGATGGGCGGCGACGTCTCGCCCTCGACGACGTCGAGGTCGGCGGCGGCGGCCAGCGCGTCCCCGAGCGCGGTGAGGTCGTCGGGGGACAGCTCGCCGTCGCCGGTGAACACGACGACGGCCGGGATGGCGTCGCCGTCGGTGAAGTCGGCGAGCCGGTCCTGCACGGCCGTGGCCTCGGCCGTGGACGGCAGGTAGGCGGTGCGGTCGTTGGAGGAGACCTCGTCGACGCGGCCGAAGTACGGCCCGCCGATCGCGGCGGCCCCGAGCCACACGAGGATGAGCACGGCCGGCAGGGTGACGCGCAGCCAGCGCGGCACGCGGGTGGCGGCGCTCATGCGGCACGCTCCCAGGCGGCGACCTCGCCGGGCACGACGACGAACAGCGGGTGCGGCACGGGGCCTGTGCCGGCCGCGACGAGCTGCGCGTGGCGCTCGGGGGAGCGGACTGCGAGCTTGCGCAGCAGGTGCTGCCACTCGTGCTCGAGCTGTCCCGCGGTGACGGGGATGCGCGCGGTGGCACGCAGGTGCTCGTCGAGGGGGCGCACGATCCGCGTCGCGTCGAAGCGGTAGCCCTGGTGCTCCGCCGTCGCACGGACGGTGTGCAGGTACGCGGCCACGGCGACGACGGGCTCGGGGTGCTCCCGGAACCGGACGAGCTGCGGGTGGGCGGTGTAGCCCTTGGTGCGGCCGAGGAGCACGGCCTGGGCGAGGAGCGCCTCGCGCCAGCAGGCGGTGAGTCCCTGTCGGTCCAGCAGGGCGGGGTCGAGAGACCAGAGCCGCATCCGCAGCTCTCCTTCCGGTGATACGGGGCGCCCGGCGCGGATCGCTAGCCAGGCTAGTTAGACAGGCTATATTCAAGCACATGAAGGAACCCTCGACAGGCTACGATCCCTCCGTGGATCCAGCACCCGGGCTCGCCGAGCCGTCCGTCGCTGAGCCCTCCGTCGCCGAGCCCTCCATCATGGATCCCCGCGTCATGGACCCGCAGCAGGAGCTGGTCCGTCGCGCCGGCCTGGCGGACGACGACGTCGACCAGGTGGTCCGCGTGCTCGAGGGACTGCGCCGCTGGCGCGAGGCCGAGCGCCGCGCGAGCGAGGCGTCGCGCCGGTACATGAACCTCGGCGAGACCGACATGAAGGCCGTGCGCTTCGTCATCGCGCAGCGCAACCAGGGCCGCGTGGCCACGCCGGGCGCCATCGCGGCCCACCTCGGTATCACCACCGCCTCCACCACCAAGCTCCTCGACCGGCTCGTCGCGGGCGGCCACGTGCGGCGGTTCCCGCACCCGTCCGACCGGCGCAGCCTCGCCATCGAGGTGAGCGACGAGACACGCCGCGTGGCGCGCGAGACCGTGGGCCGCAGCCACGCCCGCCGGTTCGACGCCGTCGCCCGGCTCACGCCGCAGGAGCGGGAGGTCGTCGCGCGCTTCCTCGAGGACCTCGCGGCGACCGGCGAGGACGTCCCGGAGCCGCCGGCGGCCTGATCGTCGAACCCCGACCGTCAGACGGCGACCCGGCCCAGGATCTCGTCGACCACCTGGTCCGCGCCCGGAGCCACGTCGACGGCGAAGCCCGGCTCGTCCGCGGCCAGCGGTTCCAGCGTCGCGAGCTGGCTGTCCAGCATCTCCGGCTTCATGAAGTGCCCCGCCCGGCCCTGGATGCGGGCGCGCAGCAGCTCGGTCGAACCCGTCAGGTGCACGAACCGCACCGCGCCCGCCGGGCCCGCTTCCGCGAGCAGCTCGCGGTAGCCGCGGCGCAGCGCGCTGCACGGCACGACGGCGCTGCGCCCTGCGGCCAGCTCTCCCGCCAGCCAGTCCCGGATGCTGCGCAGCCACGGCCACCGGTCGGCGTCCTGCAGTGGGCGGCCGGCCGCCATCGCCGCCACGTTCTCGGGGGAGTGGAAGTCGTCGCCCTCGGCGAACGACGCCCCCAGCCGGCCCGCCAGCAGCGCGGCGACGGTCGTCTTGCCCGACCCCGCCACGCCCATCACCACGTAGGCCCGGGGTGCGTCGGATGTTGCGTCCATGCGCCCATCCTCGCCCATCGGCGAACGGGCCGGGCCCGTCGTCTCACCCCGGGCACACCCCTGGGCACGGACCCGTGACGTCCCCCACAATGGGCCGCATGACCCCGCCACGCCGCCCGCGCGACGCGCGCGGACCCGTCGTGGCCACCCTCGCCACCGGCGCGGCCCTGCTCTCGCACGTCGCCGCGGGCGGGGCCGTCCCCGGAGCGCTCGGTGTGCTCGTGCCGTGGGCGCTCGCGGTCGCCCTGAGCACCGCGCTCGCGGGCCGCCGCCTCGCGCTGTGGCGGACCGTGCTCTCGGTCGGCGCGAGCCAGCTGCTGTTCCACACCCTGTTCGTCGTGGGCGCGCCGTCCGGCGCCGCGACGGCGGGGCACGGACACGGCGGACACGGCTCCACCCTCCCGCCCCGCGGCACCGGCACGCTGCCGGACCTGCTCGTCGCCGACCCGACCATGTGGCTCTGGCACGGCGGGGCCGCGACCGCGACGGTCGCGGCCCTGTACGGCGGCGAGCGCCTCGTCACCCGGCTGCGCGCGCTCGCGGGCCGAGCCGCGGCCTGGCTCCGGCCCGGCCTGCCGACACCGGTCGCGGTGCCGGTCGCCCCCGAGCGCCCGGTCGTTCCCGACTGGTCCACCGGGACCGTCCCGGCCCGACCCGAGGTGTCGCCGTCCCGGCGTCGCGGGCCGCCGCCCGCCCTCGCGTACTGAGCAGAAACCCCCTCGAGCACCGGCCGGTCCCGGCGTGCCCGCACGCGCGTGCGCCCCGGACGGCCCGTGCCGCCCTCAGGACCCGAAGGCGAGAGCCATGACCACGAGCACGCCCACGAGCACGACCCCGACGACCCCCGCTCCCGCGCCCCCGACCGCTCGGCGGCACCGCCGCCCCGGCTGGTTCGGCGCCCTGCTGCTGCGGCTGCACTTCTACGCCGGCCTCCTGGTCGGCCCCTTCATCCTCGTCGCCGCCGTGAGCGGCGCGCTGTACGCCCTGACCCCGGCGATCGAGCAGGTCGTCCACCGGCACGAGCTGACGGCGCCTGTCACGGCCGACCGGCTGAGCCTCGCCGAGCAGACGCGGATCGCCGTCGCGCACGTCGGGGACCCGGACGCGGTTCCGTCCGCCGTCCGCCCCGCGCCCGCGCCCGGGACGACGACCCGGGTCATGTTCGCCCAGCCGTACTCCCCGGACCGCCTGGGCGAGAGCGAGTCGCGCGCGGTGTTCGTCGACCCCGGGACGGGCGAGGTCCGCGGCGACCTCACCGTGTACGGCACGAGCGGCGCCCTGCCGCTGCGCGCGTGGCTCGACCACCTCCACCGGAACCTCCACCTCGGCGAGCCCGGACGGCTGTACAGCGAGCTGGCCGCGTCGTGGCTCGGCGTCGTCGCGCTCGCAGGGCTCGGGCTGTGGGTGCAGCGGGTGCGGCGGTCGCGCGCGCCCAGGGACCTCCTGCGCCCCGCGCGCGGCCGGCGTGGGTACCGCAGGCTCTTCGGGTGGCACACCTCGGCCGGGTTCTGGGTGCTGCTCGGCGCACTGTTCCTCTCCGCGACCGGCATCACCTGGTCGCAGCACGCGGGCGGCAACGTCGACGCCCTGCGGGGCGCGGTCGGCTGGGGCACGCCCGCCGTCGACCGGAGCCTGCCCGGCGCCGGAGCCGCTGCGGCGCCCCCCGGGGACCACGCGCACCACGAGGGCGGCGGTGCCGCGGCGACGTCCGGCCCTGCGACCTTCGACCCCGACCTCGTCGACGCCGTCCTGGCCACCGCCCGGACCGTCAACGTGAACACCGACCTGGTGGAGATCACGCCGCCGTCGGGCCCGGACGAGGCGTGGGTGGTGCAGGAGATCCAGCGCAGCCACCCGACCGAGGTCGACGCCGTCGCCGTCGACCCCGCGACGCTGCGCGCGGTGCACCGGGTCGACTTCTCGGAGTTCCCGCTCGCGGCGAAGCTCGCCCGGTGGGGCATCGACGCCCACATGGGGTCGCTGTTCGGGCTGCCGCACCAGATCGCGCTCTTCGCGCTCGGCAGCGCCGTCGCGGCGCTGGTGGTGCTCGGCTACCTCATGTGGTGGGCGCGGCGTCCCACCCGGGCACGTGGCCTGGTGGGTGGGACGCCGCCGGAGCGCGGCGTGCTGCGCGGCGCGCCGTGGTGGGGCGTCGCCGCGGTGCTCGCGGGCGCCGTCGTGGTCGGCTGGTGGCTGCCGCTGGTCGGCTGGACGCTCGCCGGCTTCGTCGTGCTGGACGTGCTGCTCGGGTGGCGTGCCGCCGTCAGGCCTGCAGCAGCACCTTGATGGCACGCCGCTCGTCCATGGCGCGGTAGGCGTCCGCGACCTCGGCAAGGGGCAGGGTCAGGTCGAAGACCTTGCCCGGGTCGATCTCGCGGCGCCACACCAGGTCGAGCAGCTGCGGCAGGTAGGCACGCACGGGGGCGACGCCGCCGCGCAGCCCCTTGTTGCCCCAGAACAGCGCGTCGACGGGCAGGTCGCCGTGCGGCACGCCGACGACGCCGATCGTGCCGCCCGGCCGGGCCAGCTCGACCGACTGCGCGCGGGCCTCACCGGTGCCGACGCACTCCAGCACCGCGTCGGCGCCGATGCCGTCGGTGAGCTCGAGCACCTGCGCCCTGCCCTCCTCGCCGCGTTCCGCGACGACGTGGGTCGCCCCGAACTGCCGCGCCACCTCCTGGCGGTCGGCGTGCCGGCTCATCGCGACGATCGTGCCGGCGCCGAGCCGGGCGGCGGCGAGCACGCCGCTCAGCCCGACGGCGCCGTCGCCCACGACGACGACGCTCGACCCCGGCCCGACCTGCGCGCTCACCGCGGCGTGCCAGCCGGTGCACAGCACGTCCGAGAGGGTGAGCAGGCTCGGGATCAGGTCGGCGTCGGGCTCGCCGGGCGTGGCGACCAGCGTGCCGTCCGCGTTCGGCACGCGGATCCTCTCCGCCTGGCACCCGTCGTACCCGCCGCCGTGCAGGCAGTTGGCCTGCATGCCCGTGCGGCACACCGCGCACGTGTTGTCGCTGTGCAGGAACCCGCCGACGACGAAGTCGCCGGGCGTCACCGTGCGCACCGCGTCCCCGACCTGCTCGACGACGCCGACGTACTCGTGCCCGATCGGCGTCGGCCGCCTGACGGCGCTGACCCCGCGGTACCGCCAGAGGTCCGAACCGCACACGCAGGTGGCGACGGTCCGGACCACGGCGTCGGTGGGCTCGACCACCCGGGGGTCGGGCCGCTCCTCGAACCGGACGTCACCGGCTCCGTGAATGATTGCTCCTCGCATGGGTCCATTCACGCACGGCGTGTCCAGTCGGTGTGGACCGGACCCGGCTCAGCCTCGGGCGGCGGTGCGCACGACGTCGGCGAGCGGCGTCGGTGCGCGGCCCAGGAGGCGGGCCAGGTCGTCGCCGGGGGCCACGAGGTCGCCGGCCGCGATCGACCCGTCGAGCGCGGCGACGAAGGCCGCCGTGCCCTCGTCGAGCCCGGCCTGGCGGAGCTCGGTGGCCAGGTCCTCGACCGTGAGGTCGCGGTACCCCACGGTGGTGCCCGTGACGGCGGTGACGGTCGCGGCCAGCTCGCCGAGCGTGAAGGACTCGCCGCCGAGCTCGTGGACGACGAGGTCGCCGTCGTCCCCCTGGAGCGCCGTGACCGCGGCCGCGGCGTAGTCGGCGCGTGGCGCCGCGGAGATGCGGCCCTCTGCTGCGGCGCCGACGATCTCGCCGCGCCGCAGGTACTCGTCCAGGCGGTCGGTGTAGTTCTCGGTGTACCAGCCGTTGCGCAGCAGCGAGAGGGGCACGCCCGACTCCCGCAGGACCTTCTCGGTGCCCTGGTGCTCGCCGGCCAGCGGGTTGGACGTGGCGTCGGCGTTGAGGATGCTGGTGTAGGCGATGCGCTCGACGCCCGCGGCACGGGCGGCCTCGATCACCGCGGTGTGCTGGGCGACACGGTTGCCCGGCTCGCTGCCCGAGACGAGCAGCAGGCGCTGGACGCCGGCCAGCGCACCGGGGAGGGTCTCGGGGCGGTCGTAGTCGCCCTCGCGCACCTGTACGCCGCGCTCGGCGAGGTCGGTGGCGCGGGCAGGCGTCCGGGCGATCGCGACGACGTCCGCGGGCGCGACGCCCCGCTCGAGCAGCTCGGCGACGGCGAGCCGCCCGAGGTGGCCGGTGGCGCCGGTGACGGCGTAGGTGGTCATGGATTCTCCGGTTGCGTGTGGGAAGCACTAACGATTCGAAAGTACACCACATGCGGTGGCCGCGACGTAGTCTTGTCCGCATGGACCACGACGCGACGGACCACGACGCGCGCACGGACGGCCCCGCCCAGGAGCTGGTCGTCGACGTCTTCGCGCGCGACTGCACCTCGCGCGCCGCGTTCGAGGTCGTCACGTCGAAGTGGGCCTCGCTCGCGCTGCTCGCGCTGGTCGACGGGCGGTACCGGTTCAACGCCCTGCGCCGCAAGGTCGAGGGGGTCAGCGAGAAGATGCTGTCCCAGACGCTCCAGGCCCTCGAGCGCGACGGGATGGTCACGCGCGACGTCGTCACGACGATCCCGCCGCGCGTCGAGTACGCGCTGACACCCCTGGGCGAGGAGGTCGCCGGCCACCTGCGCGGCCTGGCCGACCTCCTGGAGGCGCGCGCGGCAGCCGACGCGGCGCCCCGCCCCACCCCGGCCGAGGCCTGACGGGCGCCGCCGTCGCCGTCCTACCGCGTCGCTGTCTTTCACCCCGACGTTTCTCGGCTTTGACAGCCTCCAGAGCCGAGAAACGTCGGGTTGAAAGACGAGGGCAGCGCCCGGCGACGCACGACGGCCGCCGTCGGCCCGGGCGGTGAGCCCCGGGTCGACGGCGGCCGTCGCGCCCGTCAGGAGGTCAGCGGCGCCGCACCTCCAGGGCCGACGTCGCCTCGGATGCGCCGTGGTCGTCCGAGCCCGCGTACCGCGCGGTGATCGTGTAGTCGCCCGCCACGAGCAGCGGCGGGACCAGGACCTCCGCGGTGCCCTTGCGGAGCTTCACGGTGCGCTCGTAGGGGTGGCGCTCGCCGTCGCGGGCCACGGTGACCGTGACCTTGCCGGACGGGTCGGTCGACGAGCCCTTCGCCGCGACCGCGACCCTGACCCGGAACGGCTCCAGCAGGTGGACCGAGGCCGGGGCCGTGATCGTGGTGGTCGTCGCGCCGGGCTGCGCGTCGGCCGGCACGAGGTCGCGCACCGCGGTGCGGTGCACGCCGCCCTCGTCGGTGCCCGCGTAGACCCAGGCGCCGTCCGGGCTGACCGCGAGCGAGCGCACGGACATCGCCGTCAGCCCCTTCGAGGCCGCCGACCACGTGGCGCCCCCGTCGGCCGAGACGAGCACGCCCGCGCCGTTGGCCGCCAGGCCGTACGGTCGCCACCGGGCGGCGCCCGCGACCAGGAGGTCACGGCCGGCCGCGGGGCCGTCCGGCACCTCGACGGACGCGAACTCGGTGACCGCGGCCGAGGTGTTGGGCACCTCGGCGGTGGCGAAGGTCGTGCCGCCGTCGCGGCTGACCCGGATGCCGGGCTGCTCGCCGACGACCACGTGGCGCGGGTCGGCCGGGTCGACCCAGAGCGACCGTGCCGCGTCCTCGGTCAGACGGGTGCGCTTCGCGCCGAGGTCGTCGGCGCGGTAGAGCCCCGTGGACGTGGCGAGCCACAGCCTGCGCGGGTCGACCGGGTCGGGCAGGATCTGCTCGACGACCGCCCGGAGGTTGTACGTCGTCCACGTCTCGAACCGGTCGGTCGAGACGAGGATGCCCGCCTCGTAGGGCGTCCGGTAACCCACGAGCACGGTGTCCTCGTCGTGCGGGGAGACGGCGACGGTCGTCGGCGTGAAGCTGCTGTAGGGGCCGACCTGCTCGAGGTCGGCGTCCGTGCCGCCGGCGCCCGTGGTGAGGATGCGGCTGAGACCGTTGGCGGTGGAGCCGACGGCCCAGACGTCGTGGTCGCCCAGCGGCGACTGCGTCACCGCGGTGACCTGACGGCCGATGACGCCCTCGTGGCCGATCGAGCCCCAGTCCTGCGAGCTCTCGTCGAGGTCCGCGAGCGGCCGCTGGTGCAGCCCCTCGTAGTCGACGGCGCGCAGCACCGGCTCGCCCTCGGCGTCGACGCCCGCGTGCACACCGGTGACGTCCGTGCCGGAGACCCCGGTCTTGGTCCAGGTCTCGCCGTCCTGCGTCGCGTAGTACCCGGCGCCCTCCATCGCGACGACGACGTGGTCGGCGGGCGTGCCGGGCCAGTGGTCGACGTCGGTGGCCAGCGGCCCGAAGACGGGCAGCGGGTGGGTCTCCCAGGTGGCGCCGAGGTCGGGGCTCGTGCTGTACGTCGTCAGGCCCATGGCGTAGACGGTGCCGTCCGTCAGCGTGGTGACCGAGACGTAGGACTGGCCGGTGTCGGCACCGGTGGTCCAGGTGGCACCGGAGTCGCGCGAGGTCATGGCCACGCCGTCGCCGAGCACCACGGCCGCGGCGGCGCCGTCGGCCACCACGCCCTGCGGGCGGTCGGTGTAGTCGGTGGTCGCGTAGGTCCGGGTGACCTCGCTGCCGCCGGACAGCACGTCGGCGACGCGGTAGATGCCGTCGAAGGTGGCGACGAGCAGGTCGTCGCCCGCGAAGGCGGCGCCGTTGACGGAGCCCGTCCAGGCGGGAGCGACGCGCCGCCAGCGCTGCCCGGCGTCCCGGCTGAGGTAGAGACCGTCGCTCGTGACGGCGGCCAGCGCGTCGCCCTGGGCGACGAGCTCGTCGATGGCGACGTCGGGGAACGGCAGCACGGTCCACGTGCGGCCGGCGTCCGCCGTGTGCACGATGCGGCCCGCGTAGGACGGGTCGAGGACGACCTGACCCACCGCGCCGTTCAGCGCGACGTAGAACCCGCCGGGCGTCGCGGTGTCGGCCACCGGGATGCCCCACCCGTCCGCGACGGGCATGCTCCGCACGCGCTCCCACGTCGCGCCCTGGTCGGTCGTGACGAACGGGTGCACGCCGCTGCTGGTCATGGCCAGGCCGGTGCCCGGCGCGGTGGGGGAGACGGCCAGCTCGCGGGCCGTGCCGGACAGGCCGACCTGCGCCCAGCCGCCCGCCTGGTCGGCGCCCTCGGACTGCACGCCGCCGGCCCCGGTCACGGTGCGCCCCGTGATCGTGGCGCGCGCGTCGAGCCCGTAGGAACCGGGCTCGTCCAGCGGCACCGTGCCGCGGAACCAGCCAGGGTTGCCCGCGACGGCGGTCAGCGCGGCCGTGTACTGCTCGCCGGACGGCGCCGTCGCCCGCACGGTCGGCGGCGCCTCTGGCGCCACCGGGGCACGGACGAACACCTCGGTGCTGCCCGTCGCCAGCGTCGGTGACGCCTGGACCTGCAGCGGCCGGACGTAGCTCGCGTACGGGACCCGCACGGTGCTGCCGTCGGAGACCGTGCCGACCACGACACCCGAGGTCTCGGCGTCCACCACACCCGCCTCCGGCGTGACCGTCAGGTCCACCGACGCGCTCCGGCCGGCCGGGATCTGCACGGTCTTCGCCGACAGACGCGCCGCCCCCGTGCTGTCCGCCGACGGCTCGGCGGCCAGCCGCACGGTCACCGCCTTCGTCCCGGCGTTGCGCAGCACGACCGTGCCGGTGCGGGCGGCGTCGCCACCCATGTCGGCCAGGCCGAGCGACAGGGCGTCGGGGGAGGCGGTGACCCGCTGGTCGACGGCGGCCGCGACGTCGAGCCTGCCCGCGCCCTGGGCGGACGGGGAGGCGTCGGCGTCGGCCGAGTCCAGCGGCTGCGCGCTGCCCACGAGGGTCGCCCGCAGCTGCTCGCCCGACAGCTCGGGGCGGGCCTGCGCGAGCAGGGCAGCCGCGCCCGCGACGTGCGGGGCGGCCATCGACGTGCCGGACAGCCGGTACCGGTCGCCCTCCACGCCGAGCTCGGCCGGGATGTCGGACATGATCTCGAAGCCCGGCGCCACGATCTCCGGCTTGAGCGTCATGGCGTCGCTCGGCCCGCGGGAGCTGAAGCTCGCGACCCGGTCGGTCTGGTCCACCGCGCCGATGGTGGCGCGGGCGGTGCCCGCGAGGACCTCGTCCTTGAACGTCTGGTAGAGGGACGAGTCGATGTTCATCATGACCAGGCGCTCGCGGCGCAGGTCGAACCCGCCGCCGGACAGCACGCTCGCCGCGCCCTGGGGGCCGACGTCGCCGTCGCCCGCGGGGTCGGTCGGGCGCACCGTGTACAGCAGCGCGCCGACGGCCCCGTGCTCCTCGGCGAGCAGCGCCTGCTGCAGGTGCAGGCCCTCGACCTCGCCCAGGGAACCGACGGTCAGGCTCTGCATGACCACGATCGCGCCGCGCACGTCGCCGGCCTGCTCGTAGTCCTCCTCCTCGAGCCCGTCGCCGACGTCGACCAGACGGGCCGTGAGGCCCTTGGCCGGCGGGTTCGCCGACATCGGGAAGCGCGTCACGTCGAGCGGGCGCTCCTGCTTGCCCGGTCCCTTGCCCTTGCCGGGTCCCTTGCCCGGTCCCTTGCCCGGCTCCTTGCCGCCCGGTCCCGTGCCGAGCAGCGTCAGCGTCGGGTCGGCCACGCCGGTGACCTGCGCGCCGACGGCGAGGACGCCCTCGGCGGCGGCGGGCGAGCCGATGCTCTGACCGTACGGGCCGGAGTTGCCTGCCGCGGCCACGACGACGACGCCCTGGCGCACCGCCTCGGTCGACGCACGGCCCAGCGGGTCGGTGCCGTCGCCGGGGGTGCCGAGGCTCATGTTGACCACGTCGGCGGGGTGGTCGCCCAGCGGGTCGGTGGCCGCCTCGAGCGCGAGGAGCAGGTCGTCCGTGGTGCCGGTGCCGCGGGCGTCGAGCGCCTTCCAGGCGGTGAACGTCACGTCGGGCGCCATGCCGGTGAGGTTCGCGCCGCCCGCACCCACGATGCCCGCCACGTGCGTGCCGTGCATGTGGTCGTCCATGGGGTCGGCGTCGTCGTTGGCGAAGTCGTAGCCGTCGACGACGCGGTGGCCCGGCCCGAACCCGCCGCCCAGGTCGGCGAGCGTGTAGTCGATGCCGGTGTCGATGATCGCGACGGTGCGGCCCGTGCCCCGGACGGCGGTGCCGTCCGCGTCGGTGCGCTTCCACACCTGCGGGGCCCGCGTGGCGGGGATGTTCGCCTCGCCGCCGAGGATCCGCACGGCGGCCGCCTCCGTCACCCGGGCGACGCCGGGGGCGGAGCGCAGCTCGTCGAGGTCGGCCGGGTCGACGGTAGCCACGACGGCGGACAGGAGGCCGGTGACCGCCTCGGCGTCCTCCAGCTCGACGCCCTCGCGCTCGATGCGGGCCGTGACGGTCTCCTGCGCGCCGGTGACCTCCTCGACGGCAGCGCGGTAGTCGGCCGCGAACGCGCTGCGCGCGCTCGCCGAGACGGAGCCGGTGGACCGGGCGGCGGCGAGCTCCTCCTGGCCGACGACGTCGGCGGCCGTGGGGGTGTCGAGCTCGACGATGACGCGGACGGGGTCGCCCGGCGGGCTGTCCGGGGCGGCGAACGCGGCCCCGGAGGACAGGACGAGGGAGGCCGAGGCGAGGGCGCTCGTGGCGAGCAGACCCCGGCTGCGGCCGGATCTCTGAGAGTGCATGAGGGCTGTCTAGCCGCCGCCCGCGCGTCCAGGCAATGGTCAGGATGGCCGGATGCGGCCAATGGCCGGTAACGGCCCGCGAAGTTTTACACGCACGACACGTGCGAGGGCATCTTTCACCCGGCCGCCGACGAGCGGCTCAGAGCCAGCCCCGCCGCACCGCCTGCATCCCCGCCTGGAACCGGTTCGCGGCGCCGAGCCGACGCAGCAGGTCCGTCGTCCGCCGGCGCAGCGTCCGCTCCGACAGGCCCAGCTCGCGCGCGATCGCCTCGTCCTTCGCCCCCGAGCCCAGCAGCGCCAGCAGCGCACGGTCCGCCACGCTCGGGCCCTGCTCCGGCGCGGACGCGTCCGCCAGGTCGTCGGCGGCCGGCAGCTCGACCGACCGCGCCCACACCGCCTCGAACGCCTCGCACAGCAGGTCCACCAGCGGCCCGCCCTCGACCACCACAGACGTCGGCCGCCGCGGGTCGAGGTCCGCGCTGACCAGGGCGGTGCGGCGGTCGGCGATCGCGAGCTTCGCGGGCAGCGACGGTGCCACCCTGGCCTGCTCGCCCATCGCGGCGGCGTGCCGCACCTCCGCCCACGCGCCCGGCCGGTCCAGCACCTCCGCGGCGTACACCGCGCGCCACGTCACCCCGCGCTGCAGCACCAGCGGCTCGACAGGGTTGTCGTCCGCCAGCACGTACGGCGGCCGGTCGAACGCCATGAACTCGCCCCTGACCTCGTGCTCCATGCGCGTGTACCAGGCGCCGATCAGCGCCGGGTCGTCGAGCACGTGCACGCGGCCCGCGGCGCCGCCGCCGTCCGCCGTCTGCTCGAACAGCTCCGCGAGGTCGGGGATGGTCGCCCGCACCCGGTCCAGCCGCGCCGCCGTCCGGTCGGTCAGCGCGCGCAGCGCGACCCGCGGGTCGACCGCCGTGTACTCGCCCGCCGTGCCCGCCGTCCGGTTGATCAGCCCCGCGGCGCGCAGCCGCGCCAGCATGCCGTCCGGGTCGGTCCCCGTCAGCGGGACGTCGCGCTCCACGTCCGCGACCCGCACCGTGCCCTGCGCCAGCACGTACCGGTACACCAGCCGCATGTCCTCGTCGATGCCGACGGCGCCCAGGTCTCCCTCGCGCCCGGGCTCGTCCTCCGCCACCATGAGCGCCAGCGTAGTGCGGGTGAAGTCGGCCGCCGCCGCGCCGAGCGCGCACTACCGTGGCCACGAGCGGCGACAGGAGACAAGATGTCCACCCTCACCACGATCGAGCGGTCGCC
>Ga0079224_100003264_pt1 | contig 20333 bp, 17 predicted proteins | sample Stecom2015_FD_80414 | JGI IMG/M metagenome (GOLD analysis project Ga0079224, IMG submission 80414) | Agricultural soil microbial communities from Utah to study Nitrogen management - Steer compost 2015 | ecosystem: Environmental > Terrestrial > Soil > Agricultural land | place: USA: Utah...
CCGTCCCGGCAGCCGTTCCCGTCCCGGCAGCCGTTCCCGTCCCGGCAGCCGTTCCCGTCTCGGCAGCCAGGTCCGGCCGCGCGGCTCAGCCCTGTGCGGCGAGGCGCACGAAGGCGGCGGTGTCGAGCGTCTCCCCCCTGGCGGCGGGATCGATTCCGGCCGCGCGCAACCTGCGCTCGGATTCGGCGGTGCTGCCCGCCCAGCCCGCGAGCGCCGCGCGCAGGGTCTTGCGGCGCTGGGCGAAGGCCGCGTCGACGACCTCGAAGACGCGGCGACGGTGCTCCTCGTCGATCGGCCACGGAGCTTCGGCGAAACGCTGCACGCGCACCAGGCCGGAGTCGACGCGCGGGACCGGCCAGAAGACCTGGGTGCCGATCGCGCCGGCGCGCCGCACGGTGCCGAAGAAGCCTGCCTTGACACTGGGCACGCCGTAGACGCGGCTGCCGGGTTCGGCGGCCAGCCGGTCGGCCACCTCGGCCTGGACCATCACCAGCGCGGTCCGCAGGCTCGGCAGTTCGGCCAGCAGATGCAGCAGCACCGGGACGGCCACGTTGTAGGGCAGGTTCGCCACCAGCGCGGTCGGTTCGACGGGCAGATCGGCCGCGGCGACCCGCAGCGCGTCGGCCCGCACCACGTGCAGCCGCTCGGCGAGCGTGGGCGCGCGGTCGGCCACGGTGGCGGGCAGGTGCTCGGCCAGCACCGGGTCGATCTCGACGGCGACCACCCGGTCGACCACGTCGAGCAGGGCCAGCGTGAGCGAGCCCAGGCCGGGGCCGACCTCGACCACGAGATCGTCGCGGCCAACGCCCGCCGCGGCGACGATGCGCCGGACGGTGTTGGCGTCGTGCACGAAGTTCTGGCCGAGCTGCTTGGTCGGCCGCACGCCGAAGCGTTCGGCCAGCGTCCGCACCTCGGCGGGGCCGAGCAGCGCGGCCTGCCCGCGCGCGACGGCCTCGACGCTCTCCCCCGCTCCCCCGCCGTCGTGCGCCACGGCGTCGGCCGCGCCGGGGACAGTGGTCTCGGCGCGCGCGGAATCGTCACCTCGAGCGGGGATATCGGCGGACGGCACCGCACGAACCTACCAACCCCGCCGGCGCCGAGGTCAGCGCGTCACCCCACCCGCCCGAGCGCCCGGCCGGGCTCCCGCGCCCGGCGAACGGCCCGAGCCGGCCACGCGCACCGCACCCGAGCCGGCCACGGGGCACGCCGCGTCGACCCGAGACGGCGCCGCCCGTGCGGCGGTGGCCCCTACAGGCCGAGGCGGCCGGTGCAGGCGGGCCAGGCGCCCCACCCCTGATTGGCTCGGGTGACCTCGGCGATGGCGATCTGTTCCTCGCGGGTGGCCAGGTCGGCGCGGGGGGCGTAGCGCAGGCCGCCCTGACGTTCCCAGGTGCTCTGGTCGAACTGGATGCCGCCGTAGTAGCCGTTGCCGGTGTTGATCGACCAGTTGCCGTTGGACTCGCATTCGGCCAGCGCGTCCCAGAGGTGGCCGTCGCGGACGGGCGGGACCTCGGTGCCCGGCTTGGCGCCCTTGCGGACCGTCCTCGGTTGCGCGGGCACCTGCACCACCGCGTCGACCGGGGCGCGCTCGACCTCCTGGCCGTTGACCTTGGTGACGGCGAAGGTCACGTCCTGCACGCCGGGGACGCCCTCGTCCTCGACGACGGTGCGGCTCATGTTCAGCGTCTCGTCCTCGATGACGTTCTCCGGCGGGTCCAGGGGCAGCGTCTCGGTGACGTTCTCCACCCGCTTGCGGGTCACCACCACCCGCAGGCCCTCGGTGAGCGGGGTGTCCGGTCCCGGCTCGACGGTGTCCTGCTGGACGAGCGGCACGCCCGCCACCGCGAGGAATTCGCCCACCGTCGGGGCGGCCAGGCGCACGTCGACGGGTTCGCCGAGGCCGTCGAGCAGCGAGACGGTGCGCGGGGTGGCCACCCGCAGCGCCGCGCCGGTGAGCGGCAGCGGGTCGTCGCGGCCGGGTGAGACGTAGACGTCGGCGGGCAGGTTCAGCTGTTCGAGCGCCTCACCGGCGGTCAGGCCGGTCGTCCACACCTTGCGCACCCGGCCGTCCACGGTCAGCGCCACCTCGCGCGCCCGGTTCAGCACGATGGTCGCGCCGTCCACCACGGCCGCGCGCAGGCCCGGCTCCACCCGGTCGCGGTCGGTCACGTCGAAGCCCGCCGCGCGCAGCACGCCCGCCACATCGCGCGACATCGTGGTGCGGACCGTCTGATCACCGTCGACGACGACGGTGACGGTCTTGCGATTCACGATGGCCATGGCGGCGCCGACGATGAGGGTCAGCAGCAGCGCCGCCACCGCGGCGTAGAGCAGCGGCGAACGCGATTGGTTGATCTTCGCGAACGGAGACATGGTCACAGGACCATAACGACCGGAATTCCCGGCGACAACCGCACCGAGCACAGGCGGCGGATCGCGAATCACGATTCGATATCGACGCCGCAGGTGACCGACATTGTTCGCGGCCGTTTGTGACCCGCCTCACAGATCGGTTTCCGATCCGGGGAAACAGGGAAAAGAATCAGATCCGGTAGAAACGCCGCGCGTTCGCCGTGGTGATCTCGGCCAATTCCTCCGGGTCCTGGCCGCGCAATTCGGCCAGCGCGCGCACCGTGTACGGCAGGCAGTAGGACTCGTTGGGCGCGCCGCGGAACGGATGCGGGGTCAGATAGGGCGCGTCGGTCTCCACCAGGATGCGGTCGTCGGGCACCACTTTGGCCGCCTCGCGCAGCTCGTGGGCGTTCTTGAAGCTGACGGTGCCGGAGAAGCTGAGCACATAGCCCTGCTCCACACACGTCATCGCCATGTTGGTGTCGGAGGAGAAGCAGTGGAAGATCACCGTGTTCGGCGCGCCCTCGTCCAGCAGCACGGTGAGCAGGTCGTGGTCGGCTTCCCTGTTGTGGATCATCAGCGGCTTGCGCACCCGCTTGGCCAGGTCGATGTGCCAGCGGAAAGCCTCGATCTGGGTCTCGATGTCGGCGCAGCCCTCCAGCCTGCCCGGCCAGTAGTAGTCGAGGCCGGTCTCACCGACCGCCACCGTGCGCGGGTCGGCGGCCAGCCGCTCTAGTTCCGCCTCGGCCTCCGCGTCCAGCGCGTTCGCCCTGGTGGGATGCAGGGCGACCGCGGCGAAGACACGCTCGTCGCGGTGCGCGGCTTCCACCGCCCAGCGCGCCGCGGCCAGATCGTCGGCCACGGTCACCACGCGACCCACCCCGACACTCTCGGCCCGGTCCAGGATCGCCGCCGTGGAGGCGGCGTCGGTGGCCCCGCAGGCGTCCAGGTGGGTATGCGCGTCGACCAGCGGAGACAGTGGTCGAGGCGGTTCCGGGGCGGGGCGCGAGGCTTTCATCGGACTCCTGGTCGAACGCGGACGCGGTGGTCACTACAGTAGTCAGCACCATGAACGCGGACGCACCAGCCTTCTACGTCACCACGGCCATCGCCTACCCGAACGGCGCACCGCACATCGGGCATGCCTACGAGTACATCTCCTCCGATGCCATCGCCCGGTTCAAGCGGCTCGACGGCTACGACGTGTTCTTCATGACCGGCACCGACGAGCACGGTCAGAAGATGCAGCAGACGGCCGCCGCCGAGGGCATCCCGGTGCAGGAGCTGGCCGCCCGCAACTCCGATGTCTTCCAGCGGCTCGACGAGGTGCTCGACATCTCCTACGACCGCTTCATCCGCACCACCGACGCCGACCACCTGCGCGCCAGCGAGGCCATCTGGCAGCGCATGCTGGCCAACGGAGACATCTACCTGGACAACTACTCCGGGTGGTACTCGGTGCGCGACGAGGCGTTCTACACCGAGGAGGAGACCACGCTGCTCGAGGACGGCAGCCGCATCTCCACCGAGACGAAGACCCCGGTCACCTGGACCGAGGAGTCGAACTTCTTCTTCCGGCTGTCGAAGTACCAGGACAGGCTGCTCGCGCTGTACGAGGAGAACCCGGACTTCATCGCGCCGGCCACCCGGCGCAACGAGATCGTCAGCTACGTCAAGGCCGGGCTGAAGGATCTGTCCATCTCGCGCACCACCTTCGACTGGGGCGTTCCCGTGCCGGGCCACCCCGACCACGTCATGTACGTGTGGGTGGACGCGCTCACCAACTACCTCACCGGTGTCGGCTTCCCTGAACTGGATTCGCCGGAATTCCGCAAGTACTGGCCCGCGGATCTGCACATCATCGGCAAGGACATCACCCGTTTCCACGCGGTGTACTGGCCCGCCTTCCTGATGTCGGCGGGCATCGAGTTGCCGAAACGCGTTTTCGTGCACGGCTTCCTGTACAACAAGGGCGAGAAGATGTCGAAGTCGGTCGGCAATGTCGTCGACCCGCTCGCCCTGGTCGACGAATACGGCTTGGACGCGGTGCGTTTCTTCCTGCTGCGGGAGATCTCCTACGGCCAGGACGGCAGTTACAGCCACGAGGCGATCGTCTCGCGCATCAATGCCGATCTGGCCAACGAATTCGGCAATCTGGCGCAGCGCAGCCTCACCATGGTGAACAAGAACTGCGGCGCGGCGGTGCCGAGGCCGGGCGAATTCACCGACGAGGACCGCGCCCTGCTCGACCGCGCCAACGGCCTGCTCGAGCGCTGCCGCGCCGAATTCGACGGCCAGCAGATGCATCTCGCGCTGGAGGCGATCTGGCTGACCCTCGGCGAGACGAACCGCTATTTCTCCGCCCAGGCGCCGTGGGCGCTGCGCAAGTCCGGCACCGAGGAGGATCTGGCCAGGATGGCCACGGTCCTCTACGTCACCCTCGAGGTGGTGCGCATCGTGGCCATCCTGGTGCAGCCGGTCATGCCGGGGTCGGCGGCCAAGATCCTGGATCTGCTCGCCGTGCCGGGCCGCACCTTCGCCGACATCGGCGTTTCGCTCGAGCCGGGCACCCCGCTGCCCGCGCCCGCGCCGGTGTTCCCGCGCTATGTGGAACCCAAGGACGGCGAGAGCAAGTAGACCGGAACGCCCGCGCCGTCAGTGCCAGCGGGCGAGCAGCCGCTCGGCCTCCCTGCCGAGCGCGGCCTGCAGGAACGGCCCGAAGCTGATCCGGCCCACCCCCTGGGCGGCCAGCTCGGCCTTGTCCGAGACGTCGGGCACGGCGATGGCGTTGACCGGCAGCGGCAGCCGCGAGGTCAGCGCGCGCATGGTCTGCTCGTCGTGCCTGCCCACCGGGTAGAGCACGTCGGCGCCCGCCTCGGCGGCCAGGGTGAGCCGGGCGATCGCGCGGTCGAGCCGGTCGGACTCGTCGCCGTCCCGGCGCAGGAACAGATCGGTGCGGGCGTTGACCACCACGTGCACACCCGCCGCGTCGGCGAACTCGCGCAGGCCGCGCACCAGGTCGGCGTGCTCGTCGGCGCCGCGCAGCCTGCCGCCCTCGCTGTGCACGGTGTCCTCGATGTTCAGCCCGACCGCGCCCGCCTCCAGCAGACCGTCCACGAGCTGGGCCGGGGCGAGCGCGTAGCCGGATTCGACGTCGACGGAGACGGGCACGTCCACGGCCGAGGTCACCTGACGGACTCTGGTGAGCAGTTCGGTGAAGGTCATGCCCTCGTTGTCGGCGCGGCCGATCGAGTCGGCGACGGGATGGCTACCCATGGTCAGTGCCGTAAATCCCGCCCGCACGGCGAGATCCGCCGACCACGCGTCCCACACCGTGGGCAGCACGACCGGGTCGCCCGGCCGGTGCATGGCCAGCAGTGTCTTCGCTTTGCTCTCCAGAGTCGTCATGACTCGATCATGGCTCAGTCGCAGGCCTGGGGCCGGCAATCGCGCGTGGCGTGGGTGTCGAGCACGCGCGCGCCCGGCCCCTCCTCGCCGAGGCGGTCGCGCTCGTTGACGATCTTGCACACGCCGAGCGACAGGCAACCGCAGCCGATGCAGTCGGTCAGGCTGTCGCGCAGCCGGATCAGCTGCTCGATGCGGTCGTCGAGTTCGGCGCGCCAGGTGGTGGACACCAGCTCCCAGTCCCGTTTGGTGGGCGTGCGGCCCTCGGGCAGGCGGTCGAGTTCGGCCTTGATCTCGCTCAGCGGGATGCCCACCCGCTGGGATATGCGGATGAAGGCGACCCGGCGCAACGTCTCGCGCGGATAGCGACGCTGGTTGCCGCTGGTGCGCCTGCTGCTGATGAGCCCCTCGCGCTCGTAGAAGTGCAGGGCCGACACCGCGACGCCGCTGCGCTGCGACAGTTGACCGGGGGTCAATTCCTTGGCACGCCAATCGGCTGTCGACATCACGCTCCTTCGCTCCGAGGTGAACCATACTTCGGGTTCGCCCACGCCCGGGATGATTTCGGACACATGCGCATAAATGTTTCTTTCCGGCACGGCGCGGCACGATGGGCGTGCTCACCGGCCGTGTGCGCATTACGGTCGGAGCATGAACCACGGCAGCACCGACCACGGCTACGGCGTCACCTCCGAGGTGGGCGTTCTGCGCACGGTGATGCTGCACCGGCCCGGCCCCGAACTGCGCAGGCTCACCCCGCGCAACAGCGATCAGCTGCTCTTCGACGGCATCCCCTGGGTCGAGCGCGCACAGCAGGAACACGACATGTTCGCCGACGTGCTGCGCGGGCGCGGCGTCGAGGTGCTGCTGCTGGCCGACCTGCTCGCCGAGACGCTCGCGGTCAGCGGGGCCGCGCGCATCCAGGGCATCAGCGCCGCCGTGGACGCCCGCAGGCTCGGCCACACCCTCGCCGACGAGCTTGCCGCCCACCTGCGCGGCGTGCCCGCCCCCGCTTTGGCCGAGATCCTCACCGCGGGCATGACCTTCGACGAGCTGCCCTTCGCGCACGACGGCACCTCGCTGGTGCGCCGCATGCACCACGGCAGCGACTTCGTCATCGACCCGCTGCCGAACCTGCTGTTCACCAGGGACTCCTCGTTCTGGGTGGGACCGAGGGTGGCGATCACCTCGCTGGCGCTGCCGGCGCGCATGCGCGAGACCTCGCTGACCGACCTGATCTACGCCTTCCACCCGCGCTTCCTCGGTGTGCGGCGGGCCTACGAGTCGCACACCGCCCCGATCGAGGGTGGCGACGTGCTGCTGTTGTCCCCCGGCGTGGTGGCGGTCGGAGTCGGCGAGCGGACCAGCCCGGCCGGCGCGGAGGCGCTGGCCCGCAGCCTGTTCGACGACGATCTCGCGCACACCGTGCTGGTGGTGCCGATCGCGCAGAGCCGGGCCACCATGCACCTGGACACCGTGTGCACCATGGTCGACGTCGACGCGGTGGTCATGTACCCGGCGCTGCGCGACGAGTTGCAGGCCTTCACCATCCGGCGTGACGACGACTACGGCGGCCGCGAGGACCCGTCCGGGGTCACCATGAGCGGCCCCGACCCGTTCCTGCCCGCCGCCGCCGAGGCCATGGGCATCGGCAAACTGCGCGTCATCGACACCGGCTCGGACGTGGTCACCGCCGAACGCGAACAATGGGACGACGGCAACAACACCCTGGCGCTGGCGCCCGGCGTGGTCGTCGCCTACGAGCGCAACGAGGTCACCAACGCCAGGCTGGCCGACGCCGGGGTCGAGGTGCTCACCATCTCCGGCTCCGAGCTCGGCTCCGGCCGAGGCGGCCCGCGCTGCCTGTCCTGTCCCCTGTCCCGCGAGACCGCGTGAGCACGACGCCGACATGCTGAACGTCACCATCGACCCCGAATCCGCCGAGCCGCCCTTCGAACAGCTGCGGATGGCCGTCTTCGCCGCGGTCCGCTCCGGCGAGCTGACCGCGGGCACCAAGATCCCGACCGTGCGGGCGCTGGCCGCCCAGCTCGGGCTGGCGCCCAACACGGTCGCGCGCGCCTACCGGGAACTGGAGGAGGACGGCGTGCTGGAGACCAAGGGCAGGCTCGGCACCTTCATCGCCTCCTCCGGCGATCCCACCACCGACGCCGCGGGCCGGGCCGCCACGGCCTATGTGGCGGCGATCCGGCGCCTCGGCCTGGACGACGAGGCCGCGCTGCACTACGTGCGGGCCGCGCTGGACTGACCGACCCGGCCGCGCTGGACTGACCGACCCGGCCGCGCTGGACTGACCGGCCCGGTCGCGCTGGACTGACCGACCCGGCCGCGCCGGACGAGCCGACAGCGTGCCGCACCTGATCAGCGCCAGCTGGGCAGCCACAGCCGCAGCTGCCACTCCTGCGGGCTGATCGCCATGGCCGACATGATCGGCCAGAACCAGATGAAGGTCGCCACCACGATGCCCAGGTAGAGGCACACCGCGAGCAGACCGAGATTGCGGCGCTCGTCGGGGACCAGGAAGGCGTTGGGGTCGGCGACCCGGTGCGGGGCCGCCCGCGCCGGGCCGATGATGTCGCCGAGCACCAGCGCCACCGCCATCATCAGGAACGGGGCCAGCGGGACCGCGTAGAAGAAGTACATCTGCCGGTCCAGGGTGAGGAACCACGGCAGCAACGCCGCACCGTAGCCGGCCAGCACCGCGCCGTAGCGCCAGTCCCTGCGCACCGCCCAGCGCCAGATCCCCCAGGCCAGCACCGGCAGCGAGATCCACCAGATGGCGGGGGTGCCGATCAGCATGACCGCCTTCACGCACTGGCCGGGCTCGCAGCTGGCCACATTGTCGGCGTAGTAGTAGAGCATCGGCCGCAGGCCCATGGGCCAGGTCCACGGCTTGGACTCCCACGGGTGGATGTTGCCCGCGGAGTTGGTCAGGCCGGCGTGGAAGGTCAGCGACTCGCCGCTGTAGTACCACAGCGAGCGCAGCGCCGCGGGCACGAACGACCAGGTGCCGTCGGTGCCGATCTGGTTGCCCACCGCGTGCCGGTAGACGGCGGTCTCACTGGCGAACCAGGCCGCGTAGCTGCCGAGATACACCCCGAACGGCACCACGACCAGCGCGTACAGCGCGGGGCCGATATCGCGCAGGGCGGTGCCGCGCCATGGGCTCGGCACCCCGTAGGCGCGCCGGGCCGACAGGTCGAACAGCACGCTCATCAGACCGAAGACGGCGATGAAGTACACCCCCGACCACTTGGTGCCGCAGGCCAGCCCGAGCAACACACCAGCGCCGAAACGCCACCAGCGCACCCCGAGGCGCGGCCCCCATCTGCTCACGGCGATCCTGCCCTCCGCGTCGGCGCGGGCCAGCCGCCTGCGCACGTCGTCGCGGTCGACGATCAGGCAGCCGAAGGCGGCGGTGACGAACAGGGCCATGAAGATGTCGAGCATGCCGATGCGCGAGGACACGTACAGCACGCCGTCGGCGAGCATGAGGATTCCCGCGATCGCACCGACCAGGGTGGAACGGGTCATCCGTCGCACGATGCGCACCACCAGCAGCACCAGCACCGTGCCCGCCAACGCGGCGCTGAACCGCCAGCCCCAGCCGTTGTAGCCGAACAGCAGTTCGCCGAACGCGATCATCTGCTTGCCCACCGGCGGGTGCACCACCAGGCCGTAGCCGGGGTTGTCCTCCACCCCGCCGCCGGTGAGCATCTGCCAGGCCTGCGGCGCGTAGTGCTTTTCGTCGAAGACCGGGGTGCCGCCGTCGGTCGGGTAGTTGAGGACGCTGAAGCGGGTGACGGCCGCCAACGCGGTGAGCACGGCGGTGACCACCCAGCCGCGCAGGGTGTCGACCGGCCCGAAATCCGGGGAGGGGCGCAACGGGGCCGGGCTCGACCAAATGGTGGCCGCGGCCCCGGGTGTGGTCGGGCGGTCGGTCACCTGGGTCACGGACCCGATCGTATTCGGTACCCCCGGGGGGAGGTGGAATCGGCCGATTAGGCTGGGGCGACAGCGATGGAGACGACCGGACGGAGCACGGTGACCACCGAGGAGACCACGGCCGGACCGGCGGGCGGGCGCCTGATCCTGGCCGCGACCCCGATGGGCGACATCGGCGACGCCTCCCGGCGCCTGTGCGCGGCGCTGGCCTCCGCCGACGTGGTGGCCGCCGAGGACACCCGCCGCACCCGCGCCCTGGCCAAGGCGCTCGGGGTGGAGATCACGGGCCGGGTGGTCAGCTTCTACGACCATGTCGAGACCGCGCGCATCCCCGCGCTGCTCGACGACATCGAGGCGGGCCGCACGGTGCTGTTGGTGACCGACGCGGGCATGCCCTCGGTGTCCGATCCCGGCTATCGCCTGGTCGCCGCCTGCGTCGAACGCGACCTGCCGCTCACCTGCCTGCCCGGGCCGTCCGCGGTGACCACGGCGCTGGCGCTGTCGGGGCTGCCGGTGGAGCGGTTCTGTTTCGACGGCTTCCCGCCCCGCAAGTCCGGGGCCCGCAAACAGTGGCTGCGCGCACTGCGCACCGAGCAACGCGCCTGCGTCTTCTTCGAGGCGCCGCACCGCCTCGCCGACTGCCTGGCCGACGCGGTGGAGGTGCTCGGCCCCGACCGCCCCGCCGCGGTCTGCCGCGAGCTGACCAAGACCTACGAGCAGGTCGTGCGCGGCACCCTCGGCGAACTCGCCGCCTGGGCCGTCGGGGGGGCGCACGGGGAGATCACCGTCGTGCTCGCGGGCGCCGCGCCCGCCGAGGCCGACCCGGCCGCCCTCGTCGACGAGGTGCAGGCGCTCGTCGACGACGGGCTGCGCCTCAAGGAGGCCTGCGCCCGGGTGGCCGAGGCCACCGGCGCGTCCCGCCGCGAACTGTACGACGCGGTGCTCGCCGCCCGTGCCGGGCGCTGAGAGCCGGCACGGCCGGGCAGACCGAGGCCGCCCGCGCCCGGTGCCGCCTCGCCGTCAGCGCCCGCCGCGCACCGCGCGCGGCAGGTCGAGATCCAGCGGGATGCGACCGGCCGCGAGATGCTCCTCGACCTCGGCGGCCGGCATCGGGCGGGCGATGAGGAAGCCCTGCGCCCGGTAGCAGCCGAGGCCGACCAGGGTGCGGGCCGCGACGGCGGTCTCCACCCCCTCGCCGACCACACCCAGGCCGAAGGAACCCGCAAGGCCGATGATGGATTTCACGATGGCCAGATCGTCGGTGCTGGCCCCGAGCCGCTGGACGAAGCCCCGGTCGATCTTCACCGCGTCCACCGGCAGCGCCTTGAGGTGCGACAGCGAGCTGTAGCCGGTGCCGAAGTCGTCGATGGCGATCTGCACGCCCATCCGCTTGAGCCCGCGCAGGGTGACCTGGGTGCGGGCCAGATCCTGCACCACCACGTGCTCGGTGATCTCCAGGCACACCGAGCTGCCGTCGATGGCGTGCTCGCGCAGGATGTCCTCGATGCGCTCGACGAAATCGAGGCTCACCAGCTGCACCGGGGAGACGTTGATGCGCATGACGGTGTCGGTGGCCAGGCCGCGCGCCCGCCAGTCGGCGAACTGCTTGCACGCGGTGCGGATCACCCAGCGGCCCAGCTCGCCCGCCAGATTGGTGGCCTCGGCGACGGTCACGAAGGCCGCGGGCGGCAGCAGGCCCCTGGTGGGGTGCATCCAGCGCACCAGCGCCTCCAGCGCCACCACCCGGCCGGTGCGCAGATCCACCTCGGGCTGGAAGTGCAGCAGCAGCGAGCCGTCGGAGACCGCGCCGCGCAGATTCAGCTCCACGTCGTCCTGCAGCTCGAACTGCGCGCGCATGGCGTCGGTGAACACCGCGACGCCGTTGCCGCCGCCGGACTTGGCCGACAACAGCGCGTGATCGGCCCGGCGCAGCACGTCGGCGACGGTGGTCTGACCCGGCAGGCCGACGGCGACGCCGACGCTCACTCCGCGCGAGACCGATTCCCCGCCGACGGTCACCCGCTGGCCGACCAGCTGCTGCAACCGGGTGGCCTCCAGTTCGGCGGCCACCGAGTCCATCGGCTTGTCGGGCACGATGACGAACTCGTCGCCACCGAGCCGGGCGATCATGGCATCAGGGCCGAGGTTCTCGCGCAGCCGCGCCGACAGGGTGCGGATGAAGTTGTCGCCCGCGGTGTGGCCGAGGAAGTCGTTGAGCGCCTTGAGCCGGTCCAGATCGAGGAAGAAGGCCGCGACCGGGCCCGGCGCGCCTGGACGCAGCCGCTCTTCCATGTACTCGAGCAGCGCGCGCCGGTTCGACAGGCCGGTCAGGTCGTCGTGCAGGGCGATGTAGCGCAGCCGCTCTTCGGCCGCCACCCTGGCCTGCACCTGGGCGAACAGGGTGGCGATGGCGGTGAGGGCGTTGAGTTCGGCGGTGGCCCAGTCACGATCGCCCGCCTTGATGAAGCCGAGCAGGCCGGTGGACTCACCGCGCGAGACCAACGGCACGCAGGCCATGGTCACCTCGGGGATGCCGGAGGACTTGCGGATGGTCTCCTGGTAGTCCTCGGAGTCCTTGCCGGGGCGGACGATGATCGGCTCGGTGGCGAACTCCAGCTCGCGGAAGACCGAATCGGCCTCGGCGAAGTGCACCACCGCCAGGGGATCGGGATCGGGCACGTCGGTGCGGTGCGGCCACTCGGCGACGAGCGTGGTCGTGCGCTCCTCCCGGTTGGTGTGGCGCAGATAGCCGAAATCGATGTCGAAATGCTCGACCAGCTTGGCCAGCACGCGTTCGCTCGCCGCCACCATGGTGATGGCGTCGACGCACATCAACTCGGAGGCGACTTCCGTCACCAGTGAGTCGAGCGTTCGCCGAGGCACCCTGTCTCCGATCGTGCTAGCTGCCCTGGCCCGCGCCCGGTACTGGAAGCCGCCTGCTGCGGACCGAGGCTGCTGCCGCGTAGCTCAGGCGGAGCACCAAGGCCATGATCTCATGGTCGGGCACTCCCAGCAGGTCCAGGAAACGGCCCTGAAGTGAGGTCAGTGTATCCGCGAAATCCTCTGAAATCGCGATCAGCTCCTCCTGGTCGTGTGCGTAGCCGAATACCGGCGACATCGGTTGCACCGCGAGGCCGCGCCGCCCGGCCTCCAGCCAGACCCGTTCCACGGCCGCGCCCGCCCGCGCGTAGTCGGCCAGCGAGGCGCCGGCGCGCCCGCCCGGACACGGCAGCGTGACCGCGATCAGCGCCGATCCTGACAGCAGCACGTCGCGCGTGTTGTCGCCGAGGCTGCGCCCGCCGGACCAATTGCGCAGCAGCTCGACCACATCGGTGCGCGATGCGATGCGCAGCTTGGCCAGATCGGCCTCGTCGAGTTCCATGCTGCGCAGGTCGATGCCGTCGCGCAGGTCCTCGCCGGGACCGCGCAGCTCGGAGAACAGTTCGCGGTGCATGCGCGGGGTCAGCATGCGCACCCGATCGGAGCCGCCGAGGAGTTCGGCCGCCTCGGCCAGCGCGGCCCGGTCGGTGAGCGCGCGGACCACGGCGCCCTCGGCGCGCGCGGCGGCGGTCAGCGCGGCCAGCACGCCCTCGCGGATGGGGGCGCCGTTGCCGCGGCGGCGGTTGGTGCAGCGGGTCATGGCGGCCGGGTAGTCGCGGGCGAGCAGCGGGTCGGTGCCCGTGCCGAAGCGCAACGTGGCGGTGAGCGGCACCGCTGTCGTATCCGGGCACGGCGCGTCCGTGCACAGCAGGTGCTCGCCGAGCAGGCCGTGGGCGGCCGCGGCGGCGCGGGCGTTGTGCAGGGCCGCGCCGATGGCCACCGCGCTGCCCCGGTGGCCGATGTCCATGGTGGACGACCGCCCGGGATCGAGTTCGATGCGCAGCTCCTGCTCCGACAGCCGCAGCCGCCAGGGCTGGACGTTGCCGCCGGAGGGAGCGCGCTGGGCGGCGGCCGCCACCCGCACCCGCGGCGGGCCCGAGGGGAACAGCTCCGGCTCGTCGTCGGCGAACGGACGGCTCAGGTCGAACTTGCCCCCGGCCACCGGGCCCGGTGACCGTGACGCGGCGGCCGGGCGGCGATCCGCGGCGGCCACGGGAGCCGGGCAGGCGGCGTCGTGCCCGTCGCCCCGGCGTTCCCGCTCGGCGCCCGCGGGGTCGGCGAGGCCGTCGAGCTGCCGCTCGACGTCGACACGGATACGCCCGGACGGCAGGTCGCGCCCGAGGCCGATGCGGCGGACGGCGGCGGCGGTGACGGCGGCGCCCAGTTGCACGTCGCCGCCGAGCTGGGGCCAGGTGGTGACGCTGCGGTCGATCTCGGCCAGGCTGGCCGCCATCCTGGCCGACAGATCCTCCGGGCCGAGGATGCGCAGCACGTGCGGGGCCTTGTCCTTGGTGGACAGCCCGCGCAGGTCCGCCGCGACGGTCTCGCCGAGCAGGCCGTGGAAGGGCGGGCGGTCCGGCTCGAGGTCGAAGCGCTCGACGTCGAACAGGCCGCGATCGCTGGTGTCCATGAGCAGTGGCAGCCGGTGCCTGCGGGCGCCGTCGCGCACGGCGAACTTGACGTCGAGCGAGTCGCACTCCTCCAGCACCAGTGACAGCCCGCTCAGGAAGCGGTCGATCGACTCCTCGTCGACGCCGCCGGTGCACACCTCGACCGGCAGGTACGGGTCGAGCTCGGCGATGCGCCGCGCGGTGACCACCGCCTTGTTCACGCCGATGTCGAACAGCGTGCCCGGCACCCGGTTGAGATTGGACAGCTCGATGTCGTCGAAGTCGGCAAGGCGCAGCAGCCCGCAGGAGCCCTCCAGGGCGATGACGTGGGCGATGGCGTGCCCGACGCTCTGCCCGACCACGCCCACCGCCATCCCGGACAGCCTGCGCTGCTCGGCGGCGGTGAGCTTGTTGCGGTTGCGGTCGAGCCGGATGGCGCGGAACACGCGCTCGCCCGGCAGGCCGAGCAGGGTGCGCCGCCACGGGTAGTAGACCCAGCGTTCGTCGGCGAGGTCGCCGGGGTCGATCGGCGGCTCGCACAACTTCGCCAGTTCCGCGCGGATGGCGTCGCGCAGGTCGCGGATGGCCACCGTCGGTGTGGCGCGCAGCCGGGCCAGTACCGCCAGGTCGTCGGGCACGTTCTCGTCCAGGATGAGCGGACGGTAGCGAGCCTGCGCTTCGGCCGGGTTCGCGGCCGCCGAGGACGGGCGGGTGTCGGAGGCGGTCACCGTGCGGCCGGCCTTCCTGCCGCGGACAGCGGCGGGCAGGTCCGGCCCGAGGCGCGCAGCGCGGCGCGTTCCAGCACGATGAGCGCGCTCTGGTTGCGGGTGGCGTGCCTGGCGTGCGCGTGGGTGTCCCACCACAGCGGGACCGTGCGATAGCGCTCGTCCGGGTAGGCGACCGGCTCGACCTCCTCGGCGACGCGGGCGCCGCTGGAGCGGTAGCGCTCGATGCCGTGCCCGGCGGAGGTGGCGAAGCTCCAGCGGGCGCCGAGCAGCCAGGCGGCGTGCACGGCGCACCGCGCGACCGCGGCGCCCAGCGCGGCGCGATGCGCGGCCGAGCGGTCCACCCAGACCGCCTTGACCTCGACCACCCCCTCGGGGGCGCGGGCGTCGATCATCGCGCGCAGCACGTCCTCGCCCGGCTCGCCCGCCCAGGCCGCCAGCCCGTGCGCCTGCTCGGCCCCCGCGTAGGGCCCCTGCGCCCGGAGTCCCCCGACGACCTCGCCGTCGTGGTCGACGGCGGTGAAGAACAGGGAGGTCGAGTGGCCGTCGGCCACGGACTCGTACTCCAGTGCGGACTCCACGCCGTACCGGCTGTAGACACGAAGGGCCCCCGCCAGGTAACGCCGCCAGAATTCGGGATCGGCTCCGGGAGTGGCCACCCGGAAGGCGTGACCGGAGTGCATGTCACGGAACCTCAGCACCCGCTCGGCGCCGACCGTGACCATCTCGACAGTCATGTGTTCCTACTCCGTCGTCACCGCGGGCAGGGCCCGCGCCGGGCCGCTGTACCCGCTCCCCCGGGGTCCTAAACCAGGGGAGTCGCCTACGGAGTATCCGTCATCGGACAGGAATTCACCAGAAAACCGGCAATCGGACCGAAACATGTCACCCGAACGACAAACCCGCTGCTCGGAACCGCATCGTCCGGCCGACAGGGAGACCAAGGGACCGTTTGGTCCGACAATAGTTATCCGCGAGCTACTCAGACCAGAATGGAGATGAACAGTTCGACGTCACCGGGACCCCGCCAGACCTCGATCTCCTCGCGGTAGGCGCGGGTGATCTCCGCCGAGGCGGTGGCGTCGTCGACCTGGGCCCACACGTCCTCCACGGGGTCGTGGTAGTCGCCGTTCGGCTCGAACCGCGCGTAGACCCCCTTGGGCACCCGCACGAGCAGATCCCCCACCGGCACGCGTTCGGGCGCTGCGTAGGCACAACACACCAGCGCGTTGTGACTACCTGCGGGATCGGGCACGTAGACGGTGTAGAGCGGGCGCTCGCGGGTGGGCAGTTCGCCGGCCTCCCGGTCGCGCAGCCGGTCCTTGAGGAACTCGATGAGCTCGCTGTTGCTGGTCTTGAAACTGGGCGTCACCCGAGGCACCACCAGGCCGCCGTAGACCGCCTCGTCGCGGACCGCGATCGTGTAGGTCATCGGGGGTCCACCGCCAGGTACAGCTCGATCTTGTAGGCGTGCGGATAGAACTCGAAATCGCCGGTATAGGTGCGCTTGATCTGTTTGTGCTCCTCGGCGTAGGAGATCTGCGTCCACAGGTCGGTCATCACCTGCGGAAAATCGCCCACCGAGGAGAATTTCGCATAACTGCCCGCGGGCAGCCTGGCCACCAGATGACCGCGGGTCACCTCGTCGAAAGAGCGGCACCGATAGCCGACGATCTGGGTGTTGTAGGTGCCGAGTTCGCCACTGTAGTCGGTATACGCGCTGGCCAGCGGCCCGCCGAGATCCTGGTGCAGCACCGCCGCCCAGGCCGCCTCCAGCGCCTGGTCCCGTAATTCGCCCAGTGCGCGTTTCGGACTGCGGACGGGCAAGCCGGCGACCCAGGTCTCGTCCCGCTCCACGATTTCAAACTGCATGGAAAAACTCTTTCGAGGTGCCTTCGGCGAGCGCGCCCGCATTCCCGGTCGGCTGGAAAAGCCATGCTATCAACTCGATCATGAACGCCGCGCCCGCCGTGCGAGCCCGACCGTGGCGCTGAACTGGACAAACGTCCTGAAACACCCGTTCGCGGCGCCGGGAACGGCGCCGCGCGTGCCCGATCCCGGCGAACACCCGGCAATCGATGCGACTGCTGCCCGGACACCAGTCTCATGTCCGTCGCGTCCACCCCGGCGGACCGGGCCTCACCACCAGCCGAGGATGGGCCCGAGCCGACGGCCGAGTTCCGGGGCGAGCGAACGCGAGTAGCTCGCCGTCAGATGGTGCTCGTCGTGGTAGACGAGGGTGTTGCCGATGACGACCGGGCAGATGTCCGGCTCGCACACCGCGTCGGTGAGATCGAGGGTGAACACGTTCGGGAACGACGCGGCGGGCCCGTCGGCCGGGTTGGCCGGGTCGAAGGCGTCGACGCGGCGCATACCGCAGCTGTGCCGGTCACCCTTGTCGGCCAGGCAATCGATGGCCCGGTACCGCACGCCGTCGCGGCGCAGCCACGGGGTGTCGCGCATGGCGATGATGTTCAGGCCGTGCTCGGACAGCCGGGACCAGACCTGCACATAGTCGTCGGGGGTCTCGTCGCCGGTCAGCGGCTTCGGCCGGGTGCCCGTGGTGAACACCCAGTCCGGGCGGTCCACGCCGAGCCGGTCGATGACCTCGAGCGACCAGTCCCGGCAGTCCGGGATCGACTGGCCCTTGTAGGAGGTCTCCTCGGCCACCGTCAGCGGGCAGCCCATCTTCAGATAGACGGCGATGCGCACGCCGTTCTCCCGGCCGAGGATGTCCAGGGCGGGCACCCAGTGCTCGGAGTGCGAGTTGCCGACCACCGCGATGGTGCGCTCGGCGTCGGGATCGCCGTAGGCGCAGGTGATGACCTCGCGGGTGTCCCAGTCGGCGATGCAGCCGTCGCGGGTGGGATAGGCGTTGTCGGCGCCCGCCTCGAGCACGCTGGGCCGCATCGGCGCGTCCGGGGTGGGCGCGCCGCCGACGAGCGCCTCGGCGCCGGGATAGCGCAGCGCGTCCAGATCCTGCATCGGGCGGGCGGGCGAGAGGCTGGTGAACACCTGCGCGCCCACCGTCACCGCGAGCACGGTCACGCCGAGGGCGGCCACCGCCCGCCTGCCGTATTCCGCCTTCGGCGTGCGGGCGGCGGCGGGCGCGCGCAGCGGCTCCTCCACGAAACGGTGCGTCAGGTAGGCCAGCACCAATGAGACGCCGAGCACGGCCAGTCCGGCGCGCAGGCCGATCTTCGCGTCACCGAGATGGCCGAGCACGAAGATCAGCAGCGGCCAGTGCCACAGATACAGCGCGTAGGCCATCTCGCCGAGCCGGACCGCCACCGGCGCGGCCAGCAACCGGTTGGGCAGCGGCAGTTCGGCGGTGCGCAGATTCTGCCCGGCCAGGATCAGCGCGATGGTGGCGCCGACCGGGATGAGCGCGGCCGGGCCGGGGAACATCGCGCTGCCGTTCACGACCCAGCCACAGGCGGCCACCAGCACCGCGCCCGCCAGCGCCAGCAGCACCCGCGCCACGCGCGGCAGGTTCAGCCCCGGCAGCACCACCGCCACCAGCGCACCCGCCAGCAGCTCCCAGGCGCGCGCGAAGCTGTCGTAGTAGTTCCAGCCCTGGTGCAGGCCGACGCCGCGGGCGGCGTAGACGAAGGAGGCCGCGGTCAGCAGGGCAAGCACGAAGGCCACCACCGGCCGGGTCGCCGCTGGTCTGCCCAGGGCCCGGCACGACCACGCCAGCGCCGCGATGCCGAGCAGCGCGGCCAGATAGAACTGCCCCTGCAACGACATCGACCACAGGTGCTGCAACGGGCTCACCGACGGGTCGGCGGCCAGGTAGTCCGCCCAGGAGAAGGCCAGATACCAGTTCTGGTAGTACAGCAGCGAGGCCTGCGTCTGCGCGGCGATCTCGGTCCACTGCGTGTAGGGCTGGGTGAGCACCACGTATCCGGCGACCACCGCCAGCACAAGCACCAGCGCGGGCAGCAGCCGCCTGGCCAGCCCGGCCACCCGCTCCCGGATGGAGATGCCGCCCCCGGACTCGGCGCGGCGCAGCAGCGAGGCGGTGAAGAAGAAGCCCGCGAGCACCAGGAAGACGTCGACGCCGCCGGAGACCCGCCCCATCCAGATGTGGAAGACCACCACCAGGGCGATGGCAACGCCGCGCAGGCCGTCCAGGTCGGTGCGATAGCCGGCCGCACGCGGGCGCGCGGCGGGCGCCGCTCGCTCGGGGGCGACCGGGGGCCGGGGCACGGCCGGGCCGGGCCGGGCCGGATCGGGCACGGCCGGGCCGCCGGGAGCGGGGACGGCCGGGCCGCCGATTCCGGGCACCGCCGCTGTCTCGCGCGCCGTCGTCATCGTGCTGCCGGACGACACCCGGCCGGGAGCGGGCGGGTTGCGACTTCGTCGCCGGAGAGGACGAGCGGTGAACGAGACATGACCATCCTCTTATCACGGCGGGCGAAGGCGGGTCCAACCCACAATCCTGCCCGACACGCCGAGAGCTGTCATCCGGCGGGTGCGCAGCTCCGAATCAGATCCGTAGGTCGTCCCTTCGGAATGAGGTAGCCAATGGGCAAGCACGCTGCGGGCACACACAACCGGCCCGCCGCTGGACACCGCAGTTTCGCCTTGCGTCCCGCGACCGTGATACTCAGCGGGGCGGTCTGCGCGGCCGTGGTGGGCACCACACCCGCGGTCGCCGACGATCGACCGGTCGGCACGCCGGTCGGAGCACTCCCCGCACTCCCCGGAGCCCAGGGCTTGGCGCCCGGTTCCGGGCCGCTGGACACCTGGGCCTTCGGCGCGCCGACGCTCGCGCAGGCCGATGTGCTGGCCCAGGTCTACACCGGCGCCCCCGGCCCGGCGCGCACGGTGCTCGAGTCACTGGGCTACGCCCCGGTGGAGGTGGCCACCACCCCCGCCGCCACGCCGATCACCGAGCCCGAGCCAGCCCCGCCCGCGGTGGCCGACCCGCTGCCGGGCAACCAGGTGCGCATCGGCAGCATCCAGGTCGAACGGCCCGACTTCATCCCCCCCGACATCGCCGCGCAGATCAACGACATCGCGCTGACCGCGGAGACCGGCCTGTCCGACGCCCTCGACACCACCGGCATGGACCCGGCACGCTCGGATGTCATCGCGGAGAAGGTCATCGGCGACGCGGCCATCGGCGCCATGGTCGGCAACACGCTGTCCTCGCCCATCTCCAGCGCGGGCGCGATGGTCGGGGCCATGGCCGGGTTCATCGCGGGCATCCCGTTCCTGCCCGCGGGCCTGGTGGTGATGCCGGTGATCGGCGCGGTCATGGGCTACGCCTTCGTCGCCGCCCCCGCCGTGGCGGCGGGCGCGCTCATCGGAGGCGCGGTCGGCGCGATCGAGGGCTCGATGGTGCCGCTGGAATCCGATCTGCCCGCACCGCCGCCCACCGCCTGAACGC
>Ga0079224_100003265_pt1 | contig 20331 bp, 15 predicted proteins | sample Stecom2015_FD_80414 | JGI IMG/M metagenome (GOLD analysis project Ga0079224, IMG submission 80414) | Agricultural soil microbial communities from Utah to study Nitrogen management - Steer compost 2015 | ecosystem: Environmental > Terrestrial > Soil > Agricultural land | place: USA: Utah...
CAAGCTGAAGGAGCGGGTCATCGACGAGGCGATCGACGTGCACCTGCGCGACAACGTCAACGCGTGGGTGATGGACGGCGACGGCGTCTACAAGCGCAAGCACCGCCGCGGCAAGCCGTTCTCTGCGCAGATGGCATTGCTTGGGCGGTTGGCGTCGATGTCCTGACGCCTGGCGCGCGGGCGGCTCCGCGCTAGAGCCGCTTCATCAGCTCCAGCAGCCGGCGCGTGATCGGCCGGTACGGCGGCATGAACAGCCCGAGGCCGTTCAGCCTCGATTGCCGGAACACCGGCGTGAGCTTGCTCATCGCGTCGAAGCCCCACTTGCCGTGGTAGTGGCCCATGCCCGATGGCCCGACGCCGCCGAACGGCAGCTCTTCCTGCGCGATGTGCAGCAGCGTCTCGTTGATGCAGGCGCCGCCGACGTGCGTCTGCTTCAGCGCCCAGTCGGCGCGCGCGCGGTCGTCGTCGAACCAGTACAGCGCGAGCGGATGCGCCATCGCGTTGACGAACGCGATCGCGTCTTCCGGCCGGTCGTACGGCAGCACCGGCAGGATCGGGCCGAAGATCTCGTGCTTCATCGCCACCAGCGAATGCGGCGGGTCGACCAGGATCACCGGCGCAAGCCGATGCGCCGCGTCGTCGCGGGCCGGCCCGGAGAACAGTTCGACCTGCCGGACGCCGCCGGCCGTTGCGTCGTCCAGGTAGCCGATCAGCCGCTCGTACTGGCGCGCGTCGACGATGCTGCAGTAGTCGCGATCGGCGAGTCCGGCCGGGTACATCGCGCGCGCCCGCGACCGCGCATGGTCGACGAACGCGTCGAGCCCGTCGCGCGGCACCAGCACGTAGTCCGGCGCGATGCAGGTCTGGCCGGCGTTCAGCAACTTGCCGGCCATGATGCGCGTTGCGGCGCGCTCGAGCGAATAGCCGGGCGCGACCACCGCCGGCGCCTTGCCGCCGAGCTCGAGCGTGACCGGGGTGAGGTTGGCACTCGCCGCCGCCATCACCTTGCGGCCGACCGCGGTCGAGCCGGTGAAGACCAGGTGGTCGAAGGGCAGCGACGAGAACGCCGCCGCGACGTCGGCGCCGCCGGTGACCACTGCGACCTCGTCCGCGCCGAAGCGCTCGGCGACCAGCCGCTGGAACAGCGCCGAGAAGGCCGGCGTGTACTCCGACAGCTTGAGCATCGCCCGGTTGCCCGCGGCCAGCGCACCGGCGAGCGGGCCGACCGCCATATAGAGTGGGTAGTTCCACGGCACGATGATGCCGACCACGCCGACCGGACGCGGCATGATCCACGCGCGCGCCGGCAGGAACCACTTCGACACCCACGCGCCGCGCGGCTTCATCCAGCGCCGGCCTCCGCGCATCACGGCGCGGATCTCGGCGATCGACGGAAACAGCTCGGCGATCTGCGTCTCGATCGGCGGCCGTCCGCCGAAGTCGGCATCGATCGCCGCCTCGATTGCGGCCTCGTTGTCCGTCAGCAGCCGGCGCAGGCGATCCAGCCGGTCGCGGCGCACACCCCACTCGGGGAAGGGCGCGAGTCGATGGGCGCTGCGCTGCGTCTCGAGCAGCGCCGAAATGTCGAGCAATCCGTCGTTCCGGTCCATGCAGTGCCCTTGCCTCGCCGTGTCGCGATTCCGCGGCAAGGATAGCCCGGCGGCGTCGAGGACGGCCTCCAATCGCGGCCGACGGCGCTCACGGCCTGCGGGCGCTCACCAGATGCGCCGGTGCGCTGAACCCGACCGCCCCGGTCGCGTCCACGTGGCGCGCCATCGAGCGCTGCGCCTCGTCGATCAGCGCATCGAGTTGCCGGTCGTCGACCAGGTCGGAGAACGCCCAGCCACGCACGTTGGTGTGGATCCAGCCGGGCAGCGAAGGAAAGCGCGCGCTGCCCTGCCTGGTCTCGATTCGCGCCCCGGCGACGCCGGCGCGTCGGAACAGCGCGGCGAGCTGTCCGGTGTCGCCGAGCGAGAAGGGCACGCGCAGCGCATCCGCCGCGGGGCGACCGCAGAGGCGCTCGAGCAACTGCACCAGGTCCTCGAAACCGGGTGAGCGGTCGAGCGAAGCCCAGACTGCAACCGCAAGCCGGCCGCCGGGTTTCAGTACCCGAACCATCTCGCGCAGCCCCGCTTCGCGATCCTCGAAGAACATCAGCCCGAACTGGCACAGCACGACGTCGAAGCTGGCGTCGTTCCAGGGCAGCGCCTCGGCGCGGCCGGTGTGCCATGTGATCGTCGGCGCAGTGCGGCGCGCAACTGCGAGCATCGCCTCGTTGGGATCGACGCCGGCAGTCGATCCGGCGCTGCCCAGTCGCGCCGCGGCCGCGCGCGCGAGCACCCCGGTGCCGCAGCCGACATCGAGGATGCGCGCCGCTTCCCCGGTGACGTCGGCTGCGTCGAGCATCGGCTGCGTCCACTGGGCGAAGAGCGCCGGGACGAAGAATCGTTCGTAGGTCTCGGCCGCTTCCTGTCCGACCTGCCCGGTCTGCGCGGCGTTCCCGGTATCCGTCATCGAGGCGGTCATGATCGTCCTCCCTTGGCGGGCCGGGGATTCCGGTTGATGGCATCGTTGCCGGTCCTCGTCGCGGTATGATCGACCGCGTCATGAACAAGCTCCATGACCGATCTTCCGGATCGCATGGCACGGCGTCCCGCGCCTCGACGAAGCCGGGTCGGCCGGAGTCGGCGGCGGCAAGGCCCGGCCCGGTCGAGGAGCTCGACATCCTGTCGGATGTGCTGCGCTCGGTCAGGTTGACCGGGTCGATGTTCTTCCTGGTCGAAGCGCGCGCGCCCTGGTCGACCCGCGCGCCGCGCGCGAACACCTTCGCGCCGGCAGTCCTCCCGGCATCGCATCGCCTGGTCTCGTACCACGTCGTGACTCGCGGTTCCTGCTGGGCGGGAGTCGAAGGAACGGCGCCGGTGCGACTCGAGGCGGGCGACGTGCTCGTGGTTCCGCACGGCGACGCGTATTTCCTGGCGGACCCGGATCCCGCCACGACGGAGGCTCGCGACGTCGATTCGGTCGCGTTCTTCCGCGAGATGGCGGCGGGAAGGCTGCCGGCCGTCGTCACTGCGGGCGGCAACGGTCCGGGCACGACGCATTTCATCTGCGGCTTCCTCGGCTGCGACTCGCAGGCCTTCGATCCCGTGCTCGGCGCCTTGCCATCGATGATCCACATGCGGCGCGCGGACAGGGCCAGCGACCGGATGAGCCACCTGATCGAACTTGCGCTGTGCGAGCTGCGCGAGCGCCGCCAGGGCGGCCGGGGCGTGCTGCTGCGCCTGAGCGAACTGATGTTCATCGAGGTCGTGCGCTGTTTCGTCGAATCGGCCGGGGGTCCGCAGACCGGCTGGATGGCCGGGCTGCGCGATCCGGTAGCGGGTCGCGCGCTCGCCCGGCTCCACTCGGCGCCCTCGAAGCCCTGGACGCTGCAGGCGCTGGCGCGGGCGGCCGGCGTATCGCGTTCGGTGCTCGCGCAACGCTTCGGGCGCGTGGTCGGCCAGCCGCCGATCCGGTACCTGGCGCAATGGCGGATGCACCTGGCGGCGCAGATGCTGGCCGAACCGTCGACAAGGGTGAAGAAGGTCGCGGCTGCGGTGGGCTACGAGTCCGAAGCGGCTTTCAGCCGCGCGTTCAGGAAGCACGTCGGCGTGGCGCCGCTCGCGTGGCGCGAGCGCTCCGTCGACACCACGCAGGGGAATCGGCAATGAGTTTTCTGCTCGCCCTCGACCAGGGCACCTCGAGCTCGCGCAGCATCGTGTTCGATGCCGATGGCCGCATCGTCGCGATGGCGCAGCGCGAGTTCCGCCAGCTCTTCCCGCAGCCGGGCTGGGTCGAGCACGATCCGCTCGAGATCTGGAGCACCCAGCTCGCCACCGCCCGCGAGGCGCTCGCCAACGCGGGCATGGACGCCCGCGCGATCGCCGGCATCGGCATCACGAACCAGCGCGAGACCACGGTGATCTGGGATCGCAGCAGCGGCCGGCCGATCCACAATGCGATCGTTTGGCAGGACCGGCGCACCGAGCCGATCTGCCGCCGGCTGCGCGACGACGGCCTCGCCCAGACGATCGCCGAGCGCACCGGCCTGGTGATCGATGCGTACTTCTCGGGAACCAAGATCCGCTGGCTGCTCGACAACGTGCCCGGCGCGCGCGAGGCCGCGCTGCGCGGCGAGCTCGCGTTCGGCACGATCGACAGCTGGCTCGCCTGGCAGCTGACCGGCGAGCGCCTGCACGTCACCGACGTGACCAACGCGTCGCGCACGATGCTCTACGACATCCGCCGCGGACAGTGGGACGACGAACTGCTGGCCGCGCTCGACATCCCTCGCACGCTGCTGCCCGAGGTGCGGCCATCGAGCCACCGGTTCGGCGAGACCGACGCGGCGGCGTTCGGCGTGCCGCTGCCGATCGGTGGCATCGCCGGCGACCAGCAGGCGGCGCTCTTCGGGCAGGCCTGTTTCGACGCCGGCATGGCGAAGAACACCTACGGCACCGGCTGCTTCCTGCTGATGCACACCGGCGAGCGCTTCGAGCCGTCGCGCAACGGGTTGGTGGCGACCGCAGCTGCGCAGGCCGGCGACGCGAAGCAGTACGCGCTCGAGGGCAGCGTGTTCGTCGGGGGTGCGGTGGTGCAGTGGCTGCGCGACGGCTTGCACGCGATCGAGAAGTCGTCCGACGTCGAGGCGCTCGCGGCGTCGGTACCCGACTCCGGCGGCGTGATGTTCGTGCCGGCGTTCACCGGCCTGGGCGCGCCGTACTGGCAGCCCGACGCGCGCGGCACGATCGCCGGGCTGACACGGGGCAGCACGGTGGCGCACATCGCGCGCGCCGCGCTCGAGTCGATCGCGTTCCAGAGCGCGGCCCTGCTCGGTGCGATGGGGCGCGACGCCGGCGCGCCGATCACCGAACTGCGCGTCGACGGCGGCGCCTGTGCGAACGACCTGCTGATGCAGTTCCAGGCCGACCTGCTCGGCATCCCGGTCGTTCGACCTGAGGTGATCGAAACGACGGCGCTGGGCGCGGCCTACCTCGCTGGCCTGGGTTGCGGCGTCTACCGGAGCACGGCCGAGCTGTCGCGCCAGTGGCGGGCCGAGCGGACCTTCGTGCCGACAATGAGCCGCGATCGCGCGCAGGCGCTGATGGGCGGCTGGGAGCGCGCGGTGCGGCAAGCGGTTGCCGTATGATCGGCCGATGCCCGATCCGAAGCGCCCATTCGCGAGACTGCTCGACCTGCTGACCGATCCGCCCGCGCGACTGCGGCTCGCCGCCGCGGCAGTGGCGCTGTTGCTGGCCGTGAATCTCTTCTACCACGGCGCGCAGCCCTACGCGGTCGGGCTTTTCCCGCGTCCGTGGGACAAGCTCGTGCACCTGGCGTTCTTCGGCGGCATGGCAGGCCTGGCGTGGATCGTGCTCGGCGGCCGGGGAGCTGGCGCGCACCTCGGCGCGATCGCGGTCGCGGTCGGCATCGGCGTGCTCGACGAGGTCGCGCAGCTGCGGCTTCCCGGGCGCAGCGTCGACGTCAGGGATTTCGCGGCCGACTTCGTCGGCGCGGCGCTCGCGGTGCTGCTGCTGTGAACGGTGCGCGCGCGACGCGTGCGCACCGACTGAGCGGCCACTCAGTCGAAGGACTGCCAGGGTCGCAGAGACTGGTACTCGACCGAGGACGGCTGCCCGACGCCGGGCTTGCTCCAGTCGCAGACACCCGACGCGAACAGGGCGGTCAGCCGGCTTCGCTGGGCCGTGCCGAACGGCACCTGGTAAGTGCCGTCGGCGAGGGCGGTGGCCACCGGCTTCAGCTGGCACTTCGCGATGTCGGCCACGGCCGGTTCGCCGGCAACCGCGCGCGTTCCGATACCGACGGGGTACCAGTTCGCGCAAGAGCCCGAATCGGGTTCGAGCGTCTGGGCGACGAAACCCGGATATTGCGAGCCGGGCGGCACGCAGCCTTCGCGCAGGCTCGACGGCTTGTGGGCGAGCACCTTGTCCCTCGCCGGCGCGCCGGACGTGTCGGCGGCGATGTCCGACAGCCATTCGTCCATGTGGTCGAGCGCGTGCCGAACGAGCGGGCTCTCGGAAGTGAAGGTCCACAGCGCGCTGCCCTCGACCAGCATCACCTGGTTGGCGGCGTTGCCGTTGGCCTTCTTCAGGCGCTCGCGGGTGATGAACGAGTGGTAGCGCAGGTGGTAGGTCCCTTCGGCGTTGCCATCCTCGTAGAGCCGATAGTCGATGACCGGAATGTCCGCGAGCCCCCAGCCACCGTACAGCATGCGTCCGCTGCGGTAGGCCCTGGGCAGCGTGGCGGCGTCGGCGACCGAGCGCGGGGCGCGCGCGGCACGTGAGGCGGCGGTCGGCGCACCGTCGGAGTCGAAGCCGCCGATCTTCTCGTTCAGGTCGAGGAACTGGTCGACGCTGATCAGCCCGTCGTTGAGCGCCTTCAAGCCGTACTGCACGCCCTCGTTGTCGAGCGGCCGCATGGCGATCGTGTAGCCCGGATTCAGCGGATTCGGCTTCGTGCCCCAGACGTTCACCGTGTGATCGAAGAGCCCGCAGCGTGCGCCGCCCGGGTTGTCGACCGGGTGGTAGCGCAGCTCCGCCGAAAGCACGTCGGGGCAGTTGTAGGGCGTGACGCGGCCCGCCGCCTCCTCGTCCATGCGCCGCAGCGTGGCCAGGCCCACCAAGCCGCTGATCGCCCGCTTCTGCTCGTCGGTATACGAGGGCACCGAGTAGTAAGTGCCCGACAAGTATCGATTCAGCAGACGCGCGTCGCTCACGAAGTGCGCCCCAGTGAAGCTCACCTCGGGATAGCTGCAGCCGACCACGATCCCATCGAGCAGGCCCGGGTAGTTGTCGGCGATCTGGTGCTCCTGGTAGGCCCCGCCCGAGCAGCCCCAGCCAATCGTGAAGCGCGGCACGCCGTAGGCTTCGATGAAGCGCTCCTTCACCATCGCCATCGTCTCGGCGGCGGTCACCTCGTTGCAGTTCTGGCCGAACACGTTCAAAGTCGACGACGCCACGGCGAAGCCTCGGCGCAGGAGATCGGAATCCAGGACCGACTCAGCCTCCCAGCGCTGGATCGTGCCGCTGCCGTCGCGGTACCAGCTCATCCAGCCTGCCTTGTCGCCCTGACGGTACCAGCCCGCGCTGCAGCCGCCGCCGAAGGTGTAGGCGAGCTTGCGCTTCCAGCCGGACGGCGGGTCGAACGGGGACGGCGCGGGGTCGCTCGACGGGTCGTGGAGCATCGCGATCTGGTAGACCGCGCGGTTGATCGTGCCGGTCTCGACGCGAACCACGAAGGGTTTGCCGTCGTCGGTCGTCGTGGCGTCCGCGGGAAGCTGGCCCGGAGTCGCCGTGCGGACGAAGCGCTGTGCGGACGACCAGTAGAAATAGTGGTAGACCCGATCCACCACGGCGCAGTTGCCGTCGCTCGACGGGGTGCGCAGTGCGCTGCCGCCCGGCAGATCGGCCACCCGGCCGATGCCGGGCAACGCGAACGAGGCGGTCTCGCACACGAACGGCGTTTCGTGCGGGCCCGAGAACATCGGACCCGACCGCGGATGATTGGTCAGCGCCAGGTCGCCGCCCTTGGCCCCATCGTAATAGGCCTCGACGGTGTTCTGGCCAGGGGTCAGTTCGAGCCCGCCCGCCGACTTGTCGATCAGTCCGACGAGATCGCTCGCACCTTGCGGCCTGAACCGGCCAGTGACGTCCTGTCCGTTGAGCCGGACCGAAATCTTCGCCAGGTCCGTGCCGGCCGGCGCCCGGACCCGCAACAGCACGTCGCCCCCGCTCACCATGTCGGGTCGCGACGACAGCGAGTCGATCGACAGCGGCACTGGCGCGGGCGCTGGAGCGGGTGCAGGGGCCGGAGCGGGTGCAGGGGCCGGAGCGGGTGCAGGGGCCGGAGCGGGTGCGGGGGCCGGAGCGGGTGCGGGGGCCGGGGCGGGTGCGGGGGCCGGGGCGGGTGCAGGGGCCGGAGCGGGTGCAGGGGCCGGAGCGGGCGCGGGGGTCGGGGCAGGTGACGAGCCGCCGGAGCCGCCACCGCAGGCCGAGATGACGGCAGACGTGAGGGCGACGGCGATCGAGATGCCGGTGCGGCGAGCAGGTCTCATTGGTGGTCAAGCGTTACATCGGGGGCGGGGAGAGGGCGACGTCGATCGACGTGCCGAACGACTACGAGATTCTAGCGACCGCCAGCGACTCCGGCGCGCAATATCGCACGCCGCGTGCCGACCGGAATCCTGCGATAGCATCGGGGCATGAGACTCGCCGAGAAGGGACTTGGTCACGTGATCGCGACGATGCGCATGCGAGAATCCGCCGGCCGGATCGCCCCGTGCGGCGGTCCGTACGCGCTGTGTCGAATCTTCCAGAATGTCACGATTGACGAACCCCAACGCAAGCGTATCGAACGTGTCGGATGATCGCAGCCACGCGGCGCGGGTGCCGTCGTTCGCGTTGCTCGAGCCGTTCGACGTCGCGCGCGAGAAGACCATTGCCGGCTGGCTGCGGATCGCGTTCTTCTCGTCGATCCTGTTCAATCACACGGTTCCCATCCCGTACGAATTCGTCGACGAGCGGATGTGGGTGGTCTGGGCGCAGATGCTGCGCGACTTCGGCGCGGTCGGGTTCTTCCTGATCGCAGGTGTGTCGCTGAAGGGCAAGGTGCTGGCCCGCGGCCACGTCAAGTTGCCCAGCAACCTGCTGAAGCTGACGATCGCGGCGGCGGTGCTGGCGGCGTTCGACATGCTCTACACCGTCGCCAAGGGGGGCGAGCTCGGGTCGGTGCATCGGTCGTTCTACTTCGCGCTGTACGAGACCAACCTCTGGTTCTTCATTGCGTACGCCTTCGCCGGACCGCTGCTTCTCAGCCTGACACGGCGCGACACCTTCTGGACCGGCGTGTGCTGCCTGCTGTTCATCATGTTCCCCGGCGACACGCGGCTCATTTCGCCGTGGATCCTGCAGACGATCAGCCTCGGGTTCGTCTGCATGGCGATCGGGGTCGAGTTGCATGGCCGGCAGGCCAATCCGTGGCTGATGCTGGCGGTCGCGGCCGTTGCCTTCGTCGTGCGGGTGTCGCTCGACGACTACGGCGTGCCGGTCTATCACGCGATCGACGTCGTGCTGCGGATCGTCTACGGCGTCGCCTGCTTCCTGCTCTTCAAGGCGCTCGCGGACGCGCTGTGTCGCCGCAGCATGCGGCCGCCGGGCTGGGCCAACTACCTGTTCGTGCCGTACCTGATCCAGGTTCCCATCGTCATCGTCGTGACGGTGATCGCCACCGCGCTGTTCAACGGTTCGCTGCAGGTGAAGATGCCGCCGATCTTCTTCTCGTTTCCCGGCTGGCTCGCGTTCGTGCTGACGATCTTCGGCATTGCGATGCTGGCGTCGTTCATTGTTGCCTGGTTCCTGCGCAGGTTCGAAATCCGTGTCTAGACGACTCGCAGCCCTCATCCTTTTCGTCTCGCCTGCCGTGACCGTTGCCGCGCCGGTCGAACCGATAATTCCCTGCGGCGGCCAGGTCTACGTATTCGGCGGATCGACCATCCTGGGCGACGGCGTACGAGCACCGGGGAGCACCGATTTCCCGGCACGAATGGGAACCTCCTTCGAGCGCGTCTGCGGCGGCGAGGTGACGTTCACGAACTCTGCCGGGGAATCCGGCAGACTCGTCGACGAGGTGGCAGCGATCGCGGAGCGAGTTGCGCGAAGCCCGCGAAGCGTCGCGTTCGTGCACTTCCCATTCACGGATCTGGAGGCCGGCGCATCGGTCGACACGATGCTGCAGGCCTACAGGACATTGATGACCGCCTGCGCCGCCAGCGGCTCGACCTGCATCGTCGGCGGGCAGCAGCCGGTCAATGCGCTGACCGAGGAGGTCACGGACCGGCAGCTTGAACTTGAGCGCCGCGCCTCGGCGGCCTTCGGTTCGAACTACTTGCCGCTCTACCGGTATTTCCGCTCCGAGTCCAGCGTTCGCCGACTGATGGTTCCGCTGGACTCGGGCGATGGCCGCTATATCGACGACTTCGGCCACGATTTGCTGTACAAGCTGTACCGGCAGCGGCTCATCGAGTTGACCAGCTCGCGTCACCGGCGTTGACCGACGACGTCATCGTCGAGCGGGAACACCCGCATTTCCGCAAGTTCAACTTGCGTCTAGATGGCCCGGCGAAAACCACACGCATCATTCTAGCGGAGGTGGATTGGTCCGGAACGCGTCGGTCGAAATCGAGGCCGAAGCGCCGGTGTAGTTCTGTTGCGCGGCAGTGATCGTTGCGAAGTTGAACGCCTGCCATTGGCTCGTGATCCTCTTGCTTCGGGATACGCCTGCCGAAGGCGGGAAGGAATCCCCAGCGGCCGCAGTGCTGTGCGGGTAGTAGTCCGCGCCGCTATGCATGAGCAGGATAGCCCTGGAGCGGTCGTCGTCGCCGTCGGGGTCATCAACAACCAGCCGCGCCTGGACGGTCGTATACAGCGCAGCCATATCCCCCACAATGCCGGAGATGTCGACGTTCCCGAGCGGCCAGACACCGTGATATACGTACGGCGAGGCGACTGGCACTCTGACTGCAACTGATCCGTCGGTGTTGGTGTGCGCATCAACCGCACCGTCTACATGAGTGATATCGGACTTCTTCGCCAGGAACCAACTCGTGCCCGCATGCTTGCCAATGAGATGCCATGTCCCGGTGCTCCTGCTCAGGTAGTAGCTCCTTGGCCTGCGAGTCTCAACCCTCACATTGTGTCCGGCATTCCCGACCCCCTCGTAAACGATGAACCACTGGACTAATGCCGTCCAGAGGTCGCAGTCCTTGTACGCCGCATTGACCGTCGATCGATCGAGCCACCAGGAATGCATTTTGCAGCCCCGTGGATCCGCGCCCATCATTACGGCAGCGGGATACGGGCCCGTCGCCCAGGCAAAGTCGGGGATGCCGTCCAGCTTGGCGTCATTTTCGAGCGACATATCCCCGATGATGGTGTCGACCGAGTTGACGAGCCCCCCGAATCCAGACTTGCTCACAGCCGCCGGTGTATTGGCTTGCGCCGCGCCGAAGTCGTCCATGGGCTTTGTTTCCGGAGTCCCCTTTGCGTCGACGGTCGGCGAATGCTCAGAGTTTGCGTCAAGGGATTTCGCACCGAGCCCATCGGCGCCCCCGCTGCCGCAAGCGATCAACGTGGCGGCAGCGAGGCAAGCAAACATCGTCCGCACGAGATCCCTGGCGCGGGAAGCGTGACGCTCAGAAGGCAACCGGCTCACGACGCAGATGCCCGATACTCCGCAACTGAGCGTATTCGTGCGCCGCAGGTCGTCAGGTTGCGCAGTCTCCACGCTGACGCACCGTTGGGGGGTGAATGGTCTCAAGCGATCCGTGCGCTGCATTTCATCTCCATCGGTCCGACCCGACCCATTCGAGTCAGTGTTGCTTGATTCGACCGGCGCCGTCATTTGGCGGCGTGCACTGCAGGGCTTGAGTGCATCGCCCGGACCTCGCCCGTCTTGGCGATGGCAGCTGACACAATGTGCATGTGCTCGCCACGCCCGACCTCGAGGCCGGCGCATTCTAGGCGAACGAACGCTGCTACCTCGGATTTGCAGGGCTGGTCGGTTTGCGTCGTGGCGACCTCCCTGCGAGGGGGGCGCATTCTACGCTATCGACGGCGGATGCCCTGGGCGTCGAGGGTTCCCCATTGGCAGCAGTGCATGCCCTCGATCTCCGTTCCGTCTGGCGCTACGCCCGGGGCCTGCGACTTGGGTGCCCGAACTGGGCAGGGCTCAGCGGCATCCCCGCATTCCGACCTGCGACTGACCGAACGCTCTTGCGGCCGGAACCGCGCTTCGAGCGCTCAAGAGACGAGTTCGGTGAATACCTTCTCGTAGGCAAGCGCGCAGGCATCCCAATTGAATTCCTGCTCGGCGCGCACGCGGCCACGCGAGCCGTTCTCCTGAAGCGCGCGCGGATTCTCCAACGCCCATTGGAGTTGCCTTTGAAGATCGTCTATGTCGCCACGCCGGAAAAGGATGGCGGTATCGCCGACAACGAACTTGTTCTCTGGGATGTCACTGCAGATGAGGGGCGTTCCCAACCCCATGTTCTCCAGAATGACGGGCGATAGTCCTTCGATGTCGGACGGCTGAACGTATGCGTAGGCATACTTCATCAGCGCGAAGAGCCTCGAGCCGAAGATGAAACCCGGCATGACGACGCGCGGGTCCTTGGTCGAGGCGATGTCGTGTTCGTACTGCGACGGGTTAGGAGCGCCGCCCACTAGGAGCAGCTTCTTGTCGGTACGCGTTCGTTCGAACGCTGGCACGAGGTAATGGAGCCCCTTGTCCGGGATGAACCGACCGACGAACAGAAAGTACTCGCCTGGTTTGACGCCCAGTTCATCAAGGACCTTGGTGTCGAGATTGTCCTGCGGAACCTCCGATCCCCACGGTATGAAATCGTACGTTCGCCGGAATCGCTTCTCGAAATCGGCCTTGTAAAAGATGCTGTCGAAGACTACGCGGTGCGGAGCATAGGCGGTCACGAAGACGGTCAACCAGAGATATAGCCGTCCATACCATGGCCACTTCCCACGCTGCCAGTCGACGCCATCCTGACTCAGCACGACCTTTTTGCCGAACAGGCGCAGTAGCAGCCCAAACGGGCTGTTGCCGGTGTTGTGGATGTGGACCACGTCGGCTGTGTCCTTGGCAATAATGTCCCAGCAAACCTTGAACGAGTGAATGATCGAATCGAAGCCCTTCATCCGCGTGGGCGTATAGAAGTTCTTGGTTACCACCCCTCGGTACTCGTCTCCTATCGGCAGGTCGCCCCGGAACAGCCGGTTGTAGGCGACCACTGAATGTCCGCGGGCCGCCAGTCGAGTATGTAGCTCCACCGAGACCTTGTCGACGCCCGCACATCCGGGTCTTTGCGGGATCGATCGAAAGGTGAAGGTGGCGATACGTAGCGGCCGAGGGGTCGGCGCCTTGCTGTCGGGGCTCTTCGCGGTGAATTGGGCGGGATCGGGACGGATTTCCATGCGAAGGGCTATGCGTGGTCCGGCATCAAAGACCGTTCGATTCTCGAGGCACCAACGCCAAGTTTCGCATAGATATCGAGCATCGATGTTGCATAGCGCTCACGGCTGAACTCGGATTCCACGAGTCGTCGCCCCTGCTTGCCAATCTCGGCCAGGCGCGCGTCATGGGAGTCGTGGGCTGCACGCAGGGAGCCCGCAAGAGCATCGACGTCCCCGCTTTCGAACAGCCAGCCGGTCTCACGATCGCGAACCATCTCAGGGATCCCGCCGATACGGGCTCCGATAACCGGCTTGCCCAATGCCAAGCTTTCCAGGGCACTGATCGGCGAGTTTTCGTACCATTCGGACGGAAGTACTGAGGCGCGAGCGCCGCCGACGATCCTGCGGAGTTCGGCGCCCGTCTTGTAGCCGGTGAAAGTCGCGTCGGCACCCAATTGCCGCGCAAGTCGCTTCAATTCGTCCTCAATCGGTCCAGTGCCCACCAGGACGAGTGGAACTCTGGCCCGCGCCGCAGCCTGAACCAGTGTGAGCAACCCCTTTTCTCTCGCGAGCCGCCCGAAATAGACAATGTAGGCGCCAGGCTCGAAAACTGGCTGGTACGCCGTCGCATCCACGAAGTTGGGTACGTGCACGAACATCTCGCGTGGCCATCCCCACTCGACAAACTTGTCGATGAAGAAGCGACTCGGAACGACGATCCGGTCCAGATTTCGTCGATAGCTGTCGAGCCAGCGATGAAGTGCGCTCTCGATGGCAACTATCGTACTGGCTGCGGTTGAATCGAGCACGCAGCGGTTAAGTACGACTTGGTAGTAGCGACCGCCCTTGCAGCGCTCGCAGATGCCCCTCGCATTGAGCATCTTGTTGTTAGGACAGGCGATCTTGAGATCGTGTGCCGTCATCACGGTGGGTATCCCGCACTCCTTCAGCACTGGCAGGATCGATGGCGAGAGATGGTGATAAATGTTGTGAACGTGTGCGATGTCTGGTTGCCGATCCTGGATCAACATACGGAGCTTGCGCTGTGCTTCGAAAGAATAGACGACCTTGCTCGCCTTGGTAACCTTCTGCAAGAAGCTGTAGTCGTGCCCGAACTGGATCTCGTCGACGAAATAGTCAGACGATTCGCAAGGAAGGTTCAGCGGGAATCGCATCGAGAAGAAGGTGTTACGCCATCCGAGGGATTCCATCAGCGCGGCATGGTCGAGGTATACGGCATCGGCCCCGCCTCGTCGGTAGTGGTAACTGTTGATGCTCAAGAGGTGCGGCATTGGCAGGCTGATCAGCGAACGTGCGAAACGCACAGGTTTTCACGAAGTCCCGATTGTCGGGGTGTCATAATCCACACTATCGCACAGGCATGCCTTGCCAGAGGGCGTGACGGGATGGCAGCTGCCTCTTGGATCCGCTGTTGGGCTTCGTCCGCCGCTCGATGTGGCCCCCGAGAGAATAGTGATCGAGTCCGCATGCCTCTAGGCAAACTCTAGGGACACAATCTGTCGTTCGATTGGCGGCGCAGGAACTGAGGTGTCGATGGTCAGCAACGAGATCTGGAATTGGTACTACAAGGCCGTCGGCATGGCGTTTCTCGCACTCGGGAAGGCCAAGCATCGTACGCGAGGCTATGAGCGGGCGCGGGCGTTTTCCACATCCGAGATTCAGAACTGCATCGACTACGACATCAAGGTCGTGGACGAGTGGCTAGAGGCTCTGGAGGGGTACACACGGCAGAGCGCGAGTCAAATCGAAGGTGCACGCGTCTTGGAGTTGGGGCCCGGCGCGGATTTCGGCGTACCGCTCTACCTGCTTTCGAAGGGTGTCGCCCACTACAGTGCTATCGACGCATTTCCACTCGCGCTGAAGGCGCCGGCAGCGCTGCATGAAGCCATCCTCGACCGAATCGCCACGATCGGCTCCTTGGTCCCACGAGCCGTTCTCAGGGACGCGCTTCCGAACAGTCGGCACGGCGCTGGCGAGGGCACGTCAATGCTTCGGTATGTTGTACGGGAGGATTTCGACATAGCGAGCGCCTTCGAACCGGCGAGTTTCGACTTCGTATTCAGTCAGGCGGCGTTCGAGCACTTCGACGACGTCGATGAGGTCCTCAGGCAGGTGAGTTCAGTGGTGCGCCAGGGCGCACGCCTGATCGCGGGGGTCGATCTGAAGACGCATGCTCGCTGGCTCTGTGACAAGGACCCTTTGAACATATACCGCTATGCGGAACGTACGTATCGATCACTCGGCTTCCGCACTATGCCGAATCGCGTTGCGACCGGCGAGTATCGGCGCATTCTCACGAAGCATGGTTGGAAGGACGTCGAGATCAGAAACGTGGCTACGGTCACCGACGAATACTTCGAGCGAGTCAGGGACTCGCTCGATCCGAAGTTCAGGCAGGACGAAACCAGAAACCTCTGGATCGTCGTTTGTGCCACTCGCGCGTAGCCACCGACCGCGCGCGCGACACTTGTCTAGTCCAATGGCGGGGGATTCGCGCGGAAGGCTTCGGTGGCAATCGAAGCGGAAGCGCCTACGTAATCCTGACGGGCTCCGCTGATCGTGGCGAAATTGAAGGCCTGCCACTCAGTGGTGATTCGCTTGCTGCGGGACAGGCCTGCGGAAGGCGGGAATGAGTCCGCTGCGGTCGCGTTCATGTTCGGATAGTAGTCAGCACCGCTATGCATCAGCAGGACTGCTTTCGAGCGATCGTCCGGACGGTTGGGATCGTCGACCACAAGGCGCGCCTGAACCGTGGTATAGAGTGCTGCCATATCTCCGACGATGCCCGAGATATCAATCTTGCCGAGCGGCCACACGCCATGATAGGCGTGGCTGGCGCCGACCGGCACCTTGACCGCGACCGATCCGTCGACGCTCGTTCGCTTGTCCACCGTGCCGCTAACGTAGGTCAGATTTGATTTGCTGGCCAGGAACCAACTCGTGCTCGCGTGCTGGCCAAGAAGCACCCACTTGCCCGTGCTCTTGCTCAGGTAGTAGCTCTTTGGTTGCCTGGTTTCGACCCGAACGTTGTAGCCCGCGTTGCCAACACCTTCGAAGATGATGAACCACTGGATGTAGGTGGTCCAGAGATCGCAGTCCTTGTAGTCGGCCTTGACGGCCGACATGTTCAGCCACCAAGAGTGCATCTTGCAGCCACGAGGGTCAGCACCCATGAGCACCGCTGCCGGATGAGGACCGGTGGCCCAGAGGAAGTTGGGAATGCCGTCGAGTTTGGCATCGTTCTCCAGCGTCATATCACCCACAATCGCGTCGACCGAATTGACGACTCCCACCGACTTGCTCGTCGTGCTAGCGGCGCCAGTCGTGTCCGTGCTGGATGGCGTGGTGCTCGTTGCGACGCCAGGCTTCGATGCGCGCACGCTTTCGGATTGCGTATTGGAAGCGATCCGGGTCTCGGCATTCGCGTCTTGGACGAGACTCTCAGATCCGTCGGCCAGGCCGCAGGCGGATAGTCCAATTGCAACTACGCAGGCAAACATCGATCCTCCAGCGGCCTTGATGGACGAAGCAAGGTTAGCGTGAGTCCGCGTTGCCGCCTTTCGGCCGCGTGCAATTCGGTATTTATGCATCTGTCCGATCTCCTCTGACGCGATCCGCTCCGGTTGGTCGGATCGGGGCCTGGCAAAACGTGAAGTGGTTCACGTACGGTATGGGCGTACCGTGCTAGCTGGCCAACCGTGAGGGACGAGCGGTTCGTCAGAGCCGACCAACGCTTGGTTCTGCGCGTTGGCTAGGACCGGAGACAGTGGGGTGAAGCAAGAGGCCCGTGCGTCGCACCGGCACGAGGTGGGGAATCTTCTGGGGCTTTCGACACGCCGGCTGAGCGCGGGCGGCGTTGCACACAAGTCGGGGCGCTGCCCCTGCTGATACTCCGAACCGACCGAGAGTCAGACTCGGCGTTGCCTGATAGCGAGTAGCAGTATGTCGCGCTCGGGCGCCCTCAATGGGCTGAGGGCCACGATCGAAGCACCGAATGTGGCGGTTCCACCGGCCGTTGCGAGAAGCCATCCCCCGTCGGCCCATTGAACGATCGCCGCCGCGCTTATGCCGATGGCGGTGGCAGCCAACAGGCTTGCCAGTCCTGTCAGATCATGACGATAGTCGAAGCCTTCGGCGCGCAGGCGTCGAATAAGGATCCAGCTTCCGATGACGAGTCCGGCCAAGTTTGCGACCGGCAAGGCATAGACGCCGAGTAAGGGGAGCATAACGAGGCCTGGCACTACTGACGCTGTGATCACGGCGTTGGACCACATGAGCGGACCGTTCCGCTCGACCGCGTGACTGACGTGATCGAGCATGAACCGTAGCGAGTACATGAGTACGAGCGCGCACATCACCAGCAGTAGTCCGACACCGCCATCCGTGTATTTTCCGCCGGTCACGAGCGCAAGCATCGGTGCGCCGCCAGAGAAGATCACAACGGTGGCCAGACAAATGAGCACCGCGTTGAGTTTGAAGATCAAGTTGGCGGCCAGTTCCAGATCTCCGAAGCGGCGGTCCCGCACGTAGCGAGCTGTCAGGACTGGACGAATTACGCCTGCCAGCAACTTGACCGGGAGGTATCGCTCCATCAGGTCGGCGACCGACTGTGCAAAGCCGAACAGCGCGACATCGCCGCTTGTGAGCGCTCCGCCGACGAGTATGCGGTTGGTCGACCCTCCGTAAGGAAGTATGAGCAGGTGCTGGAAGTAGCCCTTCAGTCCGAATTCGGCCATACGGCCTAGGTTGGATCGGCCCCAGCTCTCATCGCCATGGGGCTCGCCGGGCCCCGCCTGACGAATCGCCCGTATCGCCCCGATGAGCATGACTCCGAAACCAGCGATGTCTGTCGCCAACTCGATGAGAATGACTGTCTTCAGATCGAGGGTCCCTTGGCTGGCCGCGAGTGCAAGTAGAACGAAGCGCAACACCGTGACGAGGCCGAACCCAGACTGCGCCACCGCCTGATGTAGCATCGACTCAAGTACGCTGAAGAGCGAGCTTGCCGCAACCCGGACCAGGACCACGGCAAGATACGCCTTGACGGCCCACTCCCATTCTGCGAGCCCGATCAGCGGTGCGATCGTCGGAGCAAAGACGTACGACGCAGCAAGGAACGCAGCAAGCACACCGACCCTGAGCGCGATGGCGCACGCGACCAATTGCCGGAGCGCGCGTCGGCGGTGCTGAACGAAGAGCTCGGGTACGAATCGCGACAGGACTTGGCTCAATCCGAAGCCTGTGAGCGCGTCTATCAACTCCACTAGCCCGAACAGGATTGAGTAGGCGGCGAATTGCTCTACGGACAGGGTGCGCACGAGCAGCACGAAGGTGCCGATACCTGCGATTGCCGTGACCGCCTTGCCGCCGACCAGGAAAGCGACGCCTCGCTTGATCCGTGCGGCACTGTACGGATCGCCGCCGGTCATCCGGCCGCCATCGGCACTTGGGTGCCCTGAAGCGGACTCGGCACTAGTCGGCACGGAGCGGCTCAGCCGCGCCAAAAGTCGGGCGGTTGTTGCGCCACCGCCACGCGATCAGGCCGAAATTCAACGCCGTCAGGACCTGTTGGCTGGGCACGGTGATCGGTGCATCCGAGAAGAAAAGCATCGCGGTCAGCATGACGGCCGTTACTTGCAGCGTACGGCAGAACGCCCTGTCGAAACCCGGGCGTGCGCTTCGCACGAGGACGGCGGCGCAGCGTGCCGCAGAGAGATAGAGGGCGATGATGAGTACAAAGCCGAGAAGGCCCAGATCCCAGAGAACCGACGATGCGGCGGTCAAGCCGATGTGCATCCAAGGATGCTCCTGCGACATATGCCCCATTCCCGAGCCACGCACCTCGTAGGAACTCCCCAGCCCGTGTCCGAAGAGGAAGCTGACCGGGTCCGAGAGCTGGTGATGCTCGAACCAGTACGGGTAGACCGAGGTCCGATTGAGGCCGGTCCCGAAATAGCCGACACTGCCGAAATTGTAGGCAATGGTGGCTTCGATGATCCTTTCGATCGAGTCTCCGCCGGGGCTGACTGACCGTCCCGGAGCGGCGTTTATCGCGAGGTATGACCAACCGAGAGCGGCCAGCACTGCAAGCGCCAGGATGACGCCCATGACGAAGCGAAAGGGGCGCCGTCGAACCTCGTCGAGGTACGCCAGTGTCATTGCAAGGGGAAGCAGAACCACGAGCAGCTTGACTTCACCCAGTGGCAATGGCGCAAGAACTGCTGCCGAAAACAGGGCGAAACGGCGCATTGGCATGATTCCCTCGCGATAGGCTGCGAGGAGATACACGAACGCCGAAACCAGCAGCAGGGCCATGACGCTGCTGCTGCCACCCCCGATCAACGAACCCTCCAGGGTCCCGACGACGATGTCGATTGCATCGACACCGGGCATGCCTTCGCGCGTGGGTACGAGGACAATTCGCTGGAACAGGGCGAAGGGAAACTGCAGGATGACCACGAATGCCAGGAAGTGCCACCAGCGTCTGACCAGGTGGGGTGCGAACGGAACGACGGCAAGGATGAACAGCAACCCGAAGTACTGGAAGTATCGTTTGGCGGCCGAGACGCCCTCCATCATCGGGCCGCCGGAGTACGTCAGCGATAGTGTCCCGAAGGCGAACAAGATGATCGCGAAGCCTACGAACGTGGGCAACGGCGAGGACGACCGGTGGCGGCCCAAGGCGGAATGCAGGATCGCAGCGCCAGCAAGGAAGAATCCGAGAAGTGAAAACAGCCATCCGACCTTCTCGAGCGACGGCACGAACATCACCACCGGCCCGCTGATCAGCAGCACGCCCGCGAGGATCGTCCAGATCACCAGCGGCAGGGCGTTCAGCAGCGCCACGCCAGCGACCACTCCGAACGCGAGCGCGATCGGAACCGGCTGGCCCAACGCAATGACGTATCCGATCAGGATGGACGCGACGGCATAGCCCGTGACGATCGCCGCCGCCGTGAATGCATCGGGGCGCAGCTGGCCAATTCGCTGCCCGAGTCCGAAGAGCATCATCCGCGGACCGTGTCAGTACTCGTTCAGCATCGTGCCCAGTACGGTCGCCCCCGAAGTCGAGAAGATCGACGCAAGCTGCGCGATCTCGGGACCCTTGGTGTGGTCCTTGCGCCCGACGATCAACACGCCGCGGCAGCGCTGAGCGATCACCTGGGCGTCGGCCGCCTGCTGTGCCGAAGGGGTGTCGATCAGGATCACGTCGTACTGGCTCGACAATTCGTTGAGCAGCAGGGCGAACTCGTCCCGACCCAACAGCTCGAGAGGGTTCGGGGGCTGG
>Ga0079224_100003266_pt1 | contig 20330 bp, 19 predicted proteins | sample Stecom2015_FD_80414 | JGI IMG/M metagenome (GOLD analysis project Ga0079224, IMG submission 80414) | Agricultural soil microbial communities from Utah to study Nitrogen management - Steer compost 2015 | ecosystem: Environmental > Terrestrial > Soil > Agricultural land | place: USA: Utah...
CCTGCGGCGCGAAGTCGGGCTGGCCGGCGACCTCGATTTCCTGCAGGCTGACGGCGCCCTCGAAATCGCCCGCGCTGAGGTGGCCAGCCTCGAACGCCAGCACGCCGCTGCCGGCAACGCCCTCGTGTTGCTCGTGGGCACCCTGCCCGAAGCCCTGCCGCCCGGACGGCGGCTGACCGGACAGGGCATCGTCGCCGACCTCGCCGCCGGCCTGCCCGCCGACGTGCTGCTGGGCCGGCCCGACGTGCGTGCCGCCGAGCAAAGGCTGATCGCCGCCAATGCCGACATCGGCGCCGCCCGCGCCGCCTTCCTGCCGCGCATCACGCTGACCGCCGCGCTGGGCAGCGCCAGCCCCGCCCTCGACGGCCTGTTCGGCGCCGGCTCCCGCGCCTGGAGCTTCACGCCCATCCTGCAGCAACCGCTGTTCGGCAGCGCCACCGCCGCCAGCCTGGACGTGGCCGAAGCGCGCAAGGTGGCCTCCGTGGCCGAATACGAAAAAGCCATCCAGCAAGCCTTCCGCGAGGTCGCCGACCTGCTGGCCGCACACGACGCCCTGGCCGCGCAGCTACGCGCCCAGGAAGCGGCGGAAAGGACCCAATCCGAACGCCTGCATCTGGCCGACCTTCGATACAGGGGCGGCATCTCCAGCCACCTCGAACTGCTCGACGCCCAGCGTGACAGTTACAGCGCCGGCCAGGCCACGGTGCAGGTGCGCCGCCAGCTTCTGAGCACCGCCGCCCAGCTCTACAAGGCCCTCGGGGGCGGCGGTAGCTGAGCCCGCATCCCGCCTTTTCCCCGCCCCACCTCTTGCCCTGACCGGAGTTGGTTCTACGATGAACTTGCAATCAGGCTTTGCACTTCAGACTTGAAACCTCCCAGGCAAATAAAGGGAGACGACATGAAAAGACTGGATGGCAAGGTAGCGATCGTGACAGGAGCCACCAAAGACATCGGCCGGGTAATCGCCGCAACCATGGCCAGGGAAGGCCGCCAAGGTGGTGATTGCAGGGCGTACGGCCAAGCGTGGCGGGGAAGTAACGGCCGCCATCGAGGCTGACGGAGGTGAGGCCTGTTACGTTCAGGCAGACATTGGCATCGAAAGCGATGTTAAGAAGATCATCGATACGGCCATCGACCGCTATGGCAAGTTGACCACATTGATCAACAACGCGGCATCCACCGATCTGATCAACGAGTCTGATGGGTCGATAGCGGCCACCACTGCATCCGTCTGGGAACAATCGATGCGCGTAACGCTGTGGCTCCATGCTGATGAGCAAGTACGCCATTCCCAGGATGATCGAGGCCGGCGGGGGCGCCATCGTGCATACCTCCTCCGGCCTCCTGCCGGCCGATGGCCAGGATGGCTGCCTACGCGGCGGCCAAGGCGGCAGTGAATTCCCTGAACCGCTCCATCGCTGTCGAGTACGGGCGCAGCAATATCCGCTCCAACGTCATCATCACCGGCATGATCCTGCCGCCGCACGCCCTGCCCGATTTCCTGGCGGACCCGATACTTGGAGCCAGGATCGGAGCGCAGCACCTGATCCGCCCAGGCCGGCGCGAGGACATTGCCGCCGGCGTCGTCTATCTGGCATCGGACGAGTCCGGCTTTGTGACCGGCGCCGAGCTGCCCATCGACGGCGGTTCGCGCATCATGACCAACCTGATTGGCAGGGACGACATCTTTCAGAACGACAAAGGCTAGTTCGGTGGCACCCGCCCCCTTCCCGGGGAGGATGCGCCTAACGAATTTACGCCGACCTGACCGCCGGCTTCGCGCGTTTTGCCGGCTGCCCCGCCGGTTTCTTGCGCGGTTCGACGCCGCTTGAAATCCAGGTGTCATCACCCGCGCGCCTGCCGAGAATGTGCGCGATGATCCGCGCGCGCGCGGCCTGCATTCGCCGCACCCCGAGCCCGCGTTCCATCACATCGGGATCGGTGGCGGCGACTCCTTCCATTGCCGCGTGGATCACCGAGGCCTCGGCATAGGCGTCCCCCTTGCGCGGGCGCTTCCCCGGCGGATACGCCGACAGGATACGCTCGGCGAAACGCTCGATCAGCGGTATGTAGTAGTCGATGCGCTGCTGCTCGAAGCGGGGGTCGCCCCGGTCCGCTTCCAGATTCCGGTAGCGCAGTACCGGCCTGTGCTTGTCCCACACGGCATCGAAAGCCTCGACCACCCGGCGGGCGTGGGCAACGTCGACCACCGTGGGGTCCCACGGCTCGTCGAGTATGGAGCAGACCGAAGTCATTTCATCCGCCGCCGCCTGGCCGAGCGCGAACATGATGTCGCGCACGTCGTCGAAATACATGTAGAACGTCGCCGAAGACGTCTTCGCTTCCTGCGCGATGGAGACCGCGGTCAATTCCATCGGCGACTTCGTGCGCAGCAGGCGCAAGGTCACGTCCATCAGGCGGCGACGCGTAGTCCGCCCTTTCAACCCGAGTTCCTGGCCCTGCTTGTTCTTTGTCACGTTGCTGTTCATATCGGTACGCCGGCTGCTTGCGGAAGAAATAGGCTGTACATGGCATGATCGATCCGGCCGGCCCCGGGCGGTCGCGGATTCGTCCGGCTCTCGTCCGTCACGAACTACGCGCCGCGTCGTAAGCCCCGATCGATATCGGCTCGAGTCCGGGCAGATTCTGGATCAGCTTGCAGACCAGCATGGAACGCCGCTGCCCGTACAGCCTGGCCAGTTCGGCATCGCCGGACAGTATCGCGCGGATCAACTGGTTCCGGACATTGTAGAGTTCCGGAAGATGCCGGCCATAACGCAGCCCCAGCTCGTCGCGCCATTGACTCTGGCCGAACTCGTAGATGATCGAGACGAACAGCTTGATCACCGGGTTGCCGCACATGTCGCCGATGATCCGCGCGAACTCGATGTCCCAGGCGAACACCTCATCCGGCCTGCCCTCCATCTTCCCCGCCTCCGGGTCGTCATTCACCAGCAGTTGCCGCAGGCGGGCGTGCAGGCGCTCGTCCCGACACGCGGCGGCAAGCTGCACCGCTTCGGTGAGCAGCGGCAGCGACGCGGTGATGAGATCGCGAAACGTGGCCTGTTCGATGTCGAGATAAATCGCGGCCGCGTGGGCGACGGCATCGATCTGCGGACGGCGCGCATAGAAGCCTCCCCCGCTGCCGCGTTTGATCACCAGAAGCCGTTCATGTTCGAGAAGCCGGACCGCCTGCCTCAAGGTCGGGCGGCTGACGCCGTACCGCGCCGTCAACTGCTCCTCCGAGCCCAGGTACTCGCCGTCTGCCGCCGAGAGAATGCTCGTTCGCAGGGCCGACACGATCCTCGCAACCGCTGACGATGATTTTGGCCGTTTCATGGGCTCCAAGTGACTGAGATCGTTCATTCTCGTATCTGCAAACTTATGTCCCCTGTTCACGGGACCGGGAAAGGGCGGCATCAGGGACCGGGCGGTCGCGCGCCGTCTCCGATCAGCCCCACACGGAACTGTCGAGATCGAAGCTATGACGTGAAGGTACGATCTCCATGACGGAGACACTCCGGACCAGGCCCTCGGAACAAGGCATCTGTAACCGCATTATACAGAATAAAGAGAATGTCGGTTACCGAATCCACGTATCCGCGCGGGCGAATCGGCGACGTCCGCTTCCGACGGGGCGGAAACCGGGTCGCGGTCCGGCTGCGACAGTGCCAATGCACCCGCAGGCCGTGAAAATGATACGGCAGGTAGCTCACAAAAATAAAAGTGTGTTAGTGTTACGCAATGCGGTCCAGCCGATGCGCAGCGACCCATGCAGCACGGCCCCGGTCATCGGACGGCAGGGCGGATCGGGCCGGCCGCGACGTGCCCGATCGAAGAATCCGTTCCACCCATACAGCGACAGGAGCCCCGACGGTGAACTTCAATCCAGACCCGCGCGACCAGGAATTCCGCGAACGGGTGCGCACCTTCCTGGCCGAGCATCTTGCGGCGGACATGGCCGAGCGCAACCGGCGCGGCTATCACTTCCACCGGGAAGACATGCGCGCCTGGACAAGAACCCTTTATGACAACGGCTGGGCGGGGCCGACCTGGCCCCGTGAATGGGGTGGCATGGGGCTCACGCCCAAGCAGCAGTTCATTTTCGAGAGCGAATGCTTCATGGCCGGCGCACCCCCGCTGGATACGGCCGGCCATCGCATGATCGGCCCGGTCCTCATGACCTTCGGCAGCGAGGTGATGAAGAACCACTTCGGCCCGCGCATCCTGCGCGGCGAGGTGTTCTGGGGCCAGGGCTTCTCGGAGCCGAACGCCGGCTCCGACCTGGCCTCGCTGCGCACCCGCGCGGTCCGCGACGGAGACGACTACGTCATCGACGGACAGAAGATCTGGACCTCCTACGTCGATACCGCGGAGATGATCTTCGTGCTCGCCAAGACCGACCCGGACGCGAAGCAGCGCGGCATCTCGATGCTGCTGGTGGATGCGACGGCGCCCGGCATCACGATCCGGCCCATCATCGACATCGGCGAGAGCCACAGCCTGAACGAAGTCTTCTTCGACGGCGTGCGCACGCCCGCGATCAACCTGGTGGGGCAGGAAGGCCAGGGCTGGTCCTACGCCAAGTTCCTGCTGAATCTGGAACGGGCCTTCAGCGCCGAGTGGCCGCGCAACTATCGCAACCTGCAGCAGTTGCGGCAGATGGCCTGCGAGACCTGGGTCAACGGCGTCCGGCTGATGGACATCCCCGGTTTCGCAGCCCGTTTCTGCGCGCTCGAAGTCGATCTGCAGGCACTCGAATGGCTCACCTTGCGGGCGCTTGCGGAGAAAGAAGAGAGCAGCGGCTTCCCGGTGGGTTCGCTGCTCAAGATCCGCGGCTCGGAACTGCTCCAGAGGATCGGCGAGATGCAACTGGAAGTCCTCGGCGACTATGCCGCCTACTTCTACTCCGATCCGGGCCTGCTTCCGGCCGCAAAGGCCGGCTGGCCGCCGGGCCCCGGCTTCGCTCCCGGCGTGGTGACCGACTACATGTACCGCCGCGCGACCACGATCTACGGGGGAGCGAACGAGGTTCAGCGTTCGATCATCGCCCGCGCACTACTGGAGCAGTAACCATGGATTTTCAGTTGACCGAGGAGCAGCGGATGCTGCGCGACGGCGCCCGCCGCTATCTGGAGTCCGAATGCGGCGGCGAGAAGCGGCTCCTGACCACCGCCGAGGCCGGATTCGCCCCCCACCACTGGCGGATGTTCGCCGAACTGGGCTGGCTCGGCCTCGGCCTCCCCGAGGCCGTCGGCGGCATCGGCGGAACCCCGACCGACGTGAGCATCCTGATGCAGGAGTTCGGCTACGCCCTCGCGGTGGAACCCTACTGGCCGGTGGCCGTGCTGACGGCGCAGACGATACTCGCCTCCGGTGACGAGCGCCGGATCGCGGAACTGCTACCGCCCCTCGTGGAAGGCAAAATCTTCCCCGTGCTCGCCCACAACGAGGACCAAGCGCGGGGCGTGGTCGAGCACGTCACGACCACGGCGACCCGCTCCGCCACCGGCGGCTGGCGGCTGGACGGCAGCAAGTCCCTCGTCGTGGCCGGCAACAAAGCCGACCGCTACGTCGTATCTGCCCGCATCGCCGGGGATTCGCGTGACCGCGACGGAATCTCGCTATTCCTGGTGCCCACGGATGCGCGAGGGCTGCGGGTCCATCCCGTGCGGCTGATCGACAATCGCTGGGGTGCGCACATCGACCTGGACGGCGTCGAAATCGGCGATGCGGACAGGATCGGCCTGCCGGGCCAGGGCCACGCCGCTCTCGAACGGGGCCACGCCATCGCGCTGGTCGCCCTCGCCGCCGAAGCCATCGGCCTGATGGAACGGTCACTGGAAATCACCCGCGATTACGTGACGGTCCGCAAACAATTCGGCGTGACCCTCGGCACCTTCCAGGCCGTGCAGCACCGCCTCGCCGACATGCTGATTGAACTGGAACTGTCGCGTGGCATGGTGTATCGTGCCCTGGCGTGCCTCGACGCCGACCCGGCCACGCAGCAGCAGGCCCTGTCCGCGCTGAAATATCAGGTAGGCAAAAGCGGTAAATTCGTATGCGGGCAGGCGATCCAGCTCCATGGCGGCATCGGCGTCACCGAGGAGTACATCATCGGCCATTACTTCAAGCGTATGACCCTGATCGAGTACGCCATGGGCGACTCGCATTCCCACCTCGAACGCCTGGCGGCGATGGTCCGGACGTGAGGGAGCGGGGCCGGCGCGCCGCGCGCCGGTTCCGCTCCCCGCAGGCGTGGGATCGCCCGGCCGGACGCAGGTCGGCTACCGCAGGACCAGGACCGGCAGCCTGGAATGGGTGAGGACCTTCTGCGTCTGCGACCCCAGAAGAAGCCCCTTCACGCCACGGTAGCCGTGCGACGCCATCATGATCAAGTCGCAGTCCGTCGCCTTCGCCGCATCTATGATCGCCTCGTAGGGCTCCTTGGCCGTGGAGTGCAGACGATCGCACTCCACCGCGCCATTCTGCGCCACCTGCGCGGCCGCCGACAGGATCTCGTCGCATTGCCGCGCGACAGCCTCGCGGAGCCGGACGGGGTCCGTGATCCGCAGCAATTCCGCTTCCCCGTAAGGCGAGGCGTCGAAGTCGGGCAGCGCGTAGAAGAACGTGATCCGCGCCCCGATCTCCTTCGCGAAAGAGACCGCGCGGTGGACGGCGCTGGCGGAAACTGGCGAACCGTCGGTCGGAACCAGGATGTGTCGAAACATTGGCAGCCCCCAGATTGAGAAGTCGAACCCCGCGCATCCTCTCGTGCGTGCGCGGACATCGCAAGTATAACTGACCTTTCGACAGTCTTCGTTCCCGGTGCGGCGGGAATGGGACGATCGCATGAAATGACGCAGCCTTTGCCGGTATCGCCGGAGTCCACGCTGCCCCGGGGCGGCAAGTGCCGCGAATGAACGGCGGAGAAGCGATACGGCCGTGCCCGCGACCGCTGCCGCTTCCGCAACACAAGCATTAATTGACTTATGGTCAGTTTTACGCCTAGCATTGGCATACCTATCTGAATTGACATGCCAATCTCCACATGACGCGACTGAGTCGAACGGAAAGCCGGGACCGCACGCGGCGCATGCTGCGCGAGGCGGCGATGCGGGCATTCGCCCGCGGCGGATTCGCCGGAGCCTCGGTGGAAAGCATCGCAGAGGCAGCCGGGTTCAGCGGCGGAGCCTTTTATGCCAATTACCGCAGCAAGCAGGACATCCTGGTGGACATCATGCGCAGGCTGCAGACGGCCGAATCCGAGCAATGGCAGCAGGTGATCGGCACGGACCGGAGCACGGACGAAATCATCGACGAACTCGCGGAGCGGGCCGAACGGTTCGCCCGCCGGCAGGACTGGCTGCTGACGAAGGTGGAGCTGGACCTGCGCGCGGCACGCAACGAGGAATTCAGGCGCGAGTACGACGCCTGCCGGGCGGAACTTCGGCAGCAGGCCCTGACCATGCTCGAAGGACTCTACACCAGGGAGGGGAAGCGGCCGCCTCCGAACGCGCCGGTACTGGCCGATGCCTGGCTGGCGTTCTCCACCGGCATCGGCCTGTGCTACATCGCCGAGAACGATCCGGCCTCGCGGGAAGTGCTCAGGAAGACCGTGTTCATCCCCTTCCTCCGGGGCCTGCTGGTCCAGGGCGATCCGCCGGGTCCGCAGCAGACCTGAATACCGGCCGATCGCATGGACATCCCCCTTCCCACCTCCTCTGTACGGAACGAGCGAGAAGGCTCCCGCACAGGTGGCCGAATCCGTGATTCCGAACCGACCATTCCAGGAGATCGAACATGGCCATTCCATTCACCGACGTTTCGGGCCTCTTCATCGGGGGAGACTGGGTGCCCGCGCAAAACTGCGAAACGGTGGTCAACCCCGCCACCGAAGAGCCTATCGGCGAGGCCCCGGCGGGCGAACCGAGCGATATGGAGGGTGCCATCGCGGCGGCCCGCCAGGCCTTCGACGCCGGCCCCTGGCCGCAACTGCCCGTGGCGGACCGGATCGCGGTCATCCACCGCTTCAAGGCCGTTCTCCAGGCCCATGCTGGCGACATCCGCACGCTGCTCACTGCCGAAGCAGGTGCGGTACGGATGCTGATGGCGAGCGCCCAGTACCAGGGCGCCATGGATGCGCTCGATTACGCCATCGGGCTCGCCGCGCGCATCGAGCCCAAGCCCGCCCCCATCGAGCTCCGACCCAATCCCTTCGCTCCCGCGGGGCCGGAGATTTTCGCGACCGGCGTCACGGTGCGCGAACCCTACGGCGTGGTCGCGGCGATCTCGCCGTACAACTATCCTTTCCTGAGCAACGTGGCGAAAGTGGCGCCGGCCCTGCTGGCCGGCAATACCGTGGTTCTCAAGCCTTCCCAGCTCACCCCTTTCGCGGGCCTGCTGCTGGGCCATGCCGCACAGAAAGCAGGACTGCCCCGGGGTGCCCTGAACATCGTGACCGGCGGGCCCGAAATCGGCTCCGCGCTTACCGGTGACCCCAGAGTCGATCTCGTGACCTTCACCGGCTCCGACGCCGTCGGCAAGACGATCATGGCCCAGGCCGCGCCGACCCTGAAGAAACTCCATCTGGAGCTGGGCGGGAAATCAGCGATGATCGTGCGCCACGACGCCGACCTTCAGCAGGCCGCTGCCCTGGCGGCCTTCAGTTTCACGCTCCATGCCGGCCAGGGTTGTGCCCTGCTGACCCGCTTTCTGGTACACAACTCGGTGCGCTCCGCCTTTGTGGAAAGGGTCGTGGGCATCGTTTCGACCCTCCGGATCGGCGATCCGGCCGACCCCTCGGTAGTGATCGGCCCCCTGATCCGCGAGTCGGCTCGCCAGAGAACCGAACGCTACGTCCGGCTCGGACTCGATTCCGGCGCGAAGCTGGTGCTCGGCGGCCGGCGGCCGGCGGATCTGGAGAAAGGCTATTTCTACGAGCCCACGCTGTTCGACGATGTCGATAACCGCTCCCGCATCGCCCAGGAAGAAATATTCGGTCCGGTCGGGGTCGTGACCGGTTTCGACACCGACGACGAAGCCGTCGCCCTGGCCAACGATTCACCCTTCGGCCTCGCCGGGGCGGTGATGTCCGCCGATGCGGCGGCGGCCTGGCGGCTGGCCCTGCGCCTGCGCACCGGCGGGGTGTCGATCAACGGCGGAATCGGCGATCTCTTCGTCAAGGCGCCCTTCGGCGGCTACAAGCATTCGGGCATCGGCCGCGAGTTCGGCCCCCGCTGGCTCGACGAATTCATGCAGGAAAAAGTCGTCACCTACCCGATCGGCCGGGGATTCTGACGCAATGCCGGCCGCGCAGTTCGACTTCATCGTCATCGGAGCAGGGTCGGCCGGATGCGCGCTGGTCTATCAACTGGTCCGGAATCCTGCTCACCGGGTACTGCTGGTGGAAGCGGGAAGCAGCCATCACGAGCTTTTCGTCACCATGCCGATGGGCTTTCCGATGCTGCATGACAACCCGCGCACCGACTGGATGTACCGGCAGGAACGCCCCTCCAACCGCCGCGCCGAAACCTCGACGTGGAAAGCGGGAAGGCTGCTGGGCGGCGGGAGCAGCATCAATGGCATGGTGTACGTGCGCGGCCAGCCCGAGGATTACGACGACTGGGCACGGCTGGGCAATCCGGGCTGGGGTTGGCGCGACGTCCTGCCGGTATTCAGAGCCATCGAGGATCATCAGCTCGGCGCCGATGCCCTGCGCGGTGCGGGCGGTCCGCTGCCGGTGACCTGCACTGCCGAGCCGAATCCACTCTCCGATGCCTGGATCGAGGCCGGCAATCGGCTCGGCCTGCCCCGGCGGGACGATCTGAACGGGGAAGATCAGGTAGGGATCGGCTACTACCCGCGCACGATCTTCCGCGGCCGGCGCCAGAGTGCCGCCGTCGCTTTCCTCGACCGGGTGATCGACAGGCCGAACCTCACGGTCATGAAAAACGCGGAGGTGCGCAGGATCGTCATCGAGGACCACCGCGCGGTAGGCGTCGAGTGCGTCACCCGCAGCGGCGTGCACAACTTCCGCGCGACCAGGGAGCTGATTCTCTCGGCCGGCGCCATCGGCAGTCCCAGGCTGCTACAGCACTCGGGCATCGGCCCCGCAGCCCACCTGCGAACCCTCGGCATCGAAGTGGTCCGCGATCTCCCCGGCGTAGGCGCGAACCTGCAGGAGCACTTCATGTCCGGCTGTGTCCACACCGTCCGCCACGGCAGCCTCAATGCCGAGGTCCGGGGCTTGCGCCTGGTGAAGAATCTGACGGAATGGCTTCTTTTCCACCGAGGGGTGATGGCCATGGCGGCGGCCCAGGCGGGCGCCTTCTTCAAGACCCAGCCCGACCTGGCCCGGGCCGATGCACAACTCTTGATGGCGCCGCTGTGCATGGCCGGCAAGAGCGATCCCGCCACACCGTCGGTCAGCGCGCCCAGCGAGAGGGTCGTGCCGGCGAGCGTGGGAGGGTTCACCGCTTTCGGCTGCCCGACCCGGCCCAGCTCCAGGGGCAGCGTGCTGATCCGCTCCCCCGATTTCATGATCAAGCCTTGCATCCGCTACGAGCATCTGCGCTCGGAGAAGGACCAGGCCGCCATCATCGCAATCATCCGTTTCGTTCGCGAACTCGCCGCACAGCCGGCCCTGGCGGCATACGGCCCGACCGAAGTGCTGCCCGGTCCGGCGGTGCGGACCGACGAGGCGCTGCTGGACCACGCCCTGAATACCGGGCAGCTCGGCTACCATCCGGCCGGCACTTGCCGGATGGGGGGCGACGCCATGGCGGTCGTCGACCACCGGCTCAGGGTCGCGGGCATCCACGGCCTGCGGGTTGCGGATGCGTCGATCATGCCCGTCATCACGTCAGGCAACACCAATGCGCCGGCGATGATGATCGGCTTCAAGGCCGGCGCGATGATCGCCGCCGAACACGGCTGCTGAAACGCCGGATTCGGGTGCATGGCGCCACACCGGCCCCATGGTGTCGCGAGCGGCGGAAGACGAGGCTGTTGTCATGCACGGCACGGAGCGTTCAGCGGACGCCACGGCCGGCGAGCGCGCCGGGGGTGAAGAAGCTGCCCGGATAGGACTCCCGCGCCTCGCGGCCCGACAGGCCGGGGGAGATGGAGCGATTCATGATGAGATAGCTGCGCTTGTTGAAGTCGTAGACATCCATGCTCTTCGCGTAGAAAATCGGCCTTTCGTATTCCTGGATGCCGCGGAACTGTATGTAGTGATGCGGCGCACCCGAGTGATCGTAGCCGACGAACAGCAGCATGTTCCAGCTATCCTCGTCGATGTAGAACAGCTTGCGCTGCTGCACGTGGCGCTCGCCCGGCTTGAGCGTGGCATCGACGACCCATACGCGATGCAACTCCCACCGAATCATCTCGGGATTGACGTGGTTCGGCCGGTGCAGATCCTCGATCGGCGCCTGCTCATGCGTATACATGTTGTAGGGTACGTACATCTCCTGCCGCCCGACGAGCTTGAAGTCATACCTGTCCATCTTGCCATCGAAGCCGTTGATCTCGTCGTACAGCAGCAACCCGCCGGTGGTGGTGGTGACGCCATCGTAGCTGAACTCCGGTGCGAGCCGCACGCGCCGCTGCCCCGGTAGATACGTCCACGCCAGCGGCGTCTTCATGTCCGCGCGCAGGAACTGGTGGCGCATCTGCATGGTGCCCATCTGCGCGGCGGGATCGATCGTTCTCGCGATCAGCGTCCAGAACGGGTCATCAGCCGGGACTTCGGACAGGGAGTCGTCCCAGTAGGGTTTGGCCGAATCTATGGCCTGCAACGCGGTCCGGGTAACTCGGCCGGCCGCGTCGACCAGCCATGCATCGGTCGGAAAATGCGAATATGCGACATCCGGGGCAAGCAGGACGTTCCACATCGCCTCCACGCCCGTCTTCGGGATCGGGAACGGAACCTGCGCGTGCGCACCCTCGACCCCGAGGTCGTTGACGATGCGCGGGTTCATCGCGCGCTCGATGGTGTTCCGGTACACCCAGTCCTCGAAACAGGCCGAACGGCGCGTCGGATACACGTCCATGTAGAAGGTGTCGGGGTGCCGCCTGAAAAACTCCTTCACCCCGTCGTCGAGCTTGTCGGCATGCTGTTGCCAGTTGCCGGCGTCGATGCGCAGCCGCGGTTTGTCGTCCGCGAACGGATCGACGTAGGGAGGCCCTTCGTTCCCCCGCGCCGGCCGGTAGCCCGCCGGCGGGGAGCACACGCCGCTCTCCCAGGCGGGGATGGTGCCCTCGGCGTTGCCGGCCTTGATGGCCCCGAGCGGGGTCAGCGTGTCGCCCAGTTGCGATATTTCCTCGGCGGTCGGTTGCGCCGCCGCGCCAGTGGCAAGCATGCACCCGAGCAGGAAGGTGCCAAGCAGGATGGAACTGCGCATGTCGTCTCACTCCTTGTCGATGATTTCCCGAGTGATCGATTTTAACAGGGCATTACCCATGACACATCATATACAGGTATCTATTTGTTAATTTTGTTGATATTTTTAAGTAAAATTGCTTGATATATATCAAAAATACTTTATATATAGATACCTGTATTGAAGTATCACACCCGGCTCGTGGCTGTGGCCGCAGTAGATCGCGACCTCCTTCGCCTCCTCACGCGGGCGACGCGGATCGCCTGCCACGGCGCGAAGCATGATGACCGTCGGCCTTATTAGCTGATAGTATGTCAGCTAATAAGCCTGTGGCTTTCCGTCCAGGCAACCGCAGGAACCAACGGAGCAGGAACCCATGGACCTGAAAGGAAAGATCATTGCCGTCACCGGCGCCTCCGGCACACTCGGCGCGGCCGTGGCCCGGGCTGCGGCGCATGCCGGCGCGCAGGTGGCGTTGATCGACCGGGCGGTGCTGACCGCCCCGCTGCCGCCGGGACTCGACGACGCCCTGCCCCTCGGCGGCATCGACCTCGCCCGCCCGGACGCGGCCGAGGCTGCACTGGAGCGCGTGGCGTCGCACTACGGCGGCCTGGACGCGCTGGTGAACGCGGCGGGCGCCTTCCGCTGGGAAACCCTCGCCGACGGGAGCCCCGATACCTGGGATCTGCTGCATGCGGTCAACGTCATGACCGCCGTCGCAAGCTCGAAGGCCGCCCTGCCGTGCCTGATCGCCCGCGGCGGCGGGAGCATCGTGAACGTCGGCGCCAACGCCGCCGCCAGGGCCGGCGCCGGCATGGGCGCCTATGCCGCGTCCAAGGCCGCCGTGGCCCGCCTGACCGAGAGCCTCGCCGAGGAGATGAAGGATCGCGGCATCCGGGTCAACGCGGTCCTGCCCAGCATCATCGACACCCCGCAGAACCGGGCCGACATGCCCGACGCGGATTTCACCCGCTGGGTCGCACCGGCGGCGCTGGCCGACGTGATTCTGTTCCTGATCTCGGACGCGGCGCGCGCCGTCACCGGCGCGCTGGTTCCGGTCACCGGGCGGGTTTGACGGGACCGTCGTCTCGCGAACGTGGACGGCCGCACCGCCTCGCGGCCGCCGCTGCATACTCCGGGAAACACTGTTCTTGAATCGTATTGATTTTGCCCGGATCGGCCCCTTCCCATGGAAGGATGGACGGCAATCGTCAGAACAGCTCGCTGTGAGAACCGGTGCGGATAAGCTTGAGGGCGCCGGTCTTCACGTCCGGCTCGATGTGACACTCTCGCACGCCCGCGTAATTACCGGATAGCTCATGGTCGCGATGCCTGGCATCCAGCGGCCGGTCATTCATGATCTCCTTCACGACCGAACGCATCTTGTTCCAGTCGTACCGGCCGGAGCCCTTGATGCGCTTCTTGTCCTTCTTGAACTGTCCTGTCTCCTTCAGCGCCCTTGGCATCGGTCAGGCGCTCAAAGTTCATCGAGGCCGACGTCGCTGACCTTGCCTTCCCTCGCTGCCTTGATCGCGGCCAGGGTCGTGGCGTTGGGGCGAGGCAAGTCCATGGGCAGACCGCCCTTCTCGACGACGCTGCGCAGAAACAGGCGGATGGCGGTGCTCACGTCGAGGCCGGCAGCCTTCAGCACCGCGGCAGCCTCGCGCTTGAGTTCGGGCTCGACCCGGGAACGGACATCAGTAGTCAGCATGGCAGGCTCCTGTGGCGGTGGTTCAACTCCTTGTGTAGCCACATTGTAGCTCATGCTACTGTAACCGGCCAGCCTCGAAGTTCGCACGTCGGGACATGGCGCGCACAGTACCCTCCGGGTGGTGCTCGCGATGCCGGGGATGCCGCCGCAGCTTTCCGGGCCGGCGTCGGGCGGCAAAGCCTCACGCGCGGCCGGATCCGAGCGCAAAAAAAACCGCTCACCGATCGCCGACCGATGAACGGCACAAGCTTCAACGGCGCCGCAACGAAACGGCCTAAGAGAGGAGGGTCATACCGTTGAAGCGGGATGCAACATGCTGTCAGGCGCCCGGCGTTCGATCAGCGCATAGGCGGAATGGTTGTGGATCGATTCGAAGTTCTCGGCCTCGACCACGTAGCCGGCGATCCGCGCGTCGGCATTCATCGCCACGGCCACGTCCCGGACCAGGTCTTCGACGAACTTCGGGTTGTCGTAAGCCCGCTCGGTCACGTACTTCTCGTCCGGGCGCTTGAGCAGCCCGAACAGCTCGCAGGACCCTTCGCGCTCGACCATCTCGATCAGTTCCTCGATCCACACGAAATCGTTCGCACACACGCTCACCGTCACGTGTGAACGCTGGTTGTGCGCCCCGTGCCTGGAAATGTCCCTGGAGCACGGACACAGGCTGGTCACCGGCACCACGATCCTGATGGTCTGGCGGTATTCCCCTCCCGCCACGATCTCGCCGATGAAGGTGACCGCGTAGTCCATCAGGCTCTGCACACCCGAAACCGGTGCGGTCTTGTTCACGAAATATGGGAAGGACATCTCCACGCAGCAGGTTTCGGCATCGAGCCGCGTGGTCATCTCCCGCAGCATGGATTCGAAGGTTCCGATCGAGATCACCCGTTCCCCGTGGTTGAGGATTTCGACAAAACGCGACATGTGGGTGCCTTTGAAATGCTGCGGCAAACCCACGTACATGTTGAATACCGCCACCGTCTGCTGGATGCCGCCGTCCCTGTCGCGCACCTGCACCGGATGCCGGATGCCCTTGATGCCGACCCTGTCGATCGGCAGGCACCGGGAATCCACGCCCCCCTGCACGTCGGGAATGACCGCCAAACCGCAATCCCCCCACCGAATCCATCCTCCTGTCGCATTTCCAGCCACGCGATGCGTCCGACAGCGCCGTTTGCGTGCCGGACCGTATTCACATTCCGGGATATACCGGCCCTTCGCCGCCACCGGGAACCGTCCACACGATGTTCTGGCCCGGGTCCTTGATGTCGCAGGTCTTGCAATGGACGCAGTTCTGCGCGTTGATCTGCAGGCGCGGATTGGCGCCGGCCTCGTCGCGCAGGATTTCGTACACACCGGCAGGGCAGTAGCGCTGTTCGGGCGCGTCATACAGCGCCAGGTTCACCTCGATCGGCGCAGACTCGTCCCTGAGACGCAGATGGCAGGGCTGGTTTTCCTCGTGGTTGGTGTTCGACAGGAACACCGAGGACAGCCGGTCGAAACTGACCACGCCGTCCGGTTTCGGATAGGAGATGGGCGCGCATTCAGCGGCCTTTCTGAGCTTGGTGTGATCGGGCGTCAGGCGCAGCGTCCATGGCGCCTTGCCGCGAAACAGGATCTGGTCGATGCCGAACATCAGGCCGCCAAAATACGTCCCCTTGCTCATCCACGGCTTGAAGTTGCGCGCCTTGTGGAGTTCCCGGTACAGCCAGGAGGCCGCAAAACGTTCGGGATACGCGGTGACTGCATCCCCCTCGCGCCCGGCCCCGAGGGCCTCGGCCACGGTCTCCGCGGCCAGCATGCCGCTCTTCATAGCGCCGTGGGAGCCCTTGATGCGCGAGGCGTTCAGGAAACCGGCATCGTCGCCGATCAGCATGCCGCCCGGAAAGACCAGTCTGGGCAGGGCCTGCAGGCCGCCGGCGGTGATGGCCCGCGCGCCATAGGCAATGCGTTTGCCGCCTTCGAGGAAGCGGCGGATTTCCGGGTGGGTCTTGTAGCGCTGGAACTCCTCGAACGGCGACAGGTAGGGGTTGGTGTAGTTGAGCCCGACCACGAAGCCGACCGAAACCAGGTTGTCGCCGTAGTGATAGCAGAAGGAACCACCGTAGGCGTCGCTCTGCAGCGGCCATCCCGCGCTATGCACGACCAGCCCCGGCTGATGCCGTTCAGACGGAATTTCCCACAGTTCCTTGATCCCGACCCCGTACACCTGGGGATCGACCCCGTCGCGCAGCCCGAAGCGTTCTTCGAGTTGCTTGCCCAGATGGCCGCGGCAACCTTCGGCGAACAGCGTGTAGCTGGCGTGCAGTTCCATCCCCGGCTGGTAGACGCCGGTGGGTTGGCCGTCGCGCCCGACGCCCATGTCGCCGGTCGCTACGCCCTTCACGGCGCCATCGTCGCGGTACAAGATCTCGGCGCCGGCAAAACCCGGATAGATTTCCACGCCCAAGGCCTCGGCCTGCTGGCCCAGCCAGCGGCAGACGTTGCCCAGACTGGCGATGTAGTTGCCGTGATTCACGAAACAGTCGGGCAGCAAGGCTATCGGCACCCGCCTGGCGCGGTTGGCCGACAAGAACAGGAAACGGTCTTCGGTCACCAGCGTTTCCAGCGGCGCCCCCCGGTCCCGCCAGTCGGGCAGCAGTTCGTCCAGTGCGCGCGGGTCCATGACCGCGCCCGAAAGCGTGTGGGCGCCGATCTCGGTGCCCTTTTCGATCAGGCAGACGCTGATCTCCGGATTCAGTTGCTTCAGCCGTATCGCTGCGGCGAGCCCCGCGGGGCCGCCGCCGACGATGAGCACGTCGAACTGCATCGATTCTCGCTGCATGTCGTTCTCCGGCGCTGTCTGAATGGGCGGGGCTGCGCCGCTCATCCCAGTTCGGCGACCAGTTCGGGGACGAGTTCGAACAGGTCGCCGACCACGCCGTAGTCGGCGACCTGGAAAATCGGCGCCTCGGGGTCCTTGTTGATGGCCACAATCACTTTCGAGTCCTTCATCCCGGCCAGGTGCTGGATCGCGCCTGAGATGCCGACTGCGACGTACAACTGCGGCGCGACGATCTTCCCAGTCTGCCCAACCTGGTAGTCGTTCGGGACGTAACCCGAATCCACCGCGGCCCGCGACGCCCCGAGGGCCGCCCCGAGCTTGTCCGCCAGCGGTTCGAGCAACCTGTGGAAGCTCTCGCCGCTGCCCAGGCCCCGGCCGCCCGACACGACGACCGCCGCCCCGCCGAGATCCGGCCGCGATGACCTGGTCAGATCGCGAGACACGAACCGGCTCAGACCCGCGTCGGCCACCGGCGCGACGGCCTCGACCAGGGCCGTGCCGCCGGTCGCGGGTGCGGCGTCGAAGGCGGTGGCGCGCACGGTCAGCACCTTCACGGCATCGCCGCTTTCCACCGTAGCCACAGCGCTCCCGGCATAGATCGGCCGCTCGAAGGAGTCGGGGCCGAGCACCCGGGTGACGTCCGAGATCTGCCCGACGTTGAGCCGTGCCGCCACGCGCGGAGCCGTGCCCTTGCCGCGCGCGGTCGCCGGCGCAAGGATGTGCGTATAGCCCGCGGCCACGGCGAGAATCTGCGCCGCGATGTTTTCCGCGAGGCCGTCGGCCAGATGCGGCGCATCGGCGACCAGCACCTTCGCCACCCCTGCGACGCCCGCGATGGCCGCGGCGACGACGTCGCACCGGTGGCCGGCGACCAGGACATGGACATCACTGCCGAGATGGGTCGCCGCCGTCACCGTATTGAGCGTCACCGCCTTGAGGGCGGCGTTATCGTGTTCCGCTATAACCAGGACCGGCATTTAGATCACCTTCGCTTCGTTCTTGAGTTTCTCGACCAGCGTCTTCACGTCGGGGACAACGATCCCGCCCTTGCGCGCGGGAGGCTCCGCGACCCTGACCGTCTTCACCCGCGGCGCCACGTCGACTCCGAGTTCTTCCGGGGTCAGCGTTTCGAGCGGCTTCTTCTTCGCCTTCATGATGTTCGGGAGCGTCGCGTAGCGCGGCGTATTGAGCCGCAGGTCGGCGGTCACGACCGCGGGCAGTCGGATCAGCACCGTTTCCAGCCCGCTGTCGACCTCACAGGTCACCCGCGCCTCGCCGCCCTCCACGACCAGCTTCGAGGCGAACGTGGCCTGCGGCCAGTCCAGCAGCGAGGCGAGCATCTGCCCGGTCTGGTTCGCATCGTCGTCGATCGCCTGCTTGCCGAAGAAGGCCAGTTGCGGCTGCTCCCGCTCGCACACGGCCTTGATCAGCCCGGCCACCGCCAGCGGCTGCAGTTCGGCGTCCGTCTGCACCAGAATCGCGCGGTCGGCCCCCATCGCCAGACCGGTGCGCAGAACGTCCTGGCACGCCGCGACGCCGCAGGACACCACCACCACCTCGCTCACGACCCCCGCTTCCCGCAGGCGAAGCGCCTCCTCGACGGCAATCTCGTCAAAGGGGTTCATGCTCATTTTCACGTTGGCCAGATCGACGCCGCTGCCGTCGGCCTTCACCCTGGGTTTCACGTTGTAGTCGATCACGCGTTTGACAGCCACTATCGCTTTCATCGAAGGTCGTCTCTCATCGAACGGTTAATCGGACGGCAGCGTCTTCCCTCCCCCTGGAGCGGCAGCCGCCCGCCGCAAGAGCGAGATGCCCCGACATTTATGCCGGGACATCTCGCCCCATGGTCACTTGCGCCCATACTTTCCCTTGCCCGCCCGCAGGCCGGCGATCAGCCTGCCCTCGTTTTCCAGCGCCTGCTCCAGCGTCGAGTCGAGTCCGAAATTGACCGCCTCCTTGACGCCCGCGACGACCTGCGGCTCGCATTTCACCAGCGCGGCAGCCAGCTCCCGCGCCACGTCGAGCGCCGTCCCGCAGGGCACCACCCTTTCGACCAACCCCATTCGCCAGACTTCCTCCGCGGACAGGCTGCGGGCACTGAGCAGCAAATCCAGGGCACGCCCACGCCCCATCAGGCGCGACAGCAGCCAGGTGCTGCCCAGGCCGGGCAGCATGCCGAGTCTGGTGAAAGGCACGGCCAGCTTGGCGTCATCCTCGGCAATGCGCACGTCGAACGACAGCGTCATCGTCACGCCGATGCCGATGGCCGCACCGTTGATGGCGCAGATCGTCGGCTTGGGACTGGCGTAGTTCTCGACCGGGAAACGGCTCAGCAGCGGCGTGGTGACGATGCGCTCCGCCTCCTGCGGATCGGCCAGCGCCTCCATGTCCACGCCGGCGCAGAATGCGCTGCCGGCGCCGGTGAGAATGATGGCCCTGACATCCTCACTCGCCCTGGCGGTATGGAACGCATCGTAGATCTCATCGCCCATCGTGCCGGTGAACGCGTTCAGCTTCAGCGGCCGGTTCAGGGTGACGGTACAGATGCCGTCGGCGACGTCGTAGCGAATTTGCGTGTATGCCATGCCTGCTCTCTGACAACCGGAATAAAACTAATGTACTGTTAGTTATTATACGCTGCCACCAGGTAGATTGGCAATGCCCAGCCAAACGGGTGTTTCAGTTGCACTGGATCGACAGGGAGACAGGAGAAATCGTGAGTTTGCAGCTCAAGCGCGAGAAGTTTCTCGAACACTTTGCCAACCGGCAAGCGTGCCTCATTGGCATGGAAGCCTGCGGCGGCGCACAGCATTGGCAAGGAAACTCACGGCGAAGGGGCATCAGGTCAAGCTGCTGCCGGGCAAAGCGGTGAAACCGTTTGTCACCGGCAACAAGAACGACCGGCACGATGCCCACGCGATCTGGACGGCGGTTCAGCAGCCTTATGTCAAAGCTGTCGCGATCAAGACCGAGGAACAGCAGGCGATCCTGGCGCTGCACCGCATGCGCAGCCAGCTGGTCAAGTTCCGCACAGCGCAGATCAATGGCCTGCGGGGCCTGCTGACCGAATACGGTGAGGTCATGTCGCAAGGCAAGGCCGGCGTCAGAAAGGGCATCAGCGAAGCCCTGCGAGGTTGGCCGACCGACTGTCAGCCATGGTGATCGACACCCTGCGCGAGCAATGGCCAGCGCCGCGATGAGCGGCGCGTCGCGCACCGTCCAGTCCAGCGGCGGCCGGTACCAGGCTGCCCGCGACAACCCCACGCACTGGCAGGACCGGCGCAGCGGGCGTCCGCGTACCTCTGTCAGCGGTAATCCAATAATCCCCACCTGTGGTAATCGAATTTTCCCCACCCATCGACCTGAAGGAGTCAGAGATGGAAAGGGAATCAATGGTGTCTGATGA
>Ga0079224_100003267_pt1 | contig 20324 bp, 20 predicted proteins | sample Stecom2015_FD_80414 | JGI IMG/M metagenome (GOLD analysis project Ga0079224, IMG submission 80414) | Agricultural soil microbial communities from Utah to study Nitrogen management - Steer compost 2015 | ecosystem: Environmental > Terrestrial > Soil > Agricultural land | place: USA: Utah...
AGGCCGACCCGATGGGCCCCTCGCACGTCGGTGTCCAGCCGGTTGCCCACGTGCACGGCGTGCTCGGCGGGGGTGCCCGCTTCCCGCAGCGCGTACTGGAATATCCCCGGATCCGGTTTCTCCACGCCGACGGTTTCCGAGATCGCCCAGATGTCGATGAACTCGGCGACCCCGTCCCGGCGCAGCGCCTCCAGCACCGCCTGCCGCTGGTTGGCCACCACCGCCAGCCGGTAGTTCCCGGCCAGTTCGCGCAGAGCGGGCAGGACGTCGGGGTGGAGCGCCGATGCCGGGTAGCTCCAGTACCGCTTGGCCCGTTCGGAGAGCTGCTCCCGGTCCTGCGGGGTGAGGAAGTGCGCGGCGACCGCTGTCCGCAGCGACCCGCTCTGCCGTTGCCGGAACTCGTCGTAGACGGCCTGGAACCGGGCTTCGTCGAGTTCCTCGCCCCGCTCGGCGAGCAGGTCCCCGGTCGCCCGCTGCAGGGCGTCCCGGTAGGCGGCATCGTCGTACACGGGGCCGCCGATGTCCAGCAGCACGAGCTCGATCTGCCCTCGGCGGGCGTCGCCGCTTGCTTGAGCCGGCACGTCACGTCCTTCCGCCTTGGCCTCAACCGAGGCCGGATGTCCCGTCCAAACCCGAAAATAACACTGTCGTTGAAATTATTAACACTAAATGTTGTGATAAATATCGGCTTCGCTCAGCGGTAGGCCCAGCACAACAGGAGGGAACGGGCGTGATCACCATCGGCATCGATGCCGGCACCTCCGTGGTGAAAAGCGTCGCCTACGCCGCAACCGGGACCGAACTCGCGGCCGCGCAGCGCCCCACCCGAGTGGTCCGGCCACACCCCGGCTGGTCCGAGCAGGACATGGACGAAGTGCTGCAGGCAGTCCTGGACACCGTCACCGAGCTCACCGCACGGCTCGCCGAACCGGTCAGCGCCCTGGCCATCACCGCCCAAGGCGATGGTTGCTGGTTGGTGGACGCCGCCGGCCGGCCGACCGGGCCAGCACTGCTGTGGAACGACGCCCGGGCGAGCGCGATCATCCAGCGCTGGGAAACCGACGGCCTCCTCCACGAGCTGTTCGCCAGCAACGGCTCCGCGGGATTCGCCGGGCTGCCGCACGCGCAGCTGAGCTGGCTCGCCGAACACCAACCGGAGCGGATCAGCCGCTCAGCAGCCGTGCTCACCTGCGGGAGCTGGCTGTTCTCCCGCCTGACCGGGCGCATCTGCTGGGACAGCTCGGACGCTTCCAACCCGTTCCTGGACATCCGCACCGGCCAGTACTCCACCGACGTGCTCGACAAGCTCGACCTGGGCTGGGCGCACCGCCTGCTGCCGGACGTCGTCGAAGGCCAGCAACGAGTCGCCCCGCTGCAGCAGGCCGTCGCCGAACAACTGCGGATACCGGCCGGGACCCCGGTGGTGCTCGCCGCCTACGACGTGGTCTCCACCGCCCTGGGCGCCGGCGCGACCCGCCCGGGACAGGCTTGCACGATCCTGGGCACCACGATCTGCGCCGAGGTGTTCAGCACCGACCCGCACCTGGACCGGCCCCCGATCGGCATGACCCTGCGCACCCCGGCCCCGGACAGCTGGCTGCTGGCCAACGCCACCCTGTCCGGCACCGAAGTCATCGAATGGGTCTGCCGCCTGCTCGGCTTGCCGAACCCGGAGGACCTCACCGACCTGGCCGAGAACGCCCGAGCCGGCAGCGGCGGACTGCTCCTGCTGCCCTACCTGTCCCCGGCGGGCGAACGGGCCCCGTTCCACGACCCGCACGCCCGCGGCAGCCTGCACGGCTTGAGCTTGGTGCACGGGCCCGCCGAAATCGCCCGAGCCTGCCTGGAAGGACTTGCCATGGTCATCCACGAATGCTTGCGGGCCAACGTCGTGCAACCCAGCGAAATCCGGCTCACCGGCGGTGGCGCGGCCAACCGGCTGTGGCGGCAGATCATCGCGGACGTGACCGGGCTTCCGGTGGTGCGCACCGCCGACGCGCAAGCCGGCGCGAAAGGCGCGGTCATCACCGCGCGTTCAGTGCTGGAGCGCCGGAGCCTCTCCGAAGTGGCCGACGAGCTGGTCACTCCGGCCGACACCGTCGAGCCGAACCCCACCGACCACGACCGCTACACCGAAGCCTTCGAGCGGTTCCGCGCCGCCCGGCACGACGCCCAGCAGGCCGGCTGGTACCGGCCGCGGAGCTAGCCCGGAACCGGGAACAGCTGCGGCGCGCGACTCCAGGCCAACTCCAGCAGCGCGGCCGCTCGGCGGGTTCCTCGGCGGTCCCGCCGCAGCGCCAACCGCACCCCGAGCCGGGCGCGGAACTCCTCCGCCGCGCCACCGAGCTGGTGCAGCGCCTGCTCCAGGCAGGCCAGTGCGATCCGGTCCGGCCCGGAGCACAACAGCTCGGTGAGCGCCACGTCCAAGGCGAACGTGCGCAGCCCGTCCAGCAGCAGCACGTCCGATTCCCGCAGCCAAGCCTGGTGCACCCGCAGCCCCGGCGCGGACCGCCGCTCGCAGTCGTACGGGACGGTCACGTGGATCTCCCGACCGGCGGCTGCCCGGCAACCGTGCATCGCGGCTGCGGTCAGCCCGGACAGCACCGCCTGCGGGCCGGCGCGCCACAACGCGGCCGAAGCCCGGGTGAGCGGCTCCCCGGCGTTGCTGGCCAGCACCAGCACGCCGGGCCACAGCTCCAGCAGCTCGCCGCCCGCCACCGACTCCGCCACCGCTTCCGCGCCGAACTCGCGCTCCGCAGCGGACCTGGGCAGCGCTCCGTGCCGGGCGCGACGCTCGAAACCGGTCACCAGGTCCGCAGAGGTCTTGTTCACCGTCATGCCCAATAGAGGCAGCGGAGCCGGCGCGGGATACGGCCCGGGATCGGGATCACCGGACCAGGTGAGTCAGTTCTTCAGCGCCTGCAGCGCGGTGTTCACCATCACCCGGATGCCGACCAGCAGGGCTCGCTCGTCGAGGGTGAACGTGGGCTGGTGCAGGTCCTTCACCCGGCCCACCCCGGAGTGCACCCCGAGCCTGGCGAACGAGCCCGGCACGTGCTCCAGGTACCACCCGAAGTCCTCCCCGCCGGAGGACTGCGGCGTGCTGGCCAACGCCTGCTCGCCCAGCCCGGCGACGACGCCCGCGCGCAGGATTTCGGTGCTCTCGGAGTCGTTGACCACCGGCGGCACCCCTCGGCGGTGCTGCAGGTCGAATCCGATCCCCAGCGGGCTCAGCAGGCTGTGCACCAGTTCGTGCACCAGCGGCTCGAGCTTCGCCCACGTGGTGCGGTCCCCGGTGCGGAGCGTGCCGGTGAGCACGCCGTTCTGCGGAATGGCGTTCGGCGCTTCCCCGGCGTGCACCGCACCCCAGGTGAGCACCGTTCCGGTGCGCGGGTCGACCCGCCGGGACAGCAACATCGGCAGTCCGGTGATGACCGAGCCCAGCCCGTGCACCAGGTCCGCGGTCAGGTGCGGCCGCGAGGTGTGCCCGCCGGGGGAGGACAACCGCAGCTCCAGCAGGTCGCTGGCCGAAGTGATCGCCCCGACCCGGGTGCCGATACTGCCGACCGGCAACCGCGGGTCGCAGTGCAACCCGAAAATCCGGTCGACTCCGTCCAGCGCCCCGGTGGCCAGCACGTCCAGGGCACCGCCGGGCATGACCTCTTCGGCCGGCTGGAAGATGAGCCGGATGCGCCCGGGCAGTTCCGGCGCGTTGGCCAGGGCCAGCGCCGTGCCGAGCAGGACGATGGTGTGCGCGTCGTGCCCGCAGGCGTGGGCCACTCCCTCCACTGTGGAGGAGAACGGCAGTCCGGTGGATTCGGTGAGCGGCAGGGCGTCGATGTCCGCGCGCAGCGCGATGGTCTTGCTGCCCCGTCCGATGTCGCAGATCAGTCCGGTGCCCTTGGGCAGCACCCGCGGACGCAGCCCGGCGCTGGTCAACTTCTCGCGGAGGAAGGCGGTGGTCTCGTACTCGGCTCGGGACAGCTCCGGGTTGGCGTGGATGTGCCGGCGCCACGCGACCACCCGCGGCGAATTCTCCCGCAGCCAGGAATCCAGCCAGGAGGGTCCACGGCCAGCACCGAGGTCGGCCACAGCGGATTCCACACCGGATCCCACTCCTGCCATGGTGGGGTCAGCCGGCGCACTCGGCGCGTCCACGTCGGGTGCCACCAGGGTCGCCGACTTCGTTCCGGTCGGTTCCGCAGAGTCCCGATCCGCGCCGCCCGGACCACGGGTCTGGCCGGGTTCCGCGTCTCGCGAGTCCACCACGGTCACGCCACGCCTCCTGTTTTCTTCTCAAATCGTTCCGGCACGCGCAGCCCGCCCGTGTCAGCCCAACTGCGGCCCCCTGCGGCCGTTGGCGGGTACCCGTGACCGGTTTCCTTACCCGGACCGCCTGCGTGCCCCGGTTGACAACCCGGTGCGCCGACCGGAATCGGCCACCGCGGTGGTCGTGGTCCGAACCGCCGCCACTGCTCTGGCAGGGGCCGGGCGGTCAGCGAATTCACCTGCGCGGGCACCGGCGGTTCCCGCCAGGTGGCCGCGATCGTTCGCAATCAGCGACTCGAGTGCGGGCCAGAACTGCAGAACGCGGCCCGAACTGAGGCCGGGTGGGCCGAGCGGTTTTCGCCCGGCGCCGGTCGTCACCCGGCGATGTGCTCGCACTGGCCGGAGAGCGGACTCCCGTTCCGCAGGAACCGGAAGAACTCGTCCGGCCGCATTTCCAGTACCGGTCGCTGTCGCACCAGCCGCGGAGCGGTCCCGGATGCGGTTCTCCGGGCCCTGCGGCGAATTCACCTCGGCTGTGCGCGAGCTGTGCACCGCCGCGGCACGCGCGGAAGTGGTTCCCGATGCCGCGCTGCCGCCAACCACGATACCGGTCCTCGACCGCTGCCGCCGAAGGCTCGGTCGCACCGGGCGGGTGACCAGCTGCGCGGCCGCTGGTGCACCGCCGGTCGGAAGCGCACCGGGGCCGCGCTCGCAGGCGCTCCCCTTCCGGGCAACGCACCGCTTCCGGCGCGCATTCCGGTGGTCGCGCCACGAGTGCCGCTGCCCGCTGCCCCCGCACCCGGTAGAAGCCGATCGGAACTGAGCTGACCCGCTTTTCCAGCGAGCAGCTCGCGATGCGACGGGGTCGTCGTTGTCACGGTGCAGGAACAAGGCGGCTCTCATTTGCGCCTCATACTGCACCACTTGGCCGCCAACCGCCCGCCGAGATGAACGGTCAGTAGCCAACCGGTTATCGGTCTGCGGCGAACGGGCTACGGGATTGAGGCCGGGCTGAAAAACTTGAACCGGAAAAGGTGTGGGTCGGCACCGGTCGGGGGGCTTCCCGGCGCCGACCCACGTCTGAGGGGCTTCCGCCCTGCGATGGCAACCGAAATCAACGAGTTCGATCACCCATCGCTAGTTGTGAAAATCCCACAGGTTCGCGCTCAGGTCCAGTCCATCCGGCGAATTCGCATCGAAAGAATTGGCAAAACAGACCAGCCAGTCGGTTTACTTCTTCTTCCAGGAGATGAAGAACACCGGCTTTTTCCTTATCTTGCGAGAAAGAAAAACGAGGCCGATCAAGACCAGACCGGTGACCCCGATCATGTTGCGCTGCTCCTGGGTGAGCTCCTCCTGAGGACCTCCCGACTGCTGCGCGGACGAATCCTGGGCCACCACAGCGGACGAACCCCGGGTCGCCACGGCGGCCCCGTCCGCCGCAGCAGCCGCCGACGTCACCGGCGAACACAGCACGACCAGGGCGAACAGCAAACCCGCCAAGAGCTGACCAGCCCGCCGCATGATGGCTTCACACCTTTCCGCGTCCGCCGACATCCGGTCATCCCGCACCGGCCTATTTGATCACACACCGGCCGGATCGTGACCAGTTGTGACCGAGTTATCCCGGATAGTCGCAGTGGATCAACTCGCCTGGCGGTGCTCGTGCAGGTGCTCGACCCGCTCCCCCAGCTCGTCGACCACCAACCGGTCCTCCCGCAGGGAATTCGACCGGTAGGCGGCGCGCCCGATGAGCTGGGAGAGCACCGGGGAGGTCAACACCTGGAACAGGCCCACCAGGATCAGCCCCGACGCGTAGACGAACTGCAGCTGCACCGCGGTGCCCAGCAGGATCAGCAGCAGCCCGAGCGTCTGCGGCTTGGTCGCCGCCTGCAGCCGGGCCACCACGTCGGGGAAGGTGAGCAGCCCGACCGCCCCCGACAAGCAGGACAGCGCACCGATGATCAGGCAGACCGCGGAGAAAACGTCCAGCGCGCTCACCGGTAGGACTCCTTCTTCTCGACCAGGCGGGCAGCGACCACCGAACCGATGAACCCCAGCAGTGCGAACGCGGCGAGCAGAGCGATGTTCTCCCCGTTCTTCTGCCAGCCCATCCCGACGCAGGTGGCGGCGACCACCAGGGTGACGAAGACGTCGACGGCGACGATCCGGTCGAGCGTGCTGCGGCCCCGCAGCAGCCGGACCAGCACCAGCAACGCCGCCAGGCACAGCAACGCGAAGGTGATGATGAAGACCCAGGTCATTTCGCCTCCTCCTGGAGGATCCGCTGGAGGTCGCGCGGCGAGCCGACGGCCCGGACCACCTTCTTCTCCAGCTTCAGGACGTCCTGGCGGACCTGTTCGACACCGCTTTCGGTCGTCCCGAGGGCGTACACGTAGAAGAGCCGGTTAGGTCGGTCGAGGTGCATCACGAACTGCCCCGGGGCGAGCGAGATGGCGTTGGCCAGGATCGCGGCGATGTGGTCGGAGTCGGTCCGCAACCGCACCGAGACGATGGAGGCCTCCGCGTTCGGCCCGTAGCGCACCGCCTGCCAGGCGACCCGCAGGGTGGACACCACCAGGTCCCAGGCCACGTACAGCGCCAGCTGCACCACCCGCACCGGCCGCAGCACCACGTTGGTGCGGATCACCGGGGTGGGGAACGCGACGACCACCAGCACCGCCACCACCAGCCCGAAGAAGAACGTGCCGATGTCGAACGTGCCCCACAGCAGCACCCACACCAGGGTCAGCCACGCCACCATCGGCAGCCGGGCGAGCAGCCGCCTCCGCCGGGTGAAAGCATGACTCGTCACTGGTTTCCCCCTCCCAGCACGGCAGCCCGGTACGGTTCACCGCTCATCAGGTCGTTCGCCGCGTCCTGGCTGACCTGCGACAGCGGCCCGCCGGCCAGTGCGATGACCACGGTGGCCGCCGTCAGCACCCCGCTGGCCACCACCATCGGCTTGTTCGTGTCAGCGGTGCCGACCACCAGCTCGTCGTTGGGGTCGGGGTCGGCTTGCGGGGCTTTGATCTGCCCCCAGAAGGCCCGGGTCCACACCCGGGCGACCGCGTACAGCGTCAGCAGGCTGGTCAGCACCGCACCACCGGTGGCCACGTAGGCGGTCCAGGTGCCGACGTTGATGCCGGCCTGCAGCAGCGCCACCTTGGCGACGAACCCGGAGAACGGGGGCACGCCGGCCAAGCTCAGCGCCGGCAGCGCGAACAGCACCGCGGTCAGCGGCGCCACCCTCGCCAAACCGCCCATCCTGGTCAGCGCCACGGTGCCGGTGCGCCGGGTGATCAGACCGCTCACCAGGAACAGCGTGGCCTGCACCGTGATGTGGTGGACGATGTAGAGGATCGCCCCGGACAGCCCGGACACGTTGTAGGCGCCGAGCCCGAAGAGCATGTACCCGATGTGGCTGACCAGCAAGAACGACAGCAATCGGTTGATGTCGTTCTGGGCGATGGCGCCGAGGGCGCCGATGATCATGGTGATCAGCCCGAGGAACAGCATCAGGTCCCAGCTCTCCGCGTGGCTGAACACCAGGGTTTGGGTGCGGATCAGCGCGTAGATGCCCACCTTGGTCAGCAGGCCGGCGAACACCGCGGTGACCGGCGCGGGAGCGGTCGGGTAGCTGTCCGGCAGCCAGAAGTGCAGCGGCACGATCGCGGCTTTGATGCCGAAGACGATGACCACCAGCAGCGCCAGGGCGATCTGCAGCCCCCGCGGCATCAGCTGGACCTTCTCCCCCAGGTCGGCCAGGTTGACCGTGCCGGTCGAGGCGTAGACCAGCGCGATCATCGTGATGAACAGCAGCGAGGAGGTGAGGCTGACGATCGTGTAGGTCATCCCCGGCTGCACCCGGTTGCTGGTGGTGCGCCGGGTGATCAGCACGTACGAGGACGCCAGCATGATCTCGAACGCGACGAACAGGTTGAACAGGTCGCCGGTCAGGTAGGCCAGCGACACCCCCGCGCACAGCATCAGGTAGACGGGGTGGAAGGTGGTGCTGGAGCGCTGCCGGCCGTAGTCGGTGATCCGCTGACCGATCGAGTAGACCAGCACCGCGAAGGTGACCACCGAGGAGACCAGCAGCAGCAGCGCGGCCAATCGGTCGGCGATGAGGGTGATCCCGAAGGGGGCCGCCCAGCCGCCCATCTGCAGCACCAGGGGCCCGTTCTGGTTGGCCAGGTGCAGCAGCACCCCGGCGTCGACGATGATCAGCCCGAGCACCAGCAGCCCGATGAGCCGCTGGGCATCGGCGTAGCGGCCGAAGACCAGCGACAGCCCGGCAGCCGCCAGCGGCAGGATCACAGGCAGGGCTACCAGGGCGGTCACTGCGTCGCCTCCTTCTCCAGCTCTTCCTCTTCTTCCTCGTCTTCTTCCTGCTCGAGTTTTCGCTCTAGCCGCTGGATCCGGCGGTCCTCGACGTCGTCCCGGACTTCGTCGTGGCCCAGCATCGACCAGCCCCGGTAGGCCAGCGCCAGCAGGAACGTGGTCAGCGCGAAGGTGATGACGATGGAGGTGAGCGCCATCGCCTGGGGCAGCGGGTCGGCCATCTCCTCCAGCGGCGCGGTGTGCAGGATCGGCGCCCGCTCCGGCGGCCCGCCGGCCAGCTGCAGCAGCAAGTTCGAGGCGTGCCCGAGGATCACGATGCCCAGCAGGATCCGCATCAGCGAGCGCTGCATCAGCAGGTAGAAGCCGACCGCGTACAGCACGGCCAGCACCAGCGCCATGAAGAGGTTTACGGTCACTGCTGCCCCCTCGCCGCCGCTTGGGCGTCTGCTTCGATCCCGGACCCCAATGTCCGCAGCAGGTCCAGCACCACCCCGATGATCAGCAGGTAGACACCGGTGTCGAGGACGAGGCTGGTGACGAACTTGATCTCCCCGAGCACCGGGACGGTGAACTTGTAGATGGCGCTTTCCAGCAGTTCTCCGCCGAACAGCAGCGGCAGGAAGGCGGTCCCCGAAGCGATCACCAGACCGGTGCCCATCATCACCGGTGGGCGCAGGGAGAAGATCGAGCTGTCGTCTATCCGGCCACCGGCCAGGTAGCGCAGCACGAACGCCTGCCCGGCCACCAGGCCGCCGCTGAACCCGCCACCGGCTCGGGTGTGCCCGGCGAACAGCAGGTAGACCGACAGCACCATGACCGTGGGGAAGACGACGCGGGCGGCCAGCTCCAGCAGCACGCTGCGCTGGCGGGCGTCCCGGGGGTGCCCGGAGAGCAGCCAGCGCTCAGCGGGCGCGTCCCGCCCCCAGTCCATCTTGGGTGCTCCTCCGGTGGTCATTCGCGCACCTCCTCCTGCTGCTCCAGCCGCTGTTCGGACTCGCTGGTCTGCCGTTGTCGTCGCGCGGCCGCCCGGGCGCTGCGGATGCGGCGTTCTTCCTGGGAGGCCAGGATCAGGCTGGCCACACCGGTGAGGGCCACCGCGAGCACCGAGATCTCACCCACCGTGTCGAAGGCCCGGAAGTCGACGATGATCGCGTTGACCACGTTGGTCGCCCCGGCGCCCTCCTCCGCGCGGGCGATGAACTCCTGGCTGGCCGGCGGCACCGGGGTGGGGTCCGCGACTTCCGTCTGGATCGGCCGGGCCGAGCTGAACACCAGCGCCGAAGCCGCGATGAACACCCCCACCGCGCCGGAGAGCAGGATCTTGGGCAGCCGGAAGGCGCGGATCCCCTTGGCGGAGCTGAAGTGGGCCGGCAGCCGGCGCAGCACGAACACGAACGCCACCAGGGTGAGGGTTTCGACCAGGAACTGGGCCAGTGCCAGGTCCGGTCCGCCGTCCACGACGAACAGACCACCGATGGCGTACCCGATCACCCCGGTGAGCAGCACCGCGGTCAGCCGGCGCCGGGCCCGGGCGACCGCGATCGCCGCCACGATCAGCACGATGGCCAGCGGGATCTGCAGCTCCGCGTGGTACAGCTGCACGCCTTCGGGGAGCCCGCCGGCCTGGGTCAGCAGCGCCGTGCCGGGCACCGCCAGCACGGTCAGCAGGATGATGCCGATGTAGACGGGCAGCGAACCGACCTGCGTGCGGGCGGTGACGCCCACCGAGACGCGTTCCAGCAGCGCCATGATCCGCTCGTAGCCGCGCTGGGCGTCGAGCAGCCGGGGCAGCCGGTTGCGCACCGCGGTCAGCGGCCTGCGGATGTAGTGCAGTCCGAGACCGCCGAGGATGGCCAGCGCGGACAGCAGCAGCGGCATCTCGAAGCCGTGCCACAGCGCGAGGTGGTACTCCTCCTGCCGGTTCGGCAGGACGTCGGCGTAGCTGCTGGCCAGCAGGTCGACCGGCAGGTAGCCGAGGCCCAGCACGAGTCCGGCCAGCGCCGGGATCGCGGTGGGCACCATGGCGGCCGCTCCGGGCCGGGGCGCCGCGGAGGGGTCCTGGCCCGGCTTGGTGGCGAAAGCGCCCCACAGGAACCGGAGGCTGTAGGCGACGGTGAACATCGACGCGACCGTCAGCAGCAGGTCCACCACCAGGCCGGCCGAGCCGAGCCCGAGGAAGGAGCTGAGCGCGGCTTCCTTCCCGACGAAGCCGAGGGTGGGCGGGATGCCCGCCATCGAGGCCGCGGCCAGCACCGCGAATCCCGCCAGCCAGGGCAGCTGGCGGCCGAGGCCGGACAGCTCACGGATGTCGCGGGTACCGGTCTGGTGGTCGATGATGCCGACCACCATGAACAGCGCGGCCTTGAAGAAGCCGTGGGCCAGCAGCATCGCGACCCCGGCCAGCGCCGCGTTGCGACTGCCCGCCCCGACCAGCGCCATCAGGAAGCCGAGCTGGCTGACGGTGCCGAACGCGAGCACCTTCTTCAGGTCGTACTCGTGCAGGGCGCGCCAGCCGCCCACCAGCATGGTCAGCACCCCGAACGCCACGGTGGTCATCTGCCACTGCGGGACGTTCTGGAACACCGGCGCCATCCGAGCGACCAGGAAGACACCGGCTTTGACCATGGAGGCGGCGTGCAGGTAGGCGCTGATCGGCGTGGGCGCGACCATCGCCGCCGGCAGCCAGCTGTGGAACGGCACCTGGGCCGACTTGGTGAACGCGCCGACCAGGATCAGCGCGGCGGCGCCCAGGGCGGTGGCGCCGCTCGGCGGGTTGGCCGCCAGCTCCGAGATCCGGTAGGTTCCGGCTGACTCGCCGAGAACGATGAAGCCGAGCAGCATCACCAGGCCGCCGAGGGTGGTGATCACGAGGGCCTGGATCGCGGAGCGCCGGGATTCCCGGCTGATACCGGCTTGCCCGATGAGCAGGTACGAGCAGACGGTGGTCAGTTCCCAGAAGATGTAGACGGTGAGCAGGTTGTCGGCGAAGACCAGACCGAGCATCGCCCCGGCGAACGCGAGCAGCAGCGGAGGGGATCGCCGGGCGTCTCCGCCGCCGGAGCGGAAGTAGTAGATCGAGTAGATCAGCACCAGCGTGCCGATGCCGGCGACCAGCACCGTCATCGCCAGGGCGAGCGGATCGAGCAGGAAGTTGATCTCCAGGCCGAGCAGCGGCGCCCATGCGACCATCTCGCTGATCAACTGCCCGCTGAGCACTTCGCGGCTTTGCGCCAGCACCCAGATCAAAACCCCGGCGGGGGGTATTGCAGCGATGGCGAAAGCGGCGCGGGTGCTCTTCCGGACGACGGCCGGAAGGACGAGAGCAACGAGCAGGTGCGCGATGACGGCAACGTGCAAGGGCACCCCCTAAGGCCGGTTGGTCGTGGCGATCCTGATCCGCCGAGCCCCCGACCACCGGGATTCTTCGTTAACGCACCGGCACGCGCACCACGGCAGCGGGCGCGCCGGCCCTCGGCAACGTTGTAGCTGTACGGCCAAAGAACAGACGGGCCAGGATTCAGCGGTCCGATCGGGTCCAACTTATCCGAAAAGTGGAACCTATGCCCAGCCGCGCATATATAACGTCGTCGCCGGTACAACGGCTATTTTCGTTGCGACGAAAAGAATTCCGATGATTGCGGAACGGCCTCCGCGAAATTTCCCCGTGGGAAATTTCACTTTGTGTAACGTCTTTTTGGCACCCTACGTGATCAACTTGCACGTGGTGTGACGGAAGTGGCAGGTGGTGCTGCGCCGCCGAGGTCGGAAGGCCGACAATGATCAGGTGGCCGCAGACCGCAGTGACGAGTCCCCCGACACCGCCCGCCGGATAGCCGGCCGCTACCGGCTGGAGAGCAAGCTCGGCGACGGGGCCATGGGCACCGTCTGGTCCGGAGTGGACGAGCTGCTGGACCGGCCGGTGGCGGTCAAAGAAGTGCGGTTGCCGCCCGGCCTGCCGGAAGCCGAAGCGTCCGAGCTCCGCGAACGCGCCCTGCGCGAAGCCCGCGCCATCGCCTCGCTCTCCCACCCGAACGTGGTGACGCTCTACGACGTGGCCAGGCAGGAGGGCGAGCCCTTCGTGGTCATGGAGCTGGTTCCGGCGCAGAGCCTGGCCGAGCTGCTGGCCGAGCAGCGCACCCTGACCGATCAGCAGCTGGCGGTGGTCGCCGACGGGTTGGCCAGCGCGCTGACCGCAGCGCACCGGGCGGGCATCGTGCACCGCGACGTCAAACCCGGGAACGTGCTCATCGGCCAGGACGGCCAGATCAAGCTCACCGACTTCGGCATCTCCCGCAACATCTCGGAGCAGACCATCACCCGGACCGGGATCGTGCTCGGCACCCCCGCCTACATCGCCCCGGAGATGGCAGCGGGCGAGCGCGCGGCCACCACGGCCGACCTGTGGGGCCTCGGGGCCACCCTGTTCGCCGCCGCTGAAGGCCACCCGCCCTACGACGTCGGCGACAACCCGCTGGCCACGATGCACGAAGTGGTGCACGGCCCCGCCCCGCGGACCACCCGACCCGGACCGGTGGGCGAAGTGATCAATTCACTGCTGGTCAAAGAGCCGGACCAGCGGATGCCGCTGACCGAGGTGCGCCGCCGCCTGCAGCACCTGCTGCCCGCACCCGACGAGAACCCCTTCCCCGCGCTGGCGGCGGCCGAACCGGTGCCCGCCCGGCCCCAGGAGCGGACCCGCGAAGAAGAACCCCCCGACGAACCGGAGTCCGTCCCGCTGGCCGCGGACCCCGGGGAACTGCCCTTCACCCCGAAGGAACCGCCGCGCCGCAGATCCCGACTGGGCACCGCGGTGCTGGCCGCATCGGCCGCCGTCCTGTTCACCGCCGCGCTGGCCGCCGGCTACGCCGGGGTGCGGGTGATCGCCGGACAACCGGTGCTGCCGCCGGCGGCGGTGCACACCCCCGGCGGCAACTGGCAGTTGACCGAGTACGTGGACCTGGCCCGGCACACCGGCGCCGCGGGCGACGGCCGGTTCCGCATCCAGGCCCCGGTGGGGTGGACGATCTTCCACAACGAGCAGGCCGACCTGGCCCGCAGCAAGGTGGTCTCCTTCGTCTCGCCGGACGGCCGGAGCAAGCTGTCGGTGGAGCGGTTCGGCGGGTTCTTCACCGCGGACCGCAAGCTGGCCGACTACATCGTCGCCCTGCCGGACCTGGCCACCGGGGCCAACGGGGACTTCCAGCTGATCAGCGACCAGGAGTCCGGGCAGGGCCGCCGGGTCGCCTACCGCACCTCCCACGGGCCGGTGACCGGGGTGCCCGGCGGCTCGTTGGAGCGGTTCACCCTGGCCCAGCTCATCCGGTGGCAGGACGACCTGTGGGTGGTGCAGGTGACCACCCCGACCGAGCGGGAAGCGGAGAGCGGCCAGCTGCTGGACGCGGTGCTGCCCACCTTCGAACCGCAGTACTGAGCCCGATCCACCTGCGACGGGCACCATCCACCCGCGACACGGGCTAAGCTGCCCGCTCGTGACGGCTACGACAACACCTGACCCATCAGCCGCCGCGAGCGCGGCAGCAGCACAGCTCGCCGAGCGAACCGGGATCGAGCGCCACGACATCGCGGTGGTGCTCGGCTCCGGCTGGCAACCGGCCGCCGAAGAAATCGGCCAGCCGAACACCGAACTGCTGGTGACCGACCTGCCCGGGTTCGCCACCCCGAGCGCCCGCGGGCACAGCGGGAAGATCTGGTCGATCCCCGTCGGGGAGAAGCGGGTGCTGGTCATGCTCGGCCGCACCCACCTCTACGAGGGCCACGGGATCGAGCCGGTGGTGCACGGGGTGCGCACCGCGGCCGCCGCCGGTTGCCGCACCGTCATGCTGACCAACGCCGCCGGGGGACTCCGGGAGGGCATGCGGGTCGGCCAGCCGGTGCTGATCAGCGACCACATCAACATGACCGCGCGGTCCCCGCTGGTCGGTGCCAACTTCGTGGACCTGACCGACCTGTACTCCCCGCGGCTGCGCCAGCTGGCCCAGGAGATCGACTCCTCCCTGGAGGAGGGCGTCTACGCCGGACTGCCCGGCCCGCACTTCGAAACCCCGGCGGAGATCCGCATGCTGCGCACCCTCGGGGTGGACCTGGTCGGGATGTCCACGGTGCTGGAGGCCATCGCCGCCCGGGCTGCCGGCGCGGAGGTCTTCGGGGTGTCGCTGGTGACCAACCTGGCCGCCGGGCTGACCAGCGAACCGCTGAACCACCAGGAGGTGCTGGAGGCCGGCCGGGCATCGGCCAGCCGGATGGGCAAGCTGCTCCGGTCGCTGGTCGAAGCCGCGTGATGCTGCGAGGAGCTCCCCGTGACTGCTGATGCTCAGCTGATCGAGGCCACCAAGCGCTGGATCGCCGACGACCTCGACCCGGCCGCCCAAGCGGAGCTGGAAGAGCTGCTGGCCGCGGCCGGGGAGTCGGCCGAGGCCGCCGCCGACCTGGCCGACCGGATGTCCGGCATGCCGCGCTTCGGCACCGCCGGCATCCGCGGCCAGGTCCGCGCCGGGGCCAACGGGATGAACCGGGCGGTGGTGGTGCGCACCACCGCCGGGGTGGCGGCGTGGCTCGCCGAACGCGGGTTCGCCGGCGGCACCGTCGTGGTGGGCCGGGACGCCCGGCACGGGTCGGAGGCGTTCGCCACCGACACCGCCGACGTGCTGGCCGCGGCCGGTTTCGAGGTCCGGGTGCTGCCGGAACCGCTGCCCACCCCGGTGCTGGCCTACGCGGTGCGGGCGTTGGACGCGGTGGCCGGGGTCCAGATCACCGCTTCGCACAACCCGCCGCAGGACAACGGCTACAAGCTCTACCTGCGCGGCGGGGTGCAGTTGATCAGCCCGGCCGACAGCGAGATCGAGGCGGCCATCGCTGCGACGCCGCCGGCCAGGTCGGTGCCGCGGGAGCGGAGCTGGACGCTGCTGGAGTCGGCGCTGCCGGACTACCTGCGGCAGGTGGCGGCGTTGCCGCGCGGCGGGGCCCGGCCGCTGCGGATCGCGGCCACCGCCCTGCACGGGGTGGGTGCCCGCACGCTGCGGCAGGCCCTGGAGATGGCCGGTTTCCCGGACGTGCGCTTCGTCGCCTCCCAGGTCGATCCGGACCCGGATTTCCCGACGGTCAGCTTCCCCAACCCCGAGGAGCCCGGCGCCACCGACGCGCTGCTGGAGCTCGCTGAGCAGGAGGAGGCGGACCTGGCGATCGCCTTGGACCCGGACGCGGACCGGTGCGCCCTCGGCATCCGCGAAGACGGCCGGTGGCGGATGCTGCGCGGGGACGAGACCGGCGTGCTGCTGGCCCACCACGTGCTGTCCGCGCCGCGGGAGGACGCACCGGAGGACCCGCTGGTGGCCACGACGATCGTGTCCTCGACGATGCTGAGCGCGATGGCCGCCGATTTCGGGGTGCGCCACGCCGCGACCCCGACCGGGTTCAAGTGGTTGATGCGCGCCGGGGACGGCGCGGGCACCGGCCTCGTCTACGCCTACGAGGAGGCGCTCGGCCACTGCGTGGCGCCCGACCTGGTGCGGGACAAGGACGGCATCTCCACCGCGGTGCTGGCCTGCGATCTGGCCGCGGGGTTGAAGGAGGCCGGTCGCGGTCTCGACGACCTGCTGGACGAGCTGTTCACCGCCTACGGTGTGCACCGGACCGGGCAGGTGTCGGTGCGGGTCACCGATCTGAGCATCATTTCCCGCACCATGCAGCGGTTGCGCGAGAACCCACCCACCCGGTTGGGCGGCGTGGCGGTGCGCACCCGGGATCTGCGGCCGGACTTCGACGCGCTGCTGATCACCGGTCCCGCGGGGTTGCGCGTGGTGATCCGCCCGTCGGGCACCGAGCCGAAGTTGAAGTGCTACCTGGAAGTGGTCGAGCAAGTCGCCGAGGACGGGCTGCCCGCCGCCAAGGAGCGGGCCACCGTCCGCTTGGCGGAACTGCAACAGGCCGTTTCCGCACTCGTCCAGGAAGGCTGAGCATGGCCAGGCTGCTGATCGTCCACCACACACCTTCACCGGGGATGCAGGCGATCCTGGAGAAGGTGGTCGAAGGGGCGACCACCGAGGAGATCACCGGGGTGGAGGTGGTCCGCCGTCCCGCGCTGGGCGCCACGGCGAGCGACGTCCTGGAAGCCGACGGCTACCTGTTGGGCACGCCCGCGAACCTGGGGTACATCAGCGGGGCGCTGAAGCACTTCTTCGACACGGTCTACTACCCGTGCTTGGACGCCACCGCAGGACGCCCGTTCGGCTACTACGTGCACGGCAACGAGGGCGTGGAGGGCGCCCACCGGGCCATCAAGTCGATCACCACCGGGCTGGGCTGGAAGCAGGCCGCCGAGCCGCTCACCGTGCTCGGCCAGCCCGACCAGCAGGCCTTGGAGGCCTGTTGGGAGCTGGGCGCCACGATCGCGGCGAACCTCATGCAATAGCACAAATTCCGGGGCTGTGCGGCAAAAAGACCCCAGTTGATCTTGGTCCACAGCCAAGGAGTAACCTGATCGTGTCGTCAGGTAGCCCCTGAGCGACACGGCGCCCTGGACATAGCCCGCCTTCCCTCATCACGTGCAGTGTCCAGGGCGCCTTTCAAGTACCGGAATACCCATCCTAGTCGCCAGCCCGAGTTGGTGGTGAGACACCCCGCACAGCGTTGAATTCACTCCCTGAGTGAGCATTCACCGCGTCAAACGCGTTACGCTGCGACAGTGAGTGAGGAAACCATCCGACTCGAACTCGATGACTCTGGCGTCTCGGTGGATCTTCCACAGCCCGCCAATCCGAATGACCAGGTTCAGGGCGTTCCGTACCGCCCGGTCGAATTCCGCGATGACGACTTGCCGGCCGCTCTGGAGCGGTCCGCCCAGTGGCTTCGGGAAGCCCAGAACTGGCTGGGCGAGCCCGTCGACGTGATCGCTGTTCACCTGGACTACGACGACACCGACGGTGCGCCCTACTTCAACCTCAAGTTGCTGTGCAACGAGGAGGACCTGGCCGGCGCACCCATCGCCCTGCGGAAGCTGCAGAGCCGCTCGGCCAGCTGACCAGAACGGACACCGTGGCCTGCCCGCCTCCACCGCGGGCGGGCCACGCCGTTTCCCCGCAGCTAGGAACGCCGCCCCTTCCAGGACAGGGAACCGCGGGCTGCCCGCACGGCCCCGTCCAGCAACAGCACTCCGAACGCCGTTCCGGCGATCGGAGCCAGCGGCGCGTACCCGGGGCGGACCCGCATGAACTTGGCGGTGCGGGCGTAGGCCACGCCCTGCGCGGCCCAGCCCAGCAGCCCCAAGGCGAGCAGGGCCCGGCTGCGCCGAGCCCCCACCGCGACCGCCGCGGGAGCGGCCAGCGACGCGGCGATCTGCCCGACCCCGATGGCCGCCAGCAGCGGCGCGGATCCCTTGGTGCCGGCCACGAAGCTCTTCCGGAACGAGGCCCACCCCTGCCAGAACGGGTCCATGCCGCTGGTCCGGAAGCAGTCCAGCCCGTCCACCACCCGGACCGTTCCGCCGTGGTCGCGAACCGCGGTGGCGATGGCCACGTCCTCGTTGCGCAGCGAAGCCAGCGCCTCCCAACCGCCGACCTTCTCGTAGTGCTCCCGGCGTAGCAGGATGCAGTGCCCGATCGCGAAGGCCTTCTTCCCCCGACCGACCGGGGAGGCGTTCTCCCCGATCAGCTGCAGTCCGGGCGGCATCAGCAGTGCCCAGGCGGCCGAGCGCCGCGGGGGCGGACCTCCCGGGGTGGACACCAGGTCGGCTTCCACCGCCTCGGCGGTGGCCAACAGCCGGCTGAGCAGATCCGGGGCGGCCGCGGTGTCGGCGTCCACGAACATCAACCACTCGCCGGGTTCGGGCGGGCCGCTGGCCTCCACCCCGACGTGCATGGCGTGCACCTTGCCGCTCCAGCCCGGCGGGGGCGCGTCCACCCGCACCACCTGGACGCGCGGGTCGCTTTCGGCGTGCGCGCGGGCGAGCTCGCCGGTGCCGTCGGTGGAGCCGTCGTCGACCACCACGATCTTCAGCGAATCCCATTGCCCGCCGTGGGTTTGCGACCGGAGTCCCCGCAGGCACTCGTCGATCACCGCGGCTTCGTCGCGGGCCGGGACGACCACCGTGACCTTCGGCGGGAGCGCCACCTGGTGCGCTTCGTGCAGCGGCACTATCTGGCTGACCTGCCTGGCGGTGCGGACGTTGCGGTACAGGACTCCAGCGGCCGCTGCGGCGAGCACTGCCCGGAGGGGGGTGGTGGACTGGGGCCGTAAGAACACGGCCACAGGGTGCCATGGGTGGGAGCGATCAGCTCCCGGAGTTGTGGCTAGGCAAACATCATTTGGTCTTCGGTTTGGACCAGCTTTGCAAGCAATCCGCCACCTCGGGGAGCTGCCGCTTGTCCCGCCCCACTTCCCGGACCAGCAACAACGCCTGCTCGTCGTCGGCTTCGACCCACCACCCGTTGAGATCGCACATGGTCACGGCGGCGACCCAACCGAGCCGCCAGTTCCCTTCGTGCAGCGGGCGAGTTCGCACGATCGTGTCAAGCAGTGCGGCGGACTTGAGCCAGAGCGTTTCGTAAGCCGGCACCCCGAGGACTTCCGCCCGCGGCCGGTAGGCCGCAGCCGCCAGCAGGCCGCCGTCGCGCAGCTTCAGGTCCTGGTCGGTCACCGCGGCGGCGAGCAGCAACAGATCGGAAACGTCGAGATAAACGGTCACCGGCTCATAGTTGATCACGCCGGGCCGAGGCGGTCCAGCAAGTCCCGGTAGCGCGGGAGCACTCGATCGAGGGCTTGCACCAGCTGCTGCTCCCGCTGCTGTCGGGCCCAGCGCTCGGCCAGCGCGCTGCGCACCACCTCCTGCTTGGACCGGCCCTCGGCAGCGGCCAGTTCAGCCAGCTTGCGGTCTTCTTCCTCGGTGAGGCGCAGCGTCATGGCCATGACCTCATGGTATCAGCGTGATACCACCAACACGAGCGCTGTGCACCCATCGGAGCAGCCGCCCCGGAGCTCGCCGGTGGCCCTCACACCGCCCCGTACTGCCGGTCCCCCGCATCGCCGAGACCGGGAACGATGTAACCGGACTCGTTGAGCCGTTCGTCAACGCTGGCGGTCACCACGCGCACCGGCAGCCCGGAGCTCTCCAGCTTCTGCAGCCCTTCCGGAGCCGCCAGCGCGCAGATCGCGGTGACGTCGCTGGCTCCCCGATCGGTCAGCAGGCTGATCGTGTAGACCATGGAGCCCCCGGTGGCCAGCATCGGATCCAGCACGAACACCGGTCGGCCGGACAGGTCCGCGGGCAAGGACTCCAGATAGGGCGTCGGCTGCAAGGTCTCCTCGTTGCGGGCGAGCCCGACGAAGCCCATCTGGGCCTCCGGCAGCATCCGGTGGGCCTGGTCGGCCATGCCCAGCCCGGCGCGCAGCACCGGAACAAGAAGCGGCGGGTTCGCCAGCCGGTACGCGTCGGTGCGGGCAACCGGGGTGTGAATGCGATCGACAGCGACTTCCGCGTCCCGGGTCGCCTCGTAGATCAGCATGAGGGTCAGCTCTTGCAACGCGACGCGAAACGCGGCGTTGTTCGTCCGCGCATCGCGCATTGTGGACAGTCTCGCTTTTGCCAGGGGGTGGTCCACGACCCGGATATCCATGGGCAGTAACAGTAACCTGCCTGCTAGCAGGCATATTCACCAACACAGACCAACGTGGCTTTCATCGCACCCGCCGTTCGGCCA
>Ga0079224_100003269_pt1 | contig 20322 bp, 18 predicted proteins | sample Stecom2015_FD_80414 | JGI IMG/M metagenome (GOLD analysis project Ga0079224, IMG submission 80414) | Agricultural soil microbial communities from Utah to study Nitrogen management - Steer compost 2015 | ecosystem: Environmental > Terrestrial > Soil > Agricultural land | place: USA: Utah...
CCCCGCAGCCGACGTCGAGGAGTTCCGGCGGTCGCCCGTCCAGCCGCTCGGCGAAGATGCGCGCGAGCATGGCGACCTTGGCATCGATGAAGAACCGGTGCTCGAGTCCGGAGAACGCGATCGAGCGCTCGACCACCTGTTCGTAGTCGGTGTCGTACTCGTCGAATGCGAAACTCATCGTCCGGCAGCGACAGGAATCAGCGGCTCGCGCAGCGGCTGGCCGGTGGAAGCAGCCTGCGGAAAACCTACCGTCCTCGCCACGACGTAGAGCGGCCGGCCCTTCACCTCGGTGTGGATGCGGCCGACGTAGAGCCCGATCACGCCGGTCATGATGAGGTTGACGCCGGACAGGAACGACAGAACGACGATCGTGGATGCCCACCCTCGCACAAGGTTCACGTCGGAGATGGCGAGCGCGATCACGTAGATCCCGAACAGAAGCGCGATCGTGGACACCAGGCACCCGCTCCACAGGGCGAGCCGCAACGGCACGTCCGAGAAGCCGACGATGCCATCCATGGCGAGACGCAGCATCCGGGCCCAGCTGTACTTCGTCTCGCCGGCCGCCCGCGGCAGCCGGTGAAACGGCACCGTCGTCTGGCGGAATCCCATCCAGCCGAACATGCCGCGGACAAACCGGTCGCGCTCAGGCATTGCCCTGAACGTCTCCAGCGCCTTGCGATCGACAAGGCGGAAATCGCCCACCTCGTCGGGAATGTCGACCGCCGTCAGCCGCCGGATCGTCTTGTAGAAGAGCTGCGCCGTCCACCGCTTGAGGAAGCCGTCGCTGTCGCGGCTGATGCGCTGGGCGCAGACGATGTCATACCCCTCGCGCCATTTCGCCGCCATCTCGAGAACCAGTTCGGGGGGATCCTGAAGGTCGGCATCCATGACGATCACGGCATCGCCTTCCGCCGCATCCAAGCCGGCCGTGATCGCGATCTGGTGACCGAAATTGCGCGACAGCGCCAGATACCGATAGCGCGGATCCTCGGCAGCCCGGGCTGCCGCCACGATGCCGGTCGTATCGCGGCTGCCGTCGTCGACAATAATCACCTCGGCCGGCCCGTCGAGCAACGACAGGAGCCGGTCGATCCGGTTGAGAAGGATCGGCAATGCCGCTTCTTCGTTGAAGACGGGAATGACCAGGCTGTAGACGGGCCGCCCGGTTGTCGGAGCTCGCATGTTGGGGTCCGCCGATGACGTTCGGGTACGGACAGAGTGGCGTCAACGCAGTTAATGCGTGCTTAAGCCCCGACCGGGTTTTCACATGACGTGGCTGTGCCGTGCGGCGCTATTCCGCAATGGGGATTTGCGCAGTGGCCCCCGATGCGATACTCGCCTTGCCGCTGATCTGCGCCTGTGTCGCCGAGAACGGATCGGTTGCGTCGCCGATGTTCAGCTCGCGTTCGCAACGCGGGGCACAGCTGTATGAGACGCGCGCCGAGCCGAGATACAACGACAGTTCGGAACTGCCACTGCTGACCACGTTCACGTCCAGATGGGCAATCTCGGAGCCGTCACCATCGAGCACGATGATGTTCGTGGTTCCATACGACTTGCCCTGCAGCACCAGCAGACCGCCATTCTGAATGGTGACATCTGCGATCGAGGGATTGCCAAGTATTATGGTCCGCGGTTCGCCCGTGACCCGGACGATCCTTGCCTCGTCCATGCCGACGCTGATCGCTCCCCGCGCCTCGTCCTGAGCCAGGGCGGGCGCGCCGCCAACCAGGCAGGCGACCGCCATTCCGCAGGCAAACAGCACGTTGCGCATGCCGACAGCAGCGCTGGTCAGGTTGCGGGACTGGATCATCGCAGTGGTTCCTTCACGTAGGCGGCCCTCAGCCGGCACCGGTCGATAACAATCTGATTTGGTGAAGGAAGTCTTACCGGGCGGCCAGCGGCGCCGCGATGAAAGCCGTGAGAGAAGAAAATCCTCCATCCACTACGGCCCGTGACATGCCGCCGCAGGGCGCCTGGGTGCCGGCTGTCGCGCGGCGGGATCTAGGCTGGCGCGGACCCGATCCGCCGTACCGGGAGGTTCATCTCCCGCTGCTTTTTCAAGGAGTTCCAAAGATTCCCAGTCTATCTGTACCGATTGAGAGGGGTTCCCCCGCCCCTTAACGGCCTGCACATGGATAAAATTGTATTTATTGCATATACACGGCGTTAACTAACACATCGAAAGTCATTCCCCTGCTGCTTGTTGTAAGTAGGTAGATTTAACTACCTCGTAACCCGCGTCGTCTAGACTGCGGCGCTGTAAGAGACTGCCCAGGCACCGGTGGTGCATTGGCAGGAGAACTGGTGCTGTCAAATAGCGGAATTCAAGGAGTCCAAAATGACAAAGTTGATTGCGCGTTTCGCCAAGGACGAGTCCGGTGCGACCGCCATCGAGTACGGCCTGATCGCCGCCGGCATCGCCGTTGCCATCATTGCGGTGGTCGGCACGCTCGGTGACAACCTCAACACCGTCTTCAACAGTGTCGCGACCAAGCTGATCGAGTAGTCGCGACAGGGATTCGACCTGGCACAGTCTTTCCGCAAGAGGCAGACTCTCCAGGGAGGCGCGGAAAGCCGCCGGCACGGACAGCCGGCGGCTTTTCCAATGGACGGCAATCTATGGTGAACAGGCGCTGAAGGGACGCGATCCTTCACGCTCGAGCTCCAGGATGGAGTGACGCGACACATGATCGACCTCCTCCTCGTTTCGATGTTTCCCGCCGCGATGGCACTTGCCGCGGCGAGCGACCTGTTCACGATGACCATCTCCAATCGTCTTTCGATCGGGCTGGTGGCCGCCTTCGGCGTGGCAGCAGCGGCGTCCGGACTGGGGGCAGATGCGATCCTCATGCATCTGTCCGCCGGGTTCTGCATGCTTGCCATTGCATTCGTGTTGTTCTCGTTCGGCTGGATCGGCGGCGGCGACGCCAAGCTGTTCGCCGCAACCGCGGTGTGGATGGGCTGGCCGCACCTCGTCGAGTATGTCGTGTGGACCGGCCTGATCGGCGGCGCGCTAACGCTTGCCTTGCTCGTGGTACGGCAGGTTCCCCTGCCCGCCGGCCTGCAGCGCCAGACATGGATGGCGCGACTGCACGCGGCCGACACCGGGGTGCCGTACGGCATCGCCCTCGCCGCGGCGGGGCTGGTGGTCTACCCGCACACGGAATGGATGGCACTGCTGTCCAGATGATCGTCGGCACACGGCACATCAGGTTGCGGTGTCGTACGATCGATTAACCATAAGTTGACCTTTGACGATTCACAATGATCGCAACTGACGGGGCAGTCACGCTGCTCCGCATGTCGGGTGATGCACATGAAATCCAGACGTCTGGCCGTGATGGCCGTTGCCCTCATCGCAGCGCTCGGCGCCGCATTCCTTGCCCGTAGCGTGGTTGCCAACAAGGAACCGGTCGAGACGGTCGTGGAGCCGCAGGCCGAAACCACCGAGGTGCTGGTCGCGGCACGGGACGTGCGGCTCGGCGCCAGTGTCGATTCCACGGCACTCAAATGGCAGCCGTGGCCGAAGACGGCGGTCAGTTCACGCCTGATCACCCGTGATTCCCGGCCGGATGCGGTCCAGAGCCTTACCGGCGCCGTCGTGCGCACATCGCTCATCGAGGGCGAGCCCATCGACGAACGCAAGCTGGTGAAGGCCGACCAGGGCGGCTTCATGGCGGCGATCCTGCCCAAGGGGATGCGGGCGATTTCGGTCCGCATTTCGCCGGAAACCGGCGCTGGCGGCTTCATTCTTCCCAACGACCGCGTCGACGTGCTGCTCACGCGTCGCGTCACCCGGCGGAACAGCGAAGAGCACGTGACCGAGACCGTGCTGACGAACGTCCGGGTGCTCGCCATCGACCAGACCTACGAGGAAAACGGCGAGGGCGAGAAGGTTGCGATCGGCAAGACCGCGACGCTCGAGCTGAAGCCGGACCAGGCCGAGGTTCTGGCACTCGCCGAGGCACTGGGGGACATTTCGCTGGCCCTGCGCAGCATCACCGAGAACGCCGACCTCAGGCTCGGCGAGAACGGTCCGCACACGGCTGACGGATATGCGAACAAGGGTGGGGGCCGGGGTAACGCCGTGACGCTCGTGCGCTATGGCGTGGCCACCTCGGTCAACGGAAGGTGACGGAACAGAGGCAATGACATCGACACGCACGAACTGCCACAGGATGGCACGCGGTGGCCGGACCCTGGTCGCCGGACTGATTGCCTCGCTCGGCTTGTGGGTCGCGATAGGCGCCCTCCCCCCAGGCGATCCGGCTTCCGAAGCCCGCGCCGCCGACGGGTACATCGAGCACATCGCGATCGGCGAGGCGGAAAGCTCCCGGTTCGTGCGCATACCCTTGAACAAGTCGCTGATCGTGCACCTGCCGCAGGAAGCGCGTGACGTTCTCGTTTCGGGCCCCGCAGTTGTCGAGGCCGTCGTCCGTTCCAAGCGCACCGTCTACCTGATCGGCCGGGAGGTCGGTCAGACGAACGTCTTCTTCTTCGACCAGGACGGCCGCCAGATCCTCAATCTCGAAGTCGAGGTCGAGCGCGATCTGCTCGCGCTCAAGGCGATGCTCGACCGCGTCCTGCCGGACAACTCGATCTCCGTCGATTCGATCAACGGCAACGTGGTTCTGACGGGTACGGTAACGAGCGCGCTGCACTCGAAGCAGGCGTCGGATATCGCGGCGAAGTTCGCCGGCGAGGCCGATCGGGTGCTGAACATGATCGCGATCACCGGTCGCGAGCAGGTGGCGCTCAGGGTCACGGTTGCCGAGGTGCAGCGGTCGGTCATCAAGCAGTTCGGCGTCGATCTCGCGGCTGCGGTCGATATCGGCGGCCAGAGCGTGTTCCGGTTCGCCACCGTCAATCCGTTCTCGCTCGGTCTCGGTGCCATCAGCGGAACCAACTTCACGGTGCAGGACCTGACCGGGGCGAACCAGTTCCAGAACATCCTGCGGGCGATGGAAAGAAACGGGCTGGTGCGAACCCTGGCGGAGCCGACGCTCACGGCAATCTCCGGCGAGGCCGCGAATTTCCTTGCCGGCGGCGAGTTCCCGATCCCTGTCGCCGGTGACGACGACCGGATCACGATCGAATTCAAGCCATTCGGCGTCGGCCTCGCGTTCACGCCGGTGGTCCTGAGCGAGGGGCGGATCAGCCTCAAGATTTCGACCGAGGTGAGCGAAATCTCGTCCTCCGGCGCCATAGCACTGACGCCGGGCGGTACCGACGCCACCCTGACGATCCCGGCGCTGCGGGTCCGCCGCGCCGAGACGACCGTGGAGCTGCCGAGCGGCGGATCCGTGGTAATGGCGGGTCTCATCCAGGACGACGTCAGGCAGGATCTGAACGGCGTTCCCGGCCTGAAGGATGTTCCCATCCTCGGCTCGCTGTTCCGCAGCCGGGACTTCCAGAATTCCGAGACGGAGCTGGTGGTCATCGTGACGCCGTACACGGTCGATCCGGTCAGCCGCGACCAGCTGATGCGACCCGATGAGCGCCTGAACATCGCCAAGGACGCCACGACGATCTTTCTCGGCAGACTGAACAAGATCTACGGCACTGCCGGCGGTGATCCCGACGGGGCCTACTACGGCACGGTCGGCTTCATTGTCGAGTAGGACGAGACGGAGAACCACGATGCAGCCAAGTCGGACAGAGCGACAACATGCACAGGGTCGCGGCAGCGCCGGAAACGGACTGCGTCGCGGACTCAGGGTAGCGGCCGTCATCGCGGCCGGTGGCCTGGCGAGTGCCTGCAACACATACGGCCATCTGCCTACCGAAACCTACGTACCGCGCCACGTCAGCGAACGGCATCCGATAACGGTCCACGATGAGGTGGTCGAACTGGAAGTCCCGGTCGCGCGCGGCTCGTCGCGGCTGAGCGACGAGAACGCGAGCCGGGTCGCCCAGTTCATCGACGGGTACAAGTCGGCCGGCAGCGGGCCGCTGGTGGTCTCGCGGCCGAGCAGATCCCGCCATGCAGTCGAGACGGCCAGCACGGCGGCAGATGTCGCGCGGCTCGCGGAGGAAGTGGGCGTGAGCCGGACCCAGGTGGTTCACGCGGCGTATACGCCCGCAAAGGGAACGGCGTCTCCGATCGTCATCTCCTACGAGCGCTGGCGTGCGACCGGGCCCGAATGTGGCGACTGGTCGCGCAACCTGGCCGTCACCTACGACAACGAACCACATCCGAACTTCGGATGCGCCTCCCAGAACAATCTTGCGGCAATGGTCTCCAATCCGCGTGACCTGGTGATGCCGCGCACAATGACGCCGCCCGATGCCGCGCGTCGGGACGTGGTCTTCGACAAGTACCGGAGGGGGGAAACCACGGAGTCGCAGCGAGCGGAATCGGCAGGTGGCGCGACCGTAAGCGAGGTTGGTCAATGAGTGATCCCGCCTATTACAATGAACCGGCGGACCAGCCGGTCGTACAGCAGTTCGTGGGCTCGGTCCCGCGGATCTCGATCCATGTGTTCTGCGAGACGGACCAGACGTTCGCCGTCATCCAGCGAGCGGCCGAAGACCGCCGGCTCGCCCGCGCCCACACCAGCCTCCACATGGGCGGGCTGGAAGGGGCGACACAGTTCTTCGCCGACTCGCCGACCCCGAACCTGCTGATCGTGGAGTCGTCCAAGGACCGCGACAGCATGCTCGCCGACCTCGGCCGCCTGGCCGCCGTCTGCGACAGCGGTACCAAGGTCATCGTCATCGGTCATCTCAACGACGTGATCCTCTATCGCGAGCTTCTGCGGGAGGGTGTGAGCGAGTACGTGGTGGCGCCGCTTTCTCAGCTTCAGATCATCGAGTGCATTGCCGGCCTCTACAACAGGCCGGATGCGGCACCGGTCGGTCGTACGTTCGCCTTCGTCGGCGCCAAGGGTGGCTCGGGGTCGAGCACGATCGCGCACAATGTCGGCTGGACGATTTCGCAGCTTCTCGAGGAGAACGTGATCGTCACCGACCTGGACTTCCACTTCGGAACCGCCGGGCTCGACTTCAACCAGGACCCGCCGCAGGGCATCGTCGAGGCAATGAACTCGCCGGACCGGGTGGACGAGCTGCTGCTGGAAAGGCTGCTCACCCGCTGCACCGATCGCCTCAGCCTGTTCGCCTCACCGGCGACGGTCGACCGCGAGGTGCATGTGGACGGCGAGGCGCTGGAGAACCTGCTCGACCTGACGCGGCAGAGCGTGCCGACGGTGGTGCTCGACGTTCCGCACCTGTGGTCGCCATGGGTCCGGCAGACGCTGATCCACGCGGATGACGTGATCATCACTGCCGTCCCGGATCTTGCGAACCTGCGCAACGCCAAGAACATCATCGACCTGTTGCGCGCTGCGAGGCCCAACGACGTTCCGCCGCGGCTGGTGCTGAACCAGGTGGGCGTGCCCAAGCGGCCGGAACTGCTGCCGCAGGATTTCGCCAGCGCCCTCGATCTCGAGCCGACGCTGATCGTGCCATACGATCCACACCTTTTCGGCACGGCCGCGAACAACGGGCAGATGATCGCCGAGATCGACGAGAGCTCCAAGACGGCGGAAGCGTTCCGGCATCTCGCGAAGCTGATAACCGGACGTGAGCAGGTGGAAGTGCAGCAGAAGTCCCTGCTGGCACCATTACTCAAGAAACTGGCGCGCAAGAAGGGCCAGTAACAGAACGATCAGGCGAGGCTTCAATGTTCGGAAAACGCAACGAGTTCCGCAGCCGGACTGCCGACGGCGGCGGGCTGTTCGCGCCGCCACCGGCAACGCCGCGAACGGACGTCCGGCCGCACGAAACACCGGCAACCGACATCCCGGATTTCATGCCGCCAAGCCGGCCGGCGCAGCTGGCGAGCCTCGGCGCCGCGGCCGTGGCCGCTCCCGTGGCCGCCGCACCCCAGGCGCATGCGGCCCCACCACCGCCGCCGGCGCCGGAACCGGTGAGACCGGGGCCGAAGCGTTCGGACGACTACTACGACATCAAGACAACGATCTTCAACGCGCTGATCGATGCGATCGACCTGACGCAGCTCGCGCAGCTCGATCGCGAGAACGCGCGCGACGAGATCCGTGACATCGTCCACGAGATCATCGCGATCAAGGATGTCGCGATGTCCATCGCCGAGCAGGAGGACCTGCTCGAGGACATCTGCAACGACGTCCTCGGCTACGGCCCGCTCGAGCCGCTGCTGGCACGGGACGACATTGCCGACATCATGGTCAATGGCGCGCACAAGACGTTCATCGAGGTCGGCGGGCGCGTCAAGGAGACCGACGTCCGCTTCCGCGACAACTCGCAGCTGCTCAACATCTGCCAGCGGATCGTCAGCCAGATCGGCCGCCGCGTCGACGAGGCCAGTCCGATCTGCGACGCGCGCCTGCCCGACGGCAGCCGCGTCAACGTCATCGTGCCGCCGCTGGCGATCGATGGTCCGACGCTGACCATCCGCAAGTTCCAGCGCGACAAGCTGACGATGGAGAAGCTTGTCGAGTACGGCACGATAACGCCGGAAGGCGCGACGATACTCGGCATCATCGGCAAGTCCCGCTGCAACGTGATCATTTCCGGCGGCACCGGTTCGGGCAAGACGACGCTGCTCAACTGCATGACGAGCTTCATCGAGCACGACGAGCGCGTCATCACCTGCGAGGACGCCGCCGAGCTGCAGCTTCAGCAGCCGCACGTGGTGCGACTGGAGACACGGCCACCGAACCTCGAGGGCGAGGGCGAGATCACGATGCGCGATCTCGTGCGCAACTGCCTGCGCATGCGTCCGGAACGGATCATCGTCGGCGAGGTGCGCGGACCGGAGGCGTTCGACCTGCTGCAGGCGATGAACACCGGTCACGACGGCTCGATGGGAACGCTTCATGCCAACAGCCCGCGCGAGTCGCTGAGCCGGCTCGAGAGCATGATCACCATGGGCGGGTTCCAGCTGCCGTCAAAAACCATTCGCGAAATGATCGTCGGCTCGGTCGACGTCATCATCCAGGCGGCGCGCCTGCGCGACGGCTCGCGGCGCATCACGCACATCACCGAGGTGGTCGGCACCGAAGGCGACGTCATCATCACCCAGGACCTGTTTGTCTTCGACATCGAAGGCGAGGACGAGAACGGCCGCATCATCGGCCGCCACCGCTCGACCGGCATCGCACGACCCAAGTTCTGGGACCGGGCTCGATACTTCGGCGAGGAACTGAACCTGGCCCGGGCCCTCGAGGCGGCCGAAGTCCGCACCGAGAATGCCTGAGGGACCGGCGATGTTCTCCGACGAACTTACCCTCATGGCGCTGGTCTTCATGGCCGTCATCGCCGTCTGCGCCGGTGGATACGCCGTCCTGTCGCCGTTCCTTTCGGGCGAGGCGCGGGCCAGCAAGCGGATGGCCAAGGTGGCCGGAAAGTCGTCCGGCAACAGGGCGAGGCACCAGTCCCAGGAGATCGCGCTCCGGGACCAGCGCCGGCGCCAGGTCCAGGACACGCTGAAGCAGCTCGAGGAAAAGCAGAGGTCGCAGCGCAAGCGCCTGACGCTGGCAAACCGCCTCGAACAGGCCGGGCTGTCGATGAGCGTCCGGACGTACTGGGTGCTCAGCGCCCTGTTCGGCCTCGTGGTCGCCCTCCTGCTCCTGATCATGGGCTACACCTGGCAGATCAGCCTCGGTGCGGCGTTCACCGCCTCGCTCGGCGTGCCACGCTGGCTGCTGGCGTTCATCAGGAAGCGGCACCAGCAGAAGTTCCTGGACGAATTCGCCAACGCGATTGACGTGATCGTGCGCGCATTGAAGGCCGGCCTTCCGGTCAACGACGCGCTTCGGGTGATCGCCAGCGAGAGCCCGGCTCCGGTCGGGCCGGAGTTCGCCGAACTGGTCGAGGCACAGAAGCTCGGCGTGACGCTGGACCAGGGACTAGAGCGCATGTATGAGCGCATGCCGCTGCCCGAGGTCAGGTTCCTCGGCATCGTGGTCGCGATCCAGCAGCGCACCGGCGGCAACCTGTCGGAAGCGCTGAACAACCTGTCCAAGGTGCTTCGCGACCGCAAGAAGATGCAGGCTAAGATCAAGGCGATGAGCCAGGAGGCCAAGTCCTCGGCGGCGATCATCGGCGCCCTGCCCCCGGCGATCATGCTCCTGGTCTACCTGACGAGGCCCGCCTACATCGCCCTGCTCTGGGAAACACAGCTCGGCCAGATCATGCTGCTCGGCTCGGCGCTGTGGATGCTCACCGGCGTGCTCGTCATGCGCAAGATGATCAACTTCGATTTCTGACGGCACCATGTCCGGACTTCTCCAGATCGTAGACGCGCAGTTCATGGTGACCGTCCTGGTCGGCATCTCGGTGTTCGCGACCATCCTGACGGTCGCCATGCCGTTGATGACGACGGACCGGCTGCGCGCACGCATGAAGTACGTCGCGACGGAACGCGAGGTGCTGCGCGCCAAGCACCGGGAGATGCTCGAGAAGCAGCGCCAGCAGGCGAAGCTGCGGCAGACGCCGAAAGGTTACATGCAGCAGCTGGTGGAATCGCTGAACCTGCGCAAGCTGCTCGAGACCGAAGACACCCGCAGCAAGCTCCGCATGGCGGGCCTGCGCAGCCAGGCGCACCTGATCACCTTCCTGTTCTTCCGCGCCACGATGCCGTTCCTGTTCGCCGGCCTCGCGTTCATCTACCTGTATTTCATCAACAGCTTCGGCCAGCCGCCGCTGGTGCGCCTGCTGATCATCATCGGCGGCGCGTACCTCGGGTTCTACCTGCCCAACATCTTCATCGCCAACCTGATCGCGCGGCGTCAGGAATCGATCAAACGCGCCTTCTCCGATGCCCTCGACCTGCTGCTGATCTGCGTCGAATCGGGCATGTCGCTCGAACCCGCGCTGACCCGCGTCGCCCAGGAAATCAGCGAACACTCGGTCTACCTGGCCGAGGAGCTGACCCTGACCACGGCGGAACTGTCGTACCTGCAGGATCGGCGCAAGGCGTTCGACAACCTCGGCAAGCGTACCGGGCTGCAGACGGTGAAGGCGGTGGTGACCAGCCTCATCCAGGCCGAACGCTACGGCACGCCGCTGGGGACGGCGCTGCGGGTGCTGGCCCAGGAGAACCGCGACATGCGGATGGCGGAAGCCGAAAAGAAGGCCGCCGGCCTGCCGCCGAAGCTGACGGTGCCGATGATCCTGTTCTTCCTGCCGGTGATCTTCATCGTGATCCTCGGCCCGGCAGCCATTCAGCTGATGAACCTCTGACGGCTGCCGGCGATCCAGCCGCGAGCCTCCTCGGCCGGACATCCGGCATGCGTGACCTGCAATCGGTGATGCCCGCCCGCGCGACGGCGCAGCGCGGCCACGCCGTACAGCGCTCGCGGGGGTCCTCAGGTATCCGAGGCCGCGGAACCGCCCGACCCGGCCCGCAGCGTCTGCCAGGTGTCGCGCTGCGACATCATCGCCCGGAGGTACTTCATGTTGGCTTCGGCCTGGGCCGGCGGCAGATCCTTGCGGGCGACCTCCTCGGCTTCGGTGAAGCGTCCCTGCAGGCCGAGCACCAGCGCGAGGTTCTGGCGGACCCGCGGATCGGTGCGGGCGTCCGGCTGCTCCAGCGCCTGGCGGAGGGTGGCTTCCGCCTGGTCGAGGTCGCCGGACAGGGCGTACGACAGGGCGAGATTGTTGACTACCGAGATGGTGTTCGGGGCGATCTTGAGAGCAGCCGCATAGGCGCCGCGGGCCTCCTGGTGGCGGCCCAGCTGGTCGAGCACGGCGCCGTGCGCCGAATGCACCCGCCAGTCGCGCACGCCGACCGAGATCGCCTTGGCCAGCACCCGCTCCGCCTCGCCCGGTTCACCCGACCGGGCCAGCAGCTTGCCGGTCTCGGCCAGCAGGCGGGGGTCGTCCGGCGTGTGGCGCAGGGTCTCCCGCAACACGTCGAGGGCCGGCCCGTCCGAGCCCAGCGCCCGCAGGTGCGCCGCGTAGGCGAGCGCTACCTTCGCATCGGACGGGCGCTTCTTCCAGCGCTTCGCAAGGTCCGCCGTCGCCTTGAGCGATGGCTGGGCGGCGGTGACGCTGCCGGTGGTCTGCGGGTCGGCATAGGCAGGCCTTGCCGAGCGCTGCGGGCCGCCGGTCTGGCAGCCGGCAACGAGGGTCGTGGCGAGCGCAAGGGCGCCGGCCGTTCTCAACAGTGTCGCGGTTCGGCCGCCGGTCGTACGCAGGGTCATGGCGAAGGGCACTCGTGGATTGGGAGGCGCATCAGGGCCGCCATGATCGCTGCCAAGTCGTCAATAAACCATTAACCATGTTGGCGGGATTGCCGCCCCGCCGGCGCCCGCATAGTGTGGCCCGAGGCGACGAAGGAGGCTTCTGCGGATGATCGACGTCCTCATCGCACCCGGCAGCGGGCGGACCAGGCCCTGCCCCATTCTCACCGTCCGCGGCGACGACCTGGACACGGCGCTCGGCGACCTTGCGCCGGCGCAGCGGGCGTGGGCCGGGGCGCACGGGTTCAAGGCCAAGGCGGGCGAGTGGCTGCCGCTGCCGGGCGACGACGGCAAGATTGCCGGCATCCTGTTCGGGCTGGGCGAGGCGCATCAGAGCGACGCATTCGCGGCGGGGAAGCTTGCCAGGGCGCTGCCGGAAGGCGTGTACCGGTTCGAGGGGCCACTGGCGAAAGACTGGCTTGCCTGCCTCGCGTGGCAGCTCGGTGCCTACGCGTTCGACCGCTACAAGAAGCGCGACCGCAAGCCGGCCCGTCTCGCGGTTGCGAAGGGGGTCGACCTTGCAATGGTGAAGCGCGTCGCCGCGGGCGTGTACCTCACCCGCGACCTTGTCAACACGCCGTCGGAGGACATGGGCCCGGCGGAACTCGCCGACGCCGCCCGCACGCTTGCCCGCTCCCACAAGGCGCGGGTCCGCGTGATCGACGGCGAACGGCTCGCGCGCGAGTTCCCGATGATCCACGCGGTCGGCCGCGCCAGCACCCGACCGCCGCGCCTCGTCGACCTGGAATGGGGACCCGCGCGGGCGCCGAGGGTGACGCTCGTCGGCAAGGGCGTCTGTTTCGATACCGGCGGCCTCGACATCAAGCCGGCGAGCGGCATGGCGCTGATGAAGAAGGACATGGGCGGCGCGGCGCACGTGCTGGGTCTGGCCTCGATGATCATGGACGCGGCGCTGCCGGTACGCCTGCGGGTGCTGGTTCCGGCGGTCGACAACGCCATAGCCGGCGACGCCTTCCGGCCGGGGGACGTACTCAGGAGCAGGGCCGGGATCAGCGTCGAGATCGGCAACACCGACGCGGAAGGCCGGTTGATCCTTGCGGACGCGCTTGCGCTGGCCGATGAGGCGGCGCCTGAGCTGCTGGTCGACATGGCGACGCTGACCGGGGCGGCGCGCGTCGCCCTCGGCCCGGACCTGGCGCCGGTCTACACCGACGACGATGCACTGGCAGCCGACCTTGCCGAGCACGCGAACGCCCACAAGGACCCGGTCTGGCGCATGCCGCTGTGGTCAGGCTACGACAGCTGGCTCGACAGCAAGATTGCCGACGTCAATCACATTTCAAGCAACGGCTTCGCCGGTTCGATCACCGCGGCGCTGTTCCTCAGGCGCTTTGTCAAGCAGGCGAAGGCGTACGCGCATTTCGACATCTTCGCGTGGGCACCAAAGGAGAAGCCGACCTGCCCGGTCGGCGGCGAGGCGCAGGGCATCCGGGCGCTTTACGCGCTCTTAACCGCGCGCTACGGCGGCGGCTGAAGGGTCTTGCGCCAACCGCCCCCCGCGATTAACTAGAACGGCTCCGAAACGATCGTCGTGTTCGAAGGGCCGTCTTGTCATGGGTGTGGGTCTGAGCCTGGGTCAGGCGCTGCAGCTCTGGCACGACGTGAACCTTGAACTCATCCGCGACAAGGAGCCCGATCTCTCGGCCCGCCAGATGACGATCCTGCTGACGGTCTATCTGGAGGCGCCGCCGCACACCGTGCGCGGCCTCGCATCGAAGCTCGGCGTTTCGAAACCCGTGATCACCCGTGCGCTCGATGCAATGGGCAAGCTCGGGCTGGTCGGCAGGCGTCGCGACGAGCGCGACCGGCGCAACGTGCTGGTGCAACGGACCGTCGAAGGCGCCCTGTACCTCGAACGGATGGCGGCCACCATCGCCCGGCACGCGCAGGAGCTGGTGCCGTGACCACCGGGCCCGATCCGCGCATCACCCCGTGGCGCAGCGACATTGCCGCAGCCCACCTCGAGGGCCAGGTCGAGGCGGAACGGTTCGTCGAAGGCAGAACGATGCAGGTCACCGCAACGTCGGCACCGCTGCGCGCCGCACCGCGCGGCGACGCGCGGATGGTCACCGAAGCGCTGCACGGCGAACGGATGACCGTCTACGAGGACCGCGACGGCTGGGTCTGGGGCCAACTCGAAAGCGATGGCTACGTCGGCTACGCAGAGCGTGCCGGGCTCGGCGAGGACCTGTTGGAGCCGACCCACAGGGTCGCGGTGCCGAGGACCTTCCTGTTTCCGGAACCGGACATAAAATCGGTGCCGATCGGCCCGCTCAGCCTCAACAGCCAGATCCGTGTTGACGGTCCGGAAGGGGACTTCATGGCCGTGGTGCCGCGCGGCTTCATCTATGCCCGACACCTCGTTCCCCTCGGCCAGTTCGCCGCCGACCCGGTCGCCGTCGCGGAAAGCCTGCTCGGGGCTCCCTACCTGTGGGGAGGCAAGCAGAGCACAGGCCTCGACTGCTCGGGGCTGATACAGGTGTCGCTGACGGCGGCAGGGATCGCCTGTCCGCGCGACAGCGACATGCAGGAACGCGAGCTCGGGACCCCGGTCGATCCGGGTGACCTCTCCCGGCTCCAGCGCGGCGACCTCGTGTTCTGGCGCGGGCACGTCGGCATCATGGCGAACGATCGCGACCTGATCCACAGCAACGCGTACCATCTGCTGACTGCCCGCGAGCCGCTTGCCGAGCCCATCGCACGCGCTGCCGGCCACAGCCCGGTCACGGCCATTCGCCGCCTTGCTCAGTAGTGCCTGGTCAGGTCGACCACGTTCTCAAGCGGTTTGCCGGCCTGATGACGCCGCATCTGGCCCAGCACGTATCGGCTCAGTGACCGGGCATCGCTGTCGGCCGCATTGTGGGGCGTGACGGTGACCCTCGGATGGGTCCACAGCGGGCTCGAAGGCGGCAGCGGCTCCGACTCGAAGACATCGAGCGTAGCGGCGTGAAGGTCGCCACTGTCGAGGGCGTCGATGATGTCGCGTTCGACCTGGAGGCCGCCGCGGCCGGCATTGATCAGCACCGGGCCGTCGCCCGCCCCATCCCGGGCAAGCCGGCTGAACAGCCGCCGGTCGAGGATGCCACGCGTCTGCGGCGTGAGCGGCAGCAGGCACACCAGGATGTCGGTGCGGTTCAGGAAGGCTTCGAGCTCGGCCTCGCCGGCAAAGCTTTCGATGCCGTCGACCGTCTTGCGAGTCTGGCTCCAGCCGGCGACGCGGAAGCCGAGGTCCCGCAACTTCGTCGCCGCATCGGTACCAAGTACGCCGAGCCCCATGATGCCGACGCGGACATCGCTTGCCGGCGGCTGGGGGAGGTTGCGCCAGACCTTCTCCTTCTGAAACTGATCGTACACACGCTGCCGGCGGTGATGCCACAGCACGTGCAGGACGACGTACTCCGTCATCCGCATCGTGAGGTCCGGATCGACCACGCGGACGAGCGGCACGTCGCGGGGAAGCTCGGGATCCGACAACACGTGGTCGACGCCGGCGCCTAGGGAAAAGATCGCCTTGAGCCGGGGGAATTTCCTCAGTTCGCCCGGCTTCGGCTTCCAGACCAGCGCATAGTCGATCTCCTCGACGTTGCCGCAGTCCGGCCAAACGCGGACGTCAATCGTCGGATCGAGGGCGCGCATCTCCGCTGCCCAGTCGGCGGAATTCCAGCCCTCGATGAGGTAGGCGATGACCATGACGCCCGCGCGATCAGGCCGATACGGCGCCTTCCGGCGCGGTTTCCAGCCTGAACGCCGCAGCGATCAAAGCCTTGGTGTAATCCGTTTTCGGGTTGTCGAACACGTCGCGCGCGGCCCCCTCTTCCACCACCTTGCCGTTGCGCAGCACCATGACGTGATTCGCCAGCGCACGCACTACCCGCAGGTCGTGGCTGATGAACAGGGCGGCAAACCCGTGCCGGGCCTGCAACTCGCGCAAGAGATCGACGATCTGCGCCTGCACCGACATGTCGAGCGCGCTGGTCGGTTCGTCGAGCATGATCAGCTTCGGCTCCAACGCCATGGCGCGGGCGATGGCGATGCGTTGCCGCTGGCCGCCGGAGAATTCGTGCGGATAGCGGTCCTGCATGTCGGGGTCGAGCCCGACCTCCTCGAGCGCGGCCGAGACCCGGTCGCGGCGCTCCTGCGCGGTGAGGTTGCGGCCAAGTACGTCGAGGCCTTCCGATACGATCTGGCCCACCGACAGCCGCGGCGACAGCGAACCGTACGGATCCTGGAACACGATCTGCATTTCCCGCCGCAGCGGCCGCATCTGCTTGTACGAATAGCTGTCGATCTGCCGGCCCATGTACACGATCGGCCCGTCGCTGGAGACCAGTCGCAGGATCGCGAGACCGAGCGTCGTCTTGCCGGAACCTGACTCGCCGACGATGCCGAGCGTCTGCCCCGCTCGGACGGCGAGCGAGACGCCGTCGACCGCCTTGACGTGGCCGACCACACGGCGCAGCAGCCCCCGCTTGATCGGGAACCAGACCTTGAGATCGCGGGTCTCGACCACCACCGGAGCGGTGACATCCGGCTTCGGCGGCTCGCCGGTGGGCTCCGCCTCCAGCAGCAGCCGGGTATAGGGATGCTGCGGATCGGAGAAGACGGTCTCCATCGGCCCGCGTTCGACTATGCGGCCCGAACGCATGACGCAGACGTCCTTCGCCATCTTGCGCACGACGTTGAGGTCATGGGTGATGAGCAGCATCGCCATACCGAGTTCGCGCTGCAGGTCCAGCAGCAGTTCCAGGATCTGCGCCTGGATCGTGACGTCGACGGCGGTCGTCGGTTCGTCGGCAATCAGGAGATCGGGCTCGTTGGCAAGCGCCATGGCAATCATCACCCGCTGGCGCTGGCCGCCGGACAGCTGGTGCGGATAGTCGTCGAGCCGGCTTTCTGGATCCCTGATGCCCACCTTGTCGAGGAGTTCGAGGACGCGGCCACGGGCGGCCCGCTCGTCCATGCCGCGGTGCAACCTGAGAACTTCGCCCACCTGCTTCTCGATCGTGTGCAGGGGATTGAGGCTCGTCATCGGTTCCTGGAAGATCATCGAGATCCGGTTGCCGCGAATCCGCCGCATCGTCCGCTCGTCGGCCTCGATCAGTTCCTCGCCCTTGAAGCGGATCGATCCCGACGGATGATAGGCGGCCGGGTAGGGCAGCAGGCGCATGATCGACAGCGCCGTTACCGATTTGCCGGACCCGGACTCGCCGACCAGCGCCAGGGTTTCCCCCGGCTGCACATCGAAGCTCACCCCGTCCACGGCAACCGTCTCGTGCTGGTCGGACCGGAACCTCACCGAGAGGTCTTCCACCGCTACGAGAGCATCGGAGCGCGGGGAAGCCGTGGCCGACAGGGCCGGCGTATCCGTCACCGGCACGGGCTCTTCCGGTACGCGGGTGACGGCAACCGGTCGTCCCACCGGTGCCTGGGCCGGCTGGTAGGCGAACACCTTGCGCGGATCGAATGCGTCGCGGACCGCCTCGCCGATGAAGATCAACAGGCTCAGCATGAGCGCGATCACCAGGAAGCCGGAGATGCCGAGCCACGGCGCCTGCAGGTTGGCCTTGCCCTGGGCAAGCAGCTCGCCGAGCGAGGGCGAGCCGGGCGGCAGCCCGAAGCCGAGGAAGTCGAGCGAGGTAAGCGTCGTGATCGAGCCGTTGAGGATGAACGGCATGAAGGTCAGCGTCGCCACCATCGCGTTTGGCAGCAGGTGCTTGAACATGATCTTGGTGTTGGACAGCCCCAGCGCACGCGCGGCATTGACGTATTCGAAGTTGCGCGCGCGCAGGAACTCCGCCCTCACCACGCCGACCAGCGCCACCCAGCTGAACAGCAGCAGGATGCCGAGCAGGATCCAGAAGTTGGGCTCGATGATTGCGGCTATGATGATGAGGAGGTAGAGCGAGGGTATGCTCGTCCAGACCTCGATGACGCGCTGGAATATGAGATCCGTCCAGCCGCCGAAGTACCCCTGCACGGCACCGGCGGCAACGCCGATCACCGACGAGAACAGCGTCAGCACGAGCCCGAACAGCACCGAGATGCGGAATCCATAGAGAATGCGCGCGACGACGTCGCGGCCCTGATCGTCGGTCCCTAGCCAGTTCTCAGCCGACGGCGGCGCGGGAGCGGGAACGGGCAGATCCAGGTTGATGGTGTCGTAGCTGTACCGGATTGGCGGCCACACCATCCAGCCGCCCTTTTCGCGAATGAGATCCTGAACGAACGGGTCGCGGTAGTCCGCTTCGGTCTGGAAGTCGCCGCCAAACGTGGTCTCCGGATAGACGGCGACCACGGGGAAGTAGAACTCGCCGTTGTAGTTGACGATGAGCGGCTTGTCGTTGGCAATGAATTCCGAGAACAGCGTGACCGCGAACAGGACCAGGAAGATCCACAGCGACCAGTAGCCGCGCCGGTTTGCCTTGAAGTTGCGCCAGCGCCGCCGGTTGATCGGCGACAGCCAGCCGCGACCGGCTTCGTGGGCATCGGCGATGCGCCGTTCCTCGGCTGCCAGTGCGGCCCTTTCGCGCTTTTCGGTCTTGGCGTCCACCGGATCCGAGCCCCTACACTTCGCGCGACTCGAAATCGATCCGCGGGTCGACCCAGGTGTAGGTCAGGTCGCTGATCAGGTTGATGACCAGCCCCAGCAGGCTGAAGATGTACAGGGTCGCGAACACGACCGGGTAGTCGCGGTTGACAATCGACTCGAACGACAGGAGCCCGAGGCCGTCGAGCGAGAAGATCGTCTCGATCAGCAGCGATCCGGTGAAGAACGCACTGAGGAACGCACCCGGAAAGCCGGCGATGATGATCAGCATGGCATTGCGGAACACGTGTCCGTAAAGCACCTCGCGCTCGCTCAGCCCCTTGGCGCGGGCGGTGATCACATACTGCTTGCGGATCTCGTCGAGGAACGAGTTCTTCGTCAGCAGGGTGGTGGTGGCGAAGGCGCCGAGCACCATGGAGATGATCGGCAGCGTCAGGTGCCAGAAGTAGTCGAGGATCTTCTCCCACCACGGCAGCTCCGCCCAGTTGTCGGAGACGAGGCCGCGCAGCGGGAACCAGTCCAGATAGGAGCCGCCGGCGAACAGCACGATCAGCAGTACGGCGAACAGGAACCCCGGCACGGCGTAACCGACGACGATCACGGCACTCGTCCAGACATCGAAGCGGGAGCCGTCCCGAACCGCCTTGGCGATGCCGAGCGGAATCGAGATGCCGTACGAGATCAGCGTCATCCACAGGCCGAGCGAGATCGATACCGGAAGCTTTTCGATGATCAGCGACACGACGCTGACGTCGCGGAAATAGCTCTCGCCGAAGTCGAAGGTGAGATAGCTCTTCATCATCAGCAGGAAGCGTTCATGCGCCGGCTTGTCGAAGCCGAACTGCCGTTCGAGCCGTGCTATGAACTCCGGGTCGAGGCCCTGGGCGCCGCGGTAGCGCGAGGTGCCGCCGGTCTCGGCGACCTGCGACGGGCTGCGGGCGCCGAAGTCGCCGCCGGCGCTGCCGCCGATGCGTGCCGTCGCCGCGACGTCGGTTCCGGTGATCTGCGCGATCACGCGCTCCACCGGGCCACCCGGAGCGAACTGCACGATGATGAAGCTGATGAGCATGATCCCGAGGATCGTCGGGATCATCAGCAGAAGTCTTCGGATGATGTAGGCGGTCATGAGTCCGGCTGCCGGCCCTCTACGGTGCAAGCCCGAATTGGCGCGCCTTGTCGGCGTCGTACCACCAGGTCTCGATTATGCCGCGGTCGTATCTCGGCTTGATCTCCGGTCGCGAGAACTTGTTCCAGTAGGCGACCGTGTGGCTGGCCTTGTACCAGTGCGGCACCCAGTAATGCTCCGACCTGAGCACACGGTCGAGAGCACGGGCAGCCGTCTCCATCTCCTCGCGCGTCCGCGCGGCGATTACCTCCTCGATCAGCGCATTGATGGCCTCGCTCCTGATGCCGGACAGGTTGAGGCTGCCCTTGATGTCGGCGGTGGCGGAGCTCCAGTAGTTGCGCAGTTCCGTTCCCGGCGTGTTGCCCAACACGTATCGCTGCGTGGTGATGTCG
>Ga0079224_100003270_pt1 | contig 20320 bp, 18 predicted proteins | sample Stecom2015_FD_80414 | JGI IMG/M metagenome (GOLD analysis project Ga0079224, IMG submission 80414) | Agricultural soil microbial communities from Utah to study Nitrogen management - Steer compost 2015 | ecosystem: Environmental > Terrestrial > Soil > Agricultural land | place: USA: Utah...
TCGGCGATCCGGCGCCCGTCTCGTCGGCGGCGCCTCCCGGCCGATCAGCGGCCCGCCCACCCTCGTCCGCGTCGCTGGGAGCGCGCTCGTGCGGGATCGCCTCGCCCTCCGGCCGGTCGGCGGTCCTGGCCTCGTCCTCCCCGCGGACCGCCGCGACCGCGGCGGCACCCGCCGCTCCGGCCGCGCCACCAGCCGCCGCAGCCGCGATCCCGGCGTTCGAGGCGCCGCCCTCGGCGGATCGCCTGCGCCGTGCGCGGAGGAGGATCACCGCGACGAGCAGCGCGACGACCACGACGGCCAGTACCACCCACCACCAGCTCTGATCCACGACGCATCCTCTCCCGTGAGGGGCCGGACCAGCTGCATACCACGATCCGGCGAGGCGCACCGGGCAGCTGGCGCCCGACCACCCGGCCGTGGGGTGCGATCACCTGCTTTCGCCGGATCCCGGCTCGTCGACGGGCCCGCCCTGCGTGGGGATCTCGATCGGCGGCGAGGGCTCCGCCCCGCCGGCCACGCCGAGGCGGTCGAGAGCGCCGGCCGCGCTCGACCCGGGCCGCCGCGTCGTCGGTTCCCTCCCGTGCGTGTCGAGGTTCGCGAGCGCGGGCTCCGACGGTGCCGGCGGCTCGGGCGGCTCGGGCCGCCGGGTGCGGCGCAGCGGGCCGGCCGCCGCGTGGAGGATCCGCGGCGGCGCGGGGCGGAACAGCGGGTGCGCGGTCCTCCGCCGGTGCGGGCGCACGAACAACAGCCACGTCACCGCCGACCCCGCGAGGAACGCGAGCACGCACAGGAACCAGACCTGCCCGAACGTCGCCAACACGCCGCCTCCCCCTCTAGCCGATGGATCCCCGTGCGGAGACCCGCTCGGCCGGGACGCCCAGCCCCGCGGCCGAGCCGGCGGGATCCGGGGGTGGCCGCTCGACCCACAGCAGGGCGATGCCCGCGAGAACGGCGGGTACCGCGATCAGCGCCACCAACCACCACGCTCGGGCGTGCGCCACCGGTCCCCCCTGACCCTCCGCAGTCGCCCCATTACGGTGACATGATCTGCGGCGTCAGGCCAGTGCTCTCCCGGCGGGCGGAAGCGCCGGTCAGGCGGTGCGGTCCACCACGTACGTCGTGAGGGAGGCCAGCGCTTCCGTGGCGGGGCACTCCGGCAGCTTGCGCAGCTCCTCGCGCGCGGCAGCCGCCTGCTCGGCCAGCACGTCGCGGGCGCGGGCCAGGCCCGGGCCGGTGCGCAGCAGGTCGAGCGCCTCGTCGACCTCGGCGTCGTCGCTGATGGGCTTCGACAGCAGCACGCCCAGGCGGTCGGCGGCAGGACCGGTCTCCTGGAGGGCGTACAGCATCGGCAGGGTGTGGACGCCCTCGCGGAGGTCCGTGCCGGGGGTCTTGCCGGAACTCGCCGCCGACGACGCGATGTCGATGACGTCGTCGGAGATCTGGAAGGCGGTGCCGATCATCGCGCCGAAGCGGCGCAACGCCTCCACGTGCTCCGGTGCGCACCCGGAGAACATGCCCCCGTACCGCCCCGACGTCGCGATCAACGAGCCGGTCTTCTCCGCCACGACGGCGAGGTAGTGCTCCACCGGGTCCTCGCCGGGGCGCGGGCCGCGGGTCTCGCGCATCTGGCCCGTGACGAGCTCGGCGAAGGTCTCGGCGATGATCCGCACGGCTTCCGGCCCGAGGTCGGCCACGAGGCGCGACGCGTGGGCGAACAGGAAGTCCCCGGTGAGGATCGCCACGGTGTTGTCCCACCGCGAGTTGGCGCTCTCCGCCCCGCGGCGCATCGTGGCCGAGTCCATGACGTCGTCGTGGTAGAGCGTGGCGAGGTGGATCAGCTCGACCACCGCCGCGGCCGTGAGCACGTTCTCGTCGTCCGGCCGAGGGCCGACCTGCGCCGCCAGCAGCGTGAAGAGCGGGCGGAACCGCTTGCCGCCTGCGTCGATCAGGTGCAGCGACGTCTCGGTGACGAACTGGTAGTCGCTGTGCACCTCCCGGTGCAGCAGCTCCTCCACGCGGGAGAGGCCCTCCGCCGTGGAGGCGGCGAGCCCCGGGTCTGCGAGCTCGACGCCCGCAATCGCGTTCGCGTTCACGTCCCCCAGCTTTTCACGGTCGTCAGCCTGTGAACCCGCCGCCCGCGGCCCAGTTCAGGGCCAGCGTCGGGGCGATTCCGAGCAGTAGCGTGACGATCACGCCGAGCGTGATGGCGGCCGTGGTGAACGCGCCGGGCACGGTGACCGTCGGGCCGTCCGCGGCCGGCTCGCTGAAGTACATGAGCACGATCACGCGGATGTAGTAGAAGGCGGCCACGGCGCTCGCGACGAGCGCGATCACCACGAGCGGCGCCATCCCGTCCCCGAGGGCCGCGGCGAACACCGCGAACTTCGCGGTGAAGCCGCTCGTGAGCGGGATGCCCGCCAGCGCGAGCAGCAGGAACGTCATCACGCCCGCCACCATCGGGGAGCGCTTCGCCAGCCCCGCCCACTGCGACAGGTGGGTGGCCTCGCCGTCGGCGTCGCGGACGAGGCTGATCACCCCGAACACGGCGAGCGTGGTGAAGCCGTAGGCGAGCAGGTAGAACATCGTGCTCGACACGCCCGCCTCGGTGATGGCGATGGCACCCACGAGCAGGAAGCCCGCGTGGGCCACCGACGAGTACGCGACCATGCGCTTGATGTCGGTCTGGGTGAGACCGAGCACCGCCCCGATCGCCATCGACACGATCGCGACGGCCCACAGCACGCCGCGCCACTCCCAGCGCATGTCGCCGAACGCGACGTGCAGGACGCGCAGGATCGCGCCGAACGCCGCGATCTTGGTGCAGGCCGCCATGAACGCGGTGACCGGCGTCGGCGCGCCCTGGTACACGTCCGGCGTCCAGGTGTGGAACGGCCCGACCGAGCCCTTGAACAGCAGGCCGACCACGAGCAGCGCGAGCCCGCCGAGCAGCAGCGCATCGGACGCCGCGGAGCCCACGGCGGCGGTCGCGATCTCGGTGAACCGCACCGACCCGGCGTAGCCGTAGATCAGCGCGAGCCCGTAGAGGAAGAACGCCGACGCGAACGCGCCCAGCAGGAAGTACTTGACGGCCGCCTCCTGCGACAGCAGCCTGCGCCGCCGGGCGAGCCCGCACATCAGATACAGCGGCAGCGACAGCACCTCGAGCGCCACGAACATCGTGAGCAGGTCGTTCGCCGCGACGAAGGTCATCATCCCGCCGAGCGCGAACAGCGTGAACGGGAAGACCTCGGTCTGCATGGTGGGCGGGAGCCCGGGGGCGCCGTAGGAGCGGTCGTGCGGCGGCTCGGTGAGCGTGCTCGTGCCCCCGCCCGCGGCGGCCCGCGCGGCGGCCGAGGCGAGGATGGGCCCGCCCGGCTCCACGGAACGGTCGGCGATCAGCAGCACGCCGGCCAGCCCGAGCGCCAGCAGCGCGCCCCACAGGAACAGGGTGGGGCGGTCCACGGCGACCGTGTCGGCCAGCGTGGTGATGGCGTCGGGGCTGCCGCCCGCGTACAGGCCGAGGGCGAGCCCGGCCCCGCCGAGCGCGGCGATCGAGAGCGCCACCTGCGCCGGCCAGCGCTGGTGGCGGGGCAGGAACGCCTCCAGGAGCACGGCGACGCACGCCGCGCCGAGGATGATCAGCAGCGGCGCGATCGCGGGGTAGTCGATGGGTGGCACGCTGAACCTGCCCTGGGCGAGCGTGGTCAGCGCCGAAGGCCCGCTCGCGAACTCGGTCACTGGATACCTCCCACCGGGTCGGCGAGGCCCACCTCGTTGAGGGTGGCCACCACCGAGGGGTTGATGACGTCGAGCACCGGCCCGGGGAAGAAGCCGAGCACGATGATCAGCACGATCAACGGCGTGAGCACCGCGATCTCACGGCCGGACAGGTCGGGGAACGCGCCCTTCCTCGCCGCGGCCTCCGGGGCGATCATGGTGCCGGGGCCGCCCGCGCGCTCCAGCGCGCCGAGCACGGCGGCGCCGCGCACCGGGCCCTGCATGGTCTGCTGGTAGACCCACAGCACGTACAGGGCCGCGAAGATGATCCCGACCGTCGCCACGATCGTGAAGACCGGCTCCCGCGGGAACGACCCGACGAGCACCAGGAACTCGCTCACGAACGAGTTGGTGCCCGGCAGCGCCAGCGACGAGAGCCCGGCCACGAGGAACGTGCCCGCGAGCAGCGGGGCGAGCTTGTGCACGCCGCCGTAGTCGGGGATGAGGCGCGAGCCGCCGCGGGCGATCAGCAGGCCGACGACGATGAACAGCATCCCGGTCGAGATGCCGTGGTTGACCATGTAGAGCGTCGCGCCCGCGAACGACTGCGAGGAGAACGCGAAGATCCCCAGCGCGATGAACCCGAAGTGGGCCACCGAGGTGTAGGAGACGAACCGCTTCAGGTCGCTCTGGGCCACGGCGAGCAGCGCCGCGTAGATGATCCCGATGACCGCGAGCGTGAGCACGAGCGGGGCGAGCCGCTGCGACGCGGCCGGGAACAGCGGCAGGCAGTAGCGCAGGAACCCGAACGTGCCGACCTTGTCCAGCACGCCGACGAGCAGCACACCGGCCCCGATCGGTGCCTCGGCACCGGCGTCGGGCAGCCAGGTGTGGAACGGCACCAGCGGCGCCTTGATCGCGAACGCGACGAAGAACCCGAGGAACAGCCAGATCTGGGTGGACTCCGGCACGGTGGCCGCGATCGACTGCAGCTCCTCCCAGGAGAAGGTGGCCCGCTCCAGCCGGGAGCCGCTGACCACGTACAGCCCGATCACCGAGGCCAGCATGATCAGCCCGCCGAGCAGCGAGTACAGGAAGAACTTCACCGCCGCGTACTGCCTGCGCGGGCCGCCGAAGCGCCCGATGAGGAAGTACATCGGGACCAGCATGGCCTCGAAGAACACGTAGAACAGGAACACGTCGGTGGCCGCGAACACGCCGACGAGCAGGCCCTGTGTGGCCAGCAGCAGCGCGAAGAAGCCCGACGCGGTGCGGCCCTCGGGGATCTCCTGGTTCCAGGAGAAGCCCATGACGATCGGCATGAGCACCGCGATGAGGGCGATCATCGCCAGCGCGATGCCGTCCACGCCGAGGGAGAAGCTCGTGCCGAAGGCCGGGATCCACGGCACGCTCAGCTCGAGCTGGAACCGCATGCCCCGCTCGACGGCCGCGGGCGAGTAGGCCAGCCACGCGATCACCGTGAACACCAGCGACACGAGCGCGAAGCCCATCGCGGTGAGCTTGGCGCCGCTCGGGTTGCCCCTCATCGGCGCCACGACCAGCGCGCCGACGAGCGGCAGCACCAGCAGGATCAGGAGAAGCACGCTTCCTCCGTCGTTCATGCGAACCGCACCGCCAGCAGCGCCGCGACGACGAGCACCCCGCCGCCGAGCATCGAGAGCGCGTAGGAGCGGACGAACCCGGTCTGCAGCCTGCGCAGCCGGCCCGAGCTGCCCCCGAGCAGGGCGGCCGTGCCGTTGACCAGCCCGTCGACGCCCCGGTTGTCCAGGTAGACCAGCGCCCGCGCGAGCCAGGTGCCTGGCCGCGCGACGAGCGCCTCGTTGATCGCGTTGGCGTACAGGTCCTTGCGGGCCGCGCGCACGGGGAACGAGACCCGCTCGGGCCGCTCCACCGGGGTGGGCCTGCGGCCCACGGTCAGCCACGCGATCAGCACACCGAGCGCGGAGAACCCGACCACGAGGAACGGCACGTACTCGTGGGCGATCGCGCCGCCGTGCGGCTCCTCCAGCTCACCCAGCGACGGGACGAGCCAGTCGACCAGCAGGTGGTTGCTGGCGAGCACGATCCCGGAGAAGACCGAACCCACGGCGATCACGATCATCGGCACGGTCATCACGGCGGGCGACTCGTGCGGGTGGTAGTCGTGGCCGTCGGAGGTCTTGAGCCTCTCCCAGCGCTTCTCGCCGAAGAACGTCATGAGCATCAGCCGCGTCATGTAGAACGCGGTGAGCCCGGCCGCGAACGTCGCCACGCCACCGAACACCCAGCCCTGCCAGCCGGGCTGACCGAAGGCCGCGCCGATGATCTCGTCCTTGGAGTAGTAGCCGGCGAAGAACGGGAAGCCGATCAGCGCGAGGTAGCCCAGCCCGAACGTGACGAACGTGATGGGCATGTACCGGGCGAGGCCGCCGAAGCGGCGCATGTTGACCTCGTCGTGCATCGCGTGCATCACCGAGCCCGCCCCGAGGAACAGCCCGGCCTTGAAGAAGCCGTGGGTGAGCAGGTGGAAGATGCCGAGCGCGTAGCCGGCGGGGCCGAGCCCGACGGCCAGGATCATGTAGCCGATCTGGCTCACCGTGGAGTAGGCGAGCACCTTCTTGATGTCGTCGTAGGCGCAGCCGATGATCGCCCCGATCAGCAGGGTGATCACGCCGACCAGCGCGACGACCAGCCGCCCCGTCTCGGTGAGGTTGTAGATCGGGTTCGTGCGGGCGATGAGGTACACGCCCGCGGTCACCATCGTGGCCGCGTGGATCAGCGCGGAGACCGGCGTGGGGCCCTCCATCGCGTCCGGGAGCCACGCCTGCAGCGGGAACTGGCCGGACTTGCCGCAGGCGCCGAGCAGCAGCAGGACGGTGATCGCGAGGATCGTGCCGCCGGACAGCTCGCCGATCCGCTCGAAGACGTCCGTGTACTGCAGCGTGCCGAGGTTCGTCCACAGCAGGAAGATCGCGATCGCGAGCCCGACGTCGCCGACGCGGTTCATGAGGAACGCCTTCTTCGCGGCCGTGGCGGCCGACGGGCGGTCCTGGTAGAAGCCGATCAGCAGGTACGACGCGAGGCCGACGCCTTCCCAGCCGAGGTAGAGCATCACGAAGTTGTTGCCCAGCACGAGCAGCAACATCGCGGTGACGAACAGGTTGAACTGGGCGAAGAAGCGGCGCCGCGCCGTCGCCCCGTCCGGGTCGCCCTCCCCGCCGTGCGGGGCCATGTAGCCGACGGCGTAGAGGTGGATCAGCCCGCCGACGCCGGTGATGAGCAGGACGAACACGAGCGACAGCGGGTCGAGCCGCAGCCCGAAGTCGATGGACAGGCCACCGACGGCGATCCACTCGAAGAGCGGCAGCTCCCGGGTGCGCTGCTCCGGGGCGAGCCCCGCGGTCTCCAGGAAGATCAGCAGGCCGATGACGAACGAGCCGGCGATCGTGAGCACGCCCAGCCAGTGGCCCCAGGCGTCGGCGCGCCGCCCGAGGACGAACAGCACGAGCGAGCCGGCCGCGGGGAGCGCGAAGAGCAGCCATGCGAGCGAAGCCGTCCCGGTGGCCGCCGCGACCTGCGGCAGCTCGGCGGCGAGTACGGCGTTCACCGGTTCACCTCTGACCGCCTGCAGTGGCGTGGGCTGAGCACGGGGAGCACTCCTTGTGGGCTAGTACTTGAGCAGGTTCGCGTCGTCGATCGACGCGGTCCGGCGGGTGCGGAAGATCGACATGATGATCGCGAGACCGACGACGACCTCCGCCGCGGCCACCACCATCACGAAGAACGCCATGACCTGGCCGTCGAGCGCGCCGTTGATGCGCGCGAACGTGACGAGCGAGAGGTTGACGGCGTTCAGCATCAGCTCGATGCACATGAACACGACGATCGCGTTGCGCCGCACCAGCACACCGACCGCGCCGATCGAGAACAGCAGCGCGGAGAGCAGCAGGTAGTAGGTGGGGGTCACTTGGACTCCTCGTTCTCGGCGCGGCCCCCGGTCAGGGCGCGCGCGTCGGGACGGGGCTCGTCCGCGACCTCCCGCACCGGCGTGGCGTCGATGATCTCCGAGATCGACTCGGGCGCGATCGAGCCGTCCGGCAGCACGGCGGGCACGGCCACCGAGTTGCCCGTGGCGTAGACGCCGGGGCCGGGCAGGGGGGAGATCCGGTCGTGCTCGCCCCGCAGCCGCGCCTCGACGGTGGCGCGCTGGCCGCGCTTGGCGTGGCCGCGGCCCTGCGCGTAGCCGAGCACCATCGCGCCCAGCGCGGCGGTGATGAGCAGCGCCGAGGTGAGCTCGAACGCGAACAGGTACTCGGTGAAGATCAGCCGGCCGAGGCCGGTGACGTTGCCGGTCGAGCCCGCGCCGCCCGCGGCGAGGCCGACCGGGGTGACGGCGGTGAGCGAGCGGCCGATCACGGCCACCAGCAGCACCGCGAACCCGAGGCCCAGCACCAGCGCCGTGAGCCGCTGCCCGCGCAGCACCTCGACGACCGAGTCCGAGCTGTCCCGCCCGACCAGCATCAGGACGAACAGGAACAGCATCATCACGGCGCCGGTGTAGACGATGATCTGCACGAAGCCGAGGAACGGTGCCTGCTGCACGATGTAGAGCACCGCGAGCGAGAACATCGCGCCGATGAGCCCGAGCGCCGAGTGCACGGCGTTGCGGGCGAACACCATGCCGAGCGCGCCGAGCAGGGCGAGCGGGCCCATGATCCAGAACGTGATGGCCTCGCCCGTGGTGACCGCGCCGGCGTCGGGCGCGGCCTGCGCGAGGAGATCGACAGTCACTTGACCTGCTCCCCCACCGGATCGTTCTCGGCGCCCTTGCGGGCCAGTTCGGGCCCCTGCACGTAGTAGTCCTGCTCGTCGTCGCCGAGCCGCATCGGGTGCGGCGGCGCCTCCATGCCGGGCAGCAGCGGCGCGAGCAGCTGCTCCTTGGTGTAGATCAGGTCCTGCCGGTTGTCGTCGGCCAGCTCGTAGAAGTTGGTCATCGTGAGCGACCGGGTGGGGCAGGCCTCGATGCACAGGCCGCAGCCGATGCAGCGCAGGTAGTTGATCTGGTAGACCGCGCCGTAGCGCTCACCGGGCGAGTAGCGCTCCTCCTCGGTGTTGTCGCCGCCCTCGACGTAGATCGCGTCGGCGGGGCAGGCCCACGCGCACAGCTCGCAGCCCACGCACTTCTCCAGCCCGTCCGGGTGCCGGTTGAGCTGGTGGCGGCCGTGGTAGCGCGGCGCGGCGGGTGGGAAGTCCTCCGGGTACTCCTCGGTGACGACCTTCTTGAACATCGTCCCGAAGGTGACGCCGAAGCCCTTGAAGAACTCGAACATCTACTCGCTCTCCTTCCCGCTCAGCGCGGGCGTGCGCTCGGCCGCGGTCGGCTCCACGCGGCGAGGGCGAAGCTTGTGCCGCGGCGGCTTGGGCAGCTCCAGGTCCAGCGGCGGGATCGGGTAGTCCGACGCCGGCTGGACCGGCGGCGGGCCCTCGACCTTGCGGTCGGGCACCAGGAACGCCACCAGCAGCACCACCGCGAGCGCGATGCCCAGCCCGATCAGCAGCGCCGAGACCTGGCCGCCGCTGGTCCGCCAGGTGCGGATCGCGAAGATCGCCAGGATCCACAGCAGCGAGCCGGGAACGAGCACCTTCCAGCCGAAACGCATGAACTGGTCGTAGCGCAACCGCGGCAGCGTGCCCCGCAGCCAGATGAACACGAACAGGAAGACGAACGTCTTCACCAGGAAGGCCACGAACTGGAGCCAGCCGTTGCCGTTCAGGAACGACAGCGGCCACGGCCACATCCCGCCGCCGAGGAACAGGGTGGTGGCCATCGCCGAGACGGTCACCATGTTCACGTACTCGGCCAGGAAGAACAGCGCGAACTTCAGCGACGAGTACTCGGTGTGGAAGCCGCCGACCAGCTCCGACTCCGCCTCGGGCAGGTCGAACGGGGCCCGGTTGGTCTCGCCGACCATCGAGATGACGAAGACCACGAAGCTCGGCGCCAGCAGCACCAGGTACCAGCCGCTCGCCTGCGCCGACACGATGTCGGCCGTCGACAGCGACCCCGCGTAGAGGATCACGCCGACGATCGACAGGCCGAGCGCGATCTCGTAGGAGATCACCTGGGCCGCGGAGCGCAGCGACCCCAGCAGTGAGTACGGCGAGCCGGACGCCCAGCCGCCCAGCACGATCCCGTAGACGCCGATCGAGGAGCAGGCGAGCACCACCAGCACGCCGACCGGCAGGTCGACCAGCTGCAGCACCGTCGGCTCGCCGAAGATCGACACCTCGCCGCCGAACGGCAGCACCGAGAACGCCACGAACGCCGGGATCGTCGAGATCACCGGGGCGATGAAGTACACCCGCTTGTCGGCGAGCGTCGGCATGATGTCTTCCTTGAACGCGAGCTTGAGCCCGTCCGCCAAGGACTGGAGCCAGCCGTTCGGCCCCACCCGGTTCGGGCCGGGACGCTGCTGCATCCGGGCCACGACCTTGCGCTCCCAGTTGATCATGAACAAGGTCATGACCACGCCGAGCGCGAAGAGCCCGACCACCTTCAGCAGGATCAGCCACAGCGGGTCGTCCGCCAGCAGCTCCTGCGTGCGGGTCATGCCCTGGGCAAGCACGTCGGCAGTCACGCCGTCACCCCCACCAGGTCACCGTGCCCGACGCCGAGGACGGCGCGGACGCGGGAGTCACCGGAGTTGCCCGGCAGCCACACCACGCCGTCGGGCAGGTCCGCGAACGCCACCGGGAGCGTGATCTCGCCCCGGTCGGTGCGCACCGTGCCCGGGCGCCCCTCGGTCAGGCCGAGCACCTGCGCCGTCGCGGCGTTGATCCGCAGGTATGCCGGGCGCGCGGTGCCGGCCAGCGCGGGCTCGTCCACCGCGAGCGTCGAGTTGTCGATCAGCTGCCGCCACGTGGCGAGCACCGCCTGCCCGAACCCGGGCCGCAGCGGCTCGCCCGCCGGGACCGACGGCGCGGCGGGACGCGGGCCCGCCCACGCCCCGAGCCGGGCGAACTCGCCCGCCGCGGCCGCGGGCGTCTGCGTGAACAGGTCGACGTCCATCTCGACGGCGAGCGTGTCGAGCACCCGGCAGTCGGGCAGCACGCCGCTCGCGTCGAGCGCGGGGCCGAACTCGCGCCGCCGCCCCTCCCAGTTCAGGTAGCTGCCCGAGCGCTGCGCGTCCGGCGCCACCGGCAGCACCACGTCGGCCAGCTCGGTGACCGCCGAGGTGTGCAGCTCGAGGCTCACGAGGAACCCGACCTCGCGCAGCGCCGCCAGCGCGGCGTCCGGGTCGGCGAGGTCGTACGGGTCGACGCCGCCGACGACCAGGGCCGCCAGCTCGCCGTTCGCCGCCGCGGCGAGGATCTCGTCGGTGTCCCGGCCCGGGGTGGCCGGCAGCGTGCCCTCCGCGAGCCCCCACGCCTTCTCGACCTCGGCGCGCGCGGCGGCGGCGGCCACCGGGCGGCCGCCGGGCAGCAGCGTGGGCACCGCGCCCGCGTCGAGGGCGCCGCGGTCGCCCGCGCGGCGCGGCACCCAGCCGACCGTCGCGCCGGTGCGCTCGCCGAGCGCCGCGACCGCGGAGTACAGGCCCGGCACCTCGGCGGCACGCTCGCCGACGAGGATCACGCCCCCGCCGCGGAGCGCCTCGACGACGTGCTCCGGCAGCTCGGCGAGCACCGCGGCCTCGGCCCCCGGCACCGCCGGGATCAGGTTGTCCTTGGCGGCGGGCGCGGCCGAGCCGGTTTCCAGCGACGTGCGCTCGACCGCGGGGGTGGTCCACTGGCCGAGGTGGAACACGCGCTGGCCGTGCTTGCGGGCCGCCTTGCGCAGCCGGAGGTAGACGATCGGCGCCTCCTCCTCCGGCTCCAGCGCGACGCACAACACCGCGGGCGCGGCCTCGAGCCGGTTGTAGCTCAGGTGCGCAGGCCCCCGGCCGACCACGTGGGAGGCGAGGAAGTCCAGCTCCTCGGCCGAGTTCACGCGGGCCCGGAAGTCGATGTCGTTGGTGCCGGCCGCGAGGCGGGCGAACTTCGCGTACGCGTAGGCGTCCTCGACGGTGAGCCGGCCGCCGGCGAGCACGCCGATGCCCCGCTCGCGGGCGGCGAGCAGGCCGTCGGCCGCGACGCGCATCGCCTCGGTCCACGAGGCCTCGTGCAGCTGCCCGTCGGCGCCGCGGACCAGCGGCCGGGTGATGCGGCCCTTCGAGCGCAGGTAGCGGAACGCGAAGCGGGCCTTGTCGTCGATCCACTCCTCGTTGACCTCGGGGTCGTTGCCCGCGAGGCGGCGCATCACGGTGCCGCGCCTGCTGTCGATGCGGATCGCGGCGCCGCTTGCGGTGTGCTCGTCGACGCCCGGCGTGGAGACGAGGTCGAACGGGCGGGAGCGGAACCGGTAGGCCGCGCTGGTGAGCGCGCCGACCGGGCAGATCTGGATGGTGTTGCCGGAGAAGTAGCTCTGGAACGGCTTGTCCTGCGCGGTGCCGATCTGCTGCTGCGCGCCCCGCTCGAGCAGGTCGATGAACGGGTCGCCCGCGATCTGCTCGGAGAACCGGGTGCAGCGCTGGCACAGCACGCAGCGCTCCCGGTCCAGCAGCACCTGGGTGGAGATCGGCAGCGGCTTCGGGAACGTCCGCTTCTGGTCGACGAACCGCGAGTCGGTGCGCCCCGTGCTCATCGCCTGGTTCTGCAGGGGGCACTCGCCGCCCTTGTCGCAGATCGGGCAGTCGAGCGGGTGGTTGATGAGCAGCAGCTCCATCACCCCCTCCTGGGCCTTCTTGGCCACGGGGGAGGTGTGCTGCGTGCGCACGACCATGCCGTCGGCGACGGTCATGGTGCAGCTGGCCTGCGGCTTGGGCATCGGCCGGCCGCCCATCTCCACCTCGACGAGGCACTGGCGGCAGGCGCCCGCCGGGTCGAGCAGCGGGTGGTCGCAGAAGCGGGGGACGACGATCCCGAGCCGCTCGCAGGTGCGGATCAGGATCTCGCCCTTGGGGGCGTCGACCTCGATCCCGTCGATCGTGAGGCGGACGTGGCCCTCGGGGACGGGCCGCGCCTCCTTCTTCTCCTCGGGGGCGATGGTCATGCCTTGGCTCCAACCAGATCGTCCAGCTGTTCCGGACGCTTCACCCCGGGCTGCTCCGCGATGAGGTCGAGGAACTCCTGGCGGAAGTACTTGATGGCGCTCGTGATCGGGCTCGTCGCGCCGTCACCCAGCGCGCAGAAGGACCGGCCGAGGATGTTGTCGCAGATGTCGAGCATCGTCTCGACGTCGGCCTCGGTGCCCTGGCCGTGCACCATCCGCTCGAGGATCTGCACCAGCCAGTAGGTGCCCTCGCGGCACGGCGTGCACTTGCCGCACGACTCGTGCTTGTAGAACTCGGTCCACTTCATCACGGCCCACGGCACCGACACGGTCTCGTTGAAGACCTGCACGGCCGTGGTGCCGAGCATCGAGCCCGCGGCGGCGGCGCCCTCGAAGTCGAGCGGGACGTCGAGGTGCTCGGCCGTGAAGATCGGGGTGGACGAGCCGCCCGGCGTCCAGAACTTCAGCGGGATGCCGTCCTTCATGCCGCCCGCCAGCTCCAGGAGCTGGCGCAGCGTGGTGCCCAGCGGCGCTTCGTACTGGCCGGGGCGCTCGACGTGCCCGGAGATCGAGTAGATCTTCGGGCCGGGGCTCTTCTCGGTGCCCATCGAGCGGAACCAGTCGCTGCCGCCCATCACGATCGCGGGAACCGAGGCGATCGTCTCGACGTTGTTCACCACCGTCGGCGAGGCGTACAGCCCCGAGGTGGCCGGGAAGGGAGGCTTGAGGCGAGGTTGGCCGCGACGTCCTTCGAGGGAGTCGAGGAGCGCCGTCTCCTCGCCGCAGATGTAGGCGCCCGCGCCGGCGTGCACCACGATCTCGAGGTCGAACCCGGAGCCGAGGATGTTCGGCCCGAGGTAGCCCTTGGCCCGGGCCTCGTCCACGGCCTTGCGCAGCCTGCGGATGCAGTGCAGCGCCTCGCCCCGCACGTAGATCGCGCAGAAGTTCGCGCGGATCGCGTAGCAGGTGATGATGCACCCCTCGATGAGCGCGTGGGGGTCGGCCATCATCGTCGGGATGTCCTTGCAGGTACCCGGCTCGCCCTCGTCGGCGTTGACGACGAGGTACTTGGGCTTCGCCCCCGGACCGGTGGGCCCCTGGGGGATGAAGCTCCACTTCATGCCGGTCGGGAAGCCCGCGCCGCCGCGGCCGCGCAGCCCGGAGTCCTTCACCAGCTGGATGATCTGGTCCGGGTGCGCGGTGAGCGCGTGCCGCAGGGCCTGGTAGCCCTCGAGCTGCTCGTAGGTGTCGATCGACCACGAGCGGGGGGACTGCCAGCGCCGGGTCAGCACCGGTGTGAGTTGGTCCACCATCAGTTCTTCTCCGGCAGCGCAGGGAACGCGGGCGGGGTGTCGGGCATCGCGGGGGCGGTCCAGCCGCGCTCGGAGGCCAGCTGCGCGCCGCGCAGCGACTCCGGCGCCGCCGTCGGCCCCTCCACGCTCGAGTCGAGGTCGGGGAAGATCCCGGCGAGCTCCAGCTCGGCGGTGCGGAAGTCGGTCAGCGGGGCGCCGCGGGTGGGGTGCGGCTTCTCGCCCCGCTGCAGCGCCTCGACCAGCTCCTCGGCCTTCTCCGGCGTCTGGTTGTCGAAGTACTCGTAGTTGACCTGCAGCACCGGGGCGAAGTCGCAGGCGGCGAGGCACTCGGCGTGCTCCAGCGTGATGGAGCCCTCGGTGCCCGGCTCGCCCGCGGTCTCCTCGTGTCCGACGCCGAGCTTCTCCGACAGCCGCTGGTAGATCTCGTCGCCGCCCAGCGCGGCGCACAGCGTGTTGGTGCACACGCTCACGAGGTGCTGGCCGCACGGGCTGCGCTTGTACATCGTGTAGAAGGTCGCAACCGCCGAGACCTCGGCCGTGGTCAGGTCCAGCGCGTCGGCGCAGTACCGGATCCCGTCCTGGCTGACGTAGCCCTCCACCGACTGCACCAGGTGCAGCAGCGGCAGCAGCGCCGACCGGGGCTGCGGGTAGCGCGCGATGATCTCCTTCGTGCGCTGCCGGGTGAGCTCGTCGAACTTCTCGACCACGGGCCCGGCGTCCTCGACCGCGGGCTCGCGGACGACCTCATCGGGCCCGCTGATCGGGCCGTAGGACTCCGGCGTCCCCTCGGGGAGAGTCACCGGTCAACACCTCCCATGACGGGGTCGATCGACGCGACGGACGCGATGACGTCCGCGACCATGCCGCCCTCGCACATCGCCGGCATCGTCTGCAGGTTCACGAAGCTGGGCTCGCGCACGTGGACGCGCAGCGGCCGGGTGCCGCCGTCGGAGACCAGGTGGTAGCCGAGCTCGCCGCGCGGCGACTCGACCGTGGAGTACACCTGGCCGGGCGGCACCGCGAAGCCCTCGGTGACCAGCTTGAAGTGGTGGATCAGCGACTCCATCGACTGACCCATGATCTTGCGCACGTGCTCGAGGCTGTTGCCCATGCCGTCGGCGCCGATGGACAGCTGCGCCGGCCAGGCGATCTTGCGGTCCTCGACCATCACCGGGCCGGGCTCGGCCTTCAGCTTCTCCGCCGCCTGCTCGATGATCTTCAGCGACTCGTGGATCTCGGCCACGCGCAGCCGGTAGCGGGCGTAGCAGTCGGCCTCGGTGGCCACCGGGACCTCGAAGTCGTACTCCTCGTAGCCGCAGTACGGCTCGACCTTGCGCAGGTCCCACGGCAGGCCGGCCGAGCGCAGGATCGGGCCGGTGGCGCCGAGCGCGATGCAGCCGTCGATCGGCAGGTAGCCGACGCCCTCCAGGCGCTGGCGCCAGATGGGCTGCTCGGTGAGCAGCTTGTCGTAGTCGGGCAGCCGCTTCTTCATGACCTTGAGGAAGTCGGCGACCCGCTCCTCCCAGCCCTCGGGGAAGTCCTGCGCGAGCCCGCCCGGCCGGACGAACGCGTTGTTCATCCGCAGGCCGGTGAGGAACTCCATGAGGTGCAGGACCTCCTCGCGCTCGCGGAAGCCGGCCGTCATGCCGGTGAGCGCGCCGAGCTCCATGCCGCCGGTGGCGAGGCAGACCAGGTGCGAGCCGATGCGGGTCAGCTCCATGAGCAGCACCCGCGCGATCTGCGCCCGCCGCGGCGCCTCCACCCCGAGCAGCTTCTCGACGCCGAGGCAGTAGGCGGTCTCGTTGAACAGCGGCGAGAGGTAGTCCATGCGCGTCACGAACGTGACGCCCTGGGTCCAGGTGCGGTACTCGCAGTTCTTCTCGATGCCGGTGTGCAGGTAGCCGATCACCGAGCGGGCCTGCTGCACCGTCTCGCCCTCGAGCTCGAGCACCAGGCGCAGCACCCCGTGGGTGGACGGGTGCTGCGGGCCCATGTTGATGATGATGCGGTCGTCGTGCTCTTCGTCGATGAGCGTGTCCCAGTCACCGCCGGTGACCGTGTAGACCGTGCCCTCGGTGGTCTCCCGCTGGGGGGCGTAGGCGTCGAAGGTGTCGCTGCTCACGTGTACGACCTCCGCTGATCCGGCGGCGGGATCTCCGCCCCCTTGTACTCGACCGGGATCCCGCCGAGCGGGTAGTCCTTGCGCTGCGGGTGGCCCTCCCAGTCGTCCGGCATGAGGATCCGGGTGAGGGCCGGGTGGCCGTCGAAGACGATGCCGAACATGTCCCAGGTCTCGCGCTCGTGCCAGTCGGCCGTCGGGTAGACCGACACGATGCTGGGCACGTGCGGGTCGTCGACGTCGAGCGACACCTCGAGGCGGATGCGGCGCCGGTAGGTCATCGACGTCAGGTGGTAGACGACGTGCAGCCGCTGCGGCACGTCCACCCCGTAGTCGACGCCGGAGACCGAGGAGCACAGCTCGAAGCGCAGGCCGTCCTCGTCGCGCAGGGTGCGGCAGATGTCGACGATCGACTCGCGGCGCACGTAGAAGGTGATCTCGCCGCGGTCGATCGTGATCTGCTGCACGGCGCCGCGCGGGACGCCGCGCTCGTCCAGGGCCTCGGCGAACTCGTCGACGAAGTCGTCGAACCAGCCGCCGAAGGGCCGCTCGGCGGGGGCGGGCACGTACCCGGGCAGGCGCAGGCCGCCGAACCCGGACGTGTCGCCGGAGTCGGCGACGCCGAACATGCCTCGGCGCTCGCGCATCGGCGGGACGCGGGTGCCGCCCTCGGGGGTGGTCAGGTCGCCGCCCGCGGACGGGGCGTCGGCAGGCGCCGAGGCCTGCTCGACCTGGCCGGCTTTCGCGTCCTGGGCGCCGCGCTCGCGCCGCTCGGCGGCGTCCGAGCCGCTCTCCTGCGCCGAGGAGTGCGGGGCGCCGGTGCGCTCGGCGTCGTCCTTGGAGGTGCCGGTGTTCTCGTCAGCCATTCCGGGTCACTTCCCCGCCAGCTTCTTCTTGGGGGCGAACTTGATCGACGACGGCACCAGCTCGGTCTTGTGGCCGCTCTCGGCCAGCTCGGCGGCCCGCCTGCGCCCGAGCGGCTCGTCCATGATCTTGGCGTGGAGCTTGAGGATCGCGTCCATCAGCATCTCCGGCCGGGGCGGGCAGCCCGGCAGGTACATGTCGACGGGCACGATGTGGTCGACCCCCTGGACGATCGCGTAGTTGTTGAACATGCCGCCGGAGGAGGCGCACACGCCCATCGCGAGCACCCAGCGGGGCTCGGGCATCTGGTCGTAGATCTGGCGCAGGACCGGCGCCATCTTGTTGCTCACGCGGCCCGCGACGATCATCAGGTCCGCCTGGCGCGGAGATGCGCGGAAGACCTCCATGCCGAAGCGCGCGAGGTCGTAGCGGGGCGCGCCGGTGGTCATCATCTCGATGGCGCAGCAGGCGAGCCCGAACGTCGCGGGCCACAGCGAGGACTTGCGCGTCCAGTTGACCAGCTTCTCGACGCTGGTCAGCAGTACGCCGCTGGGCAGGTGCTCTTCGAGACCCATCTCAGTTCCAATCCAGCCCGCCGCGCCGCCACACGTAGACGTAGGCGAAGCCGACCGTGACGATGAACAGCACGATCTCCACCAGCCCGAACAGGCCGAGCGCGTCGGCGCTCACCGCGAACGGGTAGAGGAAGACCATCTCGATGTCGAACAGGATGAACAGCATCGCCGTGAGGTAGAAGGCGACCGGCATGCGGCCGCCGCCCACGACGGGCTGCGGCGAGGGCTCGATGCCGCACTCGTAGGCGTCGAGCTTCGCGCGGTTGTAGCGCCGGGGGCCGACCAGCGGCGCTACCGCCACCGAGAACAGGGCGAACGCCCCTGCCAGAGCGAACAGCAGCACCAGCGGGAGGTAGGGGTCCAGCATCCGTTCACCCTCGTCGTCTCGTCTTCGTCTTCGAATCGCTTTATTGATTCCGCCGGGGACCCTAGGTCGGGCGGGCGGCCCGCCCGGACCCAGGCAAGCCTTACTACAAGCTCGGTGTGAGCCTGGTCATCGCGGTGATGACGCGGTCGCTGACCGCGCCGTCCTTCGGGTCGTACAGGTTGGCGAGCAGCTTCAGGATGAAGCGCATGAGCGTGGTGCGCGGCAGGCCGTACTTCGTGGCCATGCCCATGATCGTCGGGTTGCCGATGAGCTTCGAGAACAGGTTGCCGATGCGGTAGTAGCTGCCGAGCGCCTGGCTCATCGCCGCCGGGTAGCCGGCCAGCGCCGCCTCGGCGGACGCGCCGGAGCGGGCGTGGGCCTGCACCACGCAGCGGGCAGCGATCGACGCGGACTCCATCGCATAGGCGATGCCCTCCCCGTTGAACGGGTTGACCATGCCGCCCGCGTCGCCGACCAGCAGCATGCCCGGGCGGTAGTGCGGGGTGCGGTTGAAGCCCATCGGCAGTGCGGCGCCGCCGACGGGGCCGACCGCGTTCTCGTCGCGGTAGCCCCACTCCTCCGGCGTGCCGTCCAACCAGGACTTCAGCAGCGCCCGGTAGTCGGTGTTGCCGTAGGCCTTCGACGTGGACAGGATCCCGAGCCCGACGTTCGAGGTGCCGTCGCCCATCCCGAAGATCCAGCCGTAGCCGGGCAGCAGCTTCGGGTTGCGCGGGTCGGAGCGGTCCCACAGCTCCAGGTGGCTCTCGAGGTAGTCGTCGTTGGTCCGGGGGGACTTGTAGTAGCGGCGCACGGCCACGCCCATCGGGCGGTCCTCGCGCTTGACCAGCCCGACCGAGAGCGCGAGGCGGGCGCTCACCCCGTCGCAGGCCAGCGTGATCGGCGCGCGGTAGGAGACGGGCCGCTTCTCCTTGCCCTTGCCCACGCTGCCGCTGACGCCGACGACGCGCCCGGTGCGGTCGTCGACGATCGCCTGGCTGATCGTGGTGTCCTCCTGCAGGCGGGCGCCGAGCTTCTCGGCGTGGCGCACGAGCAGCTCGTCGAAGTCCTGCCGGGGGCGCACGGCGCCGTAGTTGGGGAAGTTCGCGAGCGTGGGCCACTCCAGCTCGAGGGTGACCCCGCCGCCCACGACCCGCAGGCCCTTGTTGTGCAGCCAGCCGTTGGCCTCGGAGCAGTCGATGCCGAGGTCGATGAGCTGCTTCATGCCGCGCGGGGTGAAGCCGTCGCCGCACACCTTGGGGCGCGGGAAGGTGGACTTCTCCAGCAGCAGGACGTCCAGCCCGGCCCTGGCGAGGTACGCGGCGGCGGTGGATCCGGCAGGACCCGCGCCGACGACGATGACGTCGGCGTCCGCTGTGGTGGGTACGGGCGCGGCCATGCGGCTCCTTGTGAACGGATTCACGAAGTCGCCCCCGAGTCTAAGCACCCTGGTCCAGCGACGCCCGCGCAGGTTGGTCGACCCGGGTGCCCCACCCGCCGCAGGCGGGGTTCGACGGCGCCCGCCGGGGTCAGCGCGCCGGGCGGGTGGCCCGGTGCAGCGCCACCACGCCGAAGGCCAGGTTGCGCCAGGCGACCTCGCCCCAGCCCGCCTTCGCGATGCGGCTCGCGAGCTCGGCCTGAGCGGGCCAGTCGCGGATGGACTCGCCCAGGTAGACGTAGGCGTCCGGGTTGCTCGACACCCGGCGGGCGATGGCGGGCAGCACGTGCTCCAACCCCACGTAGTAGGCGCCGCGGAACCCGGGCAGGGTCGGCCGGCTGAACTCGCAGACGACGAGCCGCCCGCCCGGCCGGGTCACCCGCGCGAGTTCGGCGAGCGCCGCGTCGGGGTCGGCGACGTTGCGCAGGCCGAACGAGATCGTGACCGCGTCGAACGCGCCGTCGCAGAACGGCAGGCGCAGCGCGTCGGCCGCCACCTTCGGCACCGGCCGGTGGGCGCCCGCCCGCAGCATGCCGAGCGAGAAGTCGGCCGCCACGCACCACGCGCCCGAGCGCTGCAGCTCGACCGTCGAGACCGCGGTGCCGGCGGCGAGGTCGAGCACCCGCTCGCCGGGCCGCAGCGCGAGCGCCTGCCGGGTGAGCCGCCGCCACCGCCGGTCCTGGCCCGCGGTGAGGACCGTGTTGGTCAGGTCGTAGCGGCGCGCGACGCCGTCGAACATCGCAGCGACGTCACGCGGGTCCTTGTCGAGGTCGGCGCGGCTCACGGACGGGAACGCTACGCGCAGGTCAACGGGTAGTCGTCGGGGGTGAGCAGTCCGGGCA